>Ga0299906_10002775_pt1 | contig 14480 bp, 13 predicted proteins | sample RVTome_14_FD_200259 | JGI IMG/M metagenome (GOLD analysis project Ga0299906, IMG submission 200259) | Soil microbial communities from uranium-contaminated site in the Upper Colorado River Basin, Wyoming, United States - RVT145D125 (version 2) ... | reverse complement strand
GGACCTCGAACACGTAGCCATGCCGTCGTTCGCGCTGCACGACCACGCCGCTTTCGAAGGAACTGCCTTTCCCCTGGAAACTTTCCTCGCAACTCAGCCAGCTTCCCCAGGGCGTCGGCCCGCCGGCGCAGTTCAATTCCGTGCCTGCCAGGCTAAGGTGTCGTCGCATGACCTGCCGGCGCCGCGGGTCGTAGACTAGGGTTGTCGTACCGCCATTGCCCGGCGTAACCCCGAATCCGGCATCGTATATCGATTGCCGGGGTACGCCGGCCATACGCGCGAGATCGGGACCCCACGGTCCGACACTGGCGTCGACAGGGTAGTTCTCGTGGTTGCAGACCAGGACGATATTGCCGCCAGCATCGGCAAAAGCCGCCATGCCGTCCGCGGACGCTGGCACAAGCAGCCCGTCGTCCATCACGTCGCCCTGCCTGGAGAGGACCTGACAGTCGAAACCGGCCGGCAGGTCGAGGATGCCCTGTGGATCCGGACGCAGCGCCGCAAACGGCGAGCGACCCCTGGTGCAGGCCGCGCACGCTGCCGGTGTTGCAGCGGCAGCAACGACCAGTCCGCGCAGAAATCGTCGTCGGTCGATCATGTGTCGAACCATCGCTAAGGTCATTGCAACAATTGCCGATTGTATGCGCGCAGTCATTGTGCACACCAATTATTACGATCGTGTGCAATAATCCGCGCCATGCTGCGAAGAACCAAAATAGTTGCGACACTCGGACCCGCATCTGACGATCCGAAGCGCTTGCGGGAGATGGTCAATGCAGGCATGGATGTTGCACGGCTGAATTTCTCGCACGGCAATGAAGTTGAACAACGCGCTCGGGCCGATCGCATTCGCGCGGCCGCGCGGGAATGCGGACGCGACATCGGGATCATGGGCGATTTGCAGGGACCCAAGATCCGTGTTCGGCGATTCCGCAACGGCAACGTCATTCTGCAGGACGGCAGCGAATTCTTTCTCGACTCCGGCCTGGGCGAGCTCGACGGCGACAAGTCCGGTGTGGGTGTCGCGTACGATCACCTGCACAAGGACGTGGCTGCGGGCGACATCCTGCTGCTGAATGACGGGCAATTGACGCTGAAAGTTGCACGCATTGCCGGAACGCGCGTGCACACCACGGTAGTGCAGGGCGGTGTATTGTCGGATCACAAGGGAATCAACCGCCAGGGCGGCGGTTTGTCGGCGGCGGCGCTGACCGACAAAGATCGAAACGACATCCGCATCGCGGCTGAATTGAAGTTCGATTTTCTGGCTGTGTCTTTCGTGCGAATGGCCGAAGATGTCGCAGAAACTCGCAGGCTACTGCGGGATGCCGGTGGTCACGGCCTTATCGTGGCAAAAATCGAACGCACCGAAGCACTGCAGGCTATCGACTCCATAATCGAGGCTGCCGACATCATCATGGTAGCCCGCGGCGATCTCGGCGTCGAAATGGGCTACGCCGAACTGACGGGCATGCAGAAACAGATCATCCGTCGTACCCGGCATCGCAACAAGGTCGTCATCACGGCGACCCAGATGATGGAGTCGATGATCAACAATCCGATCCCGACGCGTGCGGAAGTTTCCGATGTGGCGAACGCGGTCATGGATGGGACCGATGCCGTAATGCTGAGCGCCGAGACTGCCGTCGGAAAATATCCGGTTGCAGTAATAGCGGCGATGGCCGAAGTGTGCAAAGGCGCGGAAAAGCATGCGCTCGCGAGGGGCCGCACCAGCCATCGTCTCGACGATCAGTTTCAGACGGTAGACGAAGCCATCGCGATGGCCGTGATGTATACCGCCAACCACCTTGCGGTGACAGCTATCATCGCGTTGACCGAATCGGGCGCAACAACCCTGTGGATGTCCCGCATTCGATCGGACATACCCATCTACGCATTCACCCCGCATGAATCCACGAGCCGTCGTGTGGCGCTGTATCGCGGTGTGTATCCGGTTTCATTCAAAATCGAACACACCGATCCACGGCAGCTGACCGAGGACATTTTTTCAACCCTGTTAAAGCACAAGCTGGTACGCGAAGGTGATCTCGTGATTTTCACCAAGGGTGACCTGACCGGTGTCTCCGGAAGTACCAATGGCATGAAGATCCTCAGCGTCTACAAACCAGGCTGATTTCCGGTGAGGCGTATCAAGCGCGTGCTGCAGCGACTGCTGCTTCTGACGATCGCCATCCTGGCAGCGGTCGCTGCAATGGCGTGGCTGTTGCTGCAACGCAGCCTGCCGCCGCTGGACGGTACGGTGTTCGCGGGCGAGCTGGCGGGAGACGTGACGATTCAGCGGGATTCGCAGGGTGTGCCGACGATCACTGCGACGAATCGCCCGGACCTCGCGTTCGCAACCGGATTCGTCCACGGCCAGGATCGGTTCTTCCAGATGGACCTGACGCGGCGGCAGGCGGCCGGGGAACTTTCCGAAGTTTTTGGCAAGGTCGCTCTCGATCTCGACCGGCGCATGCGTTTGCACAGGTTTCGCAGCCGGGCCGGCGAGGCGCTGGCGGTTGCAAGCCCGGAAGAGTCCGGGATACTCGCGGCATATGCTTCCGGGGTTAACGCCGGCCTTGCCAGCCTGAGATCGCGGCCATTCGAATACTTCGTGTTGCGCGAATCGCCACGCCCGTGGCGGCCCGAAGACTCGCTGCTCGTTGCTTACGGCATGTTCCTGGACCTGAATGACGAACGGGCGACCCGCGACGTGCAGCGAGGATACGCGGCGCGAGTATTGCCCCGCGCTGCGTTCGACTGGCTATACCCTGTCGGCACGCGTTGGGATGCGCCATTGACGGGTTCCGCAGGCGCTGCCGCGAAAACACCGGGGCCGGGGTTGTATGGTCTGGGTACACGGTCAGGAACACGCGAGGCCATGCCGGCCGACCTGGCAACGGATGCAGAACTCGCAGGCAGCAATAGCTGGGCCGTGTCCGGTGCCCTGAGCCGCAGCGGCAGGGCCATCGTCGCCAACGACATGCACCTCGGTCTGTCGGTACCCAATGTGTTCTACCGCGCACGACTGCTGCAGACGGGAAACGGGGCGCGCGACGTCACCGGCGTCACGTTGCCGGGAACCCCGGCGGTCGTCGCCGGCAGCAACGGCCGGGTCGCCTGGGCATTCACCAACAGTTACGGCGACTGGTCGGATGCTGTGATCGTACGTTCCGGGGCAGAGCCGGGAACCTATCGCACCGTAGACGGCGATACACCGTATGCGGAATTCAGCGAAACGATCAAGGTTAAAGGTGCGGACGATGCGACGCTGCTGATTCGGGAGACACGCTGGGGCCCTGTCGTCGATGACATTGCCTGGCCGGATGGCGAGATCGCCGTGAGCTGGATCGCGCACAGGGCGGATGCTGTCAACCTGTTGCATCTCGGGCTGGAAACGGCTGCAACAGTCGATGCCGCGATGGACGTTGCCAACCGGCTCGGCATACCGCCGCAGAATTTTGTCTGCGGCGATGATGCCGGGAACATCGGCTGGACCATCGCAGGCAAGATTCCGAAGCGACTGGTTTTCGACGCCGGATTACCGGCCGACTGGAGCACGGGCGACGGATGGACCGGCTGGTTGCCGGTTGAAGACTATCCGCGGATCAGGAATCCGCCTTCCGGTCGCATCTGGACGGCGAACGCGCGTGTCGTCGACGGGGATGCGCTGCAAAAAATAGGCAACGGCGGTTATGACCTCGGTGCGCGCGCTGCCCAGATACGCGACAAGCTTTTTTCCAGGGATATTTTCGACGCACATGACATGCTGGCTATACAGCTCGACGATCGTGCGCTGTTCCTGACCCCATGGCGCGACCTGCTTTTGTCGGTACTCGATGAAGAGGCTGTACGCGGCAATACGCAGCGAAAACTTTATCGCGACCTTGCCGAGGATTGGCTACCGCGCGCGTCCGCGGATTCCACAGGGTACCGGCTGGTTCGCGGGTTTCGCATGGAAGTCCGACAGATGGTTTTCGACATGGTGATGCAGCCGGTCGCAGACGCTTACGAGGAAAATGTCGAGATCCGTATAAGCAATCAGTTTGAAGGTCCGCTGTGGGCGCTGGTCAACGAGCAACCCGCACACCTGTTGTCAACGGATTATCTGAGCTGGGATGCCCTGATGCTGGCAGCCGTCGACCGGAATATCCGTTATTTCGAAGAGAATTTCGATGGCGGGCTCGATCGCCGTCGCTGGGGTGAACGCAACACCGCCATGATCCGGCATCCGCTCAGCCGGTCAATTGGCGCTTTGTCCCGCTGGCTCGATATGGCACAGGAGCCCCTTGCCGGCGACTCGAACATGCCCAGGGTCATGAGTCCCGATTTCGGCCCGTCGGAACGATTCGCCGTATCACCAGGCGACGAAAGCAATGGCTACCTGCATATGCCGGCAGGCCAAAGCGGACATCCGATGTCCGGATTTTACCGCAGCGGCCACGATGACTGGGCACGCGGGCGCGCGACACCGTTACTCCCGGGGCAGACGGTGCATACGCTGACCCTGCGCAACGCCGCGCCCTGAGGGCAGCGCCCTTGTCCCCGCGCTGCGCTGCGGGGATACTGTGCGTTGCAATGCAACGCGCGACAGGAATTCTTATGGCCGAGAAAAAGTTCACCGGAACAAGCACTTACATAGCGACCGATGATCTGATGATGGCCGTCAACGCCGCCGTCACCCTGGAACGGCCGATACTCGTGAAAGGCGAGCCGGGCACCGGCAAGACACAACTCGCGGTCGAGATTGCGACTGCTCTCAAGCGCCCCCTGTTCGAATGGCATATCAAATCGACCACCAAGGCGCAGCAGGGCCTGTATGACTACGATGCAGTTGCAAGGCTGCGCGATTCCCAGCTCGGCGATAATCGCGTGCATGACATCTCGAACTATATTGTCCGGGGCAAGGTCTGGGATGCTTTCGAATCCGCAGTACAGCCGGTGCTGCTCATCGACGAGATCGACAAAGCGGATATCGAATTCCCCAACGACCTCCTGCAGGAGCTCGACCGGATGGAGTTTTTCGTCTACGAGACGAAGCAGCTGGTGAAAGCACGATATCGCCCGATCATCATCATCACGAGCAACAATGAAAAAGAGCTGCCGGATGCGTTTCTGCGACGGTGTTTCTTCCATTACATCAGGTTTCCGGACAAGGAAACGATGGAAAGAATCGTCTTCGTTCACTTTCCGGACTTGAAAAAGAACCTCCTGCGCGAAGCGCTCGAGGCTTTCTACAGGGTCAGGGACGTTCCGGGTTTGAAGAAAAAACCTTCGACGTCCGAACTTCTCGACTGGATCAAGTTGCTGCTTGCGGAGGATATACCTCCGGAAGCATTGCGCAGCGACGATTCCAGGAAGGCCGTGCCTCCCATGTACGGTGCGCTGTTGAAGAACGAACAGGATGTGCACCTGTTCGAACAACTGGTTTTCCTGGATCGTCGGTCGCGCACGCAATAAGTCCGTAATTCGGCCGTGTTGACACACTTCTTTTTCATGCTTCGGGAGGGCGGCATCAAGCCGTCGATTACCGAACTGTTGACGCTGCTCGAGGCTCTCAAAGCGGGTATCGCCGGTACCAGTGTCGATGACTTCTACTATCTGTCACGATCGTGCCTGGTCAAGGATGAAACGCTGTTCGACAGGTTCGACCAGGTGTTTGCCGCACATTTTCACGGGATCGAAGACACATTTCGTGCACTGGTACAGGACCTGCCGGGCGACTGGTTGCGCAAACAGGCGGAGTTGACGCTGACGGAAGAGGAACGGGAACGAATCGAAGCGCTTGGCGGTTTCGAGAAACTCATGGAAGCACTGCGCGAGCGGTTGGAGCAACAACAGGGACGACACCAGGGCGGCAGCAAGTGGATCGGCACGGCCGGTACCTCACCTTTTGGCGCTTACGGTTACAACCCCGAAGGCGTGCGTATCGGCCAACAGGGTTCGCGAAACAGGCGCGCTGCCAAAGTCTGGGATCGCCGGGAGTATCGCAATCTCGACGATCAGGTTGAACTCGGCACGCGCAATATCAAACTGGCGCTGCGCAAACTGCGAAAATTCGCCCGGGAAGGCGCCGCAGATCAGCTTGATCTCGATGACACGATCGACAAGACGGCTCGTAACGCCGGATTACTCGATATTCGCATGATCCCCGAGCGGCACAATGCGATAAAGGTGCTGCTGTGCCTGGATATCGGCGGCTCCATGGACGATCACGTTCGCGTTTGCGAGGAGATGTTCTCGGCAGCCCGAAGCGAGTTCAAGCATCTGGAGTATTTCTACTTTCACAATTTCATCTACGAAAGCATGTGGAAAGACAATCGACGCCGGCACGCCGAGAAAATTCCAACCTCACAGATACTTCACAAATACGGATCAGACTACAAGCTGGTGTTTGTCGGCGACGCAACGATGAGCCCGTATGAAATTGTCTATCCTGGCGGCAGTGTCGAACACTGGAACGAAGAGGCCGGCGCGGTGTGGATAAAACGGCTCCTAAGGACTTATCCGAAGGCGATCTGGCTCAACCCGGAACCGCGACAACGATGGGACTACACACCTTCGATCAAGCTGACCAGGGAGCTGATGGACGACAAGATGTTTCCACTGACGGTGAGCGGCCTGGATGACGGCATTCGCCGGTTACATTGACAGCAAATCTATTTTTGCTCAGTCAGTGACTTGAGGTCCGCCAGCAGTTCTGCCGAGTGTGTCTCCGGATCGACTTTCTCGTAGTGTCTGGCGATGCGGCCCTCCGGATCGATCAGAAATGTCTCGCGTTTGGCGACGGTCATGCCGAACATGTTGGTCTTGACGCCGTATGCATCGGATGCCATGCCTTCGGTATCTGCCAACAGCGGGAACGGCAGGCTGTATTTTTCCGCGAATCCGCGATGTGAAACCTCGTCGTCGAGGCTAACGCCGATTATCTGGCAGTTCAGGTCGCGGAAAGCAAAAATGTTGTCGCGAAACTCGCAAGCTTCGGTCGTACAGCCAGGGGTATCGTCTTTTGGATAAAAATAAAGTGCCACCCATTGACCGCGATAATCTTCAATTGAATGCAGTTGTCCGTTTTGATCCTGCAATTCAAAGTCAGGTGCCGGCTGGCCGGCAACCAGTTCATCGGCAACTGCGGAACCGGCAGCTGTCAGAAACGTCAGCAACACGAGATACTGCGACCATTTGGACGACGAAACGCGATACATATATGTATTCCTCATTAGCCTGGCTCCGTTGGGCCAGAGATTTGTTCGCACGGCGTTGTTTGCGCAACCCACGCGTCCACTATAATACGCCTTGGAAATGAAAAATCACCCCGAAGTGCGGAAAATGGCACTGGTTTTGCCCGGCGGCGGCGCGAGAGGTGCCTTCCAGGTTGGTGTGCTAAAGGCAATTGCCGAGTTATTGCCAACCGGGTCCGTCAATCCCTTCCATGTCCTGAGTGGTACTTCCGCAGGGGCCATCAATTCCGTGGTTCTGGCAACCAAGGCACGCCGATTTCGCGTCGCTGCCGCGGAACTCGAACAGGTCTGGAGCAGCTTCCGCAGCGAATTGGTTTTCCGGACTGACAGCTGGACCATGCTGAAGAGCAGCCTGCATTGGATGCTTGCGATTGTACTCGGCGGATATGTCGTCGGAGTCCCGAGGTCACTCCTCGACAACTCGCCGCTGGCTGAACTGCTAAGCCGCAATATCCGGTTTCCGCGCCTCCAGGCATGCATTGACAAGGGATACCTTGAGGCGGTCGCTGTCACAGCAGCCAGTTACGGCTCCGCGCGGTCGACGACGTTTTTTCAGGCCCTCGGCGACCGCAAGACGTGGACACGAACCCGGCGGCGCGGCGTCAGCGCAGAGATACACCTCGATCACCTCATGGCTAGCATCGCCGTGCCGATGATCTTTCCACCCGTATGCATCAATGGCGAGTACTTCGGCGACGGCGCCATGCGCCAGGCAACGCCGCTGAGCCCGGCGATCCACCTGGGCGCTGACCGGATACTGGTCATCGGTGTCCGCGACGAGATGGCAGACCCGCCCGGCAACCCCGATCAGCCGCCGCCATTTCCGAGCTTCGTGCAGATTGCAGGTTACATGCTGGATACTCTCTTTCTCGACGGCCTGTATGCGGACCTCGAACGCATGACACGAATCAATCAGCTCATCGATTCGGTCGATCCGGCCACGCGTGGCGGAGTCTCTGCGTTGATGCGGCCAATTGACACGATGATCGTCGTGCCGAGCCGCGACCTGCGGGAACTGGCGCTCGAGTATCGCAAGGACATGCCGCGACCGGTGCGCGCGCTGCTGAGGGGAATCGGCGGTCGCGGCCGGGGAGAAGGACGGTTGCTGAGCTACCTGTTGTTCGAGCAATCCTACACTCGCGAACTGATAAAACTGGGATACAACGACGCAATGCGGGTGCGCGAACAGCTGCTCTCGTTTGTTACCGGCAAGGACGTGCCAAGGCTCATGGCACCGGAATGGGTGCAGCGGGACCTCGGCAGTCTTTGATCAAAGCCCGCAGTGTTGCGCGGCCGCTGCCGAAAACCGCAGCGGTCGCGATTGCGGCGATTGCACCCGACCTGTTCGTCAATCGGCTCGCTGTTCCGCCGTGCCTATCTCGTTGTGGCGCGCCAGGACGGGGTCGTGACGCCGGCGAAGCTCAGCAGCCAGTTTTTCGGTCATATAGACCGAGCGATGCTGGCCGCCGGTGCAGCCAAGTGCCACGGTGAGATAACTTCTGTGAAAGCTGACGTACTGCGGAATCCAGCGACTGAGGAACGCCAGTATGTCTTCGAACATCTGCTGAAACTGAGGCTCATGGTCCAGGAAGGCTTGTACGGCCGCGTCCTTGCCTGTCAGCTTGCGCAGCTCCGGTTCCCAGTAGGGGTTCGGCAGGCAACGCAGGTCGAACACGAAATCGGCGTCCGCAGGTATGCCGTGTTTATAGCCGAATGACTCAATGAGAACAGATAGCATGTCGGATTCGCGGCGATCCACGCGTTCCCGGATTGCGTCCGCCAGTTCATAGACACTGGTTCGGGACGTATCGATCACAAGGTCTGCAGCATTTATGATTTGTCCGAGCAGTTCACGCTCGCGTGCGATCGCCGCCCTCAATTCAAGACCGTCTGTTGCCAGGGGGTGCCGTCGCCGCGTTTCACTGTATCGCTTGAGAAGTATTTCGTCGCTGGCCTGGAGAAACAGCAAATCGGTCTGGACATTGTTGCGACGCAGTTCCGCAATGACCCCGGGCAGGGCTGCCAGATCGCTTTTCCGGTTTCGCGCATCGACGCCGACCGCAACCAGGGCCCCGGATTGATCGCGCGTTCCAGTGACTTCCTGCAACAACGAGCTGAGCAGCGCGGCAGGCAAATTGTCGATACAGTAGTAGCCAAGGTCTTCCAGCACATGCAGCGCAACGCTCTTCCCGGACCCGGAAAGACCGCTGACTATGATGAGCCTCATTGAGTCCCTGGCGGTCAATGTGCCTTTCTATTCCTCGCGACGCGCCGATAGACATCTGTGAAAGGCCCGAACTGCGATTCGCCCGGTTCGGTGCCAGGCTGCGCGAAGCCGGCAATGATGACCTCGTACAACGCATGGCTGCTGCTTGCAGCTCGCAGCCTGCTGCGCAATGCCTCGTCTTGCAGGCATGCGGTGATCCTGCTGATGTCGTCGTGGTGACTTTCGTCAACCGTCTCGGGAACCATCAGACCGAAAACGAGATCCACCGGCTCGCCGTCTCCTGCGTCAAAGTCCACCGGTACCGACAGCCTGATGAGCGCACCGCTGCTCCGGGTGGCGCCCGGGACCCGGCAATGCGGAAATGCGACGCCTCGTCCGAGGCTGGTACAGCCCAGGCGTTCACGCTCTATCAGCCTTGAAAAGATTTCTTCATTGGCAATAGCAGGATTGGATTGAGCCAGCAACTCGCTGAGAATCTCAAGACAGTGTTTTTTGCCGCGCGCTCGCGCATTGCAAAGGACATTTTCGGGCCGGATTAGCTGTTCGGGTAGCATAGTGACGGAGTGCCTGACTGCCAATCCTGCGTTTGCGCGAGCTTACGAAGTTCAGCGCCGGCTGGACTGGCACCGGTTTCAGTACAGAATCAAAACCACCTAATCGAATGACCGCTTGTTGGCATCTCTTGCATGATGATCCCCAAGCTTTTCCTTGTACTTTCGCACCTGTCGATCGAGTTTGTCGACCAGTACGTCAATTGCTGCATACATATCTTCTTCAGTCGCGTCTGCAAACAGCTTGCCGCCATTGACGTTGACCGTTGCCTCAGCGGTATGCCTCAGCTTTTCCACTTTCAGTACGCAATGCACGTCTGAAACGAGGTCAAAGTGCCGCTCGATTTTCTCGATTTTGTTGACAACATATGCACGCAGTGCATCGGTTACGTCTATGTGATGGCCGGTAACGCTCAATTGCATGATCTTCTCCCTTCGATATGTTGCAAGCCGTGATGTTCCGCAGTTCCTCCTGAGCAGCTCCTTCAGCTTCGATGTCGGTTCAATGGTGCCACGAACCCTTTGGTTTTGCTCCGTGGCGGGCAAGCCCGTCTACCGGGGTTCTCTTACTCGTCGTTCGCTGGATGAAGCGATTTTCAGAGACTCGCGATACTTTGCGACGGTGCGTCGTGCAACGGTGATTCCCTCTTTGGCCAGTAATTTTGCAATCTTGCTGTCACTCAGGGGTTTCGCCGGATTCTCTGCGCCAATCAGCTTCTTGATCTTGGCTCGCACGGATGTCGATGACTGATCCTCTCCATCAACGGTCGACAGATGGCTGGAGAAAAAGTACTTGAATTCAAACACTCCGCGAGGCGTGTGCATGTACTTGTTCGTTGTTACACGGGATATTGTGGATTCATGCATGCCGATGGCTTCTGCTACGTCTTTCAATACTAGCGGCTTCATCGCCTCGTCACCATGATCCAGAAATTCGTGCTGGCGCGCGACTATGGTGGTAGCGACCTTAAGCAATGTTTCGTTTCGAATTTCCAGGCTTCGAACGAGCCAGCGCGCTTCCTGCAATTGAGTCTTCAGGGCCGCATGGTCAACGTTGCCGCGCAGCAGTTTCGCATACTGCTGATTGACGGTAAGTTTTGGCACGCCTGAAGCGCTGATCTCGACCTGCCAGCGATTATCGATCTTGCGCACGAAGACGTCCGGGACGACATACTCGGTTGCCGTTCCGCTGACCGACAGCCCAGGCTTCGGATGGCAACTTCGTACCAGTGCAAGCGCCTCGTCGAGATCAGCCTCCGACGTCCTGAGGTTGCGGCGGATCTCTGCGTATTGTTGGCTGGCAACGAGATCAAGGTGGTTTTCGACCAGGCGTATCGCCGTTGCCAGTCCCGGTGTTGCCGGGTCCAGCTGTGCCAGCTGCAGTACGATGCATTCCGACAGTGATCGTGCGCCGACACCGACAGGATCCATGCGCTGGATCTTGCGCAGGGTGTCCTCGACCTCCTCGACGGTCACTCCTGCGTCTTCCGCAATCCAGCTGCGGATCTCGTTCAGATCGGCTACCAGGTAGCCGTCGTCATTGATGGCGTCGATCAGCGCCTCACCGATGACCGACTCCCGGGGTGTGAAATTCTCCAGTTCGAGCTGCCATAACAGGTGTTCGTGGAGGGTCTGTCCGCGCTCGTCGGCAAAATCATTATTGCCAATGACCTCGCCATTCCAGCCGCCGTCCTGTATTCGCTCCATCGAACTCGTCTGCCAGCTGTCCTCCGCCTTGATCGTTTCGATTTCGGCAGTCGTGTCCGAGCTTGTCGTGGGAGCACCCGGCAACTCCTCCATCTCGAGCATGATGTTTTCCTCGAGCGCCTCCTGAATCTGGGCGTTGAGGTCCAGCACCGGTAACTGCAACAGGCGAATGGCCTGCTGCAGCTGCGGGGTCATCGTCAGAGATTGACCGAGTTTCAGTTGCAACGAGGGCTTAAGCATCAATTGTCTCGGAGCACGCCTTTATCGAATGCAGTCGCTTGTTTTGCGGTCATTTTCAATGGCAACAGTCTTCTTGCGGATATGCAATTATGCTTCAGAGTTTGAACTCCTGTCCGAGATACACTTCGCGGACATGCTGATTATTCAGGATCTCGTCCGGTGGACCCGACGCGATCAGGCTTCCGTCATTCAGTATATAGGCTCGCGAGCAGATTCCGAGCGTTTCCCGCACATTATGGTCGGTAATCAGGATGCCGATTTTGCGGTCGCATAAATGCCTGATTATGCGCTGAATATCCAATACGGAAATCGGGTCGACTCCGGCAAACGGTTCATCCAGCAATACGAATCGCGGTTTGGCGGCCAGCGCACGTGCGATCTCGACCCGACGCCTCTCGCCACCGGACAAACTGATACCCAGACTGGTGCGTACGTGGCCGACGTGCAACTCGTCGAGCAACTGGTCAAGTTCCTGCTCGCGGCCGGCACGGTCGAGTTCAACGCGGTTTTCAAGGATAGCAAGGATGTTGTTCTCGACCGTCAGCTTGCGGAATACCGACGCTTCCTGGGGGAGGTAGCCCAGCCCCATTCTCGCGCGGCGATGCATCGGGAATGCTGTGAGATCCTGGCCGTCGAGGAGAATGCGGCCGCGGTCGCAAGGTATCAAGCCTACGATCATGTAGAAAGCGGTGGTCTTCCCGGCGCCGTTCGGCCCAAGCAGTCCGACGACTTCACCGCTGTTGATTTCCAGCGAGATGCTCTTGACGACGTCGCGAAACTTGTAGCGTTTGGCTATGTCCTGGACGCTGAGTATGCTCATGGGGTGACGCTGGTCGCAGGGTCATCGCCGGGCGGCCCGCCATCCGACGGAACGTCAGGAGTCCCGTCATCAGGAGGCGGATCGGGAATTTCGCTGCTTCCGGGAGCATCGGGATTCTCGTCGATTTCAGGAGTCTCGGGCAGCTCAACGCCGTCGGTCGATTCCTCGTCATCCTTCGGCGTGTAGGTAATCGTGACCCGGCGCCCGATATCGCCACCGGACTGCGCTTTGATGCGCTGTTCGGCGATGTTATAGACCAGGAATTCACTGGTGATCTTGTTGCCACCTTCCGAAATGATCGCATTGCCGGAAAACTCGATCGATCCGGCGATGAAGTCGTAGGTCAGACGCGAGGCCTGTGCAACGGTCTCTTCGTCGCTGTCCTGCCGTCGCGTCTCGAAGGTTGCAGGGGATCCCGTAATTGTGGCCCGCCGCAACTGATGGCCGGAAAACTTGAGATCCGCCGTTTCACATTCGATATGTCCATTCTCTGTATCAATGACCACATTGCCGGTGAATTGCCAGATACTGTCTTCGAAATCGAGTTTACTGGCGCGCCCCTCATCGGCCACGATTCCAATGTTGCCCTGAGTCAGCTTCAGACCGCGAAACATCAGCATTGAACTCTTGCCGTCGTAATCCGTCGAGTCGGCATCAAGTGAAATCGGGAGTCGCAGGTCACTTGCCTGTGCCAGCACGGCCGGCGAGAGCAATATGGCGCCGAGCGAGGCAAGTGCACACGCAACGCATAAACTTGTCGGGCCGGGTCGGCGATCAGGTGCGGACATCAGGGAACGAATTTTCCACTCACGTTGGACTCGAGGCGTAGATGGTTTTCCTGTAACAATGCTAGCATGCCGATTGCCGTGAGGCTCCGCGATCCGATGCGGATCTGCACCCTGTCGTCGGTCCTTGCGACATAGGTATCCGGCTCAAACTCGAGGTATTGTGTTCGGATCTCGGTGACGTCACCCGAGAAGCCCTCGTTACTCACAGCCATGACATTGCCGGTCAATGTTACCGTCTTCTGGTCGTCCGCGATCGATGCATTGTCGGCGACCAGCGTCCACGGAACGTTCGACAGCGCGGCATAGTGAATGTTGACATTCTGGAACTCGATTTCGGAAGGACTGCGTTGTTCGGCATACTCGGCCTCTATCCGGTACAGCAGGGCACCGCTGTCGTCAGTGCCAAGGACCTTGGCTGCGCGCAGGTAGAATCCATCGTGTTTCACGTCGCCCGCCGCCTGCAGCTCCGACTGCTGCGAAAGCGATTGCGAAAGATACCAGCTGCCGAAAGCAGCAGTCAGCAACAAAGTGAGGCCGAGTATGCGTCGCAGGTTCATGTGCGAGCGGCTGCTTCGAGTATCATGTCACATACCTCGCGAACCGCGCCGTATCCGCCGCTGGCTGTCGTCGTGTAGTCGCACTCCTTGCGGACTTCCGCGACACCGTTGGGGACAGTTACGGAAAATCCTACCTGCCGCAGCAGAGGCAGATCCGGCATGTCATCGCCTACGTAGGCGCATTCCGACTTGTCTATGCCAAGGGAGGCGCACAGGAGGTCCAATGCCTCGACTTTGTCCGCGCAACCCAGAACGACATGCTTTACACCGAGTTCCTGCATACGAAGCTCGACGGCGCGCGATCTGCGACCGCTGATTACCGCTACCTCGATTCCCGCCTTGAGCATTT
>Ga0299906_10002774_pt1 | contig 14483 bp, 12 predicted proteins | sample RVTome_14_FD_200259 | JGI IMG/M metagenome (GOLD analysis project Ga0299906, IMG submission 200259) | Soil microbial communities from uranium-contaminated site in the Upper Colorado River Basin, Wyoming, United States - RVT145D125 (version 2) ... | reverse complement strand
GCCTTGTCCGTCCCCTGCCGGCTCAATTCCAGACCCTGGCGCGCGCTCAGGCTGACCACCAGGGCAACGCCGAGCAGCAGCGCCATTTGCGCAAAACCCGCGTAGTTGCGCGGCAGTTCCCGCCGAACGATCCGGCGCACCCGGTGCACCAGGTCGCCCCCCGTTGCCGCCATGACGATCACCGGTGACGGGCTGCGCAGGGATTCGAGGCTCGCCAGGGCGCGCGCGTACAGTACCGGCTGCTGGCAACGCGCAACCACCAGGTCATCGCAACAATGCTCCCGCTCCTGCCTTAGCTGGCGGGACATCCAGCGGATCGCGGGATGATAGAAAAACAGAGTCTCGACCATCAGTTGCAACAGGTTGAACAAATAATCGTGCCGCCGAATGTGCCCGAGTTCGTGCGCAATGATCATTTCGAGTTGGGCCCGCGGCAAGCGCGCGATGACCGATACCGGCAGCAGTATGACCGGCTTGATCCAACCGACAACCGTCGGCACCTGGACCCGCACGGAACTCAGCACGTGAACGGCCTGGCGCACACCCAGGCGCTGCATCAGTGCCTGGACGATGGCCCGCACTTCCGCGCTCACCGCCTGCGTATCAAGGCTGACCAGCCTGCGCGCGCCCATCCACCCCAGCAAGGCGCGGCACGTCAGCAAACCGACACCCAGGGCCCACAACACCACGACAAAGGGAATCGCGGGCTCCATGGCGGCCTGCACGACAAATGCCAGGGAGGGCTGAATGGCGGCGCTGGTTACCATGGCGTCGGCTGCTATTGGGGGTAGCCGGTGCGCCTCCGTCGCGCCCGGCAGATAGTGCATCAACGTCGCAACGGGCACCACGACTGCGGCCAGGAAGGCCACCATCCCGGCCCAGTAGCGCACCAGGGCCTGCTCAGGCTGCGTCCACTTGCACACCAGCCAGAAAATCGCCGCAATGGACATTCCCTGCCACAGGAAATGAATCAGCGTCCATCCAAGGGCGTTAACCAGGGTTTGTGTCTGCGACAGATCCGGCATGTTCAACCATCCTCAATCTCGGTCAGCAGGGCCTCGATTTTCTCCATTTGCAACTTGTCCGCAGTGGGCGAATTGCCCAGTGCCTGCAGCACCAGCTGCGAAGTCGAGCCATCGAACAGGCGGTTTACCAGGTCGGACAGCAAGCTCGATTGGGTTTCGCTCTTGCTGACCGTGGCGTTGTAAACGTGAGCGCGTTGTGAAACATCGCGCTGCACCAGCCCTTTCTGGTGCATGACCTGCAGCATTTTCAACGCCGTTGTATAACCACTGGGCTCTTCCTCGTTCAGCGCTTCGTGCACCTCTCGGACGGTGCTGGCTCCATTGAGCCACAGAATTCGAAGTATATTGAGCTCTGTTTTCGTTGGTTGGGGTAAGTCCCCTCTGCTTCTTACCATTAATCTCCCGCTCCTCGTCTGTGCTTTTTATCGGGGTCGCCTGACCTGCAACTGCCTTTTGCGCCTGATAACACGAAATTTATCGTACCGCAAGCCCGGTAGCCGGACAAGCACTACTTACTCGCGCTTCAGGAGCACCGCCCTCCTCCCCCCTGCCCACGAAGCATTCACGGCGGCTTTCCATCCACAAGTGCTTTCTATAGAATAGCCGCCCTTCGGTCGGGGTGTAGCTCAGTCTGGTAGAGCGCTGCCTTCGGGAGGCAGAGGTCGGAGGTTCGAGTCCTCTCACCCCGACCAGTTCAAGGAAAAAAGCCGCTCTCACCTGAAGGGGAGCGGCTTTTTTGTGCAGAACTGGAACCGAGGCAGCGGTTCACAAATTTGTCGGCTGGTCCAGGTGCATATGCTCCCGGTGCACCAGGCTGTGCACGATGGTCCCGATGATCAGCGCCTGGATCACCATGACCGCGTCCTGGCCGGCCAACGGCAGCATCGTCGCTGACATGGCGTACCCCAGCAAGGTGGCGGCAGAAATCAGAAGCAGCGACAACACCGCAACGGTGGCTCCGAACACCGGCGTCAGAACCAGCCACAGCACCAGGCCCACCCCAAAACGATGCAGCACTATGGCCAGGGCCAGGTTTGCGGAATTCCCGGATTCGCTGCCCGCCAGGCCGGCGCCATCCAGCATGGCGTGCAAAGTCAGGCCGACCAGGGCGAATGCCAGGGACAGCAGGTGCAAAGTACGCGCGGACCGCCTTAGCCCCGACTCCAGCAGGCTTGGGGCGAGATAGCCAGCCAGCATCAGGACAAATGCCAGCCAGCCCAGGCCGGTGATGGCCTCGGGGACCAACATCAAGGCGACGACGATGACCAGGATCGCGACGATGGCCTGGTCGAATGCGCGCGCGATCAGGCCCCCCTTTCTCAACCACTGGTACAGCAAGGGGCCGATGAACAGCGTGATCAGGGCCAAGCTCAGCACGACTGCATCCTCCGGGCAAGGCGCGCATACTAGCACAGCGGCACGCCCCTTCCACCCGGCGAGGTACGTATACGCCCACGCAATTGCTAGAATGCAGGCGGGGTGGAAAAAACAGCTTATGGAAACTTCGCAAATCGAGGCCCTGATTGCCGAGCATTGCGGCGATGAACTCGCCGAGCGCGACCTGTCGGATCTGCTGGCCGTGGTCGCCGATCGCAATGGCGTGCAGGCGGATTCCGGGGAGTTGCAGCGCGGTTCCCGGTTCGTGATCGGTTACGTCGAACAGGTGCCTTACATGCTCAAGGTGGCCAGTACCGCTGCCGCCAATGTCGGCCTGGAATCGGAAATGGAGCAGATCCTCGAAATGGTGCGCTCATACTGGGCCCAGGACCTCGACGTCATCCCGGACCACTTGGGGGTTATTGGTCTGCTGGATGACGCCTACTGCTCCCTGACCAGCTTGCAGGCGGTTTCGGATCACTACCAGCTACAGACCGGTAAGTACCTCTTCCCCGAAGATCTGACCGCCGCAAATCGCATGATGCGCAAGATTATCGGTGAACCCTATATATCGGACCTGGACCGGTTTGTCAGCAACGCCGTCAAGGACGCGGGGATCATGCAGGCAGTCAAATCACTGGCCAGCCCCGACAAGCAGAAATATTTCGCCAGCCAGGCCAACATCTGGAACCATGGCCCGGTCAGCGAATTGCCGCCGGACTACCTGTCCGGGCTGGGGCTACATGACTGAGCCCGCGCTCAGGCCGCGGCAAAGGCCTTGCGGCTCAGATTGAGCGGCTCGCCTTTCGTTACCACCACGTTATCCTCTATGCGGATCCCGCCAAACGGTTTCAGGGCCTCCACCTTGTCCCAGTTGATGGCCGCCGACTCGCCCCCGGCTTTCCATTGGTCCAGCAGTGAGTCGATGAAATAGAGCCCCGGCTCCACGGTCAACACGTTACCCGGCTCCAGAACGCGGGTGAGGCGAAGGTATGGGTGCCCCTCGGGCCGCGGGATGGCGGTGCCATCAGCGTCGGCAATCAGGCCCGCTACGTCGTGCGTTTGCAGGCCCAGGAAATGCCCCAGGCCGTGGGGGAAAAACACCGAGCTGAGTCCCGATTCCACGGCTGCGTCCGGCGGCAGCCGGATGACATCAAATTCCGCCAGCAGGGCCGCGATTTGACGATGCGCTTCCAGGTGCAAGTCCCGATAATCCACCCCGGCCCTGACCCCGGAACACAAGCCCTGCTGCAGGCCGTCCATGGCCGAAATCATAGCGCCGAATTCGTCCTGCTCTGCTGAATAGCTGCGGGTAATGTCAGCGGCATACGCATGCTGGGTGGCGCCGGCGTCAATCAAAAAGGAATGCACTTCAGGCGGCGCTTCGAGATCCCGATCCTGGTAGTGCAACACTGCTCCGTGCTGGTTGAGCGCGACGATGTTGCCATAGGGCAATTGCTGGTCGAGCTGACCTGCCGCCCGGCAGTAGCGCAGATGGATTGCATATTCACTGCAGCCTTCCCTGAACGCCTGTTCGGCCTCCTTGTGGGACACTGCCGCCAGGCGGTTGGCCTCTGCAATGCAGGCGATTTCGTAGTCGGTCTTGATCGTCCGGTCCAAATGAATCCGGTTGATCACGCGCCGCGGATTAAGGTCTGCCTCCGGCGCACAGGCCGCCAGCGCTGGCGCATCACCGATATAGGCGGTCCTTCCGGCCGGCAGGGCCGCTTGCCAGGCGTCCGGCTGGCGCACGGCTCTCAGGTCAAAATGATCTGCCCACCAGCCTTCCGGATCGGCAGGCGGCAGGTACCAGTAATCATCGGGCTGGTAATACCACAACACCGGCCGCTGCCCGGGCCGCACCAACAGCACGCTGTCATGGTGATGCGTCAGCGGCGCCCATTGCAGGAGATGGGGATTGGGCCGGAACGGGTAATGGTAGTCGTCGAGAAAACTGATGATCTGGCTTCCGGCATGGATCAGCGCGGCTTCATAGCCCTCTTTGCTGAGGGCAGCTTCCCAGCGGCGCTGGCATTCTCCAACGTGGCTGGCGTAGTGTTCGCTGGTTTCTTGACGCCTGGTCTTCATAGTCCTTCCTGCGTGCATCCGTGGTTCATCCTGTCACTGGAAACTGCCCGAAAGCGACACCATATCAGCAGTGGGGCAGCGATTTACTTGTTACCATGTGGTCTTGCCCTGCCATCCGGGCAAACCGCACTTTAGACGCTCACCAGGGCCTTGGCAAACACGATGACCATACGCTTGTACAACACGCTGACGCGACAGAAAGTGGAATTCACGCCGCTGGATCCGGCACGGGTCACGATGTATGCCTGCGGTCCCACGGTGTACGACTACGCGCACATCGGCAACGCCCGCCCGGCCGTGATATTTGATCTGTTGTTCCGGATCCTCGATCGCGTGTATCCAGGCGCAGTATACGCACGCAACATTACCGACGTGGACGACAAGATCAATGCGTCGGCAGCGGAACAGGGCGTGCCCATCGAGGCGATCTCGCGCCGTTACTGTAACGCCTACCACGAGGATATGGCGGCGCTGGGGGTGGGCTTGCCCAGCGTCGAGCCGCGGGCCACGCAGCACATCGAAGACATCGTCAGGATGATCCAGCGCCTGGTTGACACAGGCCACGCCTACGAAGCCGAGGGCCACGTGTTGTTCGATATCTCCACCTACGAGCAGTACGGGGCCCTGTCCGGGCGTGATCTGGAAGACATGATTGCCGGCGCCCGTGTAGAGGTGGCCCCGTACAAGAAAAACCCCGCCGATTTTGTCCTGTGGAAACCCTCGGTGGCACCGCAACCGGGTTGGAACAGCCCCTGGGGCTGGGGCCGCCCTGGCTGGCACATCGAGTGCTCCGTGATGGCCGAGAAGCATCTGGGCGAGACCATTGACATCCATGCCGGTGGTCAGGACCTGGTGTTTCCGCACCACGAAAACGAGGTTGCACAAAGCGTGTGCGCCCACGACGGCCGGCCATTCGCCAGGTACTGGCTGCACAATGGCTTCGTCACCGTCAACCGCAGGAAGATGTCCAAGTCGCTGGGCAACACCCTGGTCGTGCACGAACTGCTTGAGACGGTGCGCGGCGAAGTGCTCCGCCTGCAGTTGCTGGGCGCGCACTACCGGCAGCCGCTGGACTGGTCGGAGGATGCCCTGGAGCAATCACGCCGGACCCTGGACCGCATGTACTCGGTATTGCGCGACAGCGCCGATCAAGCGGGTCCCCTGACCGCTGCCGAGTCACCCGGGGCGACGCTGCTGGAGGCATTGCACGACGACATCAACACGCCCGAAGCCCTGGCGGAGCTCAGCCGGCTGACGCGCAGCCTTGCGTCCGCCCGGGATCCAGAAGAGACAAGAACGCTGGCAGGGGAATTGCTGGCTGACGGCGCGTTGCTTGGCCTGTTGCAGGCGGATCCGGAGGAATGGTTCCAGAGCGGCAAAGCGGACCTGAATGACGCGGAAATTGATCGCTTGATCAAAGCCCGTATTGCGGCTCGCGCGGCGCGCGACTTCGCGCGGGCGGATGAACTGCGCGAGCAATTGTCCGGCATGGGCATCATCCTCGAAGACGGTGCCGACGGCACGCGCTGGCGGCGAGGAGGCCAGCGTTAGCAGTCGCTGGCGCCCGATGTCCCAAGCCATGCATGATCCCGACACCGCCCAGCAGACCATCATCGAGGAATTCTCTTTCCTTGACGATTGGATGGATCGTTACCAGTACCTGATCGACCTGGGTCGCAAATTGCCTGCCCTGGAACAGCAGGAACTGGTTGACGAGAACCTGCTGGACGGTTGCCAGTCCCGCGTGTGGCTGCTGACCGGCGGCGACGCCAGGCACATGACCATCAGGGCAACCAGCGACGCGGCCATCGTGTCCGGCCTGATCGCCTTGCTGATCCGTGTTTATTCCGGCGCATCAGCGCGGAATATCCTGGAAAGCGAGCCGCGCTTCATTTCAGAAATCGGATTGAGCGACCACCTGTCCCCCACCCGCGCCAACGGCTTGCATGCGATGTTGCGCGCCATCAAGGATGCCGCCGCGCGGCGGCTGCAGGCCGGACCCGCTTAGTTCAGCGGCAAAAAAAAACCGGCGCGCGGCCGGTCCTTTCCAATGCTCTGCCAGTACGCGCGTCAGCGCGAATCTCCCATCTGCTTCTGCCGCAACTCCCAGCGCTCCTGCGCATCCAGGCTCAGCGTGGCAATCGGTCGCGCTTCCAGTCGTGCCAACCCGATTTCCTCGCCGGTTTCGTCGCAATAGCCGTATTCGCCGTCATCGAGACGATTCAGGGCCTTGTCAATTTTGTTGATCAATTTGCGGTAGCGATCCCGGGTGCGCAGCTCCAGGCTGTTTTCCGTTTCGCGCGTGGCGCGTTCCGCCTCATCCCCAACGTCCCGCACTTCATGCTTTAGATTGGCGATGGTTTCACGGGATTCCTCGACCAGTTCCTCACGCCAGGCAATCAGTTTGCGGCGAAAATATTCCTGATGCTCGGCACACATATACTCTTCTTTTGCCGATGGCTTGTAGCCTTCTGGTAAATCAACTCGAACCGATGACATGAGCCTTGAATCACTCCTTGTTAAATACTCAATATGTATATAAACTACTGAAACTAATAATTATTTTAGAAAATCGACCTGCCTGGAGGGCTTTGAAGATGGAGTGTTATATCCGAACTTTGGCCCCACGGCAAGCCTTTTTGCCCCGAGGAATTCGATGCTGGGACCGCTCCGGTGGCTGAGAAGTTCCTGTTATCGCTGATACGCCTTTATCAGATCACACTGAGCCCGTTCCTGGGTCAGCAGTGCCGCTTTACCCCGAGTTGTTCCGAGTATACGCGCCTCGCCATTGAGCGCTACGGTGCGTGTCGCGGCTCCTGGCTCGGCTTGCGGCGCATCCTGCGCTGCCAGCCATTCTGCGCAGGCGGTCACGACCCCGTGCCCTGAAGTGTCACTGCCCGACCTGCTACGCAGCAGGCAATTGCGTGACCCTCAGGCTACAATGACGCGCCTTGCCAACGCCCCGTTCCAGAACGCCACAGGTTTTTTCATGACGCGCACAACCCTGATCTGCAACGCAACACTGGTCAATGAAAGCCGGGTGTTCCCGTCGGACCTGTTGCTCAGGAACGGGCGCATCGAACAGATCGGAAGTCAGATCGACGCGCCCGATGCGGCACAGGTCGTGGATGCCTCCGGCCTGCATGTACTGCCCGGAGTCATTGACGACCAGGTGCACTTTCGCGAACCGGGCATGACGCACAAGGGCAACATCCATACCGAATCCAGAGCGGCCGTGGCCGGTGGCGTGACCAGTTTCATGGATATGCCCAATACCCGGCCACCGACCACCACGCAGGAAGCCCTGGTGGCGAAATACGTCATTGGCGCCCGCCATGCGGCTGCCAATTATGCGTTCTATTTCGGGGCCACCAATGACAACATCGCGGCAATCCGGGCGCTGGATCCCGCCAGCACCTGCGGCGTCAAGATTTTCATGGGTGCATCCACCGGCAATATGCTGGTGGACGACGATCAAACCCTGGCGACGATCTTTCGTGATGCCCCGGTTGTCATCACCACGCATTGCGAGTCCACGCCCCTGATCCAGCGCAACCTCGAGCGAGCCCGCAAGCAGTATGGCGATCGAATTCCCGTCAGCGAGCATCCGCGCATCCGCGACGCCGAAGTATGCTATGTCTCCACTGCCAAGGCGGTGGAACTCGCGCGCGCGCACCAGGCGCAGCTGCACGTCCTGCACCTGTCCACGGCCCGGGAATTGTCATTATTCGAGCCGGGCGAGGTGGCCGACAAATCCATCACCGCTGAGACCTGCATACACTATCTGTACTTCAGTGACGCCGATTACCCGGCCATGGGCAATCGCATCAAGTGCAATCCCGCGATTAAATCGGCCGCGGACCGCGATGCCCTGCTGGCCGCCTTGCGGGACGGCCGCGTGGACATCCTGGCCACCGACCACGCGCCCCACACGCGCGAGGAAAAGGCGATTGAGGATTACGAGCAGGCGCCAGCCGGACTCCCCCTGGTGCAGGACGTGCTGCTGGCTGGCCTGGAACTGGTGCACCGGGAGAGCATTGGGCTCGCCGCGCTGGTAAAAGCCATGGCGCATAATCCGGCGATTCGGTTTGGGGTTCAGGAACGCGGCTTTTTGCGTGAAGGATATTGGGCGGACCTGGTGCTGGTGGATCTGGGCGGAACAACCCGGGTAAGCAGCGAACGCGTGCTGTCGCGTTGCGGCTGGTCACCCTTCGAGGGCCTGACCTTTGGCAGCCGGATCCATTCCACCTGGGTCAATGGCGCGCTGGCTTTCGATGGCGTCACCGTGCACGAGCACGGCGCCGCGATGCCGCTGCAGTTTGCCGGCCGCAGGCAATAGCCGCCGCGCGTGACACGCCCTCACCTGCTTCCCGTATAATCTTTTGCCGGAAGAATCAACGAGAACACCATGGGATTCCTGAACAACAAGCGTGCCCTGATCGTTGGCGTCGCCAGTCCCCGCTCCATCGCATGGGGTATCGCCAACGCCATGCATGAGCAAGGCGCTGAACTCGCTTTCACCTACCAGAGCGAGAAGCTCAAATCGCGCGTTGACCGCATCGCAGAGCAGTGCGGCTCAGAGATCGTGCTGCCCTGCGACGTCGCGCACGACGAGGAAATCGACCAGGTATTCGACACGCTCTCCCAACACTGGGACGGTCTCGATATCATCGTTCATTCAGTGGGCTTCGCACCCCGGGAGCAGCTGGAGGGAGACTACCTGGACGTCGTCACCCGGGAAGGCTTCCGCATTGCGCACGACATCAGTTCCTACAGCTTTGCCGCACTGGCCAAGGCGGGTCGGGGCATGCTGGAAGGACGCAAGGGTGCCTTGCTGACGCTGAGCTACATGGGCGCGGTGCGATCCATGCCCAGTTACAACGTGATGGGGCTGGCCAAGGCGAGTCTTGAAGCCAACGTGCGCTACATGGCCCAGAGCCTGGGCCCGCACGGACATCGCGTCAATGCCATATCCGCGGGCCCCATCAAGACCCTGGCCGCAGCGGGTATTGCACGGCTGCGGCAAATGCTGGATCACGTCGCCTCGACTTCGCCGCTGCGACGCAACGTCACCATCGAGGAAGTGGGCAATGTCGCCGCCTTCCTGTGTTCCGACCTGGCTTCGGGCATCACCGGCGAAATCACGTACGTGGATTCAGGCTACAACATACTCGGTATGGCAGAGCTATCAGGCGACGCCGACTGAGCGGCAAAGACCCAAGCCCCTATTCAAGGCGGTCTTCAAACACCTCCACGCGGGCGGCGTTTCGCAATTGCCGCATGAAGCCCCGCGCTTCGGCACTGGCGGCCGCGTTGGCAAGCTGGCGGCGGTACTGCTGCTCGCTCAGCGCCGCGCCCTCTTCCAGGCTGCCTGCCCGTACGCTTTGCAGTTCAACCACGGCAAATCCGTCGCTGGCTTCGACCACTTGCAGGCTCATGGCGCCTTCCGCCGGTGCGGGTATCTGGAAGACTTCCTCGACCACCTTGCGATCCGGGACAAAATTGCGCCGGTTGGCCTCCTCGGTCAACGTGACTTCCAACCCTTCCTGCTCGGCTGCGGCTGCCAGATCCTGGCCCTGCTCAACGCTGGCCAGCAACGCCTCAGCCCGCTCGCGGGCTGCATCAAGAGCGCGTTCCGCCCGTATGCGGGACACGATCTCATCGCGCACTTCCGCCAGTGGCCTGACTTCCGCCGGCAGGTGTTCCCGGATCCGTAACAACACCATGTGGTTCTCGGCCAGGTCGATGGGATCGCTAACCGAGCCTTGCGCCAGGACCAGGTCCGAGAACGCGGCCGAGACAACGCCGGGATCAGCAGCAATACCCTCGCCGCCGGCACGGCTAAACGGCCCGGCCGTTTGCACGTCCAGGCCCAGGTCCAGGGCGGCCGCCTCCAGGGTGGTCGGATCCTCGTAAATCAGGTCCACCATGCGATCCGCCTTTTCTAGAAATTCCCGCTCAGACTCTTCGGCCTGGTGCTCCGCGATCAGAATTTCACGCGCTTCTTCAAAGTTCATTCCTGCTGCCGGCTGAATATCGCGCAGCAATATCACGTGCCAGCCGAAGCCGGTTTGAACCGGCTCGGAAACGGGGGCTTCCAGCGTCAGGGCGTACATGGCCTCCTCGAAGCTGTCGGACATCATGCCGGGCTCGATCCAGCCCAGGTCTCCATCGTTTTCCGCGGAGCCAATGTCCTGCGAAAATTCCCGCGCCAACTGGGCAAAATCCTCGCCCTCGCGCGCCCGCGCTGCAATATCCGCCGCCTGCTGCCTGGCGGTTTCCTTGCTGGCTTCATCGGCCGTTGCGCCGGCCTCCAGCAGAATGTGCGACACCAGCCGCTGCTCGGGACTGATGAACCTGGCTTTTTGCTGTTCGAAGCGGTTACGCAGGAATTCGTCATCTAACTCGGCGCCGCTGCGGGTGTCCACGGGGCTCAGCTCGAGATACTCAATGACCACCATTTCCTCGGACCGGAACTCCGCGGCATTTTGCTCGTAATAGTCCTGGATATCCGATTCCGCGGGGTCCGGGGCCTCCGGATCATCCGCCGGTCGCACAGGTACCGAGCGGAACGTGCGCCGCTGGTCCTGCAAACGGACATACTCCTGCAGCTCCGTGGGCGTCGCGAAACTGCTGGACATGATGCCGTTGGGCAGTTGCCCCATGACAATCTGGGTGCGCATTTCGCGCTCAAATCCCGGCACGCTCATGCCCTGGGACGTCAGCCGGTTTTGATACAGATCAGCATTGAACTCGCCATCGAGTTGGAAGGCCGGCAGTTCGCGAATCTCGCGCGCAAGACGCTCGTCCGTCACGTCCAGTCCGATGCCATCCACGGCCTGGGCCAGCACGGCCTGGTTAATCAGGGCGTCAAGGTGTTCGCGCCGCGCAATCAGCGTGTCGAACTGTTCGGGGTCATAGGCGGCGCCCATGATGGACTGCATGCGCTGCCGGTAATTGGTATAGCTCTGGGTAAACTGGGCAAGCGTGATGTCCTCGTCGTTTACACGCGCCACGACATTTTCGTTGCCCGAGGTGAAGTAGCTGTTGACGCCGACAAAGGCAAATGGAATGACCAGAATGCCCAGTATAAAAAAGGCCAGAATGCCGGTCAGGCGTTCACGTATGGATTGAAGAACCATGTTTACTCAGACACTTCTCTTGGTGGATGAATGCCAATGAAAAGGGCGCCTGTTCAGGCGCCCTTCTCTTTCCTTACTGGCGGAGTGGACGGGGCTCGAACCCGCGACCCCCGGCGTGACAGGCCGGTATTCTAACCAACTGAACTACCACTCCCAGTAATCTGGTGGGTGCTGACGGGCTCGAACCGCCGACCCTCGCCTTGTAAGGGCGATGCTCTCCCAACTGAGCTAAGCACCCCCGAAAAGGCGCGCTAGTTTACGGCATCCTTCAACGCTTTGCCAGCCTTGAAAGACGGGTTATTGGACGCCCTGATCTGGATACTGGCGCCGGTGCGAGGGTTGCGTCCGGTACGTGCTTTCCGGTGCTTGACCGAGAAAGTGCCAAAGCCGACCAGCGACACTGACTGACCCTTTTTCAGCGCGCGGGCGATGTTGGCGGTAAATGCGTCGAGAGCTCTTCCGGCGTCTGCTTTTGAAAGGCCGGCGGATGATGCGATGGCATCGATCAGGTCAGATTTGTTCATTCTTGCACTCCGTAGTTTTTAATCAGTGGTGTATTGGAAGGGACTTGTACAGGGTTATGACTTACGGCTGATGTCAATGATTTTTCCCTGTCTCCAGGTTTGCCTTAATTCCCGGAAGGCCTTGCAATTCAAGGCCTGCAAGCCGAGTCCGCATGGTAATACAGGCTTTGCGCCCTGCGCAACAGAATTCCTTGTGGCAGGCAAGGTAATCCCTTAGGTAGTGTAGCCAAACGCCTCATTTGATAGGCAACGCGTTTTGTCGCCGAGTTTGAACTCCCCCGCCTGACCCGGCCCGGACTGAGGCAACAGCACCGAAATTCTCCTCAATGGGTGCGCGCAACCGTCTCGGCATCCACCGCGACCTGGCTGTCGGGCGCGGCATTTTTGGGCTTGGCTTCCGGCATTTCTATCAGGGCCAGGCGCAAAACATCGTCGATCTCCGAGACCGGGCGAATATCCAGCTTGCGCTGGATGTTCTTTGGTATCTCGGCCAGGTCCTTCTCGTTTTCCTGGGGAATGATGACCATGCGTATCCCGGCCCTGTGGGCCGCGAGCAGCTTTTCCTTGAGGCCCCCGATGGGCAGCACCTGGCCGCGCAGGGTGATCTCGCCGGTCATTGCCACGTCGGCCCGCACCGGAATCTTGGTCAGGGCCGACACCAGCGCGGTGCACATGGCCACGCCCGCACTGGGCCCGTCCTTGGGCGTCGCGCCTTCCGGCACGTGTACGTGGGCGTCGTATTTCTCATGAAAACCCGGCTCCAGCCCAAGCTCCTCCTCGCGGGAGCGCACCACCGTCATGGCCGCCTGGATTGACTCCTTCATGACATCGCCAAGGTGGCCCGTCAGGGTCAGCTTGCCTTTGCCGGGCACCAGGGTCGCTTCGATTCTGAGCAATTCCCCGCCCACCTGGGTCCAGGCCAGACCGGTCACCTGGCCGATCTCGTTGTTTTCTTCAGCAATTCCATAGCGGAACTGACGCACGCCCAAAAAGGTTTCCAGGTTCCGGGCCGTCACCGAAAGGCTCTTCCGGCCTTTTTCCAGAGCAAGCCGCTTGACCGACTTGCGGCAGATCTTGGCGATTTCCCGCTCCAGGTTGCGCACCCCGGACTCGCGCGTGTAGTAGCGAATGATGTCGATCAACACCTGTTCGCTGACCTTGATCTCGTCCTTTTTCAAGCCATGCTGTTCCATCTGCTTGGGCAGCAGGTAACGCATGGCAATGTTCAATTTCTCATCTTCGGTGTAACCCGGGATGCGAATGACTTCCATGCGGTCTAGCAGGGGCCCCGGTATATTCAGGGAGTTGGCGGTGGCAACGAACATGACCTCGGACAGGTCAAAATCCACTTCCAGGTAGTGGTCGCTGAATGTGTGGTTCTGTTCGGGATCCAGCACCTCCAGCAGCGCCGAGGAAGGATCCCCCCGGAAATCCATGGACATCTTGTCCAGCTCGTCGAGCATGAACAGCGGATTGCGCTTGCCGACCTTGGCCATGTTTTGCAGCACGCGTCCCGGCATGGAACCGATGTAGGTGCGACGGTGGCCCCTGATCTCGGCTTCATCGCGCACGCCACCCAGCGACATGCGCACGAACTCACGGCCGGTGGCGCGGGCAATCGAGCGCCCCAGGCTGGTCTTGCCCACGCCTGGCGGGCCGACCAGGCACAGGATGGGGCCTTTCATGGCCTTCACGCGCTGCTGCACGGCCAGGTACTCGAGGATGCGTTCCTTGACCCGCTCCAGGCCGTAATGGTCAGCCTCGAGTATCGCCTCCGCCTGGTCCAGCTGTTTGCGTATCCGGCTCCGCTTCTTCCACGGCACGCTGAGCACCCAGTCTATGTAGTTCCGGACCACGGTGGCCTCGGCGGACATGGGTGACATCATCTTCAACTTGTTCAGCTCGGAGGTCGTCTTTTTCTTGGCCTCCTCGCTCATGCCCGCCTCCTCGATACGGCGGGCCAGGTCTTCCAGGTCATTGGGCGCGTCATCCATGTCGCCCAGCTCTTTCTGGATCGCCTTCATCTGTTCATTGAGGTAATACTCCCGCTGGCTTTTTTCCATCTGCGTCTTGACCCGCCCACGGATGCGCTTCTCCAGTTGCAGCACTTCCATCTCGCCCTCAACCAGGCCCATCAGGTGCTCCATGCGCTTGGCCGGATCACCCATTTCGAGCAGTTCCTGCTTGTCCTGCAGTGAAATGGAAAGGTGCGCGGCGACCGTGTCGGCAAGTCGGCTGGGGTCTTCGATACCTGCCAGCGTGGTCAGCAACTCCGGCGGAATCTTCCGGTTCAGCTTGACGTATTGCTCGAAGCTGCTGACCAGCGA
>Ga0299906_10002773_pt1 | contig 14487 bp, 14 predicted proteins | sample RVTome_14_FD_200259 | JGI IMG/M metagenome (GOLD analysis project Ga0299906, IMG submission 200259) | Soil microbial communities from uranium-contaminated site in the Upper Colorado River Basin, Wyoming, United States - RVT145D125 (version 2) ... | reverse complement strand
TCTTTGCCTCCTTGCTACTTGCTACTTGTTACTTGCTACTGAATCTATGGAAAACGTCGACGCCGCAGAAATTGCCAAATTCGAAGCGCTAGCCTCGCGCTGGTGGGACCCCCACAGCGAGTTCAAACCGCTGCACGACATCAATCCGCTGCGTCTCGGTTTCATCGACGATCGAACCGAACTGGCGGGCAAGTCGGTGCTCGACATCGGTTGCGGCGGCGGCATCCTGGCGGAGGCGATGGCGGGGCTCGGCGCGAAAGTCACCGGTATCGATCTCGGCGAGGCGCCGCTCGCGGTGGCGCAGCTGCATCTGAAGGAAAGCGGACGCGACGTGGCCTATCGACGCGTAAGCGCCGAGGATTTCGCGCGCGAACGGCCGGGCGGCTACGACGTCGTCACCTGCATGGAGATGCTCGAACATGTACCGGCACCCGCGTCCACCGTGGCCGCCTGCGCAACGCTGGTTAAGCCCGGCGGACACGTCTTCTTTTCGACCATCAACCGCAATCCGAAGGCGTGGTTGTTGGCGATCGTCGGTGCCGAGTACGTTTTGAATCTCCTGCCCCGCGGTACGCACGAGTATCAAAAGCTGATCAAACCCTCGGAACTCGAACGGATGTGCCGCGCGGCGCGTCTGCGCGTCATGGAATTAACCGGCATGCACTACAACCCGCTGACCCGTCACTACCGCCTCGGTCGCGGCGTCGACGTAAACTACATCGCTTACGCCCGCCGCGCTGATGACTGAAGCACATTTTGCGAACCCCGGATCGCGCGCCCTCACCCCATCCCTCTCCCGAAGGGGCGAAGCGGGGAAGTCACGAATGCACTTAACGTGTATTCGTGCCGCTGAGCGAGCGCAACGTGTTTTGTTGCGCCCTGGGCGAGAATTGGGGGATTGGTTCGCTGATGCGAGTTAATAAGATGCGCGCGGTTCTGTTCGATCTCGACGGCACGCTCGCGGATACCGCGCCGGATCTCGCCGCGGCGTTGAATGCGTTACTCGCCGAACAGAATCGCCCGACGCTGCCGTTTCACGTTATTCGCCCGGTCGTTTCGCACGGTAGCACTGGACTTCTGCGCCTTGGCTTCAGCTTGAAGCCGACTGACGCGAACTTTGCGCAACTTCGCGAACGATTACTCCAGCTGTACGCGGCAAACCTTTGTCGCGAAACGCGCGTCTTCCCGGGCGTCGCGGAATTGCTGGCGCAACTTGCGGCGCGCGACATCGTTTGGGGGATCGTGACTAACAAGCCGGCGTTCTTGACCGAACCGTTGATCGACCATCTCGGGCTCGAACATCCACCGGCTTGCGTCGTCAGCGGCGACACAGTGGCCAACCGCAAGCCGCACCCGGAACCGATGCTGCATGCCTGCGCCATCGCGCGCGCGCGACCGTCGGAGACGTTATATGTGGGCGATGCCGAGCGCGATATTCGCGCCGGCCGCGACGCCGGCATGAAAACCTTGGTGGCGCTGTTCGGTTACATCGGGGAAAATGAACAGCCCGAAGGGTGGGGAGCCGACGGAATGATCGACGCGCCGCTGGACGTTCTGGCCTGGATTAACGCCGACGAGGGAAAGCGCAATGTCCGCTAGCCTCATTCTGACCGGAACCGCTCTCCTCTTGATCGCCGGCGGTATCGGCTGGCTCGTCGCGACGCTGCGCCACCAGCGTCGCATCACCGAACTCGCGACCACCCTCGAACTCGAACGCAACGCCAATCGAGCGCACGAGCAGGAATCGCAGCAGAAGTTCGCCGCCCTGTCGGCGCAGGCGTTGCGCGAAAACAGCAGCGCGTTTCTGCAGCTCGCCCAAGAATCCCTCAAGCAAATGCAATTGCAGGGCAGCCACGACCTGGCAACGAAGGAAAAGGCGGTCGAAGACCTGGTGAAACCGCTGCGCGAGGCGCTGGAGAAGTCGGAGGCGCAGATTCGCCGCGTCGAACAAGAGCGCCAGCAAGCCTACGGCTCGCTTACAAAGCATCTCGAAACCGTGGCTCAAACGCAGCAGTTGTTACACGGCGAAACGCGCAACCTGGTCCAAGCGCTGCGCCGCCCCGAGGTGCGCGGCCAATGGGGCGAGCTGACGCTGCGCCGTTTGGTGGAACTGGCCGGAATGGTCGAGCATTGCGACTTCTATGAGCAACCACAGCTCGATACGGAAGAAGGACGCCGCCGTCCGGATATGGTCGTGCGCATGCCCGACGGCCGCGAGATCATTGTCGATGTCAAAACCCCGCTCGACGCGTATTTGAGCGCGATCGAGGCGCCGGACGAGGACACGCGCCGCCATCACCTCGAACAACACGCGCGCAAGGTGCGTGAGCGCGTGCGCGAGCTCGCCGCCAAGGCCTATTGGAACCAGTTCCCGCGAGCGCCGGATTTCATATTGTTGTTCATTCCCGGCGAACAGTTTCTCGCCGCGGCGCTCGATCTCGACCACGCATTGCTCGAAGACGCGTTGAGCCAGCGTATCATCCTGACAACGCCCACCAGTTTCGTCGCGCTGCTGCGCGCGGTCGCCTACGGATGGCGCCAAGAGCAACTCGCGGCCAACGCCGAACGCATTCGCGAAGTCGGCGAAGAACTTTACCACCGGCTCGCGGTGTTCGCCGATCACTTGGCGCGCCTCGGCAAAGGTCTCGATACGGCCGTCGACAACTACAATCGCGCCGTCGGATCGTTTGAAACCAAGGTTCTCACCGGCGCCCGGCGCTTCACCGAACTCGGCGTCACCCCCACCAAAGCTCTGGACGAACCGTCGCGCATCGAGACGGGGCTGCGAAAGATGGAAGAGAAGCTCACCGAGTAGCGTTCCCCAAAAGGTTCGGCGGCACACTATATTATTACTCCATAAGACGGCGCGGCCGCGGACGATGCTCAACTCCGATACCAACGACAGCTCCCTGCTACCCTCGATCTTGCTGGTCGAAGACTCCGCGACCACGTCGGTGTTGTTGGCGAAATATCTCACGGGCACCTACCGCTTGGAACACGCCAAGGACGGCGCGGAAGCTTGGCAAATGCTCGAAACCGATCCGCATATCGAACTGGTGATTACCGACATCAACATGCCCCGGCTGACGGGCCATGAACTGTTGATCCGAATCCGGCAATCGGAAAATCCGCATTTGAAAAACATGCCGGTCATCGTCATGACGACCACGGCCGACAACAGCGACCGCAATCTCGCGTTTCGCAACGGCGCAAACGATTTTATCGCCAAACCGATCGACGAAATGGAATTGCAGGCGCGGGTGAACGTTCATCATAAACTCGCACAAACAATCCGCGAGCTGGAAACCAGCCAACGCGCGCTCGCCGAGCAAGCCACGACCGATCCGCTCACGCGGCTCAAGAACCGTCGCGCCTTTTTCGAGAACGGCGCCAAGCAGTTGGCCGTGGCGCGCCGCTATAACACCGACTTCTCGATCATCGCCGCCGATCTCGACTACTTCAAGCGCGTCAACGATACCTATGGCCATCGAGGCGGCGATGAGGCACTCGTCGGGATCGCCGGCATTCTCCAGCAGATGATGCGCGCGGAAGACTCCGTCGCGCGCGTCGGCGGAGAGGAATTTGCGATGCTGCTGCCGGACACGAACCGCCTGGGAGCCGCGGTGCTCGCGGAACGGATTCGCGCGGCGGTGGAGCACGAACGGTTTACGGTCGCGGAGCAAACCATCCAACTGACTCTGAGTATCGGCGTGGCGTCGTTCGCCGTCGAGCGGGTGGATTCCATCGACCAGCTTCTCAATATCGCGGACCAGCGTCTCTACCTCGCGAAACGACACGGCCGTAACCGCATTTGCGTAACCAACGACGGCAAGTCCAATTTTGCACCGGGCACGTGAGCGCCCGCGTGCCGCGATCTCCGGTATGCTCCCGACAAACAGAACCGGCGAACCTCCGAGCGGCGAACGCGGCCTGCGATCAAACCTCGCGGCACCCGGCGCGGTGAAGCGTCGACGCCGACAAAAAGAAATCGCGGCGCCATGAAGACATCACGAAACACATCGACCGATGCGGCGCGACCGCGAGTGGTCGTCGTCGGCGGCGGATGGGCCGGTCTGTCGGCGGCCGTGTCGCTCGCCGGCAACGCGGTTCCGCCGATTCTGCTCGAGTCGGGACGTCAGCTCGGCGGCCGTGCGCGGGCGCTGAGATTCGGACTGTTTCATGTGGACAACGGCCAGCACGTGCTGCTCGGCGCGTTTGAATCGGTGCTTGAAATGCTCGCAACCTTGGGTGTGTCCGAGGCCAGCGTGTTCCGCCGACAGTCGCTGCGACTTCTGTTGTTCGGCCGCGACGGGCGACGCATCGAACTTCGCACCGAACGCCTGCCGGCACCCCTGCACCTGATCGCCGGGTTACTGCGATCGTCCGGTATCTCGCTGTCGGCGCGGCTCGCCGCTATCCGCCTGTTACGATCGATCGCGCGTGAGCACCCGGAACGGCTCGCCGATTGCACGGTCGCGGATTTTCTTCGCGAGCGGCGCCAACCTCATGAGGCGGTGCAAGCACTCTGGGGTCCGTATTGTTACGCGGCGTTGAACGCGCCGCCCGATCGCGCCTCCGCCCGGTTGTTCGTGCGCGCCGCGCGCCGCACGTTCTTCGGTCATCGGCGCCACTCCGACCTGCTGCTGCCGGTGCTCGATCTCTCCGCCTGCCTGCCGCGCCCCGCGACCGACTATATCGAGAGTCGCGGCGGCTCCGTGCGCCTTGGCGCGCGCGTGCAGGCTATCGAGGCGAGCGCCGGCGCCGTCACCGGCGTGCGGGTCAATGACGCCGTGGTGCCGGCGGATCACGTGGTGTTGGCGACGTCCCACGACGTGTCGGCCCAACTGCTGCACGCGCACCCAGCGCTGTCGGCGCAAGTCGCGGCCATGCGCCGATTGAGGGCGCAACCGATTTGTACCGTGTACCTACGGTACACCGACACCGTGACGCTCGAACGCGACATGGTCGGACTGCTCGATGCGCTCCCGCAATGGCTGTTCGACCGCGGCCGCTTGAACGGCGACCGCGGTTTGATCGCCGCCGTCATCAGCGGACCGGGGCCGCATTTGCGGCTCACGAACGAAGCGTTGATCGCGCAAGTCATCGACGATATCGCGCGGCGCTTTCCCGCGTGGCCAGCGCCGATCGACGTCAAGCTCGTACGCGAACGACGCGCGACGCTTGCCGCCGTGCCCGGCGTGGATGAATTTCGACCGCAGCACGCGACACCGATTAGGGGGCTTTGGCTCGCCGGCGACTACACCGCGACCGGATACCCGAGCACGCTGGAGGCGGCGGTACGAAGCGGCATGCTGTGCGCGCGATGGATTCTGCGCCACACGATCAACGCCGGCGACATGCCGGTCGATACGGAAGAGAAATAGAGGCGCTCGGCGGTACCGTCGAACGCACCGACAGGCATGCGCTAACTACCGGATGATTTGTCCGATGAGTTTATCTTCGAGATCGATCCGGATCGCGAGCTTCTCGCCAAGGCGCGAAAGATCGGACTTGAACGATGCGGGGAATTCGCAATGATCACCGCAGTCGTACTTGTCGTTGAAGTCGAGTGCGATGGTGGTGCTATCGGCGATGCGTGGATAGAGTTCCTGCGCCAAATTCGCCAGCTCGCGACGGCGCTCGGTTCCATTGACGATGCGCTCGTACAAGCTGAAATGACCGGCCGCGATGTAGTCGACCAGCAGCTGGCAAAACTCCTGTAACAACTCTTGCGCCGGCACCCGTTGGTTGACATCGGCGAATGGATCCAGCCCGGCGAGACGCATGTAAAGCGCCAGCACGTCGGTGCGTTCACGCACCATCTTCGTGATCGACTCGCGCGTGCCGCTGCGACGCTCGTCCCCCGTCGGCTGCTTCGTCTTCGGTTTATTCGTTGCCTTCATTAAGCGATGATCCACCCAAGAATATGCCCGCCGGAACTATACCCTCTGGGTGCAAATCGGCGCAACGCTTTTCTGCGGCGCGCCGTCCCGATCCTAGGGTACGCCGGGAATACGTCCGCGTAGTCCGGCCAACAGTCGCTCCATGCCGCCTTTGCGCAACTGCTTCATCATCCGCTGCATCTCGGCAAATTGCTTCAACAGGCGATTCACCTCCTGCACCTGGGTTCCGGAACCGGCCGCAATGCGCCGCTTGCGCGAACCGCGAATGACGTCCGGATTCCTCCGCTCGACCGGCGTCATCGAATTGATGACCGCGACCACCCGCTTCATTTGCGCGTCGTTCATTTGTTCCCGCGCGCCGGCCGCAAGCCGATCCGTGCCGGGAAGCCTCTCCAGGAGGCCGGCCATGCCGCCCATTCGCTGCATCTGCAACAACTGGTCGCGAAAATCCTGGAGATCGAAGCTTTCGCCCTTCTTGATTTTGCGCGTCAGCTGCTCGGCCTTTGCCTGATCGACCGTGTGGTGCGCCTCTTCGACCAGCGACAGCACGTCGCCCATGCCGAAAATCCGCGACGCGATCCGTTCCGGGTGAAACGGCTCGAGCGCATCCGCCGATTCGCCGACACCGATAAATTTTATCGGCTTGCCGGTAACCTGCCGCACCGACAGCGCCGCGCCGCCGCGCGCATCGCCGTCGGCCTTTGTCAGTACGATGCCGGTCAGCGCAAGCGCCGCATCGAACGCGTGCGCGGCGTTGACCGCATCCTGTCCGGCCATGCTGTCGACCACGAACAAGGTCTCCACCGGTTGCACCGCCGCATGCACGGTCTTGATCTCCTGCATCAAGGCGTCGTCGATGTGTTGGCGCCCCGCCGTGTCGATCAACAGCACATCCCTCTGGCGACTGCGCGCCGCCGCGACCGCAGCGGTCGCGATTTCCAGCGCGCTTTGCCGCGAGTCGCTCTCGAAGAACTCGACGCCGACGGCTTGCGCGAGTTTGCGCAACTGCTCGATCGCCGCGGGACGATAAATATCGGCGCTCGCCACCATCACCGACTTTCCTTCGCGTGCATGCAGGCGCTTGGCGAGCTTCGCCACGGTGGTGGTCTTACCCGATCCCTGCAACCCCGCGAACAACACCACGGCCGGCGGTCGGGTCGCAAGGTTCAACGCGTCGTTGCGGCCACCCATGAGCCCGACCAATTCGTCGTATACGATCTTCACGACCGCTTGACCGGGTGTGAGGCTGGTCAACACGTCCTGCCCCATCGCGCGGCCGCGCACGCGGTCGATGAACGCCTTGACCACGCCGACCGCGACATCGGCTTCGAGCAATGCCACGCGAATTTCACGCAGCGTCTCGCGCATGTTCTCGTCGGTCAGTCGACCTTGACCGCGTAGCTTCTTGAACGTCTGCTGTAGTCGCTGACTTAGGTTGTCGAACACGATGATTCCTCTGTCGCGGTCGCCGCCCCGCCCTTCAAAGCGAACGCCGGCTATGCCATGATGCCGGCTCCATTATGACTAATTCGGCTTTGAATTTCCTCGCGATCGTCTTCTATGTCACTGTCGCCGCCCTGCTGTTGCGCCGCCTCGCGCGCGGCGAAGCGGCGACACCGACGCATCGCGCGCTCTCGCTCGGCGCCGGTGTCGCCGCGGTGGCGCTGCACGCGATCATCCTGTACGCGGGCCAAGCATCGGCCGGCGGCATCAATTTGTCGATCACCGGCGCGTTCGCGTTGGTGGCGTGGCTTGTCGCGAGCATGTATCTACTGGTGTCGTTGTGGCGTCCGATCGACAACCTCGGCATCTTGATCATGCCGCTCGCCGCGTTGACGGTATTGCTCGATTGGCTGCGCCCGCCGCAAGCGACCGTCGCCTTGACCTCGCCGCTCCAGGCGTTGCATATCGTCGTGGCGCTGGTGGCGTACAGTCTTCTTTGTCTCGCGGCGGTGCAAAGCGTCATGCTGTTGATCCAGGATCGCAAGCTCAAGCACAAACATCCGGGCGGCTTTTTGCGCGCGCTGCCGTCGATGCAAACGATGGAATCGATCATGTTCCAAATGATCGGACTCGGCTTCATTCTCCTGACCGCGACCTTGGCGAGCGGCGCCGTTTTCTCCGAACAGGTATCCGGCACGGCGTTCAAACTCACGCACCATATCGTGCTCGCGGCGCTGGCCTGGGTCGTCTACGGGGTGCTGCTCCTCGGCCGTTGGCGCTTCGGCTGGCGCGGGCGCACCGCGGTGCGCTGGACGCTCGGGGGCTTCGCGTTGCTGCTGCTCGGCTACTTCGGCACGAAATTCGTTCTCGAAATCATTCTGCACCGCTAAACCACGCAGTCGGCACGCCCGCTTGCGGGCGGCGCGCCGGCAGGTGCTAGAATTCCGAACACCCCACACCGAGAGCGCTGATCCTTGAGTGACATACCGCTAGGCGCACTACTTGGCACGTTGATTTTCCTGGTGTTCGTCTCGGCGTTCTTCTCGGCCGCCGAAATCGCCATGATCAGCCTCAATCGGCATCGGTTGCAGCACCTCGCCGGCACCGGGCGCCGCGGTCCGCGGCTCGCGCAGCAATTGCTGGCCCGGCCCGATCGATTGATCGGCGTTATCCTCCTCGGCAGCAACGCGGTGAACGCGCTGTTCTCCGCACTCACGACCATCACCGTCATTCGCCTGATCGGCGAAAAAGAGAGCGCCATCGGTATCGCCACGGTTGTCATCACCTTGGTGATTCTCATTTTGACCGACCTTGCGCCCAAGACGTTCGCCGCGCTGCATCCCGAACGCATCGCCTTCCCAAGCGCGTTCGTGTTGCGACCGATGTTGTGGCTCATCTATCCGGTCGTGTGGATCATCAACGGCCTTGCCAACGGATTGTTGCGGCTGCTCGGCGTGCGCATCGGCGCGCGGCGCGCCGAACAGGTCGGACCGGACGAGCTGCGCACGATCATTCTCGAAGCCGGCGTTCTGATCCCGGCCTCGCACCAAGACATGCTGCTCGCGATCCTCGATCTGGAAAACATCACGGTCGAGGACGTGATGGTGCCGCGCAACCGCGTCGTCGGCATCAATCTGGACGTCGATTGGAACGACATCGTCGCCAACCTCAGCACGAGTTCGTACACGCGCATGCCGGCGTACCGGGGAAGCCTGGACAGCGTCGTCGGCATCATTCACGCGCGGCACGTGCTGAAGCTCATGCACGCCGGCAAGCTCGACCGCGAATCCTTGCAGGCCGCGATCTTGGACCCCTACTTCATTCCGGTCGGCACCTCGCTCACGACGCAATTGCTGAACTTCAAGCAAGTCCGTCGGCGCATGGGCCTGGTCGTGGACGAGTACGGCGACCTGCAGGGACTGGTGACGCTCGATGAGATACTCGAAGAAATCGTCGGCGACTTCACCACGCGCGCGCTCGGGCGCGTCGTGCAGGACGTGCACGCGGAATCCGACGGCAGTTATCTGGTGCCCGGTGGCATGAGTCTGCGCGACTTGAATCGCCGGCTGCGTTGGGATTTGCCGACCGAGGAATCGCGCACCTTGAACGGGTTGATTCTGGAATATCTCGAGGACATTCCCGAACCCGGCACCAGTCTTCAATTGAACGGCTACCACATCGAGATCGTGCGCACGCGCGGTACGGCCGTCGATATCGCCCGCATACGGCCGGCGGCGCCCGTCACAGCCGAGAGCGCGGAACCGGCAAAGGAAATCTCGAAGACCGAGTAAACACCGCGCGGCGCCGCTGCCGCGGCGCCGGTCGCTCGCTAGGTTTCCTTCCAATGCGGCGGGTAGGTTTTCGCGAAGTACGGCAGCGACTCGACGCGCCGCATCCAGGCGGCAAGCTTGACGCCCACCGCCGGTTTAATCGCGATATCCGGCTTGCGGCGTTCGAGTCGCAGCGCCAGCGCGATTATTGGATAAAGCGCATGATCCACCGCCCCCGCGGCGCCGACGAAAAATCCGTCGGTAGGCGCGTAGCCCTCGAATCGCGCGAGTTCGTCGACGAAAGTGCCCCGAACCTTGCCGATCGCCGTTTCGTTCCATCGTTCCGGCCGCGTGAACAGCACCTCTTCGACCATCGACTCCATCGCGCGCGCGAGATACTCGTCGATTTCGCGTATCAGGCGCCGCGCGATCGCCCGTTCGCCGACAGCCGCGGGGAGCAGCGGCGGTGACGGCGGCGGGAATCGATCCTCGAGATACTCCACGATCGCCGCCGATTCGTAGACCACCACGTCCCCGTCGACCACCACCGGAACTTTGCGCCGAGGATTGAGCGCGACGAATGCCGGCGTCTTGAGATCGCCGGCGGAAAACGAGAGCATCTTCAAGTCATAAGGCGCGTGTTTGTGTTCGAGGGCAAACCACACGCGCCAGACGTAAGGCGAGCCCGATGCACCGTAGAACTCGATCATGGGAATCTCCCGTAAGTATTGGCGGTCACGACACCCGGCGCGCCGTTCAACGGGTTAGTCGCCGGATCGACCGGAGTGATCGGTCACGACACCCGGCGCGCCGCGTTCGAGCGCGGCGCGAATGTCCGCCGGTATCGACATCTTCGCCAGCGTCTTAGCGTCCACCAAGACATAAACCGTTTCGACCGTGGCGACAATCGTGTTGTCGCCAACAATACGAAACACGCTCCCGAGCGTAAACGACGTATTACCGAGACGCATCGCGCGCACCGCGACTTCCACCATTTGGTCGAAGCGCGCCGACGCTTTCCATTCGAGCGTTTGCTTGACGACTTGGCAGTCGAGAGGACCGGTTACCATGATGTCGTACAGTCCAAGCGCTCGGAAGAATTCCAGCACGGCAAGATCGACGTAGTCGCCGTAGCGCGCGTTGAACACGACCTTCTGCGCGTCGCACTCGGCGTAGCGCACGCGCAGGCGGTAGCGGAACGGCGGCAAATCCAACACGCGACAGCGCTCAACCGCGGCCGAGCATCGGCATCGTCAGCGGCAGCACCAGCGCCTCGAACATGTTGACGTCCGGCGGCAAACTCAACATCGTCACGGCGATGCGGGCGATGTCGTCAGGGGACATCGCGCCTTCGCGCCTCATGACATCCTCCCGGCCGCTCCAGATCGCGGTGGCGACGTTACCGGGCTGTAGTACCGAAACGCCGATGCCGTGCTCGCGCCCGTCCACCGCCATCGATCGCGTCAGCCCTTCGAGCGCGTACTTCGACGTCGTGTAGGCGGCCGAATTCGGACGCGGTACTTTAGCCGACACGCTGCCGATATTGAGAATGCGCCCGCTGCCCTGGCGCTTCATGATCTTGAACGCCTCGCGCGAACAAAGAAACGCACCGGTAACGTTGCAGTCGATCACCTTGCACCACGCTTCCAGACTCAACTCATCGGTCGGTTTCCCCACCGCCGTGCCGGCATTGTTGACCAAAATATCGACTCGCCCGAACTTATCCATCGTGCGCCCAAACAGTTCGAGCACTTGCCGCTCGTCGGTCACGTCGGTCGGCGCGACGATCGCGGTGCCGCCGCCCGCGCCTATTTCTTGCGCGAGCTTCTCGAGCGCTTCGCGCCGCCGCGCGGCGAGCACAACCTTGGCGCCTTCTTTCGCGAAGGCAGCTGCCATGCTGCGTCCGATACCGGTGCTCGCGCCGGTGACGACGGCGATCTTGTCCTGCAATTGCCCCATAACCTCTACCTCCGTAGTGGGTCGGCGATTATAACCGGCGCACGCGCTGACGTGCGCGCCGCCACAGGCTGTGCCATATCCACCCGACGACAATGCCGACGACGAGCACCATCACGAGCAGCAGCGAACGGGATACCGCCGCCGACCAGAACAGAAAGCGAATCTCCACAACGCCGATATTCTGGAAAACAAAAAGAACAACGGCGCCGATCAGCACGAGACTCAGCGGTAAACGCCAGTTCATCGCTCGCGCCCGCTACACCGTCGCGACCGGCGTCACCGGCGAGCCGACGGCACCCGGCAGTCGCAGCGGCGGCGCCGTCAACAGGAAACGGCTGCGACGATTGGCGCGCAGCCAACGCGCCAAATCTTTAAGCCACCACAGCTCCCCGAGCGGCACGCCGAGCTTGAACAAGCAGTGCTGATGCAGCGGCAGTGCCGGCCGATTGCCGTCACGTTCGCGCGCCGGGTACGCCTCGACCGCGTAGTTGTCCGCACAAATCGCGGCGATGCCGCTGTCGGTGATCCACGCGAGCAGTTTGTCGTCGCGCCCATCCAGACAGGCGCAAGAACGATTCAATATCTCCATGTCCGGATGCCGATTCATTCCGACGATCAGATCGGAGAAACCGGTGCACAGCACCAACATGTCGCCTTCCTCGACTTTCACGCCGTCAGCTTGCATGACGCGCATCAGGTCGTCGTAGCCGACGGCACGACGCTCGTTCCCGAAGTGCGCATGCAGGTCAACCAACACGCCGCGGCCCTGAATCGGCTTCGCCGCGAAGTTGTCGATCCCGAGCGCGGTCGCATACGACGTACCGCCGCACTCGTCGCCCTTCGGATCGTCCGGTCCTTTGATATGTTCGTGCGCGCGAAAGCCGTTGTAATAGACAATCTCCGCCTGGCCATCGCCATCGGCGTCGAACAACGCGCCGATATGCGCGAAGCTGTCCCACTGCGTCGAATACTGCAATGAGATCAGCACCTGATCGTCGCATACGACGTCGGTGTTGCGCGGGTCGATACGATTCAAGGGATAATTCATGAACGCCTCGCCCTTGAGCGTGGTCGGCGAAAGCTGCGGCGGTTTGCGCCGCGCATTGAGCTTCGACTCGCCGGGATAGTCGAGCGGCAAACTCAAACCGAATGATAAACCGGCCTGAACTTCGGCGGCGGCTTGCCGAACCTTTTCCGCGGTCAGCAAATTGAGCCGGCCGAGCTGATCGTCCGGACCGAAGTCGCCCCAGGTTGAACCCTCGGGCCGGTATTTCCATCGTTGATTCATGTCGCCTCGTTTTGGGAGTCGATCGACACAGTCGCTTTCAAAACGCCACCACCTGTCGCACGGCTTCGCCGTTGGCTAACCGATCGAACCCGAGATTGATTTCATCGAGCGCCAACTTTCCGGTGAGCAACTTTTCGATCGGCAGGCGTCCTTGATGATACAACGCGAGATAACGCGGAATATCGCGCGCGGGAACGGAGCTGCCGAGATAACTTCCCTTCACCGTCCGCTCTTCGACCACCAGGTGCACCGCCGGCAGCGCGAACGTCGCGCCGGGCGGCGGCAAACCGGCGGTGACGGTGACTCCGCCGCGGCGCGTGAGTTTGTACGCCAACGCCAGGCCGTCGGCCGAGCCGGTGAAATCGAGACAACAGTCGACGCCGCCGCCCGACGCCGCGCGCGCCGCTTCCGCACAATCGGCGTCGTTTGCGTTGAACGTATCGGTCGCGCCCAAGGATCTTGCCAATGCGAGTTTCCAATCGAGCAGGTCCACGCCGACGATGCGGCCGGCACCCGCGGCGAGCGAACCGAGCAAGGCCGCGAGACCGACGCCGCCGAGACCGACGATGCCGACGGTCGATCCGGCGCGAACCTGCGCGCAATTCACCACGGCGCCCATGCCCGTCAACACCGCGCACCCGAAGAGCGCCGCAAGCTCCAATGGAATATCCGGATCGACCTTGATCAGCGAGCGCCGCGAGGCGGTCGCGTACTCGGCGAACGACGATACGCCGACTTGGTGATTGATCGTCGCACCGTCGCGATGAATTCGGTGCGCGCCCGTGAGCAGCGTTCCCGCGCCCGCGGCGGCGATGGCCGGCTCGCACAACGCCGGCCGGCCTTCGGCGCACGGCATACAGCTCCCGCAGCTTGGAACGAAAACAAAGATGACGTGATCGCCTCTGCGCAGATCGCGCACCCCCGGCCCGACTTCCTCGACGACGCCCGAGGCCTCGTGCCCCAACGCCAGCGGCATCGGCCGCGGCCGGCTGCCGTTGATGATCGACAAATCCGAGTGGCATAAACCCGCGGCGGCCACGCGCACAAGCACTTCACCCTCGCCCGGCGGATCAAGGTCCACCTCCGCGATCTTCACCGGCCGCGTCTTTGCATACGGCTGCGGCACGCCCATTTCTTCCAAGACGGCGGCACGAATCTTCATTCCTTCCTCCTGGCCTCGGCTCGGCCGCTTAGCGTGTTGACGGCCGCGTCATGTGTGCGTGAAAGTTGTCACGCGGGTCGCGTCGCGCCCAATTCTCGACTCGCGCGGCGCAATTGCCGCGCCCGCCGAAACGAGCTTTTGCGGTCACGCCCGCTGGCCCACGAACAGCCGATTCCACGTTGGGCTGATGACGATTTCATTGACGCACACGTGCGGCGGCTGCTCGGCGACCCAACGAATCGCGTTGCCCAGGTCCTGCGGTTGCAGCATGCGGGCCCGCTCCTCCGGCGTCGGCGGCATCGGCCGGCGATCCATGATCGCCGTCGCCACTTCGGCGGGGCAGATTGCGCAGGCGCGAATGCCGTTCACGCATTCTTCCATGTTCAAATTTTCGGTCAGCGATACCACGGCGTGCTTGCTGGCGTTATAGGCCGGCCCGGTGACCATCGACGTATGGATACC
>Ga0299906_10002772_pt1 | contig 14488 bp, 14 predicted proteins | sample RVTome_14_FD_200259 | JGI IMG/M metagenome (GOLD analysis project Ga0299906, IMG submission 200259) | Soil microbial communities from uranium-contaminated site in the Upper Colorado River Basin, Wyoming, United States - RVT145D125 (version 2) ... | reverse complement strand
ACGGCTCTCGCTCCGCGACTCGCTTCGCTCGCGCTGCGCTCGGGTTGAGGACTCCTCACTTCCGCCTCCGCCCTTCCGCCTTCGCCCTTCGGGCTTCGGCGGACCCTCGCCGTAGCGCTTCGCGCGGAGGCGGGTCGGGCTTCGGCGGACCCGCCGAAGCGTGCGAAGGCGGGTCGATGGGGCGCGTCGTTTTCATCGGGGGATTGAGGGATGGCACCGCGCTCACGTTCCTATTTCACCGTCTCGCGCACGACCTCTTCCAAGGTCGTGAGTCCGTCTCGCACCTTGGTGAGCCCGCTCTTCCTGAGGGAGATCATGCCCTCGTCGACCGCCCGCTGCTTGAGCTCGATCGCCGAAGCGCCCTCGAGGACCAGCTGCCGGATCTCGTCGGTGAGCTCGAGAACCTCGTAGAGGCCCACCCGGCCCTTGTAACCGGTGTTGTTGCAGTTGCTGCAGCCGCGGCCCTTGTAGGCGGTGACGTCCCTCGCCTCGTCCGGAGTGAAGCCGGCGTCGATGAAGCCCTGAGCCGGCACTTCGATCGGGGTCTTGCATTCCTTGCAGATCCGGCGCACGAGACGCTGGGCGCAGATGAGATGTACGGAAGTCGCCACCAGGAACGGCTCGATTCCCATGTTCATCAAACGGTTGATGGTCGAGGGCGCGTCGTTGGTATGGAGGGTCGAGAGCACCAGGTGGCCGGTGAGCGCCGCCTTCACCGCGATCTCCGCCGTCTCGAAGTCTCGAATCTCTCCCACCAGGATGATGTTCGGGTCCTGCCGCAGGAACGACCGCAGCGCCGCGGCGAAGTTGAGGCCGATGGACTCCTTCATCTGGACCTGGTTGACCCCGGCGAGGTTGAACTCCACCGGGTCCTCCGCGGTCATGATGTTGGTCTCGGGAGTGTTGAGCTGGCTGATGGCCGAGTACAGGGTGTTGGTCTTGCCGCTTCCCGTCGGACCGGTCACCAGCGCCATTCCCCAGGGCTTGAAGATCGCTTCCTCGAACTTCTTGAGCGAATGGACCTCGAACCCGAGCTTCGTCATGTCGAGCATCAGGTTCTCTTTGTCGAGGAGCCGCAGAACCACCTTCTCCCCGAAGAGCGTCGGCAGCGTCGAGACGCGATAGTCGAGCTCGCGGAGCTTCCCCTGGTTGTTCATCCGGATCTTGATACGGCCGTCCTGGGGGAGGCGGCGCTCGGAGATGTCGAGCCTCGCCATGATCTTGATGCGCGAGATGATCGCGTCGCGAAGCTTCATCGGCGGGTTCATCACCACGTAGAGGATCCCGTCGATTCGGAACCGCACGCGGAACTCGCGCTCGTAGGGCTCGATGTGGATGTCGCTCGCCCCACGGCGGAGAGCGTCGGTCAAGACGAGGTTGCAGAGCTTGACGACGGGAGCTTCCTCCGTGCCCTTCTCCAGCTCCACCAGGTCGATGTCATCGCCCTCTTCCAGGACTTCGACGTCTTCGTTGAAGTCGTCGGTCTCGACCAGCTTGTCCATCTCCTCCTTGATCTGGAGGGAATGGACTGAGCCGTAGTACTTCTCGATCGACTCCATGATGGCCGTCTCGGAGGCCACCACCGGCTCGACGTTATAGCCCGTCATGAACTTGATGTCGTCCATGGCGAACACGTTGGTGGGGTCGACCATGGCGATGGTGAGGTTGGCGCCGGCCCTCGAGAGAGGGATGATCTGATACTTTTGCGCCGTCTCCGCGGGGACGAGCTTGATCACCGACGGATCGATCTCGAACCGCGCGAGGTTGATCGACGGAACTCCGTACTGCCGCGACAGGAGTTGGGTGATCTCCTCGTCCTTGACGAACCCCAGCTTGACGAGATTGAACCCGAGCTTCCCGCCATGCTGCTTCTGATACTGCAATGCTTCCTGGAGCTGCTGGGGGGTGATGAGATTCTCTTTCACCAGCAGCTCGCCGAGCTTTATTGGCATCCAACACTCCGCGGGCTGAAAGACTCGACTGGGCTTAAATCTTAGTGATCACAGTGGATTTCCGTGTTCAACAACTGTAACGCCCGCCCCCCGATATTGTCAAGGGGGGGCGGCAGAAGCGATCGGCCGTCAGCCGTCAGGTGCCAGCTCGATGCGGCGGCCTTCGTCAAGGAGAGACCGTTACCCCGAACCACAGGGCTTCGTCCCGTCCCTCGCTCGAGCTTTGGTAGGCACCTTCCAGGACCAGGAATCGGATCCTCACGCCCGCGCCCGCGCTGAATGCCGGTCTTGCGCCTGCCTCCGAGCCCGCTTCCGCGCGCAAGCCGGCGCGGAGCGACAGCGCGTCGTCGAAAAATCGCTTCTCGACCCCAAGCGAGAGCTCTCGGAAGCGATCGTCCTCGCCTCCCTGCGAGGAGAGGTCGCAGTCGAAGGAAACGGTGGTCGCCTGCGGAAGGAAGAACGCGACACCCGCGCGCCCGTGCCGCGGGAGGACGATCTCTTCTCCCGACGGCAAGCGGAAGCCGGGCTCGAAGAGCCCGCGCCACATGAGCCCGAGCCGCAGCCAGTCACGGGGCTGGTAAAGTGCTCCGAGGTCCACGCTCGCGGTCGAGCTCGCTTCGCCTTCCGTTTCCAGCACGCGATCGCGAACGGCGGAGGGCGTCTCGTCTCCGGGCGAGAGCGCGGCCAGGGACTCGAAGAGCTCGTGGCTCTCCCCCTTCAAGTAATGAACGCTTCCCGCGATGACCAGATCGTCGATCGGAAGCGACTGCAGGATCGAGACCGAGAGGTCGAAGGTCTCGAGACCCCGGCTCGAGAGAACGTCGTCCTCGAGCCGCGACGAGCTCTCCTTCGAAAACGTTCCCGCGACCCCCATGAACGTGAGCCCGACAGAGAAGCCGGCGGCTCCATCTCCGAACGTGGACCCGTCGCCGCGATTCATGTCGGACTCTCCCCACTGGACGCCGGCGTGAACGACGGGTCCGAAGGCAAACCCCGCCGGGTTCCAGTAGAAAGCGGTGGTGTCGTTCGCGACTGCGGTGAAAGCGCCTCCCATGGCTGCGGCTTTCGTTCCGAAGTGCAGGAATCGTTCCTGCGAGGCGGCAGAGCCGGCGGCGCCGAAAGCGATCGCCGCGGCCAGGAGATGCCGGAGCACGGCGGCACTATAGCATCCAGGATTACCGACATTGACAGCGCCTCGGGGGAGGACTATTCTCTCTCGTACCGTTCTTGAAGAACATGGGAACGAACGGCTGAATGCGGACGATCGCGGTCATCCCTGCCCGCTACCGCTCGAAACGTCTCCCTGGAAAACCCCTCGCAGAGATTCATGGGAAGACCATGATCCAGAGGGTATACGAGCGCGTCACCCGGGCGAACCGTCTCGACGAGGTCCTGGTCGCGACCGACGACGAGAGAATCCACGACGCCGTCGTAGGATTCGGTGGAAAAGCGGTGATGACCTCTTCGGCCCATCCGAGCGGAAGCGATCGGATCGCCGAAGCGGTGCGCGACCTGAATTTCGATCTCGTGGTGAACGTCCAGGGCGATCTCCCTCTTCTCTCCCCGAAGGATCTCGACGCCGCGGTAGGACTCGCCGAGAGGAGCCCGGGGGCGATCGCCACTCTCCGCCATCCCATTTCCGACCGGGCGATGGTGCTGAATCCAAACGTGGTCAAGGTCGTAACCGACCTTCGCGGATTCGCGCTCTATTTCTCGCGCTCGCCCATCCCCTGGCCGGGCCCCCCGCCCACCCACGAATCGCCGTTTCCGCCGGGCGTCTATTTCAAGCACGTCGGTCTTTATGTCTATCCTAAGGAGAGGCTCCTTCTGCTCTCGGCTCTGGAGCCGACCGCCCTCGAGCTGCAAGAGGGTCTCGAGCAGCTTCGCGCGATGGAGCATGGGGTGCCGATTCGACTGGAAGATACCGAGGAAGAGTCCGTAACCGTCGATACGGAAGCGGATCTGGAGCGCGCGCGTGAAATCGTCTTTGACCTTGAAAGTTCGACCGTCAATCACGGAGTTTAAAGACTAATGCCGTTACCCAAGGCCAAGTTCATCTTCGTCACCGGGGGCGTGGTGTCGTCGCTCGGGAAGGGAGTCGCGTCGGCTTCCGTGGGGCGCCTGCTCGAGTCCCGCGGCTACCGGGTCAACTTCCTGAAGTTCGACCCCTACATCAACGTCGATCCGGGAACGATGAGCCCCTACCAGCACGGAGAGGTCTTCGTCACCGACGACGGCGCCGAGACCGATCTCGATCTCGGGCACTACGAGCGTTTCGCCGGAGTGGAGCTCTCGCGGACCTCGAACGTCACCACCGGACAGATTTACGAGTCCGTCATCGCCAAGGAGCGCCGCGGGGACTACCTCGGCGGAACCGTCCAGGTCATTCCCCACATCACCAACGAGATCAAGTCGCGGCTCAAACCCGTCGCCGAGAACGCGGACATCGTCATCGTCGAGATCGGAGGAACCGTCGGAGACATCGAGAGCCTCCCGTTCCTCGAAGCCGCGCGGCAGTTCCGCATGGACGTCGGCCGCGCGGGAGCGGTCTTCATCCACCTGACTCTGGTGCCGTTCATCGGGAGCGCCGGCGAGCAGAAAACGAAGCCGACGCAGCATAGCGTCCGCGAGCTCCGGGCCATCGGTATCCAGCCCGACATCCTCCTCTGCCGCGCCGACCGGCCGCTGTCGCGCGATCTGAAGTCCAAGATCGCGCTCTTCTGCAACGTAGACGAAAAGGCGGTCATCACCGCTCAGGACGTCGGCTCGATCTACGAAGTGCCTCTCCTCCTCGCCGAGGAGCGCATCGACGAGATCCTCCTCGAGATGCTGCAGCTTCCGGTGCGGCCTCCGGACATGCCTGGCATGGAAGACTGGAGAGAGCTGGTGCGTCGGATCCAAAACCCGGCGGGCGAAGTGACCATCGGCGTCGTGGGCAAGTACGTGAGCCTCACCGACGCCTACAAGAGCTTGAACGAAGCGCTCGCCCATGGGGGCGTCGCCCACAACCTCCGGGTGCGCCTCACCTGGATCGAGGCCGAGGACCTGGAGCAAGGCTCGCTCTCGGCCCTCGAGGGAATGGACGGGATCCTGGTGCCCGGCGGCTTCGGCCCGCGAGGAACGGAAGGAATGGCGGCGGCAGCCGGGTGGGCGCGCCGGAACGGAGTTCCCTACTTCGGGATTTGCTACGGCTTTCAATGGGCGGTCGTGGAGTACGCGCGATCGGTCTGCGGCCTCACGCAGGCGAGCTCGACCGAATGCCATCCGGATTCGCCCGACAAGGTGATCCTGAAGCTCCGGGAGCTCCTCGGAGTGGAGGAAATGGGCGGCACCATGCGCCTCGGGGCCTACGAGTGCGTGATCGACGAGGGCTCTCTGGCGCAGCGGGTCTACGGCAAGACGAGGATCTCCGAGCGCCATCGCCACCGCTACGAGTTCAACCAGGAGTACGAGCCGATCCTGACCAAACACGGGCTTCGGTTCTCCGGCCGCACCCCCGACGGTAAGTTCGTCGAGATCGCGGAGATCCCCGATCATCCGTGGTTTCTGGCGGTGCAGTTCCATCCGGAGTTCAAGTCGCGCCCGCTCTCCCCTCACCCTCTGTTCCGGGAGTTCATCGGCGCCGCCTGGAGGCACAAGAACGGCCAGCTCGGCGCCGGCAACCGCGAGACCCGCGAGGAGTCTTCGGTTGCCGGCCGCCGCTGAATCGATCCTCCCGCACCATGAAAACCGAAACCGTGCCCGTGGGCGACGTCCTATTCGGAGGCGGACGCCGCTTCGCCCTCATCGCCGGTCCCTGCATCATCGAGAACGACGAGCACCCGTTCTTCATGGCCGAGAGGATCCGCGAGATCGCGGTCTCGCTCGGCGTCCCCTACGTCTTCAAGGCGTCGTTCGACAAGGCGAACCGGACTTCGATCGAGGGATTCCGCGGCCCGGGCCTCGAGAAGGGCCTCGACATCCTGCGCGCGGTGAGGGAGCGCTTCGGCGTTCCCGTGACCACCGACGTCCACGAGCCCCATCAGGCGGACGCGGTGGCGGAGTCGGTGGACTTGCTCCAGGTCCCGGCGTTTCTGTGCCGGCAGACGGACCTCCTACTCGCCTGCGCCCGCACGGGAAAACCGGTGAATGTGAAGAAGGGCCAGTTTCTCGCGCCCTGGGACATGAGAAACGCGGTGGAGAAGATCCGGAGCGCCGGAAACCCCCACGTGATCGTGACCGAGCGGGGCACGAGCTTCGGCTACAACAACCTGGTAGTGGACCTCCGGGGGTTCCCCATCATGCGGGAGACCGGAGCTCCCCTGATATTTGACGTCACCCACAGCCTCCAGCTTCCCGGCGGAGCGGGAAAATCCTCCTCGGGGCAATCGCGCTTCATCCCGGAGCTCGCCTCGGGCGGCGTCGCCTGCGGGGTCGACGGGGTCTTCATGGAAGTCCACGACCGTCCCGCGGCAGCGCTCTCCGACGGTCCGAACAGTTGCCCCTTGAGCTCGCTCCCCTCCGTGCTGAAGAGACTCGTCGCCATCGAGCGGGCGATCGCCGAAGACGGGACTCCATGACCCGGGAGCTCGCCCGGCGGGTCCTCGAGATCGAGGCCGAGGCCATCAAGAAACTGATCGAACGCCTCGACGAGAGCTTCGAGCGCGCCGTCGACCTGGTCTCGAGCTGCCGGGGGCGCGTGGTGGTGACCGGCATGGGCAAGTCCGGCATCATCGGCCGCAAGATCGCGGCGACGCTGAACAGCACCGGCACTCCTTCGCTGTACCTGAACCCGGCGGAAGCCCTCCACGGCGACCTGGGGATGGTGGTCTCGGGCGACGTGGTGGTTATGCTCTCGAACAGCGGAAGGACGCGCGAGCTCGTGGCCCTGGTAGAGCCGATCAAGAGGTTGTCGGTTCCGCTCGTCGCCCTTCTCGGGAAGCTCGACTCGACGCTCGGGGAAGCGGCGGACGTGGTCCTCGACGTCTCCGTCGAGGAAGAGGCCTGTCCCATGGGTCTCGCGCCGACGGCGAGCACCACGGCCTCCCTCGCTCTCGGGGACGCGCTGGCGATGGCCGTCCTGGAGAAAAAGGGGTTCGGCGCCGAGGATTTCCGGACGTTGCATCCGAACGGCCAGCTCGGATTCAAGCTCCTGCGGGTCGAGGATGCGATGCACCGAGGCGACGAGATCCCGAAGGTCCGAACCGACGCCTTCATGCGCGACGTCATTTACGAGATGTCGCGGAAAGGTCTCGGGGTGGCGAGCGTCGTCGATGGTGACGACCGGCTCCTGGGCGTCATCTCCGACGGCGACTTGAGGCGCCAGCTGGAAAAAGACGATCGCCTTCTCACGCGCACCGCGGGCGACTGCATGACGAAAGACCCGGTGACCGTCCCCGCCAAAGAGGCCGCGACCGCGGCGCTCGCCCTCATGGAGAAGCGCCGCATCACGTCGCTGATGGTGCCCGACGAGGAAGGCCGCATCGTGGGCGTCGTGCACCTGCACGACCTGTGGCGCCTGAGCGAGTACTTCTAGCTGAACAGCAAAACAACGGGGCCCGGAGGGCCCCATCCTCCCCGCGCGGGGAGCGAGCGAGCGAAGAGCGAGCGAGCACTGAAAAAAGACGCAATGAAATCCCGATCCGATTTTTCCGATTCTTCTTTGCGCCTTTGCGCCTTTGCGCCTTTGCGTCTTTGCGTTCTTCTTCGATTGTCTTATGAACGACGAGTTTCGAGCCAAGGCCTCGGGCATTCGCATGATCCTCTTCGACGTCGATGGGGTGCTCACCGACGGGACGTTCTGGCGCGCCGGTGAAGAGGAAGTAAAGCGCTTTCACTCCCGCGACGGTGTCGGCCTCGTCCTCGCGAGGCGGGCGGGGTTGAAGCTCGGCCTGGTCTCGGGACGCCGCTCGAACGCCGTCGCCTTCAGGGCCGAGGAGCTCCAGCTGCATTTCGTGCGGCTCGGCACCGCGGAAAAGATCCCCGCGCTCGAAGAAGCGATGGCGCAGGAGTCGCTCGAAGCCTCCCAGGTCGCGTTCATGGGCGACGACCTCCCGGACCTCCCGGTGCTGCGCAAGGTCGGCCTCGCCGCCACCGTCGCCGACGCCCCCCTGGAGGTTCGTTCTCGGGTAGACTATGTGACGCGCGCTCGCGGAGGCCACGGGGCGGTGCGAGAGCTGATCGAGCAGATTCTCATGGCCCAGGGCCGATTCGACGAGCTGGTGAAAACCTATCTGGAGTGATCGTGGGGATCATCAAGTCGTTCTTCATCCTCCTGGCCGGCGCCGCGCTCGCCACGTTCCTCTGGTCGAACTACGACGACAAGGTCACGGTCTACTTCACGAAGCAGTTCCGGACGGTGGAGCTTCCGCTGGCGGCGGCGCTCGTGGTGGCGCTCCTCACCGGGCTTCTTCTGGCGGTGGCGCTCTCCCTTCCCAACCAGTTCCGGCTCAGGGCCCGCATCCGCGAGCTCACCCGCAAGCTCGATCGGCTCGAGAACGAGAACGCCGAGCTCCGCAAGCTTCCGCTCGACGACGCGATGCCCGAGAGCTCTTCCTCGTTTCGCGAGTCCCGTGATGGAGTCAAGTCGCAGCGACGCGACTCCGGTCTGCCGGCAACCAAGCCTCCGGGAGCCTGAGGCCGGCCTCGGCCGGCGTCGCGCATGAACCTCCCGGACGAGACTCTCCTCTTCGTCCTCGTCGCGTTCGCGGCGGGTGTCGCCCTCGGACGCTCCTGGACGGCGATCCGGCGCGCGGGGGGGACGAAGTCCGATGCGCGGCGCGCGTCCTCCATCCACTACATCCTCGGTCTAGACTTTCTCGCCTCCCGTCAAATCGATCGCGCGGTCTCGGAGCTCACCAAGGCCGCCCGCGAGAACACCGAGGCCACGGAGATCTACCTCATCCTGGGAAATCTCCTGAGAGAGAAGGGCCAGCTCGAGCGGGCGATCCAGATCCATCAGAGCGTCCTTCACCGTCCGGGGCTGCCTTCGAACGAGAGAGCGCATGCCCTCCTCTGCCTGGGGATGGACTTCAAGAAGGCCGGGTTCCGCTACCGGGCGATGGATACCTTCCGCGAGGTGGTGGCCCTCGAGCCGAAGAACGCCTACGCCCTCACCAACCTGGTGAAGATCCACGAAGAGGAGCAGGAATGGGAGAAGGCGCTTTCCCTGCAGGAGGAGCTCGTGAAAGTCACCGGGACCGAGGATTCGACGCTGCGCGCGTTCCTCTACGACCAGATCGGCCAGGCCGCGGCGGGAACCGGAGACGAGTCGAAAGCGGTGCGCGCCTTCGAGGAGTCGATGCGGGCCGGGCCACGGGTTGCTGCCCCCTACCTTCATCATGGAGATCTGCTCGAGAGCGGCGGACGTCCGGAAGAGGCGGAAGCGCAGTGGAGCCGACTCGCGAAGGAGAACCCGGCGGACGCCCACCTAGCTTTCGAGAGACTTCAGCGGGTGAGAGCGAAGCTCGGGCGGAGCGAGAGAATGGAGAAGCTCTATGAAGAGGTGGTCCGGGCGGACGAGTTGGACTGGCGGGCCCGGCTCGCCCTCGCCCGTCTGAGACGGAGCCAGGGGCGCGGGGAGGAAGCTTTCGACCTGCTGCTCGAAGCCGTGCGAAGAAACCCCCACGCTCTCGCGGTGCACATCGAGGTCTGGGGTTTCCTGGGAACCGACGCCTCGACCGCCCCTATCCCCGGAGCCCGGCTGGCCCGCTACCTCGAGGAGGTCTCGAACGCGGTGTTCTTCATCGACCCGTACGTCTGCATAAAGTGCAACTACCGGGCGAACGGAATCCTGTGGCGCTGCCCTCACTGCCAGGAGTGGAACACCTTCGTCGAGGAGCGGCTCGAGACGGTGGAGTCCTAGCAGGGTGCTGAAAAACTCATCCGCACCCTGCGCGAGCGGAGCGAGCCCGGCGCGCTTGCGCGCCGACGAAAGGCCGGGCCGCGGGGCCTTGGGGGAGGTCCCCCGCGGCACTAATGCACTAGAGTGCCCTGGCCATACCCAAGGGGGATTCCCGTCCCCACACTTGACTCACCTGTGAAGATCTAGGTGATTCAAGGCTCCTGGCTCGGCATGATCCGCGCGGCCAGCTCGTCCGTCTGCTTCAAAGTCTCCTCGATCGAGCCTGAGGTATCGACGAGAAAGTCGCCGAACGGGAGTTTCTGCTCGATGGGCATCTGCGAACGGACGCGGCGCTCGGCGTCTTCCCGGGAGAGGCCGTCCCTGGCCATGAGGCGCTCGAGCTGCAATTCCGGACCGCAGTGCACCACCACCAGAAAATCGTAGCGCTTATAGGAGCCGGTCTCGATCATGAGCGCGGCGTCGACCACGGCCACGGGATCGGAGGCTTTCTCCCGCTCTTCGAAGAAACGCTCGATCTCTCGCCACACGCCGGGGTGAACGATGGCGTTCAACTTCCTTCGCGCCTCCTCGTCGCCGAAGACGATCGCCCCGAGGGCCCTTCGATCCACCGATCCATCCGAAGCGATGACCTTCTCTCCGAAGCTTTCCGCGATCCGCCGGGTGACCTCCGTCCCCGACTGGAGCAGCCGATGAACGACGGCGTCCGCATCCAGTGTGGGAATCCCCTGCTCCTCGAGCCTTCGGCGCACCACGGTCTTACCGCAGGCGATCCCTCCGGTGAGCCCGACCTTCAGCACCGGGGCTTCGCCGTCACCCCCGCCTCGCTCTCGCGAGATCGAGGGTGTTCGAGAGGAGCATCGCGATGGTCAAGGGCCCGACGCCTCCGGGAACGGGAGTGAACGCCGACGCAACTTCCATCACGTCTCTGGGATGGACGTCGCCCACCAGGGTCGAGCCGTTCTTGCGAAAGACCTCGAGCCTTCCCAGGTCCTCGCCGAAATAATCCTTCACCTGCTCTTCGGTCTCGGCCCGGTTCATCCCCACATCGATGACCACGGCGCCGGGACGGATGAAATCCCGCCGGAGGATCGCCGGCCGGCCGATGGCGGCCACGAGGATCTCCGCCTCGCGGGTCACCGACGCCAGGTCTTTGGTGCGAGAGTGACAGACGGTGACGGTCGCGTGCTCGTGGAGGAGAAGCATCGCCATGGGCTTGCCCACGATGTCGCTCCTTCCCACGACCACCGCGCGCTTTCCCTTGAGCTCGAGTCCCTCCCGCCGCAGGAGCTCCATCACCCCCGCCGGGGTGCAGGGCCTGGGCGCAGGCCGGTTCTGGACGAGCTTCCCCACGTTCACCGGATGAAACCCGTCCACGTCTTTCTCGGGGCGGATCCGATCGAGGAACTCCTCGGAGTCGAGATGGTCGGGGAGCGGGAGCTGCAGCAGGATGGCGTCCACGTCGTCGCGCTCGTTCAGCTCGTCGAGCTTCGAGCTCAGCTCCTCGCGGCTGGTTCTTCCCGGGAGGAGGACTCCCTCGGAGAAGAGCCCCGCCTCCTCACAGGCCCTGGTCTTGCTTCTGACGTAGAGCTGGGATGCGGGATCGTCTCCGACCAGAACCGCCGCGAGCCCGGGGACGACTCCGCGGGCGATGAAAGGCTTCGAGCGCTCCTTGACCTCGTTTCGAATCTCCTGGGCCACTCGCTTTCCGTCGAGAATCCTTGCGGTCACTCCGTCTCCTCTCTCAGATTCATCCACGCTCGGGCCACCGACTCCAGGTCTCCGCCCCGCTTCAAGGCGGAGATTATCGCCAGGCCGTCGATTCCCGCGTCGAGAAGCGCCGGCGCCCTTTCCAAGGTGATCCCGCCGATGGCAACGAGCGGCTTTTCGACCACCGCCCTCACCGCCCGCGCCCCTTCGACCCCAAGCGTACTCCGTCCGCTCGCCTTGGTGGAAGTCCCGAAGATCGGGCCGATGGCGAGATAGTCGACCGGCGCCGTCGCCGCACGGCGCGCTTCCTCGACGCCGTGGGTCGAAAGGCCGATGATCGCTGAATCGCCGAGGATCCGGCGGGCGCCCTCGGGAGAGACGTCGTCTTGTCCCAGGTGAACGCCGTCGGCGCCGACGAGAAGGGCGACGTCGACGCGATCGTTGATGACCAGCCTAATCCCGCTCTCCCGCGAAGCCTCGCGGGCGGCGAGCGCGAAGCGGTGAAACTCCTCTCCGGAGAGATCCTTCGCCCGAAGCTGCACCAGGCGGCAGCCCGCTCTCGCGAGCGCGCCCACGCCCAGGGTCACTGTTTCCAGGCTCTCGAGCGACGCGTCGAGGATGGGATAGAGCCGCGAGAACGGCGCGAGCATCGACTGCGGCTTCTCAGGCAAACCTTTCGAGAAAGCGGGTGCTGTACCGGCCCGCGCGGAAATCGGGGTCATCCAGAATCCGGCGATGAAGAGGGATCGTCGTCTTCACCCCCTCGATCACCGTCAGGCTCAGGCAGCGCTTCATCCGCGCGATGGCTTCCTTGCGGTCGCGCCCGTGGACGATGAGCTTGGCGATGAGAGAATCGTAGTAGGGCTGCACCATGCACTCGGCATGAGCGGCGGTATCGACTCTGGTTCCCGGGCCTCCGGGGACGTGGAACGCGTGAATCTTGCCGGGGGAAGGAGCGAAGGTCACGGGGTCCTCGGCGTTGATGCGGCATTCGATGCTCGCGCCCCGCACCACGATATCCCTCTGCCGGTAGCCGAGCGGCTCGCCGGCGGCGACGCGGATCTGATCCTTGACGAGATCGGCGCCGGTCACCATCTCCGTCACCGGATGCTCGACCTGGATCCGGGTGTTCATCTCCATGAAGTAGAACCGCTCGTTCTCGTCGAGGAGGAACTCCACCGTCCCCGCGCCCACGTAGCTCACCGCTTGCGCCGCCTGGACCGCCATCCGCCCCATCTTCTCGCGGAGGCGCTCGGAAACGGCGGTCGATGGCGCTTCCTCGAGGAGCTTCTGGTGGCGTCTCTGGATGGAGCACTCGCGCTCGCCGTGGAAGACGATGTTGCCCTTCGAGTCCCCCATGAGCTGGATCTCGATGTGCCGGGGATTGGGCAGGTACTTCTCGATGTAGACGTCGCCGGATCCGAAGGCCGCCTCCGCCTCCCTCTGGGCCGCGAGGAACGCCTTTCCCAGGCCCGCCTCGTTCTCCACCACGCGCATGCCCCGGCCTCCGCCGCCCACGGCCGCTTTCAACATCACGGGAAAGCCGATCTCGTGCGCGACCGCGAGCGCCTTCTCCGGGCTCTCGACCGCGCCTTCGGAGCCGGGAAGAACCGGCACCTTGGCCTTCCTCACCGTCGCCCGGGCCAGGGACTTGTCGCCCATGAGGCGGATGGCTCGGGGGGAGGGCCCGATGAAGCGCACCCGGCAGGCCTCGCTCACTTCGGCGAAGTAGGCGCTCTCCGCGAGAAAGCCGTAGCCCGGATGGATGGCATCCGCTCCCGTGATCTCGGCGGCGGAGATGATGCTCGGGATGTTCAGGTAACTTTCGGCGCTCCGCGGAGGGCCGATGCAGACTTCCTCGTCGGCGAAGCGTACGTGGAGCGAGTGGGCATCGGCCTCGGAGTAGACCGCGACCGTTTTGATGCCGAGCTCTCGGCAGGCGGAGATCACCCGGAGCGCGATCTCTCCGCGGTTGGCGATGAGGACTTTCTTGAACATTCGAGGGGGAAGGAGGGCGTCGGACCTCGACGCGCGCGCGAGTCGCCTAGGCGCCTCGAACCGCGAACAACTGGTCTCCGTACTGCACCGGCTGACCGTTCTCGACCAGGACCTTCACCAGCTGGCCCTCGTGCTCGCACTCGATCTCGTTCATGAGCTTCATCGCTTCGATGATGCAGAGCACCTGACCCTTCTTCACGTAGTCGCCCTCCCGGGCAAAGGGCTCGGCGCCGGGCTCCGGCTGCCGGTAGAAGGTTCCCACCATGGGAGAGGTGACATAGATGAGGCCGTCTTCGAGGGCTCCCGGGCCGACCGCACTCTCGACGGAAGCGGCCGCGCTCTCCGGCATCTTCACCACGGGCGCCATGGCCAGCTGGGCTTCCGGCGGAGGGCCGGCGAGGCTCTTGCGGATTTTGAGCTTCGTCCCCCCCTCTTCCAGCTCGAGCTCCGCGATGTTCCGCTCGGAAACGAACTCCAGGAGCTCCTTGAGTTCTTCGATATTCAAATGTTCTTTACTCCGTCTCGGAAAGGGCGTTCAAAGTAGCACAAGCCGGATCCGAGGCGCAATTCGGCGCGCATTCGATCGGCGCCCGGAGGGCGCCGATATTGGGAGCGCCGGGGGTGGGGCCCCAGCGCACTTAGTGAAGCCGATTACACGAACTCCTTCTCGAGACGCATGGCGGCCCGTTTCATGTAGTACCGGGCCTTGCCGTAGTTGCTCCCTTTCGAGAGCGCGCCCAGAAGGATGTACTCGCCGGTGATGGCCACCGCGAGCACCGTGAACTCGTCGTTCGCGAAGCTCAGCTCCCGGAGCGGTCCCGCCCCGAGCTCTTCCGAGGCCTGCTGGGTGCTTCTGAGGAGGGTCGTGCTCTCGGTCGCGATCATGTCGAAGTTGTGCCGGCGGTCGGCGATGAGCCGCTCGATGGGAATGCCGTCCATTCCCATCACCACGAAGCCGATGGAGCCTTCGACCCGCGCGGAGACTTCC
>Ga0299906_10002771_pt1 | contig 14489 bp, 10 predicted proteins | sample RVTome_14_FD_200259 | JGI IMG/M metagenome (GOLD analysis project Ga0299906, IMG submission 200259) | Soil microbial communities from uranium-contaminated site in the Upper Colorado River Basin, Wyoming, United States - RVT145D125 (version 2) ... | reverse complement strand
TCGTAGCCCGGAAGCACGCGCGCCATCTGCTCCTGGAAGTTGTCCCATTGCCAGTCCATGATGAAGTCGTCGACCACCAGGAATCCGCCCTTGAAGAGGTAGGTGCGAAGGCTCTCCGCCTCCTCGTCCGTCGGGTACCAGAATCCGACCTCGCAGAGATAGGCCCAGGGGTATTTGAAGAGCTCCGGATCATCGAGGGCGTAGATGTTCCCTTTCCCCATGTTGGGCGCGATGGTCGTGTGGTGCTGCAGGATGGTCATCAGGTTGCGCTCGCCCTGGGGATAGTCGTGGTTCCACTTGAGGTCGAGCCCCCACTGGTAGGGGCCTCGCCCCCAGCGGGTGGGCTCGAACTTGACGCGCACGAAAGTGAAGTGACCGTTGTAGGGGAAGTTCTCGTAGGGAACGTCGAACCCCTGCGAGCGGCCCGCCTCCGCGCTGCGCGCTACGGCGAGGCTCGCCGAAGCTTCGCGAAGGCGGCTCGCGGCGAGGGGCAGGGCCGCCACCAACAACAGAAGGACCATCCCGAGGAGACGACTCATCCCTCGCTCCCCGCCGAAAGCTTCACCAGGAGAGCGAGCCCCTCCTTGAAGCCGGGGGCGATCTCGAGCGCTCGAAGGAGCTCCCGCTTGGCGCTCCGGGCGTCGCCCGCCTCATAGTAAGCGAGCGCCAGGTCGTAAAGGCCCTGAGCGCGGTCGGTGGTGAGCGCGAGGAGCGCCCTTCTTTCGACGATGACGTCCTTCTTTTGCCCGAGCTCCTGGTAGAGAGCGGCGAGCTTACGGTGAGCGTCGGCGTCGAAGGGGTAGATGGCGATCGCCCGCTCGAGGATCGAGGCCGCCTCGCGGGTCTTCCCGAGCTTCGAGTAGATCTCGAAAAGCTTTACGTGGGCGTCGTAGTGGTTCTCGTTGATGTCCGCGAACTTCTGGAGCTCTTGGGCGGCGCGCTCGTCATCGCCGCGCTCCTCGTGGATTTGCGCCAGAAGCGGATAAGGGCTTCCGGCCTCGCCGTACTCGGGAAAGAGCGATTTTGCACGCTCGAGGTGCTTTTCGGCGCGCTCCGTCTCGCCGGCCTCGAGCGCCTGCCGCCCGGTCTCGAGCTGCGCGATGAAATCGAAATCGTCCTGCTCCGCGCGGGCCCGAAGCTCCTCGACGGTGATCGCGGGCGCGGGCACCGCCTCGTCAGGCTCTTCCGGAGGCAGCCGAAGCGAGTTGGCTTGAGCCTCGAACCGCTCCTTCAGATAGCCCTCGAAGGCCGCGTCGAACTCGGTGAGCTCCATCTTAAATACCTGCCGGAAGACCTCGGCCGTCGGAAGACCGCGCCGGTACGACGCCAGCATGTCGCGGATCGCCGAAAACCCGAAATCGCGCTCGATGAGCTCGGAGACGAGAGACGCCTGGTAGTAGGAGATCCCGATCTGCTGGGGATAGGTCGGACGCATGAACCCGTTGTTGAGCTCCGCCATTTTCAGGAGCTTCCCCCGCTTGTAGGCGGCGAGAAACGCGAGGCTCACGTCGTCGCCCCAACCCGGCCGCGCGCGGCGCTCTTCGAGAACGGAAAGGCCTTCGGAGAACCACCGCGGTACCTTGTGGTCGGTCGCGCCTAGGGTGAAGGTGTGCGCGAGCTCGTGCCACAGCGTCGAAGCCCAATTGAACTGCCCCTTGGGGCGCGCCGAGGGGGAGTCGACGGCGATGACCGGCCCGAAACAGACCCCGAGCGCCCCGAGCCCGGGAAGGCCCAGGGTCCTGACCGAGAAATCCCCGTGCGAGGGATAGACCTCGATCCGGATCGGGGTCTCGGGCTGGAACTCGTACCGCTCGGCGAGCGACTCGTAGGCTTCCTCCGCGATCTTCTCGACGTAGCCCGAGAGAAGATCCGATTCCTTCCCCTCGATCACGATCTCGAACTTCGAGGTCTTGGTGGTGACGTAATCGTGGTAGGTATCCATCAAATCGAGGGTGTTCTTGATCCAGACGTTGTAGGGGTCGCCCTCGAACGCGCGCTCGAGGCTCTTTCTTCCCCCCTCGATGTCGCCGAGGCGGAGCTGGTTCAAGCCGTAAAGGCCGTGGCCCTGGAACGAGCGGGGCTCGAGCTCGACGGCCTTCTCCGCGAAGTCCCTGGCCTCGCGATAGAGGCGGTTGTTGACGGCGATATCCGAGAGCTTGTTGTAGAACGAGGCGTCCTTCGGATTGCGGGCGAGCGCGCGCACCTCGACGGCGCGAAAGGCATCCGCGTTTCCGCCGAGAAGCTCCGCCGCCGCGAGGATGGGAAGGGCTTCGCGGGAGCCGGGGTTCACCTCGAGGGCGGCCTCGACTTCTCTACGGGCGCCCTCGTAGTCCTCGATCCCGAGAAGCTGCTCCGCGAGAAACGCGCGGGCGGCGACGAACCGGGGATTCACCGAAAGCGCTTTCTCCGTGAGCACTCTCGCTTCGGGAGAGCCGTCGAAATCCATCACTTGCGCGAGCCCGAAGAGCGCCTCGGGGTGATTCGGGTTCACCGCGAGAGCTTCCTGAAAGCTCTGGTTGGCGTCGGGGCTGTTGTATTTCTCGAGGAACAGTTCGCCCGCGCGGATCGAAGGCGTGAGGCTCGTGGGATCCTTCGCCTTCGCCTCGTCGAAAGCGCGAAGGGCGTCGCGGTAGAGCTGATGGTCGGTGACGCCTAGATACCTGCAGGCGATCGCGACCGCGGTGAGGTCCTCCGACGAGAGATTTGAGCTCCGGTTGTAGACGTCGATGAACCGGTCGAATCGAGCGATCGCCTCGTCGACCGACCCTTCTTCGTGGAGCAGGACGGCGAGGTTGAGCTCGGCGGTGAGCGCGTCGGGAGCCTTTCCGGCGACGGCCTTCTCGAAAGCCGCCCGCGCCTCCGCGATGCGCCCGGTGTCGTAAAGGATCTCGCCCCGAACGTTCGAAAGCGCGGCCGAAGCCGGCTCCCCACTCTCGAACCGCTGGATGATCGAGAGCGCCTCGTCGTAGGCGCCGGTGAGCCTCAAGGCCTCCACCCAGCCTCGATAGAGCCTGGCCGTGGGATTCGCGGTCGACTCTTTCTCGAAACCCTCGATGGCCTCGGCGTAGCGGCCCTGCCGGAGAGCAGCGTGAGCCTCCTCGGGCGAAGCGGCAACCGGACCACGAACGGTGGCGAGGTAGCCGAGGGCCACGAGGCCGACAACGGTGAGGATGGCACGAAGGCTCACGGCTTCGACCGTTCCTCGATCCGCTGCGAGACCGACGCGAGCTCCAGAAGGAGCCGCTCGAGCTCCTGGAGATACGTCTCTTCGGGCATCGAATCCTTCTGGAGCCTCAAAGCCTCGACCCGGCCCTCGAGATCCTGCCGGCTCTCGACGAGCCGCGCGAGCTCCGGATCGGACGCGAGGTCTCCGGGCGACGGTCCGCCGGCCACGGCCGCGGCACCCATCAGAAACGACGCCCCGGCCCGAGCGCCCTCCTGCTTGGAAGGCTCCGCGACCGCGCTCCCGTCGCCGTCGTCATCGAACTGCGCGTGCTCGGTCCTGAGCAGGTTCTCTTCCTCGTAGAACCCCGCGACGCGGAGCCGCGCGTACTCGAACGCCTCCAGGACCGAGACCCGCTGGTTCTTGTCGGTGTCTCCCGCGTCGCCGGAATAGGCCTCTACGAAATACTGCCCGAACTGCACTTCATTCCGCTCGAAGCCCGACTTGGTGGCGGTGACGACGATGCGGTTTGGCTTCGCGACCACGGGCAGGAACGCCCCGCTCGCGCTCGCGGTATTGACGAACACGACCTGCTGCTCGTGGAACGGCAAAAGGAGCGCGTCGAAATCCGAGGCGCTCAAATCCGGCCCCGGCAGGTTGAACCGGGCGTCCTCGTTGTCATAGCTCCCATGGCCGATGAGCAGGAGATAGATCTGATCGCCGGGGGCGACCTCGGTCGAAAGTTTCGAAAGGAGAGACGCGATGTTCTCCTTCGTCGACTTCGCGTGGATCTCCTCGGGAGCCATCTCCGGGCTCTCCCCGAGGTAGAACACCCGATCGGCGGAGAGCCCACGGCGGGTCATCGCCGCGTCGCGCATCGTCATCGCCCACTGATGAAACCGCTCACGGTGAGCGTCATCGCCCCCGATGCCGGCGACGATGAGGAGATAGGTTTCCTTCGCCTGGAGCGCAGTCGGACTCAAAGAGACCAACGCAATAGGAAGAAAGAAGAAAACGCAAAGACGCAAAGGCGCAAAGACGCAAAGAAGAAATCCTCTGGTGTAAGAAGGGGGATGAGGGGATGGGGGAGATAGGGGGATAAGACCTGCCGGACCGATCCCGGATCTCATCCCCTTATCCCCTCCTATCCCCTTATCCCCCTTGTATTGGTCTTCCTTTGCGTCTTTGCGTCTTTGCGTCTTTGCGTTTTTTTCCGTTCCGGGTTTCATGCCAGCCCCCGGTACTTGCGGTAGCTCCACTCGGCGCTCACCAGGCCCAGCATCAGAAGGAACAACGCCGGCATGTCCCAGAGGTCGCGGCGCTCCCGCACCGTCGTCCCCCCCTCGGTGTAGCTCATGTCCTCGGGGAGCCGTGAGACCGTCTCCGGCCGATAGAATCCTCCGCCGGTCTCTTTGGCGATGCGATCCAGGAGGGGGGCCCTCATTTCCGCCTGAAAATACTCGTCGTCGAGGTCTTCGATCTCCATGTAGCTCGTCGCCGCGCCGAGGAGAGCCCCGTCCCGTTCGGCCTGGACCGCGACCTCGTAGATCCCCTTTTCCCCCGGAAGGAAGCTCGCCCGGTACTCCCCGTCCTTGTCGACGGTCCATTCCATCGGAAGCTCGACCTCGTCGCCCGAGGGCCCCCGGACGGTCGCCTGAACCTGGGCGTTGTTGAGCTTCAAGAAGCGATCGTCGTCGACTTCCGCGGTCAGAACCACGCTCTCTCCCGGCGCGTAGCGGCTCTTGTCGGTGGTGACCGCGACCTGGTCGGGCACGTAGCTCACCAGCCATCTCAGAAGCCTCCGCCAGAAGAGCTCGTGGGTGAGGTCTTCCAGCGGAATGTCGTGGTGCATTTGCCACTGCCAGGAGTCGTTCACCGTGAGGGCGATGGCTTTCCCCCGGCCGTAGCGCTGGAACACCAGGACCGGCTGGTCCGAGATTCCGTCTCCCGAGCCCTCGAGAAGCGTCGTCGCCCCCGGCTTCACCGAACGCACGTCGTTCAAGGTAGAAAGCGGAGGAAGGGTTCGGAAACGCTCGGCGCTCGATTCGAGATCGGAGCCGAACTGGGTGACGGGATGGGTGGTCCCGAAGGGCGTGGGCTCAACGACGAGAGAACCGAAGAATCCCGGCGCAGAGACCTCTTCCGTCTCGGGCGAGATCTCGACGGCCTCGAGCACCACGGGAAGCACCTCCTCGACGGGTGTTCCGGCGTAGCCGCCTTCGGAAAACGAGAGCCTCCCGCCGAGGGTGAGGAGACCTCCGCCGCGCTGGCTCACGAAATCGGCGATCATGCGGAGCTGGTCGTGGGTGAAGTGGCTGGCCTCGATGCTCCCGAGCACGATTCCCCGATAGCGGAAGAGGTCCTCGCGCGTCTTGGGAAAACCGCTCGCGAGCTCCTCCGCGTCGTCGACGTCGAGCCGCAGGAACTTTCCTTCGGCCGTGCGCTGGAGGCAGACGAGTTGCAGGTTCTCGTCCTCGGTGACCGCGCGGCGGATGAACTTGAGCTCGAACCGCGGCTCCCCCTCGAAGTAGAGGATCTTTTCGCGGCGATCCTCGACCTCGATGAGCTGCTCGCGCGCGTTGTTCTGGGTGACCATTTCGCCTTCGGCGACCGCGACTTTGAACCGGAACACCCGGGCCCCGGGCTCGGAGACGGTAAAGTGGACGCGCACCGTCGTGGCCTCCGCCTCCCCGGTGAGCGTCACGTCCCTGGAGCTCACGATCCGGCCGTCGTCCTCGACGTCGAGACGCACGGTCTCGCCGTCGAAGCCGCGCTGCGAGAGAGTCACGTCGACGACGAGGGAAGACCCCTCGAGAACCGTGCGCGGAGCCTCGACGCGGGACACCTCGATGTCCTTGGTGAATCGCTCCCGCCCGAGGCCCACGGTATGGACGGGGACCTTCCTCGCCTGGAGGTCCAGAAGGGTGTCGCTGATGGCGTCGTTCGAGTTGTCGGCGCCATCGCTCACCAGCACCAACCCGGCGAGAGGGACGTTCGAAAGCTCGCCGAGGCTTCGTTCGAGCGCCCGCGCCAGGTGAGTGCCGGTGCCGGCGAAGCCGAGGCTTGCCGGATCGGAGAGCCGATCCGCCGAGTCGGAGAAGCGGAAGAACCGCAACATGAACTTTTCGGACAGGGCCTTGGCGAGGGCGCTGCCTTCGGGCCCGAAGGTCTCCTGAATGAAGGTCCCTCGGGGTTTTCCTTCCACGTCGGCGATCTGCATGCTTCGCGAATCGTCGAGGAGGATCCCGACGAAGCTTCGCTGCGGCACCACGGTCGAGAGCACGAGCGAGGGCCGAAAGAGGCAGAAGAGCACGAGCAGGAGGATGGCGACGCGAAGCCCGGTCAGCACCCGGCGGTCTCGCGCCGTTGCCTTTCCTTCGATCGCGCGATAGCGAAGGAGGGTGGGAACCGCGACCGCCACGCACGCCACGCCGGCGACGACGATCGGCCAGGACACGCCGAGGCTGAGCTCTCCCCTCTCGTAGAGCAGCGGGCGGTACTTGAACAGAAACTCGAAGAGACTCTCGAACCAGGACATTAATGGCTCATCGCGTAGATGATGAAGTTCACTCCCATCTGGTAGGCGTAGGTCGAGAACCGGAGTGGGTAGTAGGGGTTCTCCGCCCATTCCCAGGCGTCGCCCAGATCGGTGTTCCAGTTGATCACCACCATGAGGCGGCCGTGCTCGTCGAAGATGCCCTTGACCTCCGGGTAGTAGCCATCGGACTCCCACGTGGGACCGCCCTGCATGCCTTGCCCGACGTTCGGCACCTGCACGATCTCTTTGACGTCGTAGAAGCAGTTGAAGATGGGGTGAGTCAGGGGAATGTCGACGATGGGATAGCCCGGGAGGATGCGGGCGAACTGAGCCTCGAAGTTCTCCCACTCCATGGTTCCCCAGAAATCATCGACCACCAGGAATCCTCCCGCCTGAAGATAGCGCCTCAGACCCTCGACCTCCCCCTCGGTCAATGCCATGTAGCCTACCTCGACCGTGTAGAGGAACGGGTATTTTCCGAGCTCGGGATCGGTGAGTCGGACGGGATTTTCGAGCTCGTACGCATCGAGGTTGGTGAGGCGCCTGAGTCCGATGAGGAACTGCCGGTCGGCTTTCGGGAAGTCGACGCTCCAGCTTCGGAAGTCGCGAAACCGGAAGTAGCCGGTGTAGGCCGCTCGGGTGAAGTAGAACTGCCGCGGGCGCGCCGACGGTTGCGGGATGAAATCGAGATCGTCTTCCTGCCCGGGCGCGAACGCGTCGGGAAGCGACAGGATCGGGTTCTGGGGAGCGCCCGGCGCCGTCCTCGCGAGCGCCGGATCTCTGGGCGCGGCGAGGATTCGTCGGGTCGGAGTCCCGGCGGGCACAGCGAGGGCGAGGCTCAGCGCCGCAAACGCGACCAGCCGGTACGCCAAGTTGTGCGTTCTGCGATGCACCACGCCTCTCCAGCAGCGACCCCGCGAGGGCTAAGCCGGGCGCATTGTGCGGGATCGCAGCTACCTCAGAGCCCCTATTTTCCGAGTCTACCTCAATTATACGTCATGGATCCTTCGAACCCGAGGATTTTCACCACAGGTAGCGCTTGGTTTCGCGGGCGCTTTCCCCTAGAATCTGCAGCCTTGCGAAAGGCAGGAGGGCCCAATCCATGAATCGACCGAGGATTTCGAGAACCATCTTCCTCTCGGGGTTCGTAACCGCTCTCATCGGGGCGTGCGCTCCCGCACCCGAGGAGACCCCGGAACCGACCACCGGGGCGACTCCGGCGGCCTCGTCCGAAATGCCCACCCCGCCGGTGGCATTCGGCGTCGTGCCGGTACCCGCAGACAACCCGATCACGCAAGAAAAGGTCGCGCTCGGACGGCAGCTCTACTACGACAGCCGCCTTTCCGCGGACGACAGTCGCTCCTGCTACTCGTGCCACTTGTGCGAGAACGGCCTCACCGACGGAAAGCCGCTAGCCGAGGGTGCGCTCGGCAAGAAGCTCCCGCGCAGCAGCCCGAGCCTCTGGAACATCGCGTACCACACCGAGTTCTACTGGGACGGAAGGAGCCCTTCGCTCGAGAAGCAGGCTCTCGCCGCCTGGACCGGAGCCAACATGGGCGCGAACGCCGAAGAGACCGCGGCGAAGATCAACGCCATCGAGGGCTACCGCTCGCAGTTCCAGCAGGTTTTCGGCGCGGACGCTACGCCCGACAACATCGTCCAGGCGATCACTTCTTACGAGCGCACGTACCTCTTCTGCTCCGACACGCCCTACGACCGTTGGCAAGCAGGTGACCAGAGCGCGGTGAGCGATGCCGGGAAACGAGGCGCCGAGCTTTTCGTGGCCAAGGCGGGCTGCGGCAACTGCCACTCGGGCTCTCTCTTCACCGACCTGAAGTATCACAACGTGGGAATCGGGCTCGACAAGCCCGAGGCCGATCTCGGGCGCCATCGGGTGACCAATGCCGACGCCGACAAGGGAGCGTTCAAGACGCCGAGCCTGCGCGACATCACGCGGAGCGCCCCGTATTTCCATGACGGGAGCGTCGCGACTTTGAAGGAGGCCGTGGACCTCATGGTTTCGGGCGGGATCGACAATCCCAACATCGACCGCGTGAACCTGAAGCCCACGAACCTCACCGAGGAAGAAAAGGCCGATTTGATGGAGTTCCTGAAGGCCCTCGAGTGCCCCTGCCCGCTCGAGGCGCCGCCGCTGCCGCAGCCGGCCCAGTAAGGCCGCGTAAGTCAACGGTCTCGAAGCGGCCTCTCCCTCGGCGAGGGGGAGGCCGCTTTCTTATTGGCTCAACCAGCGGTGGTCGACGACGAAGGAGAAGTCCGGCTTCAGCTTGCGGACCAGGACTTCGGCGGCGAGCGCCCGCGCTGCCGCGGAAGCCAGCAGGTCGTCGACGGAAAAGCTCTTCGCCGCGGCCATTTTCTGCGCCGCGTCGAGAGCTCCCGGAGTGAACTGCAGGGTGCCCCGGACCGGGCTTCCATTCGTCACCGTAGAAGTGTACGGATGGTTCTTCTCTCCCTCGCCCGGCTCGCGCTTCTCGAGAACCAGCTCGTAGTTTCTGTTCCTGACCGTGAACGTCGTTCTCATGACGGCGGAATTTATAGCACAGGTTCAACTCGCCGAAGCCCGACCGGCCTTCGCAAAGCTTCGGCGGGTCCGCCGTAGCCCGAAGGGCGGAGGCGGAAGGGCGGAGGCGGGTCAGCGTTTGAGGGTGGCCTCTTCGGGCGCGGGACCGAAGTACCCGCGCCGGGCGCGGACCTTCACGTCCTCGCGGTCGACCTCGACTCTGATCTTCCGGTACTTCCCGTTCTGCTTGCTGTTGGTCGAGACATAGCCCAGGGTGTACTGGCTGAAGAGCTCCTCGAGGAGCTTGTCGTAGAGCTCGTCGAGCTGCTGGAGATTGTCGCCGAACGCGTAAGAGCCGCCGGTCTCGCTCGATAGCTGCCGGAGGAAACGTCCGTTCTCGAACGTCCTCGAGTTCCGCGACTGGGAGGCTCCGAAGTGGATGGTGTGGATGGTGGCGTCGGAGAGCTTCACCATGTCCAGGACCTCGCCCATGCTCAAGGTGCTCCGCGAGTCGACGCCGTCGCTGAAGACCACCAGGGTCTTTTTTCCGTCGAGCGCGTAGAGACGCTCGAGAAACGTCCCCACGGCGTCGTAGAGCGCCGTCCAGCCCTCGGCCTGCACGTCGTAGATCCGGTCGCTCAAGAGTCGCTGGTCGTCGGTCGAGTACCGCGAGAGGCGGATGTTCTCGTCGAAGTCCATCACGAAGAGGTTCTCGGTCTTCGGAAGGTTGGTGAGAAACTTGAGCGCGGCTTCGCGGACGAGGCGCATGTCCGCCTCCATACTGCCGCTGGCGTCGATCATGAGTCCCACCACCTGCCGGCCCGAAACCTCGTCTTTCACCTCGGGAGGAAGGCCGATCCAGGACTCCTTGAGGCCGGCGGCGAACAGCCGAATCTCCTGGCGGACGCCGTCTTCGAGAACGGTGAAGTCCGAAACCTCGAGGTCGGTGATGAAGCTTCCCTCGTCATCGGTCACCGCAACCGCCACCGAGACCATGTCGACCCTCGACTCGAAGACGTAGGGGACCTGCTGGACATCCTGCTGCGGCTCCTGCGCCGAGACCGCTGCCCCGTTCAAGAGAGCCGCTGCACCCACCCACGGGAAAATTCGAACGCAAAGACGCAAAGACGCAAGGACGCAAAAAAGAAAAGACGGGGGGTAAGAAGAGCGAGGAGATATGGGGAAAAGGCCGCTATCCCTCGTGCATTGGTCTTCCTTGGCGTCTTTGCGTCTTTGCGCCTTTGCGTTTTTTTCCCCGTGGGATCGCATCAGATGATTCCTTCGATCACCTGCACCGCCAGCTCGAAGCGGTTGAACGGGGGCATGAGATACGCGCCTTCGGCGAGATCGCGCGCCGCCCGCAGGGAGTCGCGGGCGATGTCGATCCCCACCCTCTGCGCCCTTTCTTTGGAGGGAGCTTTCTTCAGGAGCTCGCGCACTTCCGCCGGCACCGCCATCCCCGGTACCTCATTGTGGAGGAACTCCGCATTGCGATAACTGGTGAGCGGCAGGATCCCGACGAGAACCGGGATGCGCGAGCCCGAAACCGCCGAGAGAAACCGCTCGAGGTACTTCGGCTCGTACACCGGCTGGGTCAGGCAGAACTCCGCGCCCGCCTCGACCTTCCTCTCGAACTTGCGGATCTCGGCCTCGAAGTCGGTGGCCCCGGGGTTCGCGCCCACGCCGATATGGAGCGGCATCGCAGGCCCCAGCGGGTTTCCCGCGAGGTCGAGCCCTCGATTCAGCTGAGACAGGATCTTCACCAGCCCCACGGAGTCCACGTCGAAAACCGCCGTGGCGTAAGGATAGTCCCCGAGCTTCGGGGGATCGCCGGTCACCGCCAGGATGTTCCGGAGCCCGAGGGCGTAAGCGCCGAGAAGGTCCGACTGGATTCCGATGAGGTTCCGGTCGCGGCACTGATAATGAAGGATGGTCTCGACTCCGACCCGCTGCTCCAGCAGCACCGCGAAGCTCAAGGCGCTCATCCGCGCGCTCGCCCGCGGCCCGTCGGCGACGTTCAGAAAATCGACCTCGTTCTCTTTCAGCCACTGCGCTCGATCGAGAAGCGGCCCCGGGTCCGCGCCCTTCGGAGGGTCCATCTCGACCGACACCACGAACTTGCGCCCGAGGCTTCGCGCGAGGTGGGACTTCTCTTCGCGTGGGAGCGGGCGCTGTTCCGGGTGGGGCTCCGTTTCCTTCGATACCTCGATCACCGTCCGCGAGGGTCCGAGCGCTCTCACCACACCGACGATGGCGCCGATGTGCCCCGGCGTCGTCCCGCAGCATCCGCCGATGATGGCGACACCCGACGCGAGAAAACGCTTGGCGTAATGCGCCATGTACTCCGGCGAACAGAGATAGAGGACCCGTCCTTCCACCACTTCGGGAAGGCCCGCGTTCGGCTGCACCGCGAGCGGAAGCTTCGTCGCGGCCCTCATCCGCTCCATCACCTGGAGCATGAGCTCCGGGCCGACGCTGCAGTTCGCCCCGACCGCGTCCACGTCGAGACCGCTCAAGGTCCGCGCCACGTGCTCCGGCTTCGCCCCGAGCGGAGTGGCGCCGTCGTCGCCGAAGGTCATCTGGGCGACGAGCGGAAGGTCGTTTCCAACAGCCCGCACCGCGCGGACCGCGAGCGAGAGCTCCCTCAAGTCGGAGAACGTCTCGAGAAGAATGAGATCGACGCCTCCTTCGACGAGGCCTTCCGCCTGCTCGCGGAACGCCTCGAGGGCGCGCTCCTCGGAGACGGTTCCGATGGGCGCGATCGGCTTTCCCAGGGGACCGATCGCTCCCGCGACCAGGACCGAGCGCGAGACCGACTCCGCGCACTCCCGCGCGATCTCGGCCCCCCGGCGGTTGATCTCGCGGACCACGTCGCCGAACCCGTGGGGTTGGAGCTTGAACCGGTTCGCCCCGTAAGTGTTGGTCTCGATCATGTCCGAGCCCACCTGGAGGTACTCGCGGTGAACCGACTGCACGAGCTTGGGGTTCGACAGGTTGAGCTCGTCGAAGCACCGATTTACCATGACGCCCCTGGCGTAGAGGCTCGTTCCCATCGCCCCGTCGCAAACCAGGGGCGAACGACCGAGGCGGTCGCGGAGCTCCTCGCGCCTCACACCTGCTCCTGCGCCGGGCTTTCCGAATCGCTCAAGCCGAGGATGCTCTTCATCACCGTGAGCGAACGGTCCTCGATGTGCCCGGCCAGGATGCGTCTTGCTTGTCCGTAGAGCTCGCCGGGAACGATGAGCCTCGCGTAGCCCGCCCCGGCGAGAGCGCTCTCGGTCCTCACCACCAGGACCAGCTCGTGCTTCTTCTCGATCCAGCTCAACGCGCGGACCCGGGTGTAGGGCACGAAGCCGCCCTCGGCCCAGATGCCGCCGGTATAGAGCCCGCGACGAATCTGGAACGACAGCGGAAACAGAACGATGTAGTAGAGCGACATGAGAGCTTGAGCCACCACCGTCAGGATGGGCCGATCCAGCACGAAGACGGAGATCGCGGTGAGACTCACCATGAAGAACCCGATCGCCAGGCACATGTTGTAGAACCAGGGCTTCGCGGGACGCCAGGTGAGCTCGGCGGAAGGCGCGATGCGGCGGTAGGTGAGGTATTGAAAGAGAGAGACCGAGTTCCAGATCGCGAACAAAACCGCGAGCGCGATGAAGGAAAGTGCGAGCAAATCGTCCATTTCGATTCCGGTCGAGGCCCTCGATCCTATTGTATCCCTCAGAGCTCCTTCGGACCGGCCTTCCACTCGCGGTCCACAGGCACCGTCGTCTCCTGGGGCAGGGGGGAGAGCTCCTCGCCGAGAACCGGTCGAACGAAGAGCCGCTCGACGTCGCGCGCCCCTTGATCGACGAGAGCGCCTGAAGAAAGCCTTTCGCCTCCGAGCTGGGGCCGGCCCTGAAGCTCGTAGGGAGCAAGCCTCTCCGAATCGGGCCGAACGACGAAGATCGGGACGTCGGGAATCGCAGCCGCCCTGAGCAGATCGCGCTCGAGACTCGTTTTGACGGCGCCCAGCGAGATCCGTTCCCAGAGGGTGCCCGAGACCCGGCTTCCGGCCGCGGCCGAGGTGACGTAGAAGATCTGCTCGGCGCCGGCGGCGACCGCGTCGGCGAGCGCATCGCCTGCGCCGGAAAGGCTCGAGACGAAGCGGTGGACTTCTCCTCCGAGCTTCGATCGCCGCGGAAGCCGTATGCCTACCTCGGGCGAGAGCCCGGGAGGAGTCAGAGCGGCGATCAAAACATCGAATAGAATCGAAGCCCCGTCTTCCGAGAGATCGATGGGGTCCTTTCGACCCGGACCCGGATCCGTCGCCATTTTCTTCGCGAATCTGTCCTTCAGCGCGACGAACGGGACTTCGTCGCCGGTGTCGGTATCGAGCGCGTAGAGGACGATCTCGCGAAATCCCTGCTGGCCCAATCCGGAAGCGAGAAGTTGAACGTAAGCCTCGGAGAGCGCCCGTCGATCGCGCGGCCGCTCCTCGGTCGCCGTGCCCTTCGCGAGCTGCCACAAGCGGTGAGAAAGAAGCCGCTCGAGAGGACCGAGATGGAAGGGAGGGGGAAACAGATCGGAGAAACCGGGGCGGCGGCCTCTCCCTCGCCACAAAAGGCGAAGGCAACGCGCGGAGAACCCGAGGAAGAGAACGATCACCGGAAGCGCGACGGCGGGCAGGTAGTACGGCTCGACCGCGGAGACCAGGCCCGAAAGCCAGCTCGGACTTCCCGCGGCTGCCGCGGGGAAGATGCCGCGAACCAGCGCCTGGACCGGTAGGACCACCACCGAGATCAGCCCCAGAAGCGCGGGCGCGGCGAAGAACGCGAAGGACGCCGCGAGGCAGAGGGCGGCGAAACGATAGAGAGGAGCGATTCGAAACGGCCTGACGCGACCGGCGGCGGCGAGAAGCCCACCCTCGCCGTCGATCTTGTCCTCGGCGCTCAGACCGGAGAAGGCCGCGACCAGAGCGCCCGCGCCCCTTCCCAGCACGACGTCGATGCGAACCCCGGCGGCGTCGAGGGCCCTCATGGCTCCGACGAGATAGGCGACGCCCGTGCCCTCTCCCACGAGCACCACCGCCGTGCGCCGCCTGGGACTGAAATGCTTTCCATGAGATCCGGAGGCCATGGGTCATCTTACATTCTTAGGGCTCGCCTCGCTCCTCGCTCGGCTCGTCCCCTCGCTCCTCGCTCCGGGAGGACGGGCCCTCCGGGCCCGGTGGTCGCCTCGCTCCTCGCTCGGCTCGTCCCCTCGCTCCTCGCTCCGGGAGGACGGGC
>Ga0299906_10002770_pt1 | contig 14489 bp, 13 predicted proteins | sample RVTome_14_FD_200259 | JGI IMG/M metagenome (GOLD analysis project Ga0299906, IMG submission 200259) | Soil microbial communities from uranium-contaminated site in the Upper Colorado River Basin, Wyoming, United States - RVT145D125 (version 2) ... | reverse complement strand
CCGTCTTGGACAGCTGCCGTTGAGAACCATGGAGACCTCAGCCCCGATTCTCGCCAAATCCGGCCCCTCGAGCCCCATTCCTCGGGCTCCACCAATGGGCGTCCAAGCTGTTTTGGACAGCAGTGGAAAGAGCTCAAACCCCGCCTCAGGCTCGTCAAATAGTGAACTGCCTGTCCATCGGCTTTACCCATAAATGGCCTGTTCCAAAAGAGCCACACCCATATGGGATTTGAGATCTGAGTCGGCGAGCCCATTAAATGTCTGCGCCGTACCGTTCCCTCAACCACTCGCTGATCCGGACGTTAGCATCGGGCGTCTTGATTGGTAAAGGAATCGCCTCAAGTCCCGTGGCATCGTGGCTAATCAGGAGCCACTCCCCTTTTTTAAACTTGAAAGTTTGGTTGAGGAGCTCCTCGCTCACTCCAAAAGCCTCTGCGACTGCCTGTCGGTCGGAGAGTCGAGGTAGCTTCGAAATGAAATACGTGTGAGGCTGGGCCATTATATTGGTATCAAGATAACGAATGCGTTGAGTTGCGATTCCGAGGCCTAGGCCGAATTTTCGTCCGCGTCGTGCTAACGTCTGAGCGATCTCTGCTGAGTCCTTATAGGACCCGCTGCCGTCACGCCTGATAAACTCGTCAGCTTCATCGAAGACGAACGATACAAGAGGGTCAATGCGACCGGTCTTGCGGCGCTCCTCGTAAAGCGCTTCGCCAAGACGTTTACTGAAGGCCCTAAGCTCATCGGGATTGTGGGCTTGGACTACCCACAACGACGAGTGCCCCGGGTCGTTCAAATCGCGGACGAGCTCGTCGAGTGTGCTGGCGGCGGCGTACGAGTGCGATGTGGCGACCTCCAGCTCGTGTAGCCCATTAACTAAAGTGCTGTAGTCTTCAGCAAAGGTAGCGTCACTCTCGAGCTCCCTTTCAAGCCCTTCACGGATCCTCCTAGCGAGATCAGGAGTAAACACAGTATTCCTGTAGTTGGCCCCCAGCAGTATCCCTTTCAAAACTGCTTTGGCTATATTTTTCCGTTTCTCGTATTTTTCCTGTTGGCGTTTCTTCCCCCATTGAGTTTGCGCCGAGAAGAAAAAGTCATATACAGTTGTGCTCTTTGCCTCGTGGTAGAAGCGGATCACGCGTCTGGAAAGCAACTCGTCGAGGCCTCGCCTGATGGCTGAGCGGTGGCGGAGAAGGGCTTTCGGGAGAAGGGTATATCCATCGAAGAACTCGACGGCGTCTTTCTGAGAAGGCGCTCCTTGGATGTCGTTGATATACTGAAAGAGCCCTTCAGGTAATGTGTGGCGACCGATTGTGAGAATTCTTCCATGAACTCCATCCATAAGAAGTTGGTCCAACAACAACACCGTGTACTCACTCATCAGGTCGAAGAAGACGAGTTTTAGCGGCGTCCCCGCGTTGGCCAGCACCTTCGCTACAATGGTTGACAAGAGGTTCGACTTGCCGACGCCGGTAAAGCCGAAGATCGCGAAATGCGTCCGATAGAGACCCTCAATCCGTACCAACACCTCAACCTGATCATTTCGGGCCATAGTGCCAATGACGGCGAGGTTGGATTCTTCTCTCTGGTCGATCCCGTTGTTAGCGACGAGGTTGGTGTACTCGGTGTCAAGCACTTTCACAGGGCTTCCAACCATAGCCATGTTGCTCTCTGGCACCAATTGTGTCGTGCCAGAGCTGGTAAGAATGTCGGGCTCGACGATTTCGAGGCCAGTCGGAATAGCGACGGCGCGAATCTTGGTAGTGTCTTCGGTCGATTCGGTATCCTGGGCCTCCCAATCCGCAGCGGCGCTCCGAGCAGCCTCTACAACGAATCCGGGGTAACCGCCCGTACCGGCCTCAAGGGCATAGTGAAGCGGCAGGAAGGTGGTTACCTCGAGAACGCTGTAGTGCCTGGCACGAGAGTCGCTCGCGAAGTTTGGAACGGCAAGAAGAGTACCCTCTTGAATCTCGTTGATGGCACGACGCGTATAGTCGAACCAGACGACGTAGCGGTAACGAGTCTCCGGCGCCTCCGAGAGCTCCATCAAAGTACCTTCCATCTCAGCCAGAAACATTAGCGTCGCCTCCTATCACGAATATCCCGGAACGTCCGACTGAGCGGCCGGGCAGCTATTAAACGGGTCGAGGAGCGAATGGTGTCGCCCACCGACCGGCCGATGGATTTGGCTCCCCAATCAGCCTTGTGCAACGGATCAGGGTAGCCGATTGCCTCGGCGAAGAGATTACGCGTAAGAACTGAAAGGAGATACATCATCACTGTCTGCCCAAGGTTGGAGTGGTTGCGGTCTCGCCAAGCGTAGACCGGAAAGTGCCCGAGATCGGGCGTGTCTACGGCGATCTCGCCGGGGCCGTCCTCGTGACCTGGCTGGTCCCATGCTGGCGACAGGAGGCGGTCGAGGAAGACTACGTGCCCCATAAGCGGAGTCCGTTTGTCACGCCTGAGGAAGAACTGCGCGAGGCTACGAGCGAACAGGCGTTCCTGGTTGACGATACGGCCCATGATTCCGGCGACTCTGGTGCCACCGCGACCATCAAGCTCCCGATGGAGGGTCATGAAGGCGGAGTCAAATTCTACCGTGCACCAGGGTGCAGCGAGCTCTTCGTCGATCAAGGGCAGCGTCTCGCAGAAGATCCGATCGGTCCAGGGGAGAGGTTCTACCTTCAACTCCTTTAGTTCTGGATGGAATCCGGTCTCGAGGCTGACCCCAAAGAAATTCCGCGTCAGGTATCGAGAGGCTGAGTCCTTCACTATGCCATATAGAAGGATGTTGCGCTCCCAGCAAGCCTCGATCAAGAGACGAAGTCCTACGCCCACAAGAAAACCCAGGTCTCCGGGAGCCAGCCACCGGCGGCGCTTCACTCCTTGCTCGTCCGGTGCGTCGTACTGGAGCGCGGTGGGGTCCTTCGCTATGAACAGCCGCGAACAGAGGTTCTGGAAGAACTCACGTACATAGGCCCAAGACTCGTCAACCCGGACGGCAGGAATAAAATGAATCCCGTCGTTGCTCGATTGGAGTATTCCGCGGTCTACCAGTCCGCCGGGTCTCTTGTTGACCTCTCGTAGCAAGTCTTCCTCCATAATACCATACCTCTGGGCAACCGCCACGATATCTAGCGGTTGGCTGGGCGCCTTGGCAAGCGTTGCCACCAAGATTCGATAGAGATCCATTCGTTTGGGAGAAGGGATACCGAAAAAGTCGGAGAATGGGTGCGAAAGCGCTATCGTCACGTCCGCGCGGGTTAGCGCACGCCGGTCATAGGGGTACCCTATCAATCCTAAACCTTCCTGGCTATGCGCTACGGATGCCAGCACAGAAGAAGGCAAGAGATCCATGAGGAGTATCTGCGGAGAGTCGAGACGGGAAGATGTTATCGTGTTGTAAGCCAGAAAGATCTCAGCAAGCTGCATGACGTGGACGTGTACTGAGGAGAGGTTGACGCGCTCTTCGTCTGTCACAAGGAATTGCTCACCGTGCTGTGGTGCTACCTCCTCTAGCCGAGCAAACGGTACGGGCACCCAGGCCACCATGGAGACATCGTGGTCGAGTGACCATCGCCTGTAGCGGATCTGATGCCGACCGGAGCTCAGGGATAGTTCACCTCGGGCGCCATAGGCCCCACCGAAGAAGGTGACAAAGTCTGAAAACATTTCTCGTTGACATGTGCCATCTACAGCCACGAACTCGAGACGACTGGTTCCGAACACTCGCTCGATACGCTCCTGCAGGTTGGCGCGAAAGCGCTCCTTTGCGAAGCGGTCGTTGAAGCTGCAAACTAGATTCTTGAAGAAAGCATTGTAAAAATGTTCGGTGGCCTCAGCTCGGTCCCGGTACATTTCCTCGTATTGCCCTCGGCTCTGCGCAAGAGCGGCGTGGTACTGGCGAGAGATTTCAGAAATTCTGGACATTGTTCTTATTAAGCATTCGGCTGTTCGCCCGGTTCTTGAGGGTCTGGTACAGCATCCAGGTATTATGGGCTCCCCGCCTCTTGTTCCTGTTCGCCCCTCGAAAGAGTAAAACTTCAATCCCGAGGTGGCCACAGAAGGGGCACGAGCAGCGCTTCCACGGCCGGTCTTCCAGCGTCCGTCTGTAGGCGTCGATCAGGCGGTCTTCCTCGCCTTTGGCGCGGGCCAAAAGTTCATCGTAGGCGGTAACGGCTGCGAGGCACACATCGAGAGATGCATCTCCGCGATCGTAGGCCCTGAGCGCACCGAGCGCGTCCGTCTCGAGTCTCAGAATTGCTTCTCGGGGTTGGCCGGAGAGCTGGAGGCGCTTCCAGGTGCGGGCGTCATATGTTGGAGGCACTCGGATAGCAGCGTACCAATGACCGTCCACTCCGAGATAGTTCTGGTCAGAGCGAAGCCATGCCTTACGGAAATAAGTAGCGCTATCGAAGCTGTCGATGCCGCAGCGACGAAAGACATCTTGGAGCTTGGGTCGGAATATGCCCATGAGGTGAATCCAAGGGCGGGTAGGTAGCTGGTCGAGCGTAGCGCTTACTTTCCTTACGATATCGGCGACTTCGGAGTCACCGCGAGGCACAAGGCCGCCAAGCGCCAGGTGGTGGTAACCCATGTCGAAGTAGTCGCGTATCTGGCGGGCAAAGTCGCTCGCATCCAAGCCTTGGATTACTCCCACTGGCTGAAAGCGGGCTTCGTGTTTTTGGGCCAGCCGAAGAAACTTCTCGGCGTTCCTTCGGGTCAGGCCAACACGTTGTCGCCTTTCGCCCTCGGTGAGTATGATCCTCTCACCGTTTTGGCGGATGTCCTGAAGCGGGATATGATCAACACTTGCACCGAGATCGAAGCCGTAGAGATCGTAGATTGCGACGGCTTGCTCCACCGAGATGGTGGGCTCGGCCTGATTGGCGTAAGAGAAGGCGCCGCAATCGCAGAACGCCCATTGATCTCGTGCGAGTCCGAAGTGTTCGTGAACAGACCGCGGAGCGATGGAGTCTGGTGTGGCTTTGGGAATTCGCTTCAGCATGCCCTTGGTACCCAGGTGCTGAGCGAGGCTGACCAACACCCCGTCGCAGAGCCTTTGTGGTCGCATCAACTGGATGGTATGTGCTTCGTTTCGGCCCTTGCGGTTTGGAGAGGAGAGACGATCAGTTTCGAAGTTGTAGTCGATGTCGAGAAAGTCATCCCAGTCAGGGAGGAAGTAGAGTGGCCGGCTCCGGTGAGGCATCGGAGCGACGGGGCGCCTGGCCGCAGCTCCAAGGGAGCTCAGCCGGGTGCTTAGCTGGTGCAGTTTTCGCCCAATCCCCCCTTCGATGAAGCGCAATCGCCCTGCCCCCTCGCCGAGGGCCTCCAGGTGAATCGCTTCCAAGTATCCCCTGCCCATGAACAGCTCGGCCCCTTCGTGTTGCTGGAGAAGCACTCCAAGCTCCTTGGTGACTCCCTCGCGGAGTTGGCCAGCTCGAGCAGGGGTGAGCCGATCGTCATAATCCTCGATGCCCGTAAGGCCGCCGATGAGACCATGCTTCGCTGAGAGCACCGCCACCGAGAGATTCTCGGGCCAGAGGTGCTTGCGTAGGAAGGTCCGCAGCACACGGAAGAGCGGCCCGTCGTAGCGGGTGATGGCGGGAAGCTGGAGGGACGTCTTTCGCTTCGTCTGGGAGCAACCGAGCACGAAGAGCTGGCGAGCGGCTGTTGCTGTAGTAATGCTCATTCGCTTCGGGCCCCGCGCCTTTATCGTGCCGTGTCGCTAACAGCCTGGGGTTGATAGGGCGCCGGATCGTCTATGCCGTTCTCTCGAAACCCTTTAAGCCGCAACAGACAGGCATCGCAATCGCCACACGCCTCGCCCGACCGCGTCGGATCGTAGCAAGAGAGGGTCAGAGAATAGTCCACGCCCAGCTCCAAGCCGGTCTGGATGATCTCCGCCTTGGTGAGCTCGATCAGCGGCGTGTGGATCGTGAGGTGCTGGCTGCTTTCCACGCCCGCCTTGGTAGCCAGGTTCGCCATACGCTGAAACGCCTCGATGTACTCGGGCCGGCAGTCGGGGTAGCCGCTGTAGTCGAGGGCGTTCACGCCGATGAAGACGTCGCCACAGCCGAGAACCTCCGCCCAGCCGAGCGCGAAGGAGAGGAAGATGGTGTTACGCGCCGGCACGTAGGTCACCGGTATGCCATGGCCGATCTCGTTCAGGGAGCGGGCCTTGGGGACGTCGATGTCGTCGGTGAGGGCGGACCCGCCGAACTTCCTGAGGTCGATGTCAATGACGACGTGCTCGCGGACTCCGGCGCGTCCGGCCACGCGCCGCGCCGCCTGGAGCTCGACCTCGTGCCGTTGGCCATAGCGGAAGCTCAGGGCGAAGGGCTCGAAGCCTCGGGAGGCAGCGATCGCCAGCGTGGTGGCAGAGTCGAGGCCGCCGCTCAGGAGTACCACGGCGCGAGGGAGTTGACTCGATTGCATGGCGGCACCAGGGAGGCTATCATGACCTCAACCCACGGGAGTTGACGGAGAAGGAGCCTGGCACAAGGAAGCCGGCCCGTCAAGTCGGCGGCGTCCCGCATCGTCCGAGGCAAGGCGCAGCCAGAGAATCCTCCGGCCAGGATGCGCTACACTCTGCCGGGCCGCGCACCATGACGATGCTGGCGACTGAGGACCTGCCCCTGTCTGACCGGGGACTCTGAGGACGAGAACCGACGATGAGCGGATCCAAGGCGGCTCCAGGGCCGACGATCGAATGCACTCGGCGGCTGCAATTCTGCGCCGGGCATCGGATCTGGGGCCACGAGAACAAGTGCGCGTACCTGCACGGCCACAACTACGTGGCCTTCTTCCATGCTGCGGCCCCTCAACTGGACGAGATCGGCCGGGTGATCGACTTCTCGGTCTTGAAGACCCGTCTCGGCAGTTGGATCGAGGAGCACTGGGACCATGGCTTCCTCCTCCATCGCGACGACGAGCAGGCGCGCGACGCGGTCCGCCGCATCCCGGATCAGAAGATCTTCTTGCTGGACGCCAATCCCACGGCGGAGAACATGGCCCGCTATCTGCTCGAGACGGTTGCCCCCCAGCAGCTCGAGGGCTTGGGCGTCGAGGTAGTCAAGGTCGTGCTCTGGGAGACGGAGAACTGCTTCGCCGAGGTTCGGCGATGAGGGACTACCTCGTCAACGAGGTCTTCTACAGCCTTCAGGGAGAGGGCGTCCGGGCGGGCACGCCCAACCTCTTCCTCCGATTCTCCAAGTGCAACGTGGCATGCACGAAGGAGACCCACGGCTTCGACTGCGACACGGAGTTCGAGTCAGGGCGCAGGATGACGCTGGAAGAGATCGTCGAGGAGCTGCGCCATCTCGCCGAGTCCTGTGATTGGGTGATCCTCACCGGTGGCGAGCCGGCTCTCCAGATTGACCGGGAGCTGATCGACGATCTCCACGAGGCCGGCTACAAGCTCGCGATCGAGACCAACGGGAGCGTCGAGCTTCTTTCCGGATTGGACTGGATCACGGTCAGCCCCAAGGTGGCCGAGCATGCCATCCGGCAGCGGCATGCGGACGAGGTGAAGTACGTTCGCGGTTATGGCCAGGGAATCCCCAAGACCGTCGTCGAAGCCTCCCACCGCCTGATCTCCCCTGCGTTCGACGGCCCCGAGGTCGACGAGCGGACGCTGCGGTGGTGCATCCAGTTGGTGAAGGAGAACCCGCCGTGGCGGCTGTCGGTTCAGCAGCACAAGCTCTGGAGCGTGCGTTAGCACCATCGGCGCAAACGGCCGCTCGAAACTCATCGCGGAGACCAAGCCATGAGCCGTCTTACGCTTCGACTTCCCGAATCACTCCACCAGACCCTGAACCATCAGGCCAGGGCAGAAGGCGTATCCCTGAACCAGCTCATCGTCTACCTCTTGACGCGGATGACGGCGGCGACGGACCTTGAAGATCAACGCCGGGTCTTCGACGAGCTTCGCCATTGTTACTCACCTGAGGACGCGGAGGCAGCCCTGCAAGAGTTCCTGGCGCAGAGGACACCCCCACCCTCCTGACCACGCGCCAGTGTTCCGCGGCAGCCCGCCCGGCCGGTTTGAAGGATTGGGGACCTGCCTGGGACGCGGCAGCGTCCCGTTCCAGGAAGAGGGCCGCTGGCGCGGCCCTCGGGCAGGCACGGGGGCCTGCCCCTGTCGTAGGCCGTGTCTGAAGTGATCAAGCAGGTCGCCCTGAAGAGCTTTGCAGAGCCTGAGTCGGCCGGCGCGCGGGGAGCTATGGATCCCAGCGGAAGCGCCTGAGGTCGACGCGGCCGTAGGCGTCGAAGAGGACGCCTTCGTCCTCGAGCATCAGGCGTTGGAGGGGCTCGGGACCGGGGTCGGAGCGGCGGCTGACCTCGCCGCGGGCGTTCAATACCCGCTGCCAGGGCACGTCGTCGCCGGCGAGGGCGTGGAGGGCGTAGCCGACCTGGCGCGCGTGCCCCGAAAGGCCCGCCAACGCCGCGACCTGGCCGTAGGTGGCCACCCGCCCGGCGGGGATGCGGCGCACCACGTCGTAGATGCGCTCGTAGGCGTCGGAGCCCGGCACGGGCTTACCGGTCTTCCAGCTCGACGGCCTGGATGGTGACGATCTTGGGCGTGCCGTCGACGAGCTCGATGGTGACGAGCTCTTCCGACCGGCCTGAGATCACCTTCGCGCCGTTGCGCATCGACTGCGACAGAAGCGAACGATGCTGGGCACGCTGGCCCCCCGGCAAGACCCGGATGATTTCGCGGCTGCGCTGCTGCTCGAGCTCGTCGACCTGCGGCAGGATCTGTCGCCAGACCTGCTCGAAGGCAGCGCGGTCGAAGCGAGTGACCTCGCCGCCGGAGGAGGGCTTGCCCCGGACCGCGACCGCGAGCCGGTCGGCGAAGAACCGCATCACGGCTTCGGGTCGCCGGGACGCGAAGGAGCTGTCGTACGCCGCCATGAACTGCCTGACGTCGTCGTGGGTGAGCACCGGGCCGGTCACGGCGGGCGGCGCGGTTTCGCCGGCCGGCTCCTGCGCCGGCGCCCCGGAGGCGGCCAGGAGAAACGTCGACAGGAGGATCACGGTTCTGGTTCTCATGGCTTTCATGCTCGCTGCTCCATCCGTTCGTCCCGGTCCGCGAGTCTACACCGTGCTCCGTCACCGTCACACCCCTGCTACACTGAGCCGCCTCGCGGATCGGAGGACGACGACGCATGCGAGTCTTGGTGACCGGACATGAAGGCTACATCGGCGCCGTGCTGGTGCCGCGGCTGCTCGCCCAGGGCCACGAGGTCGTGGGCTTCGACACCGGGTTCTTCGCCGACTGCCCATTCGGCGACGACTCGGCGGTGCGCGGCGTGGCGACGATCCGCGGCGACCTGCGCGACGTCGCGGCGCGCCACCTCGCCGGCTTCGACGCCGTGGTCCACCTCGGGGCGCTGTCGAACGACCCGCTCGGCAACCTCGACGGCGACCTGACCTTCGCCATCAACGAGGCGGCGTCGCTGCGCCTGGCGCGGCTGGCCAAGGAGGCCGGGGTGCGGCGCTTCCTCTTCTCGTCCTCGTGCAGCACCTACGGCGCCGCCGGCGACGACTTCCTCGACGAAAGCGCCGCCTTCAACCCGGTGACGCCCTACGGCGTCTCGAAGGTGCGGGTGGAGCAGGGCCTCGCCGCGCTCGCGGACGACGACTTCAGCCCCACCTACCTGAGAAACGCCACCGCCTACGGCTACTCGCCGCGGCTGCGCACCGACCTGGTCTTGAACGACCTGGTGGGCTGGGCGCACACCGCGCGCCGCATCGTGATGAAGAGCGACGGCACGCCGTGGCGTCCGCTGGTCCACGTGGAGGACATCTGCCGCGCCTTCGAGGCGGCGCTGACGGCGCCGCGCGAGGCGGTTCACGGCGAGGCCTTCAACGTCGGCCGCACGAGCGAGAACTACCGCATCCGCGAGCTCGCCGCGATCGTCGCCGAGACGGTGCCCGGCTGCGCGATCGAGTACGCCGAGGGCGCCGGCCCCGACAAGCGCTGCTACCGGGTGAGCTGCAAGAAGGCCGAGGAGCGCCTGCCGGGCTTCCGGCCCGAGTGGGACGCCCGCCGCGGCGCCCGCGAGCTTTACGACGCCTACCGCGCCTGGGACATGAGCGTCGAGCGCTTCGACGGCCCGAGCTTCAAGCGTCTGGCGACGATCCGCGAGCGGATGGACTCGGGGCGTCTGGGGCCGGACCTGCGGTGGACTGAAGAGCTCTGAGCTTCAGGGGCTCGTCGCGTAGCCCTCGACCAGCACGAGGGTGAGGGTTCCCTGCTAAGCTCCCGCCATGCGAATCGCCACCTGGAACGTCAACGGGCTGCGCGCGCGGCTCGACTTCGTGCGCCATTGGCTGCGCGCCCGAGAGCCCGACGTCGTGGGCCTCCAGGAGCTCAAGCTCGACGAGGAGCTCTTCCCCCACGAGGAGCTCGCGGCCGACGGCTACCGCGCCGTCGTCCACGGGCAGCGGGCGTGGAACGGCGTCGCCGTCCTCTGCCGCGGCGAAGCCGAAATCGTCCGGAAGGGCCTGCCGGGGCAGGACGAGATCGGGGCGCGGCTGGTGACCGCCCGCGTCGCCGACCTCACCTTCACCACCGTCTACTGCCCCAACGGCAAGCACGTGGGCCACGAGGACTTCCCGCGCAAGCTCGCCTGGCTCGACGCCGTCGGCGACCACCTCGCGGGCACGAGCCCGCAGGAGCCGGCCGTCGTCTGCGGCGACTTCAACCTCTGCCCTGCGGCGCTCGACAGTTGGAACGAGACCGCCTTCGCCGGCTCCATCTTCCACACCGACGCCGAGCGCGCGCGCTTCCGGCGTCTCCTCGACCAGGGCGTCATCGACGTCTACCGCCGCCTCCATCCCGACGTCCAGGCCTTCTCCTGGTGGGACTACCGCGGCGGCGACTTCCACCGCAACCACGGCCTGCGCATCGACTTCCTCCTCGCCACCGAGCCGGTCGCCGCCCGCGTGCGCCACGTCGAGATCGACCGCGAGTACCGCAAGAAGAAAGACGGCCTCACCGCCTCCGACCACGCCCCCGTCTTCGCCGACATCGACTGACGTCCATTCACGAGCCGTCGGAGACGTTACAGGTGGAAGTCGATGGTGAGCACCTCGTCGCCGGCGCTCAGCCTCGCGACCGTCCCGGACGCCATCTCGAAAGGGGTACGAGCCGTGATGCGATTGAGCCACAAAAACGCGATTTGACGACGACAAGTTACGTCAAGGAGCCTCCCGGACGCGATTTGCGGACGAAAATCGGGAAAGGGTCACTACCGTAAGCCTTTTGCTGTCGACAAATCGAGCCCGGGAGGCTTCCTTATGCGATTTTCGCACGCAAATCGCGCAAAGGAGCGTCCCGGACGCGATTTACGTCGACAAATCGTCCTCAGGACGGTCCCGGGCGGCTTGGCGGCCACCTGATCGTCCCCAACAGGGGACGGAACGCGACGGACGAGCGAGACTTGCGTCCATGACGCCCTCGTCGCCCTCCGGACGTAGAACCGGCATCTGGGATCGTAGGGGGCACGGTGTGTTCCCAGAACTGGGCTTTGGAGGTTTTATGTGGACGAAGGGGGCCAACTCTCCAGGCGTGGCAACGTGGCAGCCACGGATCCCACGCTCGGGATACTACAAGGTATATGTCTATGTGCCGAAAAACTACGCGACGGCGAATGTCACCTATCGCCTGGTTCACCCAGAATCACCCGCAAGCGCGCAAATGGTAGCCGTGCTTTCGCAGGAAGTTGACGTGGGTGATTTCAGCCCAAACTGGGTTCAACTGGTCGACGGGTCATCATTCTTAAACTTTGCTTTCTACTTCAGCGAAGGAATGTCGGCCTACCTTGAGGTCGACACCAACCTGGGCTCGGGCGAGTCCGTTGCCGCCGATGCAGTGCGATTTGAGTATGTTGGGAATTCCCCAGCTCGCTTCTCAGATGTCAGGCAAGATCAATGGTTCTTTCCTTACGTCGAGAGATTGTTTTACGACGGTGTAATATCAGGCTACCCTGATGGAACTTATCGGCCGGAAAAGTTCGTGACCCGAGAAGAGTATCTCAAGCTGGTGCTCGAGGCTGCCTTCCCCGACAATCCGTTCCCGGCACCTGATGAGCGACCATTCTTCGATGTGCCGGAGAGCGCGTGGTACGCTGGATATGTCCAGTACGCCAAGGTGAATGGCATAGTCTCCGGCTGCGAGACGGGTGGGTTCTGCCCTGATGAACTCGTCAAGAGAGATCAGGCCGCCAAGATTCTGGTAAGATCGTTCCCTAAGCTCAGGCAAAGACACGAGTCGCTTCTTGAGGCGGGCGTTCCTGTGGACGATGGCTTCCCGGACGTTGATGCTGGCGATTGGTTCTATTACTTCGCCTTTGTATGCAAGGATGAACGTATTATAGAGGGCCGTAATGGGCGCTTTGAACCTGCAGCCCCCGTGATCCGTGCTGAGGTGGCTAAGATGATCGCCGTCGCTCGTGATTGATAGTTGTTCTGGAGTTGAAAGGCAACGCTGGATCCCTACGTTGAACTGCAGACATCGAGTGGACTTGAGGCACGTCATGAAGAGATCCGTTTGCTTCTTCCTAGTTGTTTCACTGTGGGTTCTCGGACCCGGAGCCTTCGAGGTCCAGGCCGGCTACGCCGTCAACAAGACCTCGACCACCGCCGGCACCGACAGCGGCGGCGCCTCCTCATCGGTGCTCAAGCTCGAGGTGACGTCGGTCTCGAACAGCAGCGACAACGTCTCCTTCCGGGTCTCCAAGAAGGACGGCACCGCCTTCACGACTTCCGGCACCATCTCCATTCACCTCAACTGCGGCTCATCGTCCTGCCAGACGGTGGCCTCCCAGAGCATCTCGGCCGGCGGCACCTCGCGGACGTTCTCCATCTACATGCCGACATACGTCACCGCCGCTCCCGGCGGCGACAAGGACTTCTACGGACGCTATTACACTTCGTCGAACGGCTACTGGAGCTACGTCGGCCCGATCCGGGTCTACGCGCCGGCTCTCGCCGTCCCGGGCTCGACCAGCACGACGAACGTCACGACGACGTCGGCCCGGTTCAATTGGGGCTCGGTCGTGGGTGCCAACGTCTATCGTTACCAGGCGACGAGCGCGTCGTCGTTCAGCACCTCGGCGGACGGCAAGACTTGCTTCAACTGCGTCGTCAACGCTACGACGTCGAGCACGAACGTCACGATTTCCGGTCTCCTCTCCGCGACGACGTATCGCTGGCGCGTCCGCGCCGGCAACACGGCGACGGCGCAGGAGTCGCCCTGGTCTTCCGACCGCATCTTCGCCACCACTGGTCCGACGGTGACGTCGGTCTCACCGTCCGCCGCGACGTTCAATCAGCTCACGACGTTCACGGTTTACGGCAGCAATCTGACGTCGGGAATGGGCTTCTGGATCGCCGACTGCGACGGCGTACAGGAGCTTTCGGGATCGTCGACCTCTCGGCAGTTCCGCTGTACGCCGAAGTGGACCACGGGTACGAAGTCCGGCGTCGTCAAGACCAGTCCCAGCGGCACGACACTTTACAACTTCTCGGTCAATGTGTTGACCAATGTCGTCGTCACGAGTGTCACGCCCACGGCGGCGGTGCTTGATCAACTGACGACGTTCACGGTCTCTGGCAGCAACCTGACGTCGGGAATGGGCTTCTGGATCGCCAACTGTGATGGCGTGCAGGAGCTCTCTGGATCTGCGACGAATCGCCAATTCCGCTGTACGCCGAAATGGCAATTGGGTTCACAGTCGGGCACGGTGAAGGACACACCGAATGGGACGACCTTGTACAGCTTCAGCGTCAACGTCACGACATCGCTCTCCGTCGAGCGCGTCGACCCGGTGCAGGCAGCCGCGAATACACTGACGACGTTCGCCGTCAGCGGCAACAATCTAACACCCGGGATGGGCTTCTGGGTCGCCAATTGCGCGACTGTCCAGGAGGTCGCAGGCGGCAGCTCCACGGAGCGCCAGTTCACGTGTACGCCCAACAGCTCTTTGGGTTCCCAGGCCGGCATCGTCAAGACATCGCCCAATGGTGTGACGCTGCGGAATTTTTCAGTCAACGTCGTCACGCCGCCGGTGGTCACCGAGGTCAAACCGGTGCGGGCGGCGTTCAATACGGCGACAACCTATTATGTTCGCGGCTCGAACCTTCCCTCAGGAATGGGCTTTTGGATCGCCGAGTGCGAAGGCGTGGTCGAGCTTGCCGGCGGCGCGTCGAGCGAGCGGAAGTTCCGGTGTACGCCGCAGCACTCGCTCGGCCAGAAAGCCGGCGTCGTCAAGGTGGCGGAGAAGGGAACGACTGTGAGGAGCTTCAACGTTGACGTGGTCACCCTGCCGACGGTGAGCGGGCTCGGGCCGACTCCAGACCTCCTGACCTACCCCCATTCGGAGATGTCCGGTTGAGCCCCGCCTGAGGGCTCTCGAGGGCCTGGGAAGGCTAGGCTGTGGGGTGGCTCGGGCTTCATGGCGAACCGCATCTGGAGCTTG
>Ga0299906_10002769_pt1 | contig 14490 bp, 9 predicted proteins | sample RVTome_14_FD_200259 | JGI IMG/M metagenome (GOLD analysis project Ga0299906, IMG submission 200259) | Soil microbial communities from uranium-contaminated site in the Upper Colorado River Basin, Wyoming, United States - RVT145D125 (version 2) ... | reverse complement strand
CGCCGGGATCGGCGTCGCCGCGCTGATGGCCCGGGTGCGCCGAGCGAGCCCCGCCGGCGCGCTGGCGGTGCTCGTGGCGCTGGCGGTGCTGACTCCTCTGGAGCACCTCTCCATCCCGCTGGGCGCATGGCGCGTGCCGGCGGGAGAGCGCGTCCCCCCCGTGTACCGCTGGCTCGAGCAGCTTCCGGGCCGCCCCGCCATCGTGGAGTACCCGCCCTTCCCGGTCCGGCTCCGGCGCGACGAGAGCCTCTGGGAGTACCTCTCCACGTTCCATTGGAAGCCGCTGGTGAACGGCTACCCCAGCTTCTATCCCGTCCACTACGACTTCGTCTACAACGCGCTGCTGGACCTGCCGAGCCCGCTGGCCTTCGACGTGCTGCGGGTCCTCGGCGTGGAGTATCTCGTCTACCACCCGCGGGCCTCCGGGGTGCCGGAGCGGGTCCGGGCCGCACAGCGCTTCGAGGAGCGGCTCCACAGGGTGGAGGGGAGGCAGCTCGAGCTGGTCGCCCGTTTCGACCGCCAGGCGCGCCCGGCTCCCGATCGACGCGGCGTGCTCGGCGACGAGCGCGTCTACCGGGTGCTGCCGGCGGGCGGAGCGCCGCGCGCGAGGCCGCGACTTCGCGAGGGGGCGCCGATCTCCCGCGACGGCTGGCGCTGCGCCTCGCGCCCGACCCAGGGGTGCGAAAGCGCGCTGGACGGCGATCTCGCCACGGCCTTCGAGACCGGGTCGCCACAGCGTCCCCTGGACTTCCTGCGCGTGACGTTCCCGCAGCCCACGCGGGTCTCCGGGCTGGCTCTGGTCTCGGGAGTCCGGTCGCAGTTCTATCCCACCCGGACCCGTGTGTCTGGCCTCGTCGACGGCGAGTGGCGCACGCTCCCGCACCGCGCCTGGGAGCTGGAGTTCCTGCTGGACATGCTCGAGGATCCGAGGAGCGCGGCCCTCGAGCTGCACCTGCGCCGGCCCGCGGTGGTCGCGGGGGTCGAGGTCATGCTGCTGCCCTCGCACCAGGCGTTCAACCCCTGGCACGTCCTCGAGCTGCAGGCCTATCCGTGAGCCGGCGCGCGGGGACTCTGCTGCTGGGGGCGCTCTCCACGATCGTCGCGTTGGTCCTGGGCGAGCTGGGGGTGCGGCTGCTGTTCCCGCGCATCGCGGCGCGCCCCCTGCTGGACGCGGCGCTCGGCTGGTCCAACGCCGAGTACCAGCGAACGGACCTCGACGAGGTGACCGGGCAAGGTCGGCGGATCCTGTTCCTGGGCGACTCCTACCTCGCGGGGTCCGGTGTCAGCGGCCTCGACCAGCGCCTCTCCTCGGTGCTCGAGCGCGAGCTGACCGGCACCGCGACGGTCCGCGTGCTCGCCACGGGCGGCTGGGGGACGGACCAGCAGCTCCTGGCGATGATGCAGAAGGGGAGACCCTGGCGCCCGGACACCGTCGTGCTGGCGTTCTGCCCGACGAACGACCTCTGGAACATCCTCTCGGACCGTCACCCGAACCCCGACCCGACGCGCCCCCCGATGCGCAAGCCGTACCTGGTGTTGCAGGAGGAAGGAGGACTCGAGCTCCACGACACGCAGGGGGGCGTCGTCGCGGACGCGGCCCTGGTCTCCCGGGTGACCGAGGCGCCTCTGTTCCAGAGCAGCCTGATCTCGCTGCTCCGCTACCACGTCGGGCGGCTGGCGCCGGAGGCCGGGGCGCGCAGCCTTCCCGCGCACCAGGACCCGAGCCGGACACGTTCCTGGGAGCGTCCCGACCGCGAATCCAGGCTGCGCGAGATCGTCGAGGGCCGCCCGCGGCTCAGCTGGTCTCCCCAGGACGACGCCAACGAGGTCTCCGCCTACGTCGCCGAGGACTTCGCGGCGAACACCTACCAGTGGAAGCTGCTCGAGGCGATCGTGAGGGCCCTCAGGCAGGAGGTCGAGGCGGGCGAGGGCCAGCTCGTCGTGATGCTGCTCCCCGCCGCCCTCGGTCCCGATCCCGATCTCATCACGGGGGCCGATCTCGAGCGGCGCTTCGAGACGCCCACCGGAAGCTTCACGTTCCGCTCGGCCGAGCCCCGGGATCGCCTGGCCGCGATCACCCGGCGGCTCGGGGTCTGGTTCTTCGATCCGACGGCCGACTTCAAACAGCACGTCGTCCGAGACAGGCTCCCCCCCGGGGAGTTCTTCGGGCCCGACGAGCACTTCGGGGACGACTCCCACCACTGGCTCGCCGGCGAGCTGCGGCGTTACCTCGAGGCGGTCTGGCGCCTCAGGAGCCGATGATCGGGCCGCTGGGAGCCCGGTGCGAGCGCCGCCCTGTCACCCTCCGGCGAGCACCCGGGCCCAGGGCCAGCAGGCCGAGGCCGAGGGAGAGCGCTCCCACGCTCCCGCGAAGCGCGGCGTCGGGAAGCCGGCGCACCGTTGCCGTCGCCGGGAGGTCCGTCGCGGCCCGGCCGATTCGCTCGCCCGCGAGCTTCCCGGCCTGCTCCCCGAGGGCTTCAGCGGCGCCGTGATGTGCGGTGGGCTTGCCCACCGCGCCGAGCCGATCGGGGCCGCGGTCCTCGAGGCGGCGCCGGGAAGCGCGTTCACGGAGCGGGACGCGGATCTCCTCGAGCTCCGGCTCGAGCCCCTCGCGGTCGCCCTGGACAACGACCACCGGCTGAGGGAGCTGGCTGCGCTCCGCGAGGCGCGGAGGCGGACCGCTCCAGCCTGCTGCGCCGCCTGGGCCGGTCGGACCTGGCGGCGGCCGTGGTGGGAGCCGAGTCCGGGCTGCGCGACGTGATGATCCAGGTCGGACAGGTCGCCCCGTCCGACACGCCGGTCCTGCTGCTGGGGGAGACGGGGACGGGCAAGGAGGTCGTGGCCCGGGCCATCCACGACCGCTCCCGCCGCGCCCGGGGGCCGTTCCTGCGGGTCAACTGCGGTGCGATCCCCGGAGAGCTGATCGACTCCGAGCTGTTCGGCCACGAGCGGGGCAGCTTCACGGGAGCTGTGGGATTGCGCAAGGGGTGGTTCGAGCGTGCCGACGGCGGGACGCTGTTCCTGGACGAGATCGGGGGCGCGGTCTGGCCGTGGAGCACCCTCGGCTCCTCCGTGGCGACCTCGCCACGTGCGGAGCCGGTTCGGATCCCGGCCGAGGGCGGCTTCCCCCGCCTCGACGAGGTGGTCGCCCGCCACATCGAGTCGGCGCTCGAGAGGACGGCGGGGCGCATCGAGGGGCGTCACGGTGCGGCGCGCCTGCTGGGGGTCAACCCCCACACGCTCCGCGCACGGATGCGCAAGCTGGGCGTCGAGTGGCGCCGCTTCCGGCCGGTCGGGCAGCGCAGCCGCCCGACGAAGCGCGGGCCAAATCGGAGGTCAGCCTCCGGAAGACCGCAGCACAACGTTTTGCAGCGCCCGGCTTCCGGGAAGAAAGCCGCGGGAATGCTCCGACCCTAGAATCGTGGTGCCGGGACGTGCGTCCCGCGCGCCTCGAGGGGCAGCGTGTCCAGACAATCGACGACGTGGCTGGTCGTGACCGTGGCGTGGTGCGTCGCGGCCGGTTGCAGTCGGACGCAGGGGGCGACCTCCCCGCGACCGGCGGCCGGAGCGGTGCGCGTGCGGGTCGCGCCCGTCCTCCACAAAGACGTGGTGTACGAGGTGAAGGCGCTTGGCTCCCTGGAAGCCGAGGAGCTGGTCCAGGTGACGGCGGAGGTCGAGGGCGCCGTCAGCGAGGTGCGCTTCCACGAAGGCGATCGGGTCGGCCCCTCGACCGTTCTGGCCCGGATCGACCCCGAGCGCTATGCGCTGCAGGCGGCCCAGGCCGAAGCGTCGTGGAAGAAGGCGGCGGCGGACGTTGAACGGGCCCGGCAGGAGCGGCAGCGCCGCGAGGAGCTGGCCGGACAGGAGCTGGTCGCGGCCGAGGAGCTGAACCGGGCCCGCCAGGAGTTCGACCGTCTGGAGGCGGAGGCCGACGCCGCGAAGGCCACTTACGACCTGTCGCTCCAACAGCGGCGCCGCGCCGAGCTGCGCCCGCCCCGGGCGGGCGTGATCGACACCCGCGCCGTCGAGACCGGGGAGTACGTCCGGGTCGGAACCAGCCTGGCCACCCTCGTCGACACGAGCCGGCTCCGCCTGCGGTTCAAGGTCTCGGAGACCGACTCGCTGCGGGCGGCGCCGGGGCAGAGCGTCCGGTTCGGCGTGGCGGCGCTGGCCGGACGGTCCTTCGAGGGTCGCGTCTACCACGTGGGGGAGGTGGCGGATCCCGCCACGCGCCAGGTCGAGGTCCTCGCCTGGGTCCAGAACCCCGGGGTCCTCAAGCCGGGGTTCTTCGCGGAGGTCAGCTTCGTTTCCGGCGTCCAGTCGGATGCCGTGGTCGTGCCCGCGGGTGCGATCCAGGCCAGCGAGCAGGGCTTCGTCGCCTACGTCGTCGAGGACGGAAGAGCGCGCCTGCGGCCCGTGGAGCTCGGCCTGCGCACCGAGGAGGGCGAGGTCGAGATCCGGTCCGGGCTGGAAGCCACCGAGCAGGTCGTCGTGGAGGGCTCCGACCGCCTGCACGACGGCGCCGCGGTCGAGGTCGCGGGAGACGCGTCGTCTGCGGTCGCCGCAGAAGGCTCCCGGGAGAGCGCCCCGTGAGCCAACGGGATCGCGACGGCGAGCCGGAGGAGATCCCCCGGGAGATCGCCACCGGCGCCACGCTCGCAGACATCTCGATCCGCAACCACGTCTTCGCGTGGATGCTCATGGTCGCGCTGATCCTGTTCGGCACCCTCTCCTTCACCGGCTTCGGGACCGTCTTCCGGGGCCTCGGCGTCTCCCAGAACCCCGACGTCGACTTCCCAGTGGTGAACGTCTCCCTGGGCTGGGAGGGGGCGTCACCGGAGGTCATGGAGTCCGACGTCGTGGACTTCGTCGAGGACGCCGTGACCTCGATCGAGGGGATCAAGCAGGTGACGTCCACCTCCCGGGACGGGAGCGCCGCCATCACCATCGAGTTCGAGCTGAGCCGGGACATCGACGCGGCGCTCCAGGACGTGCAGGCCCGGGTGTCCCAGGCGGCGCGCCGGTTGCCCCGGGACATGGACCCGCCGATCATCACGAAGACCAACCCCGAAGACCAGCCGATCCTGTGGCTGGCCCTCTCCGGGGACCGCTCCCAGACCTTCCTCGCGGACTACGTCCGCAACGTGCTGCGCCCGCAGCTCCAGACCATCCCCGGAGTGGGCGAGGTGCGCATGGGCGGGTACCGGGAGCGGAACGTCCGCGTCTGGTTCGACGCGCCCCGCCTGGAGGCCGCCGGGCTGAGCGTCCTCGACGTGGTGGGTGCCATAGAGCGCGAGCACCTCGAGGTGCCGGCGGGCCGGATCGAGACCTCCGAGCGCGAGATGAACGTGCGGGCCGAGGGCGAAGCGATCGACATCGAGGCCTTCGCGAAGCTGGTCGTGGCCTACCGGGATGGGGCGCCGGTGCGCCTGCAGGACGTTTCGGTGGTCGAGGACGGCCTCGAGGACCGCCGGCGCATCGCCCGAGCCAACGGCCAGACGGCGATCGGGATGGGGATCGCGAAGCTGCGCGGGGCGAACGCCGTCCAGGTCGGCGCGTCGGTGCGCGAGAAGCTCCTCCAGCTGCGCGGGCAGCTTCCCGAGGGCGTCAGCCTCGACGTGAACTTCGACTCGACCGTCTTCATCGAGGAGGCGATCGACGAGATCCTGTTCACGCTGTTCCTGGCGGCGCTGCTCACGGGGCTCGTGTGCTGGCTGTTCCTGGGCTCCTGGTCGAGCACGGTGAACGTGCTCCTGGCAATCCCCACCTCGATCCTCGGCACCTTCATCGTCATCTACTTCTTCGGCTTCACCCTCAATACCTTCACGGTGCTCGGGCTGACGCTCTGCGTCGGCATCGTCGTGGACGACGCGATCATGGTCCTGGAGAACATCTACCGTCACCGGGAGCAGGGCGCGGGCCGCGTCAGGGCGGCTTCGGTGGGCGCCCGGGAGATCACCTTCGCCGCCGCCGCCAGCACGGTCGCGATCGTCGCGATCTTCCTGCCGGTGGCGTTCATGCAGGGGATCATCGGAAAGTTCTTCTTCCAGTTCGGGGTGACGATCTCGGTGGCAGTGCTGCTCTCGCTCCTCGAGGCGCTCACCCTGACCCCGATGCGTTGCTCGCGGTTCCTCGCCGTGGAGGAGCGCCGGGGCCGGCTGGGTCGGGGCGTGGACCGGCTGTTCGATCGCCTGGCCGCCCGCTACCGGGCCTGGCTCGACCCCGCGCTGCGGCACCGGGCCCTGGTCCTGTCGGCGGCCGGGCTCTTCTTCGTGCTCTCCCTCGGCCTGCTGCGCGTGATCCCCCAGGAGTTCGTGCCGACCCAGGACACGAGCCGGTTCATGGCCCGGATGAGCCTGCCCGTGGGAGCCAGCATCGACGCGACGGACAGGGCCTTCCGGGAGGCGGAGGAGTTCCTGCGCGCTCGCCCCGAGGTGGCGCGGGTGTTCGGGTTCGTGGGGGGCTTCACCGGGCAGGTGAACTCCGCGATGGCGTTCGTCACCCTGAAGGACCCCGGGGAGCGGCCCCCCGACCCGCGCCTCGGGCGCCCGCTGACCACCCAGGAGTTCATGGGCGTGGCGCGCCAGGGCTGGAACGCCATCCCGGGCGTGCGGGCCGTGATGCAGGACTCGTCGCAGCAGGGCTTCAGCGCGGGCCGCAGCTTCCCCGTCGAGATCTCGATCCAGGGTCCCGAGTGGGGCACCCTCGCGGAGCGCTCCCAGGCGATCATCACCGCCCTCGAGGAGCAGGGCCTCGTCACCGACGTGGACAGCGACTACGAGGTGGGGATGCCCGAGGTGCAGGTGATCCCGGACCGCCACAAGGCGGCCGACCTCGGCGTGAGCATGGCGGAGATCGGCCGCACCGTGGGCGCCGCGATCGGCGGAGCCCGGGTCGGGAAGTTCAAGGACCAGGGGCGGCGCTACGACGTCCGGGTGCGACTGCTCGCGCAGCAGCGACAGCGTCCCGAGGACATCGATCGGCTGCTGGTGCGCTCCCAGGGGGGTGCCCTGGTCCGGCTGCGGGACGTGGTCCGCATCGAGCAGCGGCCCACGCTCCAGACCATCACCCGCCGGGACCGGCAGCGTGCGATCGAGATCTTCGCGAACGTCGCCCCGGGCGCCTCCCAGAGCGCGGCGATCGAGAGCTCCCTGCGCACGGCCCGGGAGCTGCTGCCGGACGGCTACGCGGCGGCCCCCTCCGGCTCGAGCCAGACCTTCGAGGAGTCCTTCGCCTCGCTGATGTTCGCCTTTGCCCTCGGCATCGCCGTCGCCTACATGGTGCTCGCGGCGCAGTTCAACGCCTTTTCCCACCCCTTCACGGTCCTGCTCGTGCTCCCCTTCAGCGTGAGCGGCGCCCTGATCATGCTGCTGCTCACGCAACAGTCCCTCAACGTCTACAGCATGCTTGGGCTCATACTGCTGGCGGGCATCGCGAAGAAGAACTCGATCATGCTCGTGGACTTCACGAACCAGTACCGGGAGCAGGGGCTGAGCCGGCGGGACGCCCTGCTGGCCGCGTGCCCGGTCCGCCTGCGGCCGATCCTGATGACGTCCGTCGCCACGATCGCCGGCGCGCTGCCGCCGGCCCTGGCGATCGGTCCCGGGGCCGAGCTGCAGCGTCCGATGGCGATCGCCGTCGTGGGAGGCATGGTCGTCAGCACGTTCCTGACGCTCTTCGTCGTCCCCGCCGCCTACAGCCTGCTGGAGGACGCGCTGGCCTGGAACGCCCAGCGGCGCGGCCTCGGCCTGGGGCTCGTCGAGGCGCTGCGCCTGAGGCACCTGCCGGCGGACGCCCGGTAGGCTGCCGGCACCCCGACCGGGTGTCGAGCCCCGAGTATCCGGGTGCCGGCCCCCGAGTCCGAGGCAAGGCGGCTCGGACCCGAGCGGCTCGGCGCCGGGGGCTCACCTTCGCGACCAGGCGCAGCCCGAGGAAGTGCCCCCCGGGCTGGAAGAGCGCGCGGAGATCACGCGCGGGTCTCCTTCGTCGCCCGCCCTTACTGGGCCGCCGACGCGGATTCGGACCTGCAACTGCGATGCCGGCTGGTAGGCTGCCCGCGGTGGCGGCGGGGATCCGTCCGACGCCGAGTCCTGGCGGAGGTCGGCGGCCGCCGAGCCGGGTGCCGGGGAGGAGGATGCGAGTGAGGATCCAGATCGGTCTGGCGGTCATCTCCCTGGCGACGCGGGCTGCCGCAGCCGACGCGCCGACGGCCGTGCTGTTCGAGAACGTGAGCATCTTCGATGGTGTCGACGCCGCTCTGCAGCGGGGCCACGTGCTCGTCGAGGGTGACCGCATCTCCCGGGTATCCCCGACGCCCCTGGAGCCACCGGCGGGGGCGAGGATCATCGACGGGGCGGGGCGCGTTCTCTCGCCGGGCTTCGTCGACCTCCACGCGCACCTGACTCTGGGGCTGCCCCGGGAAGAGCTGAACGCACACCCGATGGTCGTCGGGGCGCGCACAGCCGAGGTCGCCGAGCACTACCTGATGAGCGGGTTCACCACGGTCCGGGACGCCGGCGGAACCCACCCGGATCTCGCCCGCGCCGTGGAGAGGGGCTGGATCACGGGGCCGCGCATCTACCCATCCGGCGCCACGATCTCCCAGACCAGCGGTCACGGCGACTTCCGGTTGCGGCACGAGCCCCATCCCGTGCTCGACGGGCATGGGGACCCCTACCTGGCGAACGGCATGGCCGTCATCGCCGACGGTGTGCCCCGGACGCTGGCCGCGGTGCGGGAGAACCTCCGCGCCGGCGCGACCCAGATCAAGATCATGGGCGGCGGAGGCGTCGCCTCGGACTACGACCCGATCCACACGCTGCAGCCTTCCCCCGAGGAGATCCGGGCGGCTGTCCAGGCGGCGGGCGACTGGGACACCTACGTGATGGCCCACTCGTACACGGCCGAGGCGATCCGGCGCCTGGTCGAGAACGGCGTCGAGGTCATCGAGCACGGCCTGCTGATCGACGAGGAGACCGCGCAGCTCGTGGCGGACAAGGGCGTCGCGATCAGCACCCAGGTGCTGGTGTTCCGGATCGGCGCCGAGATGCCGGGCCTGAACGACGAGAACCGGCGCAAGTTCGCCCAGGTGCAGGCGGGTCAGGACGAGCTGATGCGCCTGATCAGGAAGTACGGCATCCAGACCGGCTTCGGCACCGACCTCATCTTCGGGACCCATACCCTGCTCACGAAGGAGTTCACGGCCCGCAGCGACTACTTCACCCCGGCGGAGATCCTGCGCCAGGCCACCTCGGAGAGCGCCGCCATCATCCGGCGCTGCGGCCGCCTCAACCGCCACGGCGACTTCGGGGAGATCCGCGAGGGCTGGAAGGCCGACCTGCTGCTGATCGAGGGCGACCCCTTCGCGGACATCTCGATCCTGGAACGGCCCGAGGAGACCCTGGCGATGATCATGAAGGACGGGGTGATCGTGAAGGAACAGACCGGGCAGCAATGAGCTTGCTTGGCGTGGCGCTGTCTTCAGCATTTTGCGCTCAGCCAAGGTCCTGAGGGGTGGCCCCACCCCTGTAGCTGTACTCAGAGCGCGCCGTCGGGGATGCAGGGCGCCAAACCATGCGCGCTACTGTGCGCCTTCTTCCGTCCTCCCGAGGAGAGCGCCATACTCGGCAGCCCTGTCCGGCTGTCCCCAGGCCTGATACAGCTTGACAAGCCGGCGGATCGCTCCGGTCGTTCGCTCATGTTGCTCACCCAACTCCCCGCGCAGCACTCCGTGAGCTGCCAGCAGGGTCTTCTCCGCCTCGTCGTAGCGCTCCAGCTGGGTCAGGCAGTAGGCATAGTTACTGCGTGCGTTGGCTGTTACCCAATGGTCCGCGCCGAGCGCCCGATCGTATGCCGCGATGGCCTCGGCGTAGGCCAGATCTGCAGCTTGGCAGTCGCCCCTCGCGTCCAGCGCCGCCGCCAGGTTGGAAAGGGCCGTGGCCACGTTGGGGTGCTCGCTCGGATAGAGCTTGCGCATCATGGCCAGAGCCTCCCGGAGCAGCGTCTCGGCGGTCTCGAGATCGCCGGTCTTCTTGAGCAACAGGCCCAGGTTGTTGACGCCAATCGCAACGTCCGGGTGATCATCTCCGAAGGCTGTCCGCCATGCAGCGATTGCTTCTCGGTAAAGGCTCTTGGCAGATTCGAATTCGCCCCGGTGCTCGCGCAATGCTGCGAGATTGTTGAGCGCCTGAGCTGTCCTCGGATGCGCGTCACCGAGTAGAGTCCGAGTCGTCGCTAGTGCTTCGGAGAGCAGTACCTCAGCCTCTTCGTACTCACCCTTGTCGTCCAGCAATACGCCCAGATTCCCCAGGCTTTCGGCCACGGCCGTGTGCTCGTTGCCGAGAAGCCTGCGGCGCATCGCCAGTGCCTGGCGGTGGATCGACTCTGCCTCCTCGGCCTCTCCCTTGTAGTCCAGCACTAGTCCCAGGTCGCTCATCGCCTCAGCAACGTCTTGGTGCTCGTTCCCGTGCAGCCTCCGACGCATCGCCAACGCGTCGCGGCACAATCTCTCACCCGCCTCGTAGTCACCCTTGTACGTCAGCAACGAGGCCAGAGCGCTCATGCTTTCCGCGATATCTGGGTGCTCTGGACCAAGTACCCGTCGACGGGTATCGAGAGCCGACCGAATCAGGGGCTCCGCGTCATCGTAGCGCGCGAGGTCTCGGTAGGTGGCGCCGATGGTGTTCTGTATGACGGCCTCTATCTCCGGTTGATCGCCGAATGAGCTGTCTATTCTTTTCACTGCTGTCTCAAGTACCGCCAACACAGTTGCGTCACGTCCTTCCCCTGTGAAGGGATTCGCCGAACTCAACGTTTCCTGCAAGAAAGCAACGACCGCATTCGCCTTCGCCGCCTCGGACTCTGCTCGCTCCCGCTCTCGTACGGTGAACGCGGTGAATCCCAGCAGGAGAACCACGAGAGTGAATAGAGCTCCAAGGGGCGCCTTGTGTCTTCGGATGAACTTCGAGCTGCGATAGGCGAATGTGCCTCGCCGAGCGTGGACAGGGAGTCCTGCCACGAAGCGGCGGATGTCCTCGGAGAGCTGCTCCACGGATGAGTAGCGCTCGGTCGCCTCCTTCCGCAGAGCCCTGAGCACGATGTTGTCCAGGTCACCCCTCAGCTTTCGGCGGAGTCTCTCTGGGCTCGCTTCCCGGTTTCCCGCCACAGTTGATGCGCTGATCAGTAGCGGGCTCTCGGCGCCTGCGGCCTCCTCAACCTCGTCGATCACGGCGCTAGGCCGTGTCGGCTCCGTCTCGCAGATGACTCTCGCGAGCTGGTGAAGTTGGAGGCCCGAGAGGCGGTAGGGCGAGTGGCCCGTGAGCAGGCGATAGAGGAGCACACCGAGCGCGTATATGTCGCTCCCCGTGGTGATCGGCTCCCCCTTGATCTGCTCCGGGCTCGCGTACTCCGGGGTCAGGAGCCGGGTGTCGGCGTGGGTCGTGCCGAGGGTGGAGGCTGCCAGCTCCGGGTTCAGCAGTTTGGCGATCCCGAAGTCGAGGAGCTTGGGTTCTCCCTCTGCGGTGACGAGGATGTTCGCCGGCTTCAGGTCGCGATGGATGACCAGGTTCTGGTGAGCGAAGTGGACCGCCGAGCAGACCTTGCGAAACAGCGTCAGGCGCTTCTCGATGGAGAGCCTGTGGGCGTCGCAGTAGTCGTCGAGCCGGCTCCCGTCGATGTACTCCATGACGAGATAGGGGAGGCCGTCGTCGGTGGTGCCGCCGTCGTAGAGCTTCGCGACGTGCGGGTGGTCGATCCCGGCGAGGATCTGCCGTTCGTTGCGGAAGCGCCGCACGATGTCTTCAGAGACCATTCCCGGATGGAGGAGCTTGAGTGCCACCTGCCTCTTGAACTCGTCGTCGTCCCGGGTCGCGAGGAAGACGGAGCCCATCCCGCCGCGACCGACCTCGCGCACGACGCGGTAGGGGCCGACTCGCTCGACCCGCGGGCTCGAGGGGGGCTCGGCGAGGGTTGACCCGTCCGCGGGACGGTCGAGCAGGTCAGCCGATTCCTTGCCGTGAGCGATGAGTGACTCGACCTCGGCCCGGAGGCTCGCGTCACCGCCGCAGACTCTTGTGAGGAACGCGCCCCGCTCGGTGGGGGGAAGCTCTCGCGCCTCCTCGAGGAGGCGTCGGACCCGTTGCCAGTGCTCTGCGCTCATCCCGCCCCTCCCCGCGTCATCTCGCGACGCAGCCAGCTCCGGGCCGTTTGCCAGCTTCGCTTGACCGTGACCGTCGACACGCCCAGCACGACGGCGGTCTCCTCGATCGTCAGGCCGCCAAAGAAGCGCAGCTCGACCAGCTCGGCCAGCTTCGGGTCGACGGTCGCGAGGTCCATGAGCGCGTCGTCGAGAGAGAGCAGCTCCCGCTCCCGCCCGAGCCCTTCGCCCCCGATCGCCTCGTCGAAGCAAAGGGTGACCTCGCCGCCGCCGCGCTTGGCGGCGGCCTGCATTCGGGCGTGGTCGACGAGGATCCCACGCATCGTCTTGGCCGCCACGCCAAAGAAGTGGGCGCGGTTCTGCCAGTCGACGCTCTCGCGATCGATGAGCCGCAGGAACAGCTCGTTGATGAGGGCAGTGGGCTGCAGCGAGTGCTGCGGCCCCCGCCTGCTGAGGTAGCCGCGGGCAAGGCGTCGCAGCTCCGAGTAGACGTGCGGGACGAGCCGGTCCAGGGCATCACGATCACCCTTCGTCCACTCGACGAGCCACCGGGTGACGTTACCCGGTGGGACTGCGCTCGGTGGGCCGGGGGTGCCCTGCGACTTGGGGCCGCTCATCGGGCCGCCAGCCTCCCGACCAGGACCATCCTCGAGAAAGATGGACTACCCATGATCCTTTCCGACTCCGAATCACGGTTGCCTGTGTGGATGCGCGACCTGAGCCGCTTCCCCTGCCGCTCGAAGTATAGGCGAGGAGGGAGCCGGTCGGCGCGCCGTGGGAGAGGAGGAGGCCGTGGATGGAGTCAAGTCGTGGCATGGCAGCTGGTTGGATGGAATGGTGAGAATCGGCTCGCGAGTCCCGATCGTGGCCCTCGCGTGGGCGCTGATCCCGGTCGGCGCGGGAGCGGACGAGCACCGGAGCGCGCTCGGCCTGTCCGTGGGTTCCCCCGGCGTCGGAGTGACTCTGGGCCGCTCCGTCAACGGTCACTTCGGGGCCCGTGTCAGCGGGAACTTCTTCGAGTACCGGGATGACTTCCGGGAGGCCGACGTCACCTACGACGCGGCGCTGAAGCTCCGATCGCTCCAGGCGCTTCTCGACTTTCACCCCTTCAGGAGCGCGTTTCGACTCTCGGCCGGCGTCGTTCTCAACGACAACCGGGTGGAGGGTACGGCGCTACCCACCGCAGGGACGCTGGCGATCAACGGTCGTCGCTACGCCTCCGAGGACGTCGGGACCCTCACCGCCCGCGGCGACATCGGCGAGCGCAAGATCGCGTCCTACGCGGGGCTGGGATTCGGGCGCACGACGGGCCGGTCGAAGATGTTCTTCATGCTGGACCTGGGTGTGATCTTCCAGGGGACACCGCATGTCGGCCTCTCGGCGACCGGTCCGATCGCCTCGGACGCCGGGTTCCAGAACGATCTGGCCGCTGAGGTCATCGACGTCAACCGGGACCTCGATGAGCCCTACTTCCAGTACTACCCCGTGGTCGCCATCGGCCTCGGGTTCCGTTTCTGAGCCACCCCTGCCGCATTCCCCTTGGGGGCTCCATGAGAGCAGAAAGGAGATCGTCATGAGCAGGAGCAGTCAGGCCGTCGCCGTGTTGGTTTGCAGCAGCATGCTCGGCGCTTGCGTGGACAGGAGGAACGGGTTGATGGACCCGAGCGATGTGCCGGATGGGTCCATGGTGCTCCCGTCGCCGACGGGCCCGACGACCGTCTTTCACGGCACGGTGGCTGGCCCGGACCTCTCGGGCACCGTCGAGGTGACGGTGGACGGAGAGATCAGGCTGTCGTCCCCGGACGGCTCAGACGCGCCGCCAACCCGGCCAGCGTGGGCGGTCGTGCAGCTCGAGGGGGAGACCCTGGAGCTGAGCGGCGAGTACTACGAGGACGGCTACATCGATCTCGCGAGAAACCTCCACACGCTCGGGGCGAGCGTCAGCTTCGATGCGAGCGGCGCCCCGGAAAGCCTCGAGGGCTTCCTCTACCATCCCAGCTTCGACGAGGCCACGGTCTCGGCGGTCGCAGGCCTCGGTACGAGCTTCTGCGGGACGTACGCCGACCCCGGAGGTGGCGGAGGAGCGTGGAATCTCACGGTCGGCGAGGCCGACGGGCAGCAGCTCGTCGGGGCCTACACGGGCGGATACGCCCAGGGGACGCTGGACGGGAGCTCGATGCGTGGGAACTGGTGGGCGAGGAACGGGCCCGACTCAGGGACGTTCGAGGGCGAGGTGGACTGGAACGGCGACAGCCCGAGCGTCCGGGGCACCTGGACTCAGACGGGAAGCGGTTCGAGCCGTGGGACCTTCCAGGGCTACCGGGCGGGAACGCCTT
>Ga0299906_10002767_pt1 | contig 14493 bp, 13 predicted proteins | sample RVTome_14_FD_200259 | JGI IMG/M metagenome (GOLD analysis project Ga0299906, IMG submission 200259) | Soil microbial communities from uranium-contaminated site in the Upper Colorado River Basin, Wyoming, United States - RVT145D125 (version 2) ... | reverse complement strand
CGCCGGATACGGTCAGGCTCTACGAAGAGCTCGGCCACAATGTTCGCCGTGTCGCAACCATCGGCTCAGCAATGGGTGTTTTCCACGACCGCGAGAACGGCGTGTTCCTTGGCGCTGCCGATTCCCGCGCCGAAGACGGCGCCGCCGTGAGCTACTGATTGGGGACACCCATCAACTTCGCTGATCGAGCAACTTCGCTGATCGAGTGATCAGCGACATCCACAAACTTCGATGCCGGTTATGCGCAGCGGGAGCAAGGAACTTCCGGACTGGGCCGGCTGACTTACCCAGGCAGGTTGACCAAGGTCGGTGATCTAACTATCGCACCGCCGCACGCCCTTTCAGTACCTCACGCAGGACAAACTCTCGACTTCCCGGTGCCCTTGAGCCAGCGCTGACCGAGGTGCGAGCAGTATTGCTCGATCGAGGCAAGGGAGCCGACGGCGCGGTAATACCAGCGACCATAGTGCGCCATTTCACGGGCCCATTGGTCGCGAGATAGTTGCATGCGCGCAAGCACGTGGACGCAACCGGAGGGGGTTCGGCCAGGCCTGCGCGAGCGAACACAACCAGCGGACCAACGTACAAGATTCAGGTACTCGTGTTGCTCGATCGCAATCCGTTCTGCTGTTGACGAACTGCTATCGCTGAATGCAACCAAATGCGCATCTCTTCCGTCGATCCTCGCTCTCAGAGAAGTGTGTCGTGCGTCCTCGGCGAGACGCACCAAACCTGAGCGAACCGGATTGAGATCTACATAGGTCATGCACTTGAGAACCGCAGTATCATCAAGTAGCGCCTGAAGCTTGAACCTGCCCTCCCAGAAACGACCGGTGCAGTCATCTTCACGATTCGCGCGACGAGCCAGCGGCTCGTTAATGCAGCGCATAAACCAGCTTATGCTCGTAAGTCGGCCGCGCCAGGTGCACAATTCTTGTTCGCTGATACCATCTTCTGGAACGGCAAAGAGTTGTGCCCAGCGTTCCACGACTTCTTTATCGGACCAGCGCGCGGACTTCTCGTCAGCTACGCGCAATACAACGTGGTAGTGATTATGCATGATTGCGTACGCCAGAATTTCGATTGCGAATATCGACGCAAGCTGAACCAGGCGATTCTCAATCCACTGTCGACGATGCCCGAAATCTTTGCCCGTAAATCTGTCCTTGCCGCAAAGGAATGCTCGCCTGACACAGCGCGACATGCAGTGATAGTAATGGGTGTGCTCCAGACTGATCTGTTGCTTCCTGGGTATCGTCATCTCGGATTCCTCCCTGAATAAGCTGGACATTACCCTCTGGCCACCCAGGAGGCTGTGCACTTTCTTGTGCTTTTCCGTGAATTAGTGGATGGCGATGACGAATTTCCGGCGAGTTGGGAACGGACAGGACGGACGGTAAGCCCCCGGCGCTGTGGATGTCCTGTCCCGCGGGCGTGTGGATGTCCCGACTTGCGACTCTATGGATGTCCTGATTTCCCCCGCCGACTTGCGACTCTTATGGATGTCCTGATTTCCCCCGATGGATGTCCTGATTTCCCCAGCCTCACTCGAGCGATTTGAGGTACGTGGCTATTGCAAGGCGGTCCTCACTTGTGAGCTGACTCGTATTGTCTTCGATGACTGCAGACATCGAACCGCCGGTGAAATCGCCGTCCGGCAACATACCGATGTCGAGGAAGTACTCTATGTCCTTCAGAGTCCAACGGCCGATTCCATCGTCAGGATCGGCGGTAATGTTCGGTATCTTCTCTTCGCCTGGCCCGTCGGGATTCCCGCGAAGTTCATGGGTGTCCCGAATTGCGCCAAGGCGGCTGCGGGGGGTATGGCATTCGCCGCAATGCCCAAGGTGGCGGACGAGGTAGGCGCCACGATTCCATTCATCGCTTTGGCCCGGGTCGGGCTCGAATCGTCCGGCACTGAAGTAGCGGGCCTTCCAGGCGGCGGCAGCTCGCCTCGAGGACGTCATGAATGGAAGGTCGTGCTCGCGATTGGCCTTCTCGATCGGCTCGAGACTGAACAGGTAAGCCTTCATCGCGAGCAGATCATCGCGCGCCACGCCAGTGTATGACGTGAAAGGAAATGCCGGAAAATAATCCTCGCCCGAAGGATTCACGCCGTCCCAGAAAGCCCGCACAAAGTCCTCATCCGACCAGTCGCCTATACCAGTTTGCCGCTCGGGCGTAATGTTAGGCGAATAGAAGGTTCCGAATGGGGACTTCAGCGCGCGCCCACCGGCGAGCGGCACAGCGTCGTCGTCTTCAGCCGTATGGCAGGTCACACACCCGCCCGCGTGGATGAGGTATTTGCCTCGCTCGACCAGTGCCTCGTCCGCCTGTAGCGCCGACGTCACCAACAGGAGCCACGCAGCGGAGAAAGCCGCGTCATCGACCAGCCCTCGCACCACATGCATCGACGCGGCGCCGATGTGGCCACGCAGTGTCGTCATCGCCGACGTGCGATAGGCTTCGGCATCTTCGGGCGTCGTGTCTGCGACCGCGACAAACGACGCGGCGAGCATGACAGCGAAGCACATCGTCAGGGCGACGGACTTCTTCAGCGTGATTGGCTCCGGCAACTGTTGGCCATGCCAAGAATAACAAAGGAAGCCCGGCAACCACTATCCAGGTGTGACGTTGCATCGTACGAAGCTCCCATCACCTGGTGCACATCGACTACCTTTCCTGGACATCCACCGGTAAGCTCTGCGCCTCTGCTCCAGACGAGAGCGCTGGTTACCGCCGCTTGACCGGGGCATACAAAAGAAGAAATTATGGCTGAGCCTTCCTGGTACTCCGTCCTTCCACCGATCCTCGCCATCGTACTGGCCATCTGGAGCAAACAGGTTTTGCTGTCGCTTTTTGCCGGCGTCTGGATCGGATACACCCTGCTGAACGGACTTAACCCTTTCCTGGGCGTGACGGAAGGGCTGGAAGGCATGGTCAATGTCTTCGGCGACGCCGGAGATACGCGCGTGCTCATCTTTACGCTGATCATCGGGTCGCTCATCGCGACTATTGAACATTCCGGGGGGGTGCGGGGCTTCGTCCACTTCCTCGAATCGCGGCGCTGGGTACACAACGGCCGTCGCGCACAGGTGCTTGCGTGGATCACAGGTCTGGTAATTTTTATAGAATCGAACATCACTTTGCTTGTTGCCGGCACGGTGAGCCGGCCGCTGTTCGACCGCTACAAGGTGTCCCGGGAAAAGCTCGCGTATCTCATCGATTCAACCTCGGCGCCCGTATGCGTCATGATCCCGCTCAACGCCTGGGGTGCGATCATAATCAGCCTGGTGGCTGCATCCGGCATTGAGGAGCCCCTGCCGACTTTCATCGCGTCCATCCCATACAACCTCTATGCCATAGCAGCGATACTGCTGTCTGGCCTGGTTGTTTGGAAGAACGTAAATATCGGCCCGATGAAGAAAGCGGAAGCACGAACACAGCGAGGTGAACTGCTGTGGCCGGGCGCTATTCCGCTGATCGACGTGTCTGCCGAACAGGACCAGCCAGGGGAGAAAGCCACTGATATCCCCTCGGGAGCATTCATGGTTGTGCCGATTCTTGCCATGATCCTGATGATGCCGGCTGCGCTTTATATTACCGGGGACGGCAACCTGATCGAAGGGTCGGGATCCGTTTCCATTCTGTGGTCAGTTACCTTTGCACTTGCAGTAGCATGGACCATGATCCTGATCAGCCACCGCAGCACGGTAAGCGAGTTGACGCGGATTTTCATGCGGGGCGCGGGCTCGTTGCTGCCAATTGCCGCAATTCTGTTGCTCGCGTTGGCCCTGGGCGACGTGGCCGGTCTGTTAGGTACCGGCGTTTACGTTTCAAATGTGGTGGGTGCGACCCTGCCGGTCGTACTTCTTGCGCCTCTGATCTTCCTTGCTTCGTCGTTCATTGCGTTTTCCATAGGTTCGAGCTGGGGTACGTTTGCCATCATGATTCCGATAGCCGTGCCTATCGCGTTGAACCTCGGTCTGCCCGTGCCGTTGTTCCTCGGAGCAGCGATCTCCGGCGCCGTGTTCGGCGATCACGCATCGCCCATCAGCGACACGACAGTGGTTGCGTCGATGGCCTCAGCAACAGATCATATCGATCATGTGCGGACGCAGTTGCCCTACGCTGCTCTGGCCGCGGTCGTTGCCACCGTGGGCTTCTTTCTGCTGAGCCTCGGACTGTGAAGGGGCGTCTGTGAAAATCCTGATCGGTATCGTCTTCATCGCCGTGATCTTCAGCCTCGGTTTCGCGCTGTACCATATGACGTCGCGCAAAGGGGATTCCGCTCAGGTGACCAGCGCGTTTGTGTGGCGCATAGCCTTATCGGCGCTGCTGATTCTCCTGCTGCTGGTTTCATGGAAGTACGGCTTACTCGAGTAACGCCTCGCGCCGGTGATGCGGACATTTCTCCTCAAATGGCTGACGGCCGTATTTGCCGTAATGCTGGTCAGCAGTTTGGTCTCGATGATGGCTGTGTTCGTCGGTTCGGAAGGTGAGGATTTGCGCGATCTTATGGTCCTGCAGGCAATTCTCATTCCACTGGCTGCTGCGGCCGGAGTATGGTGTCTTGGCTCGCTCGTTCTGCAATACGGATGTCGCAACGCACTGAGGAAGTTCTGGGATTGCCTGCCGGGCTGGCTCGTCTTCGCCGTATTTGCTGCGAATTCGCCGGTGTTGATAGCCGAACTGTCCTTTGCGCTGCTGCAGCACCACACCCTCGAACCGACACCATGGCAGGAACGCGTCCCGGCGGCCACTGCACTGTCCAGTTCCCTGGCGTTGGTATCATGCTACGTCAGGTTTCGTCTGTCAGGTTGAACGGCGCGGCGTCGGGCAGCGCCAGGTGAGGGCAAGGAGGATCACGGTGGCAGCAGCGGCAGGAGAAGGCGAGACGGATGTTCAGCGTTGTGATGAATCGTGATTGTCGCTGCCCTGGATACCTCAGAAGCGATCTCGGACTCGCCCGTCTGCAAATTCGATGAAAAATGCGGCTCGAATGATGCGGAGATCTGTACTCGCAGTCGATGGCCTTTCGCAAAACGGATAGCGGTCATCAACTTAGGCAAGATCAGTTCGTAGACTTCACCTGCTTCAAGCAGTTGCCGGCCTGCTTCGGCTTGGCGGTAACTGGCGCGCAACATATCGTTGCCGGGGCTCATTACGCTCATGGCGCGCCCATCCGGCCATACGTCCTGGATGCGGACCCAGAGGTCGAAATCGCTGCAGTCGCAGGAGACGTAGACGATGGCGCTTATTGCGCCCGCTACCGTCAAGTCGTCTCGAAGAGTCTCTGTTTCGAAGGTGAGGGTATCTTCCCGTTCGGCCAGTCGCTGATAATCGCGCGCGCCAAACGAGTCGTACGGATCGACGACCGGGTCTTCGGGATTGCCGACGAATTCGCTGGTTGCCGCGCCACCGCGAACCTGCTGCTGCGAAAGGCGAAGCTCCTTTTCCTCAACGTAAAGGTATAGCGGCGTGAGTGTCGTATCGGCCGGCGGCCACTCGTACGCCTCGCGCCAGCGGTTTTCGCCCATAACGAAATATTTAACGGGTGGCGGCACTCCGGGATCGCCATCGATACCGCGCAGGTACCGGTCGAAAAAGTCGAGGATGACATCGTCGTAGTCGATGGTGGCGTAGGGACCGAAATCAAGATCGCCGGCTTGCCGCGACATTGTTGCTCGAACTCCATGCGTCCACGGCCCGAGAATGAGATGCACCCGGGCATCGGCGTCCCCTGCATGCGCGGTCTTTGTCCCGTTGAAGTTAGTGATCGCACCTTCAGGGCCATAGGCCTCGTCGAACCACCCGCTCAGGTTCAGCACGGCCGCGTCGGTGTTCCCGTACCGACCCCGAAGCTCCGCCCAGTCCCACCATGGATCTTCCGGCGGATGCTCGAGCCATTCGAAGTAGAACGGCGCTTCCTTCCTGAGGTACGGCAATTCCCGGAGCGGCCGCCAGGCGCGGTACTCTTGCGCGACCTGTGGCCACATCAGGCGAGCTTCATCGGGGCTCGTGACCCCCGGCAGGCCCAGGCGCGCACGCCGGTCAGGCGCGACGTTCTGGTAAATCCAGGACAGCCACGATAAATCAAAAATGCCGTTCGTATAAAAAAAGTGCCGCGGAGATGAAAAAGTCATCGCCGGCGCCATCGCTCTCAGATGGGGCGGAGACTCCATGGCCGCGAGCCACTGTGCGGCGCCCGGGTATGACAGGCCGTACGTTCCGACACTCCCACTGGACCAGCTTTGTGCCGACGCCCATTCGATGGTGTCGTAGCCGTCCTCTCCTTCGCGCCGGTATGGATCGAATTCGCCCCCGGACCCGTATCGCCCGCGTACGTCCTGGAGAACGACCGCGTAGCCTCGCTTGACGGCTTCGAGATGCGTGCCGTATGTCTCGGTCGCGGCCTGTTTTCCGTAGGGCGTGCGGTACACCAGCACCGGGAATCGCCCGCTGCCGCGCGGTCGGAAAATATCGGCCCGCAGGATGACTCCGTCGCGCATTCGCACCGCGACGTCGCGCTCAACGACAAGGTTCGTGGGTGTCCTGTTTTCGCCGTTTCGCGCGCAGGAGTCGATGGGTGTCCCGAAAGCGCTCCCGATGGGTGTCCCGAAAACGCCGAAAACGAGAATTGCGGTCAGGATCAGGTCGAAGGGGTGGATGCGCCGCATGGGCAGGTGCTTTTCTGATTTCGGGAAAGGGCATCGTGGCCTTGGGGAAGCAGAAAATCACGCGGGGTTCACATGGTGAGGCTGTGGCGCACTGCGACGCTCGATGTTGGATAAGCTGGCCGGCAGAAAAGGCCTGGGTGCGCCTCTTGCAATTGCTGAATTTCCGGCGAGCGATCTACATTTCCTCGACAGCGCGCCTGCCGGCGCTCGTGACCGGTGCCGCGCTGATGGCCGTGACCTGTCGGGCTGAGCCTCAGCCTCAGTACCGGTATTTTGCAACCGGGGACCCGGCGGACGTGATCAGCGCGACCACCGGCCTGGCGGTATTGCAGGCCGGCGGTGACGATGTGGATGAAAATTATGTTCGCATGGGGGTGCAAGCGGCGGCGGCGACTTTGTCGTGCTGCGCGCGTCCGGAGGCGACGAGTACAACGCCTATATCCGAAGGCGATCTGTTCATTACGGACCGCTTCAACCGGGCGATGCAGTTCGAATACGAGAAAATCCGCGACTTCCTGGCACTGCACTACAACAGGACGGAGCGCAACGACAGCGCGTTCTGGGATTACTGCCGTACGATGAGTATCCCGGAATATCTCGAGGACAAGATCAGCCTGTTTCAGAGTCGCGGGCGGATCTTTTGCGAAAACGAGGAACTGTTCAACGATACGAGCTGGTTCGCCGTAATGATCGGCCGAAGCTCCGGGGGCACGATCCGACGGCGGACGTGATGCCGCTCGACGAACTGCGCGGACGTTTCGCGAACATGAGGTCGGTCATCGCGAAATCGGTCGAGGTGATGCCGACGCATAGCGAATTCATCGCAGGGAACTGCGCCGCACCACCGATCCAGTGGCCTGACAGCGCCTCGGCAACGCGGTGTTTTCCCCTTCGGCAGGCTGAGGCGCGACAGCGTGCTATCGTACGCGGCTGGATTTTCCCTGCCCCGTAATTCCGGGGACGTTACAGGGTGAGCCCGCTGTTGCATGTGAAACCATCTGAAATGGACCCCGACTTCCCCAATACCTTGCATTCCATGAATCGTCGCCAGGTGCTCAAGTGCGCCATGGCGGCCGCCCTGCCCTTCGGCGTTGCCGCATGTGCCGGGCCCAGGGAGAACTACCTGCAGGTCGGCGGCTTGCCCGTCACCTGTAATCTGACCCTTCCGGTTGCCTGCGTCGCGAACGCAACCAGCAACAGCCGGGCGGCTGCCGACGGCCCGAAATTCGAGTTCGCATACAGCAAATACAGCGGCTGGCCGGAGATCAAGGAATCGCTGATGGCCGGCCGGGTGCAGGCAGCCTACATGCTGGCGCCGCTGGTCATGGACCTGGCCGACAAGCGCATTCCGGTCAAGATCGTTTCCCTGGGCCACCGGTCGGGCGCGGTAATCATGGTCCGTACCGATTCACCTTACGATACATTCAGGCAGCTTAAGGGGAAAACGATTGCCATACCCAGCCGGTTCGCGGTCGACTTTCTCTTTCTGCGCAGAATGCTCGCCGAAGAAGGCATGTCGCACGACGATGTAAGGCTCATTGAAATGCCGCCGCCGGACATGCCGGCCGCCCTTTACGCCAATGCCGTGGATGCGTACTGCACCGGCGAGCCTTTCGGCGCGGCCGCAGAACGCGCAGGCTATGCGAAGCCGTTGCGCATGACGCGTGACGAGTGGCCGAGCTACATCTGCTGCGTCCTGACGGTTCGCGAGAACCTGATTGAGGAGAACCCCGCGATGCTGCAGGAGTTGGTGAACTACGTGCTGGGCGCCGGTCAATGGCTGGACGCGACGCAGGAGAATCGTGACACGGCAGCGGACATCGCGGCCGGCATCAAGTTTTTCAATCAGGACCCGGAGATCATCAGGTACGTGATGCAGAACCCCGTCGACCGGGTGACCTATGGCGACCTCCGTATGATCCGCTCGGAATTCGAGGAACTGATGCAGTTGTCGATCGAAGCAGGGACAATCAGTCATCCCATTGCCTACGAAAAGTATGTTGATGAGACCTTTGCAAGGAATGCGCAGCCGGCGACTATCCCGCTTTGACGGAAGCGCCCGAATCGTGAGGCCGGCTTTCCTGTTGCTGCTTTCCGCCGTCCTGCTCGCAGGCAACGCGGGCGCTTTCGAAGAACCGGCCATGAAGGCCGGCGTCTTCAGCCCGGCACGGCTTGCGCCCGACTTTTCCCTGCCGGCGTCTGACGGCAGCGAACTCAATCTCGAGCGCTTCCGCGGGAAGGTGGTGGTGCTGGGTTTCGGCTTCACGTCCTGTCCCGACGTATGCCCCGTCACCCTCGCCGTGCTGGCGCAGGCACGCAGGAAACTGGGCGAACTCGGGGACGACCTGCAGGTGGTCTACATTACCGTCGATCCGGAACGGGACGACGCCGAACAGATGCGAAATTATCTTGCCGCGTTCGACCCGACGTTTATCGGCGGAACAGGCACGGACGAGCAACTTGCCGCGGTACGCGGGGAATATGGCATCATGGCGAAAAAGAAGCTCTACGGCGACGACTACAGCTTTGCCCATTCCTCGTTCACCTATCTGATCGATCGCCAGGGCAAGCTGCGGGCACTGATGACGTATGGCCACACGGCCGAGGATTTCGCGCACGACTTCCGGATACTGTTGCAGGAATGACGATTCGTCGCCTGCACTGGGTTTATGTTCTGTCCCTGGCCGGCGTGCTTGGCTTGGGCGCGTTGGCGGTTACGCCGGTCAGACTCGAATCGAACGAGCAGGTATTCGAAATTCCGAAAGGCACATGGGCGCGCCGGATCGCGGGGGATGCGGTGGAGATTCTGCCGGATGAAATTCGTCTGACCCTGGGCCTTCGGGACGTTCTCGTACTCAAGAATTCGGATGACGTGCCGCAGATATTCGGACCAACGCTGATGATGCCCGGCCAGAGTTTTCGGCTGCCCTTCGAGATGGCGTCCGAGTACCAATTTGCCTGCACGGCGCATGCCAGCGGGCAGATGACCATCATCGTCGAACCGTTTCCGTCAACGCCGTGGGCGCGGCTTCGCTGGCGCGTGCTGGAAATTATGACGTCCGAACGTTTGCTCCATACCGAAGAATCGGCATGAGCAAGTTAAAGCAGTCACTGCCGGCACTTGCCGTCATCACCGTCCTGCTTGCCGGCTGGTGGATCATCGTGGTGCAAACACGAAGCGTGATCTTTCCGACACCGTGGCAGGTCGTGTCCGGCACGATGGAACTGGTGGAGAACGGCACGCTCTGGGCGCACATCGGCTCCTCGCTGTACCGGGTCGCCGCGGGCTTCCTGCTGGCGGTTGCCTTCGCTGTTCCGCTTGGAGTGTGGATGGGGTGGGTCAAGGGCGCATACATCACACTCAACCCGCTTTTCCAGATACTTCGCCCGATATCGCCGATTGCCTGGATTCCGATTGCGATTCTCTGGTTCGGCGTGGGCAATGCATCGCCGATTTTTCTCATTTTCATCTCGTCGGTGTTCCCGATGATCGTGCAGACCACCGCGGGCGTTCACACCATAGAGCGTCGCTACCTGCGCGCCGCCGAGAATTTTGGTGTCTCCCGCTATACGCTGTTTCGTCAGGTGGTGATTCCCGCCGTGCTGCCGCAGATCCTGGTAGGAATGCGCGTCGGACTCGGCGTCGCATGGCTCGTTGTCGTGGCCGCAGAGATGATTGCGCTGCGATCAGGGCTCGGCTATCTCATCATGGACTCGCGCAACGCCGGCAATCGTTATGATCTCGTGATCGCGGGCATGATCATCATCGGACTGATCGGTCTCATGCTGGACGGCGGCATGCGCATGCTGGAAGGACACAAGCTCATCAGGTGGCGTTATGCCCACTAAGATCGAAGTACGGAACCTGAGCAAGGGCTTTCCCTCCGACAAGGGGCCGCTTCCAGTCGTCGACGGAGTCGACTTCAAGGTCGACGATGGCGAGTTCGTCGCCATCATCGGGCCCTCCGGCTGCGGCAAGACCACACTTATGAACATGGTTGCCGGGTTTCTCCGTCCCGATCGCGGATCCGTCATGATCGATGGCGTCGAGATGCTGAAGCCCAGTTCCAAAGGCATACTCATTTCGCAGCACGGGTCTGTTTTTCCCTGGCTCACCGTGCAGGAAAACCTCATGTTCGGCCTGAACGGGCATGCGTACCTCGACAAGGCCGGGCTCGCCGATCACTACGCCGCCATCGTCGGACTGAAAGGCTTCGAAACGAGCTACCCGCACGAACTTTCCGGCGGCATGCTGAAGCGCGCCGAACTGGCACGCGCTCTCGTCGTCAAGCCCGAAATCCTCTACATGGACGAGCCGTTCTCCGCGCTCGACGCTCTCATGGGCCTGCGCATACGCAATGAACTGTTGCGCATTCTTGCCGAGGAGCGCCATACCGTCATGCTCATTACTCATGACGTGGAAGAAGCCATCCATGTGGCGGACCGCATCATGGTTCTGTCGCCGCGGCCGACCAGGATTCAGGCCTGCTTCGAGGTGCCGTTTGCGCACCCGCGCAGGCTTACGAGTCTGGAGGCGCAGGAGCTCAGGGTGGCGGTGTTGCGGGAGCTTGGCGTCGAGGGTTAGAACGTTGTGCTGACGGTGGGAACGCATCGTTCATGAACGATTTACGGTTGCGGGTGGCGAAGTCCTGGCTGGAAGGGGAGGACTTTTCGGCTCTGGCTCCTGCTTCGCTCTAACTCCTGCATCCATGCAGTCGTCAGGAACGCCGTGAACCCGTCCATGGGGGCTTCGCACAAACATCCCTGTTTGTGACGATCCTGAAAAGCCCTCCCCTTCCAGCCAGGACTTCGCTTGATACGTTGGCGCGTTCATGAACGATGCTTTCGCGCGTGCGATCGGCAGGTGCAAGTCGTACACCTCCAGCGGATCTCCAGTTGATACGTTGTGATGTTCGCGAGTGACCGCTGCCGCAGGTCCTACTTCGGTAGTGTGGCGCCCGGTTTTTTGGCGACCTTGCCGCCGATCATTACGAAGGTGACCTGTTCGAGGGCGCTGATGTCTTCGAGGGGATTGCCGGTTACGGCGATGATGTCGGCGAGTTTGCCGGCTTCGAGGGTGCCCAGGCGGTCGTCCCAGCCCAGGAGTTCGGCGCCGACGCGTGTGCCGGCCTGGACGGCTTCGGCGGGTGTCATGCCTGCTTCGACCAGGACGGCGAACTCGCGTGCGAAGACGGTCGGGTCGACGGAGTACCCGCCGAGGTCGACGCCAACGGCAATCCTGACGCCGCGCTTATGGGCGCGGCCGACAGCGGCCAGGAAAGTGGAGCGGTAGTTGGCCGTGTAGTCGTCCTGCTTGTCCTGTGCCAGCAGCAAGTCGCCCGCTGCGTAGTAGTCACCGACGTAGATGGTGGGCACGAGGAACGTGCCATGCTCGACCATCAGGTCGATCGTCTCGTCGTCTATGTAGGTGCCGTGTTCGATGGAGCGCGCGCCTGCCAGCACCGCCTGCCGGATGCCCTCGGTCGCGTGCGCATGTGCCGCGACCGGCACGCCGAGGCGCGCTGCCTCGGTGACCGCCGCCTGCAGTTCTTCCGGGCTGAACGCGACGTTCCTGGGGTCGTCCCCGACCGACTGGAACGCCCCGGTCACCAGTAACTTGATCCAGTCCGACCCATACTTGACTTCCCGCCGGATCGCCTTGCGAATCTCCTCCGGCCCGTCAGCCACCAGGCCGTCTGCAATCACATGCTGTTCCGGCGACAAATAATTGATGTCGCCGCCGCCGCCCGTGATCGAGATGTAGTGGCCCGCCCCCGTGATGCGCGGACCTGCGAACACGCCGTCATCGATAACCTCGCGGAGATCCTGGTTCGCGTAATAGACGTCGATGTCGCCCATGACGCGGACTGTCGTCCAGCCCGCCTGCAACTGCGCCTGCAGCGCCGCCAGCCCCATCAGCGCCTTGTACGCCGACGACGTCTGCAGATGGGCATTCTGGTAATCGTCTGAATGCATCAGCGGATGTTCATGGGCATTGATCATGCCCGGCATCAGCGTGGTTCCGGGAAGTTCTATCACTCTTGCATCCACAGGGATCGCTTTCCGGTCCCTGATAGCGACGATGCGATCACTCTCTACCAGCAAAACGGCCTGCTCGCGCGCGCCGTCGGCGAGCCCGTCTATCAGCCTGTCGGCAACCAGCGCGATGGTTTCGGCAGAGGCGCCTGATGGCAGCGCGCCAACAAGAACCGGTAACAGCAGCAGCGCCGGAAAGAACGTCATAAATGCTTTGGTAGCGCCAACCTGCGAGGCGGTCGGTTTCAAGTTCACCCTGCCTTCATTAACGACGAACGTGGCGCGTCGCCTGCACCGCGCGTCATCATATGCAGGATAACTTTCGGCCTTCCGCAAAGCCCTTGCGGGGTTCAGAACGGTCATCCAAAAGACTGGTGGCAGTTAGCGGGCACTGTGACTGTCGAACCACGCAACGATGCGCTCCAGGTAATCCTTGCTGTAGGCAGGGTCCCACCCACCGTGGTGCGAGTCCGGATAAACCACCAGTTGCGAGTCGACCCCCCGATAGCGCAACGCCTGGTAAAAAAGTTCTGCGTTCAGAACGGGTACGTTCCAGTCTTCGCGGCCGCCGAGAAAAATCGTGGGCGTGACCACGCGGCTGGCGCGAATCAGCGGTGACAGTCTGTCGTACATCTCGCGGTTCTCGGACGGCAGCCCGAGTTCCCAGCTGTACCACTTCTGGTAAATGTCGTGCCCGTAGTTAGCGGCGATCATGCTGTGGCCTGCCCCGGAGGCGGCCGCCCTGAAGCGGTCGGTTTCGGTGATCACGACATTGGTCATGTAGCCGCCGTAGGAGTATCCGGTGACGAAAAGTCTCGCGGGGTCGGCATAACCAAGTTCGATGATGTGATCGATGGCGCCGATGACGTCAGGATAGTCGGTGACGCCCCAGGTCCTGTAGATCGCGCGAATGAAATCCCGGCCGCGACCGGTAGAGCCGCGTGGATTCGGCTCGACCACCACATACCCGTTCGCCGCAAGGAACTGCGAGCCGAAATCGTAGCCGTACGTGAACTGTCCTACCGGACCGCCGTGAATCTTGAGGATCGCGGGATATCGCTTGCCGGAGTCGAACTGCGGCGGCTTTGTGACAAATGCTTCGACGACTGTGCCGTCGTCGACCGTGTAGCTTACTTTCTCCTTGCTGCCTGGCGTGCGCGCCGCGAAATACTCATCGTTGATGTTTGTCAGCTGGCTGAGCCGCGACCTGTTTCCGAAATAATAAAGCTCGGAAGCATCGTTCATGTTCTGAATTGCGGCAACCGCGTTGCCGTTCGCGGCGATGTCGAAGGCTGTAACGTTGCGCTCGCCTTCGATCAGCCGTTCGATCGCGCCATCGCGGAGACGGATGCGAGCAAGATGCTGGCCGCCGTGATTGTCGAATCGAAAGTATATGAAGCGCCCGTCGTCGGAAAACTCGAAGGACGAGACCCAGCGGTCGAGTTCGCCGGAGAGGATTCTCACCTCGCCGCCGCCGGCCGGCACGAGCGCCAGCTGATTGATGCCGTACACGCCGTCTTCGGCAACGATGAACGCGATGGTTCGACCGTCGGGGCTCCATTTCGGCGCACTCTTTACCCGCTTGTCGCTGGTCAGGCGGGTCAGCGGCAAGTCATCGGCCGGCCCGGCCGGGACAGTCCACAGGTCCGTTTCGTATCCGGTGTCAGGGTCCTCTTCGCGGTTGCTCACGAAGACGAGCCGGGAGCCGTCCGGAGACCATTGCGCTTCCGATTCGGTGTAGCGGCCGGAGGTAACCTGCGTCAGCTCCTCTCCGGCG
>Ga0299906_10002766_pt1 | contig 14494 bp, 11 predicted proteins | sample RVTome_14_FD_200259 | JGI IMG/M metagenome (GOLD analysis project Ga0299906, IMG submission 200259) | Soil microbial communities from uranium-contaminated site in the Upper Colorado River Basin, Wyoming, United States - RVT145D125 (version 2) ... | reverse complement strand
CGTCCTCGGTGCGAAAGCCGAGGCCCGTCGTGCGGAGCCGCGCGAAGCTCTCCAGGAGCAGCGCCGCCCCCACCAGGCAGACGACGGCGATCGCCATCTGGGAGATCACGAGGACGGAGCGGAGCCGGGCGCCGCCTCTGGCGACGTCCCGGGTGGCGCGGCGCAGCCCTGCACCGAGCCGGGCTGCGCGAGCGTGCCAGACGGGACCCAGCGCGAGGATGACGCCGAGCAGGCCGGCCAGCGCGACGGAGAAGCCGAGCACCGCGGGGTCGGGACCGACCGCGACGAAGGAGGGAAGCGCGATCGGGCTGGCGCCCAGCACGAGGGGCGTGGCCCACGCCGCGAGCAGGACGCCCAGGCTCCCGGCCAGCGCGGCCAGCAGCAGCCCCTCGGTGAGGAGCTGCCGCGCCAGCCGGCGGTGCGACGCGCCCATGGCGGATCGCACCGCGATCTCGAGCTGGCGGGCCGAGGCCCGGCTCAGCAGCAGGTTCGCGACGTTCGAGGCGCCGATCAGCGCCACCAGCAGCGCTCCCGCGAGGAGCGACCCCAGCAGCGGCTCGAGGTCGCCCACGAGGATCTCCCGGAGCGGGACGGCCCGGGCGGTGTAGCCGTGTGTGTCGGCGTGCTCGGCGGTCAGCCTTCCCATGACGGTCGCGAGCGCGGCGTCGACCCGGTCGCGGGACGTCGCGTCACCGAGGCGTGCCAGCACGGAGAACCAATGGGCTCCCCGGTCCTGGAGCACCTCGGGGTAGCTGACCCGCGTGACGTGGGGGAAGGGCAGCCAGACGTCGGTGGGGTGGCGAGCCGAGCTCAGGTCCGCGAAGCCGGCGCGCAGGACCCCCACCACCTCGTAGCTCTCCCCATCCAGCTCCAGCGACCGCCCCAACACGTCGGGTCGCTCGCCAAAGAGCGTTCCCCACAGCGCATGGCTGATGACGACTGCGCGGCCGCCGTGAGGTGGCCGCGACTCCCCCGGGAGCAGCGTCCGGCCCAAAGCGGGGAGTGCGCCCAGCAGCTCGAGGTAGCCGGCCGTGACGAAGTTGGCGCGGAGACGCAGCGGATCGGGGCGGCTCGTCGCCGTGACCGTGTAGTTGTCCTCGTACGCTGCCAGGGTGGCGGCTCCCCGGAGAGCCTCGCGCCAGCTCTCGTAGTTCGGGTAGGAGACGCGCATGTCCCCCAACCCGCTCGCCTCCATCCGCCCCAACAGCCCGACCAGCCGGTCGGCGTCCGGGTACGGCAGCGCCTGGAGCCTCACCGCGCTGAAGACGCTGAACGTCGCCGTGCTGGCACCGATACCGGCCGCCAGGGTCAGCAGGGCGACGACGCTGGAGCCGCGGCTGCGGCCGAGCAGGCGCAGCCCGAAGCGGAGGTCCTGTCCGAGTGTGTCCACGGTCGACTCCCACGGCCCCCGCCCCGGAAGCTACGTGCTTCCCGGGGACCATACCAGACACAGAGAATCGAGATTACGACCAGCACAGATTGATCCCGCGGTTGGCTAGAATCCGGGCGATGCCCCCGTCGGCGCGGGGTCACGAAGACGAGGATCTGGTCATGCCGAGGGCGAAGGGCAGGAGCCGCAAGCCGAGCTGGTGGGCCGCGCTGGGCGTGCTCGCCTACACCGCGTTCCTGGTGGTCTCTCCCCCGGGAGGCGGCGCCGCCGAACCCCCGCCCCCGACGCTGTCGATCTGGGAGCTGCCGGCCCCCCGGGCGCTGCTCGATCGCATGTGGGAGGTCGCGGAGGCGCTGTGCTGGCGGCTGCTCGCGTTCGTGCCCCTCGGCATCCTGCTGCCGCTGGCCCTGCCGCGGGCCGACACCCGGCTGGCCAGGCTCGCGACGGTCTTACTGCCCGGCGTGATCCTGGGCGCGGCGCTCTCCGTCGCCGTGGTCGGCTTCCAGCTCGACGCATCGTGGGAGGCACCCGGCGTGCGCGACGCGCTGTTGCCCGTGCTCGGCTGCGTTCTCGGCGTCTGGGCGGGCACGCACCTGGTCCGGGGCCTGAGCGGAGTCCTGCTGTTCGTGCCGAAGCTCGCCTTGCTGCTGGCGGTCTGTGCCGCCCTGCCCCTCGCGGGGCTCTACCTCGCCACCGAGCCCGAGCCGCTGCCCATCGACGGCGCCGAGGTGACCTCGCAGCACAAGCGCGATCTGGTGCGGCTCCTCGAGGAGAGCAATCCCGCGACGCTGGACGAGGGAGAGACGCGCGAGCTGACCCTGACGACCCGGGACCTCGACGTGCTGCTCGCCTGGGCGCTCTCGGTGGTCGGCCGCGGCGCCGAGGGGCAGGTGGAGGCCGCCTCGGAGAGGCTGGACCTGCGCGCGTCGGCCCCGCTCCCCTTCGAGATCGGGCGCGGCCGCTACCTGAACCTCGCGCTCGGGCTCGGGGGAGGCGTCCGGGCCGGCGAGCTGGACCTCTCCCTCGACGAGCTCAGGGTCGGAGATCTCTCCACGCCGGGCTGGCTGTCGAGGCTCGCGGCGGCGTTCCTGGCCGCGACGCTGCGCAGCGATCGCGCAATCGGGCCGATCATCGGGGGTATCGACGAGCTGCGGGTGGATCCGGACGCGGTTCGGGTCGAGTACGGAAGGATGGATCTGAAGGGCGAGCTCCTGCCCCGGCTGATCGCCGAGCTGGGACCCGGCGAGGCCGTGCTGGCCAGCGCGCGGGCACAGATCGAGAACCTGGCTGCGGCCGCGCCGGGCCTCGCGCCCGGGGATGCGCGTTTCGGAGCGTGCCTGGAGACGACCTTCGCCTTCGCGGCGGAGCGCGCGCGGGACGGCAGCGCGAGGGTCGAGAACCGCGGGGCGGTCCTGGCGCTCGGGACGGTCCTCGGCCACCCACGCCTCGCCACCGCCGCCGGCCTCGAGTCCGAGCGCGAGGCCATACGGCAGCTCAGGAGGCAGCTCGGACAGGTCACGCTCCGGCAGAGAGCGGACTGGACCAAGCACTTCCTGCTCAGCGCCGGTCTGGCGGCGCTCTCCGACACGGCCACCAGCGACGCCGTGGGGCTCCTGAAGGAAGAGCTCGACGCCGACACCGACTCGGGGGGAAGCGGGTTCTCCTTCGCCGACCTGCTCGCCGACCGCGCCGGGACACGCTTCACCTGGGCCGCGACGGCCAGCGAGGAGAGGGCGGGCGCGATGCAGGCGCGCCTCGCCGGCGGCTTCCTCGTGGACGACTTCTTCCCAGACGCCGAGGGCCTGCCGGAGGGGATTACGGCGGGGGACTTCGACACGCAGTACGGCGGCGTGGGAGGTTCCCGCTACGCGCTGCTCACCGAGAGCATCGAGCGCCGGCTCGGCACCTGCGCGGCGTACCGCTGACCCGGGCGGGAAACCGGCCGCGCGGACGAGTCACGAGGCCGCGGGGGGTTCAGCCACGGGAAGGCCATTCCCGGGCAAGCAACAATGTGCCCGACCCGAGATGGGTCCGGTCAGCGGAGGTTCTCCACCAGCATCAGCTCGGCGGAGCCCACCGGCCGTTCTCCGTAGAGGAGCCACGCCCCGTCTGCCGACGCGCTCAACCTCTGCGGGTAGAACGGGCCCTCCCGACGGAGGATCTCCGTGATCGTGCCCGAATCGAGGTCGAGGCGCCGGATCCGATGCTCGACCAGTCGCATGAACAGAATGCGGCGCCTGGTCGCGAAGAACAGCGCGGGTCCTGCGAGCGCCCACGCCTCGACCGGCTCCGCGAGGACCTGCGTCTCCGGCCCGCCTTCCGCTGGCATGCGCCAGATGCCCCCGGCGCCGCGGCGGGTGTTCCGAACGTCGTACAGGTAGCGGCCGTCGCTGGAGAGCCGAGGAGCGCCGCCTCCATGCTCAGTCAGCTGCTCCGAGGGGCCGCCTTCGACCGGGCATCCTCCAGACTTGCCACTCGCCGCTCCGGTCCGACGTAAAGCAGATCCAGCGCCCGTCGGGCGACCACGGCAGAGTCCCGGTCGCCATCTCGTAGAGCACGACCCCGAGCGAGAAGAGGTCGGTCCGCGGGTCGAGATCCTCGCCCGGCGCCTGCTCCGGGGACATGTACGCTGCCGTGCCCTGGCCCGGGCTCGTGAGGTGCTCCTCGGCGACGGCCGTCTCGGCGGCCGACTCGGCCGGAGGCCTCTCCCTCCCTGCGCTTGGCCAGGCCGAAATCCAGCACCCGAGCGTCGCCCCGGGCCGTCACGAAGATGTTGGCGGGTTTCACGTCGCGCTGGACGATCCCCTTCTGATGCGCTGCGTCGAGGCCGTCCGCGACCTGGATCGCGAGCCCGAGAAGGTCCGGCGTCGGGAGCCGCTTCCCCGCGATGCGGTGCTTGAGGGTCATGCCCTCGAGGTACTCCATCACGATGAAGGGTTTCCCCCTCGTGCTCGCCCACGTCGTAGACGCTACAGATGTGGGGATGGCTCAGAGCCCACGCGTCCATGGCTTCACGCTCGAAACGCCCGACCGCGGTCGGGTCCGCGAAGGCGTCCTCGGGCAGGAACTTGAGGGCCACCGTCAGGTCGTCTACGTCCAAGGAACGCGGGGAACAGCGCCGCACAGTCACACGTATCCTGCGTACGTGAAGAACGTGACCATTGCTCTCGACGAGGCGACGCTGCGGGACGCGCGGCGCATCGCAGCTGAGAGGTCCACGTCACTCAACGCCCTGATCCGCGAGTTCCTGGAGACGCTCACGCAGCGCGAAGCGCGGGCCCGGACGGCCCGGCGCCGGATCGCCAAGCTGTGCCGTGAATCGACGGCCGAGGTCGGAGAGCGCGGGTGGACCCGCGACGAGCTTCATGAGCGTTGACGTGGTAGGGACGGACTATCCCCTGATCACCGCGGCGGTCGAGCTCTCGGTCCGCTACGGCATCTCTTACTGGGACGGGGCGATCCTCGCAGCGGCCGGGGTGCTCGAGGCCCCCGTCCTCTACTCCGAGGATCTCGGGCACGGGCAGCGATACGGGTCGGTTCGAGTCACGAACCCCTTCACCGCGGAGTAGACCGGCGGCGTGCCCATCTCGCGGCCACCCTCTCGCACTCGGCCCTGATGGACGAGCTCGCCCGGCATCCACCGCCCGGCTCCCCTGAGGCTGTCGGGCCCTACTCGGGAGCGGTCGCGCCGCACTCCGCGTTGACGTAGCCCAGCGCCGCGATCTCGCGGCACTGCTCCACGCTGGGAGCCGCGGCCGCTCCCGACCGCGGCCGTCGGCGCTGGCTGGCGATCCACGCGTCCAGCTCCTGGCGGTAGTAGAGCGCCCTCAGCGGGCGGGCGGCGGCGACGTCGCTCCGCTCCTCGGGATCCGTCTCCAGGTCGAAGAGCTGCGACGCTCCGTTGCGCGTGTCGTGGATGAGCTTGTAGCGGGCGTCGCGCACCGCGTAGATCGGCGCGTCCCAGACGCTCCGCGAGATCACGAGGTCGCGCCCGGGCGCTCCCGCCACCACCGGCAGCAGGCTCCTCCCCTGGAACGCCCGATCGGACCCACCCCTCCCCAGCACGCCGAGCAGGTCCGCGATGGTGGGGGCCAGGTCGGTCAGGTCGGCGAGGGCGCCGCTGCGCGTTCCGGCGGGCCCTACGCCGGGCGGGAAGCGCAGGACGAACGGGATGCGGATGCTGGGCTCGAAGAGCTGGACGTTGTGGCCGATCCAGCCGTGCTCGCCGAGGGCCTCGCCGTGGTCGGCCGTGACGACGACGACGGTGCGGTCCCACAGCCCGGTCCGCTCGAGGTCGGCGCGGATGCGACCCAGCTCCGAGTCCGCGTAGGCCAGGTTGCCGTCGTAGAGGCGGATCAGGTGGTCCCGCTCGGCTTCCGACAGCTCGCGGCGACCCTGGTTCACGTCGGTGATCCACTCGATCCGGGATCGCTGCTCCTTGGAGAGCGGTCCCCCGGTGCCGAAGCGGGAGTCGAAGGGGGGCGGCGGGTCGTAGGGGAAGTGGGGCTCCCGGAAGTGGACGTAGGCGAAGAAGCGCTCCCCCGGCGCGAGGCTGTCCCAGAGCGCCGGCAGCGCTTCACGGAACGCCCCGGCCCCGGATCCCCCGTCCTCGAACACCTCGCCGAACTCCGAGAAGCCGCGGTCGAAGCCGAAGGCCTCGCCGGCCACCGGGTTCGCCACGAAGCCGGCGGTCCGGATCCCCTGGGCGGTCAGCAGCTCCGCCAGCGTCAGCCGATCCTCGGGCAGGCGGGCCGAGAACGTGGTCTCGGTCCGGTGCCGGTCCGGGGGCTCCGCCGTCCACACCGCCGACATCGCCGCCAGGGTGTAGACGGCCGGGGTGAAGAAACGATCGAACACGACTCCCTCGGCTGCGATGCGGTCGATCTCCGGGGTGGTGGGTCGGGGGTAGCCGTAGCAGCCGAACTGCCGGGCCCTCGCCGCGTCGAGGACGACGAGCAGCACGTTCGCGTCCACGAGCTCGCGGAGCAGCGCGTCGGCCCGTCGTCGCCCCCGCTCCCGGCTCGTCTCGTCGCGGCCGCCCACGACCCGCGGACCGCGCCAGTCCACCCACTGCAGCCGCCCTCCCCCCTCCACGTGGAGGCCGAGCAGCGCGACCTCACCGGCCCGACCGGGCAGCCCGACGGAAATCTCCGCCGCTGGCCGGGAGGCCGACAGCTCTCCTCGCCACAGCTCTCGCTCCCCGCCGCCCCCTTCAGAGGTCGCGGTCACACGAACCGTGACGGCGGCGCCGGCCGCGGCGCTCTCGACGTGGAGCGCCGGAGCCGCCCGCAGCTCGGCCCCGGTCGGAAGACGCACCGCGAAGCGGACCGCGCTGGGCCCGACCTGCCAGAACCCAGGCACGCCGTCCACGTCCGAGCGGCCGAAGGGAGGCGGCGCGTCCCGCCGGAGCAGGTCCTCGAGGCCCGGATCCTCCGCCGGCCCGATGCTCATCGCGTAGAAAGCGGCGGCGACCTGCCCCCGATCGCCGCTGGCCGGGTCCACGTCGGCCCGGGACGCCGTCTTCGCGAACTCGAACGCGATCCGGTTCTCCCCGGGCCGCTGCGGGGCCTCGGGGAGCGGGATCCGGTAGCGCTGGCGTCTCTCGCTCAACGACAGGGCGGCGACCGACGTGCCGTTGAGGGCGACCTCGACCGACTGGGCGTCGATCGCCTCGAAGGGAGCCGTGTCCAGGATCGCGATCCGAGGCAGGGGGCCGTCCCAGGTCGCCGCGACCTCGACCTCGCGCCGAGCCAGCACGGATCGGTCCCCTGGGCCGCCCGCCCAGGGGTGAAAGCCCTCGGCCTCGTGACGCTCGGAGGCCGCCGTCCCGAAGAGGATCAGCTCGCGGCCCGGGTCTTCCCGCTCCGCTACCGGGACCCGCTCCGCGAGGTCGAGGACCACCACCAGAGGCTCACCGCAGGCGGCGCCGCCCAGGGCCAGCGCCAGCCCGGCGACCCGGACCGGGCCTCCCGTCACTTCACGAGGGTGCCCGCCGGGACCTCGCCCTCGGGTGTCAGCAGCACAGGCCGTCCGTCGATCGACGCCGCCAGCAGCATGCCGTTCGACTCGACACCCATGAGCTTCGCGGGCTTGAGGTTCGCGACGACGACGATGCGCTTGCCGGGGAGCGACTCGGCCGCGTAGGCCTCGGCGATGCCGGCCACGATCTGTCGCTTCTCGGTCCCGAGGTCCACCTGCAGGCGGACCAGTTTCTTCGACTTGGGGATGCGCTCGGCCGCCTCGATCATCGCGACCCTCAGCTCCACCCGGGCCAGGTCCGCGACGTCGATGCGCTCCGCTGCCTCCGCCTGCTGGTCGTCCTCGGCCACTTTCTTCTCCTTGGCTTCCTTCTCGATGCGCGGGAAGAGCGCCTTGACCTCCCCCAGCGGACGTCCCGGCTCCAGAACCCCCCAGCCCAGCTCGCGGGGCGCCGGCGCGGCGGCTGCCAGGCCGAGCATCCCGCGCAGCTCCCGTTCCGCGCGGGGCATCACCGGGGAGACGAGCAGGGCGATGCTGCGGATCGCCTCCAGCAGGCGGTAGAGGAAGGCGTCGAGCTCTGCCCTGCGGGACGGGTCCTTCGCCAGGACCCAGGGCTGGACCGCGACGATGCGCTGGTTCAGCTCACCGACCCAGGCCCACAGCTCCTGCAGCGCTCCCGAGAAGTCGAGGGCGTCGTAGCGGTCGAAAACCCCGTCGAGAAGCGCCTCCCGTGCCGCGGGCACGGCGAGCCGCTCCTCGATCCCCGTGCCCGTCGCGGGCGCCGGCGGGCACGGCGGGACCTTTCCGGCGCAGAAACGGCTCGCCATGGTGAGCGCCCGGGAGGCCAGGTTCCCCAGGTCGTTCGCGAGGTCGCTGTTGTATCGCTTCTCCAGGGCCTCGTCGGTGAAGTCCCAGTCCTGGCCGAAGGCCCCCTCGCGCAGGAAGAAGTAGCGGACCGGGTCGGGGCCGTAGCGGTCCAGCAGCTCGTCGGGATCGATGGTGTTGCCGGTGGTCTTGCTGAGCTTCCGGCCACCCTTGGTCATCCAGCCGTGGGCGAAGATGCGCGTCGGCAGGGGGAGGCGCGCGGCCTGGAGCATGGCGGGCCAGTACAGGCAGTGGAAGCGGATGATCTCCTTGCCGATCAGGTGGAAGCGCTCGCCCCCCTGGGCCCAGTAGCGTCCGTAGCTCGCGCCGCCGTCGGCGAAGCCGAGGGCGGTGATGTAGTTCGCGAGGGCGTCCATCCAGACGTAGAAGACGTGGTCGGGCTGTTCCGGGACCGGGATGCCCCACTTGACCCGGGCCCGGGATATCGAGAAGTCCTGCAGTCCCTGGCGGATCACCGCCAGCACCTCGTTGCGCCTTCCCGGCGGGTCGATCTGGAGCGCCCCGCTCCCGATCCGGTCCTTCAGCCAGTCCCCGTAGGCCGACAGGCGGAAGAAGTAGTTCTCCTCCTCGGTCCACTCGCAGGGGCGCTCGTGATCCGCGCACAGGTTGTCCGGCTGGATCAGCTCGGCGTCGGTCTTGAAGCTCTCGCAGCGCGGGCAGTACCAGCCGGCGTAGGTGCCGAGGTAGATGGCCGGCTCGCCGCCGGGGGCCTTGGCCTCCCGCAGCGCTCCCCACAGCTTCAGGACGCCGCGCTTGTGCAGCTCGTCGGTGGTGCGGATGAAGCGGTCGTAGCGGATCTCGAGACGCTCCCAGAGCGCCCTGAACACGGCGGCGATCTCGTCGCAGTACTGCTGGACCGGCTTGCCCCGCTCCCGGGCGATCCGCTCGATGTTCTGGCCGTGCTCGTCGGTGCCGGTCAGGAAGAGGGCGTCGTCCCCGCGCAGGCGCCGGGCCCGGGTCAGGGCGTCGACAGCGACCGTGGAGTAGGCGTGGCCGGGGTGCGGCACGTCGTTCACGTAGTAGATGGGCGTCGTGTGGTAGACGGTGCGGCCGGCTCGGCTCATCGGGTCGTCTCTCGGTGGTAGGCCGCCAGAGCCGCAGCCCAGACGTCCTTCGTCGCCGCGTCGCGCTCCAGGGCGAGACGGCGGCAGTCCTCGAACTCAGGCTGCGCATTGTAGACCCGCCCGCCCCGACGCCCGACCTTGACCCGCACCGTGCCCCAGGGCGTCTCGACGCTGCGGCTCTCCCGAACCAGCTTGCTGCGCGTCCAGACCTGGCGCCGGACCCCCAGGGTGGTCGTCTCCGCGAAGAGCCGCTCCTCGACCGGTCCGGCGCGCTCCGGGGCGGCGAGGGCCGTGACCAGGAAGCCGGGGCGCCCCTTCTTCATCAGGATCGGCGCCAGGTAGGCGTCCACGGCCCCGGCCTCGAGCAGCCGCTCCACGAGGGGCCCGAGCAGCTCGGGAGTCATATCGTCGATCTCGCACTCCAGGACCACCACCGCATCGGCGTCGGCCGACTCGCCCTCCGCATCCCCGACGATCAGGCGCAGCACGTTGGGCCGGGCCCTGGGATCCCGGGCGCCCGCTCCGTACCCCGTCTTCTCGATCCGCATCTCCGGGAGCCCGCCGTAGCGCTCGGCGTAGGCCGTCACGACCAGGGCGCCCGTGGGGGTGAGCAGCTCCCCATCTCCGTCGCCGTAGACGGGGACGCCCTCGACGAGGCGGGCCGTCGCGGGCGGCGGGACTCCCACGGTCCCGTGGGACATCCGCACGCTCCCCGTCCCCAGGTTGAGCGGGGACGCAGCGAAGCGGGTCACCCCGAGCCGGGCCAGGCCCCAGACGCTCCCGACGACGTCCACGATGGAGTCGACCGCTCCGACCTCGTGGAAGTGAACCTGCTCCGCGGACGTCCCGTGGACCTCCGCCTCGACCCCGGCCAGGCGCTCGAAGAGCCCCAGGGCCCGGTCTCTCACCGCGGGCTCCAGACCACCGGCCTCGAGGATCTCCCGGATCTCGCGCAGGCCGCGGTGCGAGTGCCCCCCCGGGGGCGACTCCACGACCACGTCCAGCTTCGTCGCGCTGATCCCGCCCCGCTTCTCCCGCCGCGCCTCGAGCCTGTACCCGTCCAGGGGCAGCCCGCGCAGCGCAGCCTCGAGGGCGTCCAGCGGGAGGCCGAGGTCGAGCAGCGCTCCGAGCAGCATGTCGCCGGAAGCGCCGGAGGCGCAGTCGAAGTACAGCAGCCGAGCCATGCCGGGCCCTTCAGGCGCCCCGAGACACGTGGACTGCGCGGATCATCCCCGGCCCATACTGCCACAGGCGCCGCGGCCGCGCCTAAAGCGGCGACTCAGAGCGCGCCCCGATCCTTCAGGCTCACGAAGCGCCCCGCGCCGAGGATGACGTGGTCGAGGACCTCCACCCCCATCAGCTCTCCGGCGGAGGCCAGACGTCGGGTCAGGGCCACGTCTTCCGAGGAGGGCTCGGGATCTCCCGACGGATGGTTGTGGAAGAGGATCAGCGCAGCCGCGCGGCAGGAGAGCGCCTCCTGGAAGACCTCCCGCGGATGGACGAGGCTGGCGGTCAGGCAGCCCACGGAGATCACCGCCTCCCGCTTCAGCCGGTGCCGCACGTCGAGGGCGAGGATCCCGAAGACCTCCACCGAGCGCGGGCCGTGGCGGGGCAGCAGGTAGCGGGCGACGTCCGCGGGAGTGCCGAGACGGGGCGCCTCGGCGCCGGGGTCCGCCGCGAGCCGCGCCCCCAGCTCCAGGCCGGCCAGGATCCGCGCCGCCTTGGCCGCTCCGACCCCCCGGCCGCGGCACAGCTCGAAGGCGCTGCGCCCCGCCAGCCCGTGCAGGCCGCTCCCGATCAGCTCCTCCGCAACTGCGAGGGCGGAGCGTCCGCGGGCCCCGCTGCCGATGAGGAGCGCCAGGAGCTCGCGGTTCGAGAGCGCCGCGGCACCGAGCCGCAACAGCCGCTCCCGGGGTCGATCCTCCCGGGGCAGGTCGCAGACCCGGGACGGCCTGGTCGTCTCGACTTCGCTCACGCCGATGCTCCTTCGCCCCACCGCGGAGCGAGACGGGGATAATGCCCCGGAGATGCTCAGCAGCAGGTCCGACCGCGCGTTCCGCTGGCCACTGGCCGCAGCGGGGGTGGTGGCGGTGGTCCTCGGCGTGGCGGCGATGTGGTCGACGGCGGCGCTCGCGGCCGGGGCAGGGTGGGAGCTGCGCGGGGTGCTGGTCGGCGGCGAGGCGGCGCTCCTCGCCGTGGCCGTCGTATCGAGCCGGAGCCTCGGCCTGCGCCAGGTGTGGCAGGGGAGCGCAGGAGCCGGCCCCGTCTCCCGGGCGCTGCTGGTGGGCCTCGCCCTCTGGCTCGCCTCCCTGGGGTTGGTCGGGCTCCAACAGGCAGTCTGGCCTCCGCCCCCGGGCTACCTGCCCGCGTTCCTGGAGGTGCACCGCGCCCTGCGCCCGAGTGGAGCCCTCGACGCGCTCGGGTCGCTGATCGCCGTCGCCCTGGCACCCGCCCTGTGCGAGGAGCTGATGTTCCGGGGGGTCGCGCTCCCGGCACTCATCCCGCTGCTCCGACCCTTGGGCGCTGCGCTGGCGTCCTCGCTGCTCTTCGGCCTGATCCACGTGGACCTCGTCGACGGCGAGCCCTCGCTCTACAGGGCGCCCTTCGCCTTCGCGGTGGGGCTGGGGCTCGCGGCGCTCCGCCTCCGCTCGGGATCCGTACTCCCCCCTATGCTCGCCCACGCCGCTCTGAATGCCTGCACCTGGGGGGTTACGCTCGGGACGCTGATCGCCCTCGGCCCCGAGGCCGCGCCGCCCGAGGACGCGGGGAGCCCAGTCCTCGCCGCGGGCCAGCTCGCGGTCGGGCTGCTGGCGGTGGGTGGGCTGCTCCGCCGCTGGCCCGCTCCTCCGACGTAATCCCCCTCACTCGCCCCGGAGAAACGCTCCCCCGCAGGCCGCCGTTTCCGCTTAAACTCTCGCGATGATCAGCCCGAGAAGCGCTCTCGCTGCGCTCGTCCTCGTTGCGCTGGTGGCTTCCCCACTCGCGGCCCAGCGGTACTTCTCCCTGCGCGCCGTGCGCCGCCCCGCCCCGCCCGCGGGGAGCTACGTCCCCGGCGAGGTGATCGTGGGCTTCGCCGTAGCCGACGACTTCGCCCGGGTCGAGCGGGCGCTGCGCGGCGTCGGGGGCGTGGCCGCCCGCCGCAGCCGGCACGGGGGCCGCTTCCTGGTCACTCTCGAGGAGGGGCGCAGCGTCGCGAGCGCCGTCGCCGAGCTCGAGGCCATGCCGGAGGTGGAGTACGCCGAGCCCAACGGCATCGTGAGCGCCTTCCTCACGCCCGACGACCCCGAGTTCGAGCTGCAGTGGCACATGCGCCAGATCGGCGCCGAGCGCACCTGGGACATCCAGACCGGAGACCCCTCCGTGGCGGTGGCGATCCTGGACACCGGCATCGCCTACGAGGACTTCGGTCCCTTCCGCAAGGCTCCGGACTTCGGCAACACGGTGTTCCTCCGGGGCTTCAACGTCTTCGACGGAAGCGAGCACGCCAACGACGACAACTTCCACGGGACCCACGTCGCCTCCACGGTCGCCGAGTCGACGAACAACGGCCTGGGAGCGGTCGGCCTCGCCTTCGGGTGCGCGCTGATGCCGGTCAAGGTGCTCGACTCCGACGGCACGGGTACGTTCTTCGGCGTCTCGGAGGGGATCGACTACGTGGTCAACTTCCGACAGGACGGCCAGAACCCCGTCAAGGTGATCAACCTGAGCCTCGGAGGGGACTTCGTCAGCACCACCCTGGGGGCGGCCGTCGACCGCGCCGTGGACGCGGGGATCACGGTCGTGGCCGCCTCCGGCAACGAGGGGAAGCGGGGCGTGTCCTTCCCCGCCTCCCACGCCCGGACCATCGCCGTGGGGGCCACGGACGGACGGCGGGAGCGGGCGATCTACTCGAACACCGGTCCCGAGCTGGACGTGCTGGCCCCGGGCGGCAACGTGGACCGGGACGACGACCGGAACGGCTTTCCGGACGGGGTGCTGCAACAGACCTTCGACCCCTTCACCGCGGCCGTCTTCGGCCGCTACGACGACTTCGACCTCTTCTTCGTGGACGGCACGAGCCAGGCGGCGCCCCACGTCGCGGCCATCGCGGCGCTGCTCTACACCCAGGGCATCACCGACCCCGACGCGATCAGGGAGTCGATCCGGAGCACGGCCGAGGATCTGGGCCCCGAAGGACGGGACGACGACACCGGCTACGGCCTCGTCCAGCCGGCCAGGGCCCTCTCCGGCCTCGGGCTCAACCAGTGACCGCGCCGCGGACGGCCGTCGCTCTCGCGTGCCTGGCCCTGGCCGCCCCCGCCTCGGCCCAGGAGTGGTTCGCAGAGGCCGAAGCCGGCGGCATCGCCTTCACTGCGAAGGACTCCGTGCGGGCCGTGTTCGGGCGGGAGGGCGCCCCGATCTTCGGCCTCGGGGGCGGCTATCAGTCGTCGTTCGGGCTCTTCTTCCGGGCCGGTGTGCGCCGCGTGTCCCCGGAAGGGGAGCGCGTCTTCGTCGCGGGCCCGGGGAGCCCGGTCTTCGGCCTGGGGCATCCCCTGCGCGCGACGATCACGCCGGTCTTCGGCACCGTGGGCTACCGCTTCGGAACGGGGACGTTCCGACCCTACTACGGCGTCGGGGCCGGCGTCACGAGCTATCGGGAGGAGAGCACGATCGCAGGGGTGGCGGAGACCGTCGACGAGAGCCGGTTCTCGTGGCGGGTCGTCGGGGGGGTGCAGGTGCTGCGGGGCCCGTTGCGGTTCTCCGTGGAGGCCTCCTACTCGAGCGCACCCGATCTGCTCGGGCGGGGCGGCGTATCGGCCGTCTACGGGGAGACGAAGGGGGGCGGCCTGAGCGCGGTGGCGAAGGTCATCTTCGTCCCCTAGGCGGGCGTGAGCCACCGGTCGCGGGGCGAGGCCCTCCGCTCGTGGCAAAGAAAACGGGAGAGCGAGCGGACCCGCTGCGGCACTCTCCTGAGCTAGCCTGCACCGCAGGGTACGTTGAGGGGTCGTGGAGCCGCCCGGCAGGGGGTGCGAGATGAGCCTCGACGACGATCGCCGCACCTGGCCGCGCATCCTGGCGGAGAAGCGGATACCCCTGGTGGTCGTGGGGGCCGCGCTGGAGCTTCGACGCGGGACCGCCCTCAACATCTCCGGGGGAGGCGCGTGCATCCGCCTCGAAGAGAGGGTCGAGTTCGGGT
>Ga0299906_10002764_pt1 | contig 14499 bp, 17 predicted proteins | sample RVTome_14_FD_200259 | JGI IMG/M metagenome (GOLD analysis project Ga0299906, IMG submission 200259) | Soil microbial communities from uranium-contaminated site in the Upper Colorado River Basin, Wyoming, United States - RVT145D125 (version 2) ... | reverse complement strand
CTGGCGTTGCAGGCCACCAACTTCGCCGCCCTGATCGGCTTCCTCGAGACGCAGGGCGAGCTGCAGGTGCTGTCCAGCCCGCGCATCGCGACGCTCAACAACCAGAAGGCGGTGCTCAAGGTGGGCACCGACGAGTTCTTCGTCACCAACGTCACCACCAACCAGACCACCACCACCGGCGGCGCCATCCAGAACTCGCCCTCGATCACGGTGCAGCCGTTCTTCTCCGGCATCGCCCTGGACGTCACGCCGCAGATCGACGAAGACGGCCGCATCATCCTGCATATCCACCCTTCGATCAGCCAGGTGACCGACAAGACCAAGGACATCGACCTGGGGGACTCCGGCGTGTTCCGGCTGCCGCTCGCCTCCAGCGACATCCGCGAGACCGACACCATCGTGCGGGTAGCCGACGGCAACATCGTGGCCATCGGCGGCCTGATGGGTGAAGTCAGCTCGCGCGGCAAGAGCGGCCTGCCCTGGGCCGGCGACATACCGGTGCTGGGGCACGCTTTCAAGAACACCAACCGGCGCGCGCAGAAGACCGAGCTGGTCATCCTGCTCAAGCCCACCATCATCCAGGGCGACGAGACCTGGAAGCAGGACCTGCGCGACGTGCGCCGCCGGCTCGGCGAGTACGAGTTCCCGCCACCGCCCAATCCGCTGCAGGAAGCCCGCCCCGCTCCGGGGGCCTCCGCCAGGTAGCCGCGACACGGGAGACTACCGCCATGTACCGAGCCCACTTCGGCCTGCGCGAGCCGCCCTTCGGTCTCACGCCCGACACCAGCTTCACTTTTTCCTGCCGCGCGCATCAGGCCGCGCTCAACACGCTCCTGGTGGCGCTGGCGAGCGGCGAGGGCTTCATCAAGATCACCGGCGAGGTCGGCACCGGCAAGACGCTGCTGTGCCGCCGCTTCCTGACGACCGTCGAAGCGCGCTGCGTCACCGCGTACATTCCCAACCCGCAGCTCGAGGCGCGGGCGCTGATGCTGGCGCTGGCCGAGGAGCTGCATCTTCCGGTCGAGCCGGGGCTCGAGCAGCACCAGTTGCTCAAGCAGCTCAACCACGCTTTGCTCGACTTCGCGCGCGAAGGCAGGCGCGTGGTGGTGTGCCTGGACGAGGCGCAGGCGATCCCGTTGGACACCCTGGAGGCGCTGCGCCTGCTGTCCAACCTGGAGACCGAGAAGCGCAAGCTGCTGCAAGTGGTGCTGTTCGGGCAGCCCGAGCTGGACCGCAACCTGGCCCACGAATCGGTGCGCCAGCTGCGCCAGCGCATCACCTTCGAGTATCGCCTGGCCGCGCTCAACCGCTCCGAGCTTACCCTGTACCTGGCGCACCGGCTGCGCGTGGCCGGCTACACGGGCGGCCCGCTGTTCAGCCGCGGGGCGGTACGTGCCATCTACCGCGCCACGCGCGGCGTGCCGCGCCTGGTCAACGTGCTCGCCAACAAGGCGCTGCTGCTGGTCTTCGGCGAAGGCGGCCACACGGTGCTGGGGCGCCACATCCGCGCGGCCGCCAGGGATACACCCGCTACACGCGCGCCGCGCAGCCGGTGGTGGTGGTGGAGCGCGGCGCTCCCGGCGCTGGGAGGGGGCGGCGTCTGGTGGTGGCTGCGATGAGCCTGATCAACCAGGTGCTGCAGGACCTGGAAAAGCGCCACGCGAGCAGCGGCGACCCGCGCAGCGTGCACGGCGCGGTGCGCGTGCTCCCGGAGCCACCGCATGGCCGTGGATGGGCGATGCTGACCGCGGCGAGCCTGGCGTTGGCGCTGGGCGGCGCCGCCGCCTGGTGGTTGCTGCCGCGCCAGGAGGCCACCGCGGCCAGGTCGACTCTGCCGGCGCCCGCGGCGCAAGTCCCGGCAGCGCAGCCTCCCGCGTTGGTCGTTGCCGAGCCGGTTCTCACCGGCATGCCGGCGCAAGCCATGCCGCCTGTGCCGCCGCCGGTCGCCGCGCGGGAGCGCAAGCCGCTCGAGACCGTCCGTCCAGCGACGACGCGCGTGCAAGCGCCCAAGCCCAAGCCTGCGCCGGTGGCTCCTGCCGCCACCGCGGCCGGGGCGGGCGAGGGCGGGCCCGAACCGGAGGCCGCCGGCGCGACGCAGGAGGAGCTGGTGATCGTCGAGGAGCCGGGCACCATCGACCGGCAGGAGCGCTGGGGTTCCACCCACGAGCGCGCGGACGCCGAGTTCAAGCGCGGCATGCGGCTCTACCAGGAAGGTCGCGCCAGCGAGGCGGAGGTCGTCTGGCGCGGCGCGCTGGAAACCGATCCCACCAACGAATCGGCGCGCCACGCGCTGCTCGGGCTGCTGCTCGAGCGCGGCGAGCGCGCCGAGGCCGAGCGCCTGCTGCAGGAGGGCCTGCTCGCCAACCCTGCGCAGCCCAAGCTCGGCATGGTGCTGGCGCGCCTGCAGCTCGATCGCGGTGCTCGAGGCGAGGCGCTACAGACGCTCGAGGCGGGCCTGCCGCACGCGCAGCGCAGCGCCGAGTACCTGACGATGACCGCTGCGGTCATGGCCCGCGCCGGGCGCCATCGCGAGGCCGCGGCGCTGTACGAGAGCGCACTGCGCATAGGGCCGGGCAACGCGGTCTGGTACATGGGCCTGGGCCTGGCGCTGCGCGCCGACGGCCGCCGCGGCGACGCACTGGCCGCGTTTCAACGCGCGCGCGACTTGAAAGCGCTCAACCCCGAGCTGCAGGCGTTCGTCGAGCGGCACGTGCGCGAGCTGCAGTAGGCATCGGTCCTTTCTTCTCAATCCGGCCGCGGCGTGCGAGCGAGCACCCACACCCCCACTTCCGCGGCGCCCGCCCGCCGCAGCGTGCGCGCCAGCTCCTCCACGGTCGCGCCCGTGGTCATCACGTCATCGAGCAGCGTCACGCGCAACCCGGCGACCGAGGCGTCGCAGGCGAAGGCATCGCGCACGTTGCCCGCGCGCCGATCGAAGGGCAGCGAGGCCTGCGGCGCCGTGTCCTTGCAACGTGTCGCCACGCCCAGCGCCAGCGGAGCGCCGACCTCGCGCGCGATGAGGCGCCCGAGCTCGGTGGCCTGATTGAAGCCGCGCGCGCGCAGGCCGGCAGCCGACAGCGGCATGGGAACGAGCGCGTCGGGCGGCGGCTGGCCGCGCACGGCACGCGCGAGCAGGTGGGCGAGCGCAACGAGCAGGCTCAGGTCCGGTCCGTACTTGAGCCTGGCGATCGCGGCGTCCAGCGGAAACCGGTAGTCCACCGCCGCGACGGTGTACGAGTAGGACGGCGGATCGCGCAAGCACTGGCCGCATACCTGCGCGCCGGCGATGGGGATCGCGCACACGCGACAGCGCTCGCGGCTGCGCCCCGGCAGATCCTGCAGACAATCGCCGCAGACCTCTCCCGCCTGCGCCCGCGCGCCGCAAAATACGCAGCGCTCGGGCAGCATCGTGCGCAGCGCCGCCGCGAGCAAGCCGCCAGCCGGCATCGCATTCCACCGCAGAGACATGGAGGGGCAGTAATTCCGCGGACAGCATAAGCGGCGTCGTTCGATCTGTCGATGCGCCGCCTGGCCTACGATGCGCCGCCTGGCCTATCGATTCCCCGCTTGGCCACCGGTGCCGCCCGTCGCATAGAAATCGCTGTGTGTCTGTGCGCCTCTGCGCCCGGTAAACTGCCGGGGACCATGGATGCTCCATCCCGCCTGGACAAGCGCCGCGCACGGCTGCATTTCGAGCGCGCCGCCGCCACCTACGACAGCGCCGCCGTGCTCCAGCGCGAGATCGCCGAGCGCTTGCTCGAGCGCCTCGAGCTGGTGAAGCTGCAGCCGCGCACGATCCTCGACGCAGGTAGCGGCACCGGTCACATGGCGCGTGCCCTCGCGGCGCGCTATCCCGGCGCCCGCGTCGTCGCGCTCGACTTCTCGCTCGCGATGCTGCGCCGCAGCCGCGCGTCGCGCTCGTTGTGGTCGCGCCTGACGGGCCGCGAGCGCCCCCTGGCGTCCGTGTGCGGTGACTTCGAGGGCCTCCCGCTGCGCGCGGCATGCGTGGAGTTGGTCTGCTCCAACCTCGCCCTGGAGTGGGCCGAGCGGCCCGAGCAGGCGCTGCGCGAGTGGCTGCGGGCGCTGGCGCGCGGCGGGCTGCTGATGTTCACCACGCTCGGGCCGGACACTCTGAGCGAGCTGCGCGCCGCCTATCCCGCCGCCGCCGGGGTGCACACGTTCGCCGACATGCACGATATCGGCGACCTGCTGGTGCGCGCCGGCTACGCCGATCCGGTGATGGACATGGAACGCGTGACGCTCACTTTTTCCGACTTCGCCGCGCTCGCGCGCGAGTTGCGTGCCAGCGGATGCACCAGCGCCGCCAGCGCGGGTGGCGCGGGACTGCGCGGCCGCGACTGGCTGCACAGGCTGGAGCAGGGCTACGGGCAGCACCGGCGCGAGGGACGCCTCCCGGCCACCTTCGAGATCGTCTACGGCCATGCCTGGAAGCCGGAGCAGGGACCGCGCGTGACCGACGACGGGCGTGCGGTGATCCGCGTGGAGCCGCGTGCAGCCCGTCGCTAGAGCAGCCTGATGCAGAACTGCCTCGCGGGCGCCCACGCGTAGTTGGCGTGGGGCGCACACGCGCACAAGTGCTTGAGCGGAGAGGTCGCACTGCGGTCAGCGTGCAAAGCGTGGCGCACGATGGTCTTGCATCAGTCTGCAGCGGCGCATCCTTGCCTTGGTCCGCGCGCCTATGCTAAATTCCCGGCCCACAGAGGAGGACCCGGCCGATCCAGAACGGTCCGGGCCTTGGAAGCACATGGAACTTGCCGACGCCGCGGAGCCGCAGAGCTATCTGCTGGTTTCGCGCAGGAACAATTCCCTTTCATCGACTGGCAGGTCCCTGGTGCTCGGCTCGTTCGTCCTGGTTTTCCTGGCGATTGCCCTGCCCTTTGCTTTCCACGGCGCCTGGCTCATCCTGCCCTTCGCTGGGGCGGAGATGGTGGTCCTGTATCTGGCGTTCCGTGCCGTCGAGCGCCACGCGGGGGACTTCGAGAGCATCTCGATCAGCGGCGATCGACTGGTGGTCGAGCGCTGGGAAACCGGCCGGGTGAGCCGTCACGAGTTCAACCGCTGCTGGGCGCAGGTGGTGTTCGAGCTGGGTGCGCCAGGCGGGGGAGAGGTCCTGGCGCTGCGCTCCCATGGGCGCCTGGTCGAGGTCGGCCGGCACCTCACGCACGAGCAGCGCCGCGAGGCGGCCCGCGCCCTGAAGCAGCACCTGAGCAGCCGGTGACAGTTGAGAACGATGCAATCCGTCGGGGAGAGACCATGACTGGGAAAGCCACTCACGCCTTGGTGTGCGCCCTGCTGTCGCTGTGGGCGGGCGTCGCCATGGGGGAGTGGAGGCTCGGGCTGCAGGACCAGAAGACCGCGGTCGGCCACGCCATCTACGATCTGCACAACATCGTCGTGCTGATCTGCCTGGTGATCTTCATCGTCGTGTTCGGCGCGATGTTCTACGCCATCTGGAAACACCGTAAGTCGGTCGGGCACCAGGCCGCGCTCTTCCATGAAAACACCACCGTCGAGATGATCTGGACGGTAATCCCCTTCCTGATCCTGCTGGGCATGGCCTGGCCCGCCACCAAGACGCTGCTCGACCTGCGTGACACCTCGGCGCCGGACCTCACCATCAAGGCCACCGGCTATCAGTGGAAGTGGCACTATGACTACCTGCAGGAAGGGGTGAGCTTCTACAGCAACCTCGCCACGCCGCGCGCTCAGATCAACAACCAGGAGCCCAAGGGCGAGCACTATCTGCTGGAGGTGGACCGCGAGCTGGTGGTGCCGGTGCGCAAGAAGGTGCGCATCCTGGCCACCGCGGCCGACGTGCTGCACGCCTGGTACGTGCCCGCGCTGGCGGTGAAGCAGGACGCGATCCCCGGTTTCGTGCGCGACACCTGGTTCCGCGCCGAGGAGCCCGGCGTCTACCGCGGCCAGTGCGCCGAGCTATGCGGCAAGGAGCACGCCTTCATGCCCATCGTGGTGCGCGCCGTGACCCAGCGCGAGTTCGATCAGTGGGTGTCGGAGCAGAAGTCGAAGCAGGCCGCGGCTGTCGGCGGCAGCGCGGTGGCCGCCACCGAGGCGGCCGACGGCAAGGGCACCTACGAGCAAATCTGCCAGGCCTGCCACGCGGCCGGGCTGGCGGGCGCGCCCAAAACCGGCGACAAGGCCGCCTGGGCGCCGCGCATCGCTCGCGGCGAAGCGGTGCTGATGCAGAACGCGCTCAGGGGTATCCGCATGATGCCGCCCAAGGGCGGCAACCCCGGACTGTCGGACCAGCAGGTAAGGGCGGCCGTCGCGTACATGGTGGCGCAGTCGAAGTAGCCGGCGCAGCCAGCGCGATGCGCCGGCCAACGAGGTCAGAGAAACGCAAGCCAAGCGGGAGAGGCGATAGATGGAAGCGGCACACGGCCATGCTCACGAGCACGGGCACGATCACATTCCCTCCGGGATCATGCGCTGGGTCACTACCACCAACCACAAGGACATCGGCACGATGTACCTGTGGTTCTCGTTCTCGATGTTCATCCTCGGCGGGATCATGGCGCTGGTCATCCGCGCCGAGCTGTTCCAGCCCGGGCTGCAGATCGTCGAGCCCGAGTTCTTCAACAGCATGACCACCTACCACGGGCTGATCATGGTGTTCGGGGCGATCATGCCGGCCTTCGTGGGCTTCGCCAACTGGCTGATCCCGATGCAGATCGGCGCGCCGGACATGGCCTTCCCGCGGCTCAACAACTGGAGCTTCTGGCTGCTGCCGCCGGCCGCGCTGCTCCTGATCCTGGCCCAGTTCGCCCCGGGCGGCGGCGCCGGCGTGGGCTGGACGCTGTATCCCCCGCTCACCGTCCAGCAGGGCATGAGCATGGACCTGACCATCTTCGCGGTCCACATCCTGGGCATGTCCTCGATCATGGGCTCGATCAACATCATCACCACGCTCCTGAACATGCGTGCCCCGGGCATGACGCTGATGAAGCTGCCGATGTTCTGCTGGACCTGGCTGATCACCGCCTACCTGCTGATCGCGGTGATGCCGGTGCTCGCCGGCGCGGTCACCATGCTGCTCACCGACCGTCATCTGGACACGCACTTCTTCAACCCTGCGGGCGGCGGCGATCCGGTGCTGTTCCAGCACATCTTCTGGTTCTTCGGCCATCCCGAGGTCTACATCATCGCCATTCCCGCCTTCGGCGTGATCTCGCAGATCATCCCGGCGTTCTCGCGCAAGCCGCTGTTCGGCTACGCCTCGATGGTGTATGCCACCGCCTCCATCGCCATCCTGTCGTTCCTGGTGTGGGCGCACCACATGTACACGGTGGGCATGCCGGTGCAGGCGCAGCTGTACTTCATGTTCGCGACCATGCTGATCGCGGTCCCGACCGGGGTGAAAGTGTTCAACTGGGTGGCGACCATGTGGAAGGGCTCGCTCAGCTTCGAGACGCCGATGCTGTTCGCCGTCGGCTTCCTGTTCCTGTTCACCATCGGCGGCTTCACCGGGCTGGTGCTGTCGATCACGCCGCTGGACGTGCAGCTGCACGACACCTATTACGTGGTGGCGCACTTCCATTACGTGATGGTGGCCGGCGCCCTGTTCTCGGCCTTCGGCGGCATCTACTTCTGGCTGCCCAAGTGGACCGGCAGGATGTACGACGAGAAGCTCGGCAAGATCCACTTCTGGCTGACGTTCGTCTTCTTCAACATCGCCTTCTTCGTGCAACACTTCTCGGGGCTCGCCGGCATGCCGCGGCGCATTCCCGACTACTCGCTGCAGTTCACCGAGTTCAACGCGATCTCGAGCATCGGCGCCTTCGGCTTCGGCCTGTCGCAGCTGCTGTTCCTGTACATCGTGGTCAAGACCATCCGCAGCGGCGAGAAGGCCGCGCAGAAGCAGTGGGAAGGCGCCGACAGCCTGGAATGGACCGCGCTGCCGTCGCCGCCTCCCTACCACAGCTTCGAGACGCCTCCGCTCATCAAGTGATGGAGCGCACCAGGTGAGGCCGACGGCGGGCACGATGCAGGACGACCGGGACAAGCGCCGGGCGCGGAACCTGCGCACCGCATTGATCCTGGCGTCGATCGCGGCGGCTTTTTTCCTCGGCTTCCTGCTGCAACGCTTCTAGCGCGGACTATTCATGAACACTGAGGATGACAGCTGCCGCACACCACACCGCCCCGGCGCCTGCGGCGCCACCCCGCTTCGTGAGAGGCGGAGAACAGGCTTTCTTAAATCGCGCCTTAAGGGCGCACCCGGCGTGGCGCACGCGAATCGGCAATTGCTGCGCAAGCTGGTGGTGGTGGCGGCCGGGATGTTCGCGTTCGGCTTCGCGCTGGTGCCGATCTACAAGAGGATCTGCGAGACCACCGGCATGTACAACCTGGGCAGCGCCGACGTGGTGCGCAACACGCAGATCGACGAGAGCCGCCTGCTCACCATCGAGTTCGACGCCAACACGCGTGGGCTGCCCTGGGAGTTCCGGCCGCTGCAGAAGAGCGTGCGCGCACACCCGGGCGAGATGATCCAGGTGCTCTACGAGGTGCGCAACACCAGCGACGCGCCGGTGCTGGGCCAGGCCATCCCGAGCTACGGCCCGCAGGCGGCGGCGCAGTACGTGAAGAAGGTCGAGTGCTTCTGCTTCGCGCGGCAGGAGCTGAAGGGCAACGAAACCCGGCGCATGCCGGTGCAGTTCGTGGTGGATCCGCAGCTGCCGCGCGACGTGACGGTGATCACGCTGTCCTACACCTTCTTCCAGCTCGGGACAGCCGCAGCGTCGGGAGCGAGCTGACAGGATGGTGCGGTTCGATCTGCGCAGCCGCGCGCGAGTGGAGCGGTGACCCCGCCCAGGTTCGATGCAGAAAAACCAGGGTTCGATGCGGGAAAACCGAGGGTCGATGCAGAAAAACCCGGAGCCGAAGCGGGAACACGGGAACGGGCGCGCCCGCGACTCCTCGCCGCTGCGAGCGATGTCCGCGGTGCTCGGGGCGTTCATCGGCATCCGCAAGAGCAGCGCGCGCGACCGGGACCTGGCGAGTCTGAAGCCGGTCCACGTGATCGTGGCGGGTATCGTCGCCGCGGCGTTGTTTGTGATCATCATCGTGACGCTGGTCAACTTGATCGCGTGACGGGTAACACCCGCTTTCAACAACGAGCAGTAGAGTCAGAGGAGCCGCAACCATGGCCAGCACCGATTCCAGCAGCTACTACCTGCCGGCGCCATCGCGTTGGCCGGTGCTCGGGTCCACCGCGCTGTTCCTGATGGCCTTCGGCGCGGTGTTGCTGTTGAACGACTCGGTCTCGGGCTGGTTACCGCTGGCGGGGGGCGTTGCCGTGCTGATCTACATGCTGTTCGGCTGGTTCGGCACGGTCATCCGCGAGAGCGAGGGCGGCAAGTTCAACCAACAGGTGGACCTCTCCTTCCGCTGGGCGATGGGCTGGTTCATCTTTTCCGAGGTGATGTTCTTCGGCGCCTTCTTCGGCGCACTGTTCTACATGCGGGTGCTGTCGGTCCCCTGGCTCAGCGAAGGCGACACGGGAGCGCTGCTGTGGCAGAACTTTCATGCCGGGTGGCCGGTCTCGGGTCCCGGCCTGACCGAGCCCTTCACCCCCATGGGGGCGTTGGGCATCCCGGCGATCAACACGCTGATCCTGCTGTTCTCGGGTGCTACCGTGACCTGGGCGCACTGGGGACTCAAGCTGGGCGACCGCAGGCAGCTCAAGGTCGGGCTGTTCCTGACCATTGTGCTGGGCTGCCTGTTCCTCGCGCTACAAGCCTACGAGTACGCGCACGCCTACAGCGAGCTCGGCCTGACGCTCGGCACCGGGGCCTATGGCGCGACGTTTTTCCTGCTCACCGGCTTCCACGGTTTGCACGTCACGCTGGGCACGATCATGCTGATCGTGATTTTCTTCCGGTCGCTGCGCGGCCACTTCAAGCCGGAGCATCACTTCGCCTTCGAGGCGGTGTCCTGGTACTGGCACTTCGTGGACGTGGTCTGGCTGCTGTTGTTCGTTCTGGTTTACTGGCTGTAGGGGCACACAGGAGGGGGAGGAGAGTCCGCCGCAGGGCGGGTAAAAAAAGGCGCCGCACTCACGGGTGCGGCGCCGTCGTTTCGTGCGCACGATCAAAGTCCGCCGCGCGGGATGATGCCAGTGGCGTAGCCTACGATCAGCAGGATGAACAGCACGATCGACAGCGTGATGCGCACGGTGAGCGCCTTGACGGTGCGCTCGGACCGGCCTTTGTCGCGGATCATGTAGTACAACGCCGAGCCCAGGCTGGCGAGGATCACGATCAGAAACAGGATTACGAGGAATCGCATGGCGCTGTGCCCCGTGAGAGTCTAGCGGATGCGCCGGCTCTCCGCGAGCGCGCGCCTGTCCCGACAACGCCTATGAGGCCCTACCGCCACGCTCCGAACTCGCGCCTGCTGCTCGCGCTCGGCGCTGCCGGTGGCGTGATCGTCACCGCCTGGCTGGGCAACTGGCAGCTCGATCGCGCCGCCGAAAAGCTGGCGCTGCAGCAGCGCATGGATCTGGCGCAGCACCAGCCGGCCCTGCATCTGCCCTCGGAGCCGGTGGCAGCCGACACGCTCCTGTACCAGCGCGTGGAAGCGCGGGGCGAGTTCCGGCCCGAGCTCACCATCCTGCTCGACAACCGGGTGCACGAGGGCGTGGTCGGCTACGAGGTGATCACGCCGTTGCGGCTGGCGCGTGGCGACCTGCACGTGCTCGTGAACCGCGGCTGGGTGAAGGCCCCGCGCACTCGGCAGGAGCTGCCAGCGCTGGTCACGCCTGCCGGCCAGGTGCGCGTCGAGGGGATCGCGCTGCCACCGAGCAAGCGCTACCTGGAGCTGTCGTCGCAAACCGTGAGCGGAGCGGTGTGGCAGAACCTGGACCTGGAGCGCTTCGCCGCCGCCCACCAGACTGCGCTGCAGCCCATCGTGGTGCAGCAGCGCAACGATGCCGGCGACGGGCTGTTGCGCGCCTGGCGCCGGCCGGATACCGGCGTGAACACGCACCGCGCCTACGCCTTGCAGTGGTACGTCATGAGCGCGCTCATCGCCCTCGCCTATGTGGTGCTGCATGTCAGAGGAAGGAATGCGCCGCGCAGCGCGGATTAACCTGACTGCGCTCGCGGCGGTCGCCCTGTTGCCGTTCGCGGCGAGCTGGTTGCTTTACCGCTACTGGCAGCCGACCCGCTTCGCCAACTACGGCGAGCTGATCGAGCCCCTGCCGCTCGAGCGCGCGCTCGCGCCACAGGCCCTGCGCGACCTGCGCGGCAAATGGGTATTCCTGATGGTCGACTCGGGCGCCTGCGACGACCACTGCCAGCGCAAGCTATACGTGATGCGGCAAGTGCGCCTGACCCAGGGCCATTACCGAGAACGGGTGGAGCGCGCCTGGCTGGTGGACGACGGGCGCGCCCCCGCCGCCGAGCTCCTCGACCGTTATCGCGGCACGCGCGTGGTGGATGCGCACGGCAGCGCGCTGCTCACGCGGCTGCCGGTGAGCGGCGCGCTGCGCGACCATATCTACGTTGTAGACCCGCTGGGCAACGTGATGCTGCGCTACCCGCGCGACGCCGACGCCAGCCGCATGAAGAAGGACATCACGCGCCTGCTCAAAGTCTCGCGCATCGGCTGAACGGCCGAGTCGATGGCGCCGCACCGCTAATGTTTCGGCGACACCTCGGATGTCGCTCCGAAGAACGTGCCGCGCGTAAGGAAAGTGTAGTCCGCTTCAAACGCGCCGATCGCCAACAGCACCAGCAACAACAGCGGCGGGACCAGGATGGCATACACCAAGGCCAGCCGCTCCCACAACATGTGCATGAAGACGGCGACGATCAACCCCGCCTTCAACAACATGAACGTGAGGATCAGAAACCAGCGCAGGTAACCCTGAACGTGGAAGTAATCGACCAGATAGGACGCGGTGCTCAGGACGAACAGCCAGCCCCAGATCTTGAGATAGATGCCGATCGGATGTTGTTGCCCCTCCACGTGCGCCTTTTGTTGCGCTGCCGCGTGTGCCACGTGTTGCCCTTCCGCGTGTGCCATGATTTCCCTACCAGAGATAGAAGAGTGCGAAGATGAATACCCACACCAGATCGACGAAGTGCCAATACAGACCCATGGTCTCGACGATCTCGTAGTTTCCCTTCCTGCCGGTCAAGAAACCCGGCCTCTCGTGATCGAGATCTCCGCGCAACACCTTGGCGGCGACGATGAGCAGGAAAATCACGCCGATCGACACGTGCGTGCCGTGAAAACCCGTGATCATGAAAAAGCTCGAGCCGAACTGAGCCGCGCCCATCGGGTTGCTCCACGGACGCACCCCCTCGATGATCAGCTTGGTCCACTCGAATGCCTGCATGCCGACGAACGTGGCGCCCAATACCGCGGTGAGCAGCAAGAAGACGAAGGTCTTGACGCGATCTTTCCGATACCCGTAGTTGACCGCCAGCACCATCGTGCCGCTGCTGCTGATCAGGACGAAAGTCATGATGGCGATCAGGATCAGGGGGATGTTGTGGCCCCAGAGCGTCAAGGCGAAAACCTCGCTCGGGTTCGGCCAAGGCTCCGTAGTGGACGCCCGCACCGTCATGTACGAGATCAGGAAGCAGCTGAAGATGAAGGTGTCGCTGAGCAGGAAGATCCACATCATCGCCTTGTACCAGGGCACCTTCTTGAATGCCCGCTGGTCCGAGGACCAGTCGGCAACGGCGCCTCGCAAGCCTTCAGGCAATTCTTGCGCACTCGTCAGCGCGGGTTGCGTCATGTTCTTTGACCCCCCTTATAGGTGGACAGCGGCCGCTACCGATGCGGGGCGAATTGCGTGGGGAAGCTAAGCAGGGCGAACAACACCAGCCAAACCAGAAGCAGATAGTGCCAGTACACCGTGCACAGCTCCACGCTCAAGCGCAGCTTGCCGACCTCGACCCCACGCCACACCTTGGCGGTGGTTCTGCACCAGACCCACAGGCCGCCCAACAGGTGCAAGCCGTGCATTGCGGTGAGCAGGTAAAAGAAAGCGTTGGCGGGATTGGCCGTTGCGAAATAGCCCGCGGCGCTCAGCTCTTGCCACGCCCAGAGCTGTCCGAGCAGAAAGGAAAAGCTGAACCCGCCCGCGGTAATCAGGCCGATTCTCACGCCGTCACGCTGTCCCCGTTGCGCAGCAGTCCGCGTCGATTGCATGGCAACACTGGCGAGGATCAAGGCACCCGTGTTCAGCCACAACACTCGCGGGACGGCCAAGGTGATCCAGTCCGTCGCCATCATCCGCATGAAGTAGGCGCTGATGAGCAGCACGAACAGAGACGTCGCGACCGCAAGAAACACCCCGAGACCGATCTTCACCGAGGGCAGGGAGAACGCACCGTTCTGACCGTCTTCGATCGGCTGTTGCTCGATCCAGGGACTGACATTCAGCGTTTGTCGCAACAGCCACCCGACGACGACGGCCATGATTGCGGCCAGCACCAGCAGGGTGATCGTCACGACTGCGCTTCCTTCTCCTGCCCGGCTTTGCGAGCCGGCGGCTGGTTTTGCGGTATGAAGTCCTCATCGGCGCCCGGCACGCTATAGTCGTACGCCCAGCGATAGACCACCGGCAGCTTCGCGCCGAAGTTGCCGTGCTTCGGCGGGGTGTCGGGGGTTTGCCACTCCAGGGTGGTGGCGCGCCAGGGGTTGCCGCCCGCGGGCTTGCCCTTGAAATAGCTCCGGATCAGGTTGTACAGGAACACCAATTGGGCCGCGCCCACGATCAACGCCGCGATGGTGATCGCGGCGTTCAAGGAGTGTGCCGATTCGGGAATAAAGTCGAGGTTTTGAACGGCGTAATAGCGGCGCGGCACACCCAGGATGCCCAGGTAATGCATCGGGTAGTAGATCGCATAGGTCCCGAGGAAGGTAACCCAGAAGTGGATCTTGCCCAGGGTATCGTCCAGCATTCGCCCGGTGATCTTGGGGTACCAGTGGTAGATGGCTCCGAACACAGCCAGGATCGGCGACACCGCCATCACCATATGGAAGTGAGCGACGACGAACATGGTGTCGGAAAGCGGGAGGTCCACGGTCACGTTGCCCAGGAACAGGCCGGTCAACCCGCCGTTGATGAAGGTGAAGACGAAGGCGATGGCGAACAGCATGGGCACGGTGAGGTGGATGTTCCCGCGCCACAGCGTCAGCACCCAGTTGTAGACCTTGATGGCGGTGGGAACGGCGATGATCAGCGTGGTGGTGGCGAAGAAGAAGCCGAAGTACGGATCCATCCCGCTGACATACATGTGGTGCGCCCACACGATGAAGCTCAGGCCGCCGATCGCCAGAATCGCCCACACCATCATCCGGTAACCGAAGATGTTCTTTCTGGCATGAATGCTGATCAGATCGGAGATGATGCCAAAGGCCGGCAGGACGACGATGTAGACCTCGGGGTGGCCGAAGAACCAGAACAGATGCTGAAACAACACCGGGCTCCCGCCCGAGTAG
>Ga0299906_10002761_pt1 | contig 14506 bp, 13 predicted proteins | sample RVTome_14_FD_200259 | JGI IMG/M metagenome (GOLD analysis project Ga0299906, IMG submission 200259) | Soil microbial communities from uranium-contaminated site in the Upper Colorado River Basin, Wyoming, United States - RVT145D125 (version 2) ... | reverse complement strand
CTCAATCCGTTCGGCGTCCATGCCACAAGTCCTCCAAAACCAACGACTTGGAAGACTTATCGACGACTCCAGTGCCATCCCTTGAGCTTATCCGGCGCTGTAGTGGTAGTTGTACGGCCCGTTGACCACCGCATCGCCGGTGAACAGGATTTTTTCCTTGGGCAGGTAGGCGAACCCGTCGCCGCGGGTGTGGGCGGTGCCGAAGTGGAGAAACTCGACCCGCCGACCGTCCTGCTCGACGACCATGCGGGTGGGAAAGGTGACGATCGGCGGCAGCGGACCGTCGCGACCCAGCGCTTTGACGTCCTCGCGCTTCTCGGCTTCCTCGCGCCAGCGCTGCGGCTCGTAGCGACGGATCTCGGTCACCACGTTTTCATGCGCCACCGGCACCGCCCCGTTCTCGAGCCACACCGGATTGCCGTAAGCGTGGTCGCCGTGGTGATGCGTATCGAACACCAGGCGCACCGGCTTGTCGGTGACCTTGCGAATGTCGGCGACGCAGGCCTTGGCGCCGCTGGGAAAATTTCCGTCGATCGCCAGCACGAAGTCCTTGAAGATCACGAAGCCGTTGTTGCAATGACCGTGACCTTCCAGATCGCCGTGACGAAAGTAGACGCCCTCGGCCAACTGAATGACCTGGGTCGGCTCGGTGTGTAAATGCCCGGCGTCCTCGTGCGCGAACGAGACGACGGGCAAACAGAACAACGACAACGAAGCGATCGTGAAAGCGGTACGCATGGTTCAATGACTCCGGTAACGCTGGTGCGTGAATCCCTTCTCGCACCCACCCAACGCGGGAATCCTTTCCCGCGAACCAACGCAGGATAGGAATCCTGTAATCCGATTGGCGAAGAAAGGATTCTCGCCCCGGCACGCAAACATTCCCATTCAATGACCGAGGACAACCACGTTTCCGTCCCCGACGCTGACGACGATCTCGCTCTTTCGGTCGCCGTTCACGTCGCCCAGAATGGGCGTACCCACCGGGGCGTCGAAGCGTTTCCGCCAGACGAGCTCGCCTCGGCCGCCGGCGTCTCGAACGACGCGTAGATCACCGTCTTGCCCGCCGAGCACGAACTCGGGCTGCCGTCCCCGTTCACGTCACCGCTGACGATGCCGCTCGGGGCCGTGGGGAGCGACATCTTCCAAGCGGGCTTACCGGTGGCGGCGTCGAAACAGACGAACGTCCCGTCGGCTTCGGTCTGTCCGACGCGCCAGCCCCGACCCTCCGCCGGCGGGAGCAGCCCCTCGACGAATCGTTGACCGCTCACCTGCAACGGCCAGCGTTCGGTGGGCAGGTACTCGGCCCACAATCCCTGTTGCCCGTCGACGGTGATGCTGCAACGAGACGTATACGCGCCGCCGAGGTAGATGATCGGCGAACCGTCGGCGCGCCCGAGGACGGCGGGCGAGGCATAGGCCGCCCAATGCTTGACCAGTTTCGTCACGCCGATCGGACCGACGTGCAGACGACCGGACGGGCCGTCGGCGACGCAATAAAAGTCGGGATTCAGGAAGAGCACGTCGTCGCGCCCGTCCTGGTTGTAATCCAGCACCGACGCCCTACCCCCGAACGCCTGAAAATGGCGTTGGATGTCGGGCACTTCTTCACGCTGCCATACCGGCTTGCCGGTCCGGCCGTCGAGAACGTACGTGCGCGCGGCGGGTTTCGTGCTGTAGGTGAACACATCGAGTTGCCTGATACCCGTAGGCGTCAATCTCAAACCCAACTCCGGTTTTCCGTCGATACCCCCTGGTTGTTCCGAGGTTTTCCCGAAGTAGTTCCATCTAGTCCACCTTCGACTGCCATGCTCGCACGTCGATTCCGAGCCTTTATCCCTGCCCGAACTGTGGTCGGATGATCCGGAAGTCTCGCACGCTCAAGTCCTACGGGGTCGACTCACACCATATCTTCAACTGCAAGCGCTGCACATTTCGGAAACAGCATATGTTCCGTGGCCCCGGCCTCTCCTCTGACCATCCCTTCTCATGGTACGTCAACGTTGAGGGCAATACCTGGTGTCCCGCATGCGAGTAGCCCCTGCTGGCGGTCCAGATGCGCAATAGCTGCGCAATTGCGTCCTGGGCAGGTCCCCTCATGATCCCGACCACCCACCTCCAGACCCGAGTACGCTCCCTGGGGTACCCACCTACGGGACGCAGACGTCCCGGTTTGGCGTGGTGTGGGCCACCGAGTTCGGCCGGACGCCGGGAGCGCAGGGCGCCGACGGCCGGTTTATCCCGGCTCGTTATGCCAGTTGGCATGGTATCGGCAGTGTCCGCAGCCGCAGCAAATAACCCACTCAGAACGACGAAAAGAAGTAAGGTTGACAACATATTCACGACTATATCCATGTCTCTTCAATGATCGGTTTTGAGAGCGTTGTTCCGGTAGCGTCGCAAGAGAGCCACAGCAGCGGTCCCACCAACGACCGCCAAGGCAAGCACCAAGGCGACAGTTGGCGTGGTGTCTTGGCGCGATTCTGGAACCGTCGTGTTTGCCTGATGTGATTTCATCGATGCTACACTGGCCGGAACAGCACCTGCTTCAGCTGCTCTGGCAATTGCGTCATTCCGCTCAGGAACAGACAACTGTAATGCGTCAATGGTCTCCTCAAGGACTGCGCCCAATGAGTCGTAGTTCGCATTATTTGTCGCCCACATGATTCCTGCCATATTATCATACACTGTCGTCCCCGGCGGAAGGTGTTTCCAAAGATCAAACTTCGCGTCTTCAATTCCCGTGTTAATCTGGATATTGGGCCTCCCTTCCCGCCATCCATCTACTTCCAATACGTGAACCTGTCGGTGACGTTGCTCCGGCTGATTGGGATCACGCACATATGCGATCTTTTTACCATAGACGGGTATCCATACCGTGTCCGCTACTTCCACTGCCTCTTCAATCAGAAACTCGATAACAGGCCCTCCCCCTTCCACCGGTGCCAAATAATAGGTGTGCCGTATTGGTAAGAAACCACGATGCACATCAATCCATACCGACATTTTGGTTTTATCATCTTGCGGATCAATCAAGTCGACACGACGGCACACTTGGCCGTTGATCGCTTCTGCCTCGCTAACAAGATGTGATCGGTCCGACTTCAATAAGGACACTAGATTCTGATCTAAACCGTGGAGGTGCGGTCGCGGAGTATTCATTAGCATCATAGGAAAAAAGTCAGCAACGTTACTCCGGGCCTGATGCGAAAAACTCTTCATCGATGGTAGCGGTTCCGTCGTCTACCGCGTGAATCGTCGAAATGCGGCCGTTGTACGCTGCCTCAACACGACGCATCGTTTTTCTTATAGAAGGGTCTTTACAATACAGGTAATTATGATATGTTTTCGCTCCTTTGATTACCGACGTCCCGTCATACCGGTAGAAGGCGTCGTACGAAGTCGACTCCGACGCGTTGAAGCTGAACGCTACTGATAGATCAATAATTCGGGACCTTGCCGCTTCAACACCGATTAGAATATCGTTTTGGGTGAGAGTCGCCACGCCGCCGGTAACGGTAACGTTGTCGGCAGGATAGGCCGTCTCGCGCGGCGCGTTCCAGCGCAGACCGTAGGCGTTGGTGAACTTGTAATTCGGGTCCAGCACCAGCGTCATCGGTTTCGGCAGCGCGCCCGCACCCAGGAATTCGTCGGCCCGTTCCCCCAGGCCGGCGCCCGGCCCCGGGTACACCAGAACGACCCGCGCGCCCGCCTGGGCGTACGCCGCGGCATCGCGCCTAAGATCGGCCACCTGCTTGGTGCAGATCCCGCATTGATAACCGGGGTAACCCCGCAACACGACGAGGACCACCGGGCCCTCTTTCGTCAGTCGGCTCAATTGAACCGCCTCACCGTCGATCGTCTTGAAGGTGAAATCCTTCGCGGGTTGGCCGATCTTGGGCGGCGCCTTACTCGTCTCGGCGTCCGCGACCAATGCCGGCGGCGCCCCGGCGAACCCCGCGACCACCCAACAGACCATCAGCTTGTTGACGTGCTTGCTCATGGGAATGACCTCCGTTTGACGTTGGCGGCTCGCAGTTTTCGGATTGACCCTCACGGAGAATCTAGACCCTAAGCCGATCGCCGTCAATCCGGACCTGCGGGTCATTTCACTCACGTGCATTGTCACCCTGTGGGTTGGTTTCAGCTTGCGGCAACCGGCGATCGAACACGAACGGCTCCGTGGGACTGTCCGTGACCGTAATCTTGACCGGCGGCGCGATGCGGCCCTGGTCGACCTGCACCCGCAGCACGTTCTTGGCCGAGAAGGGATGGTCGTGGATCCATCGGTGTCCGTCGCCGTGCAGATACAACATCGGTTTGGCGAACCGCTCGGCTTCGCGCTCGAAGGGCACGAAAAAACCGTCATGATGCCGCGTCGGAGTGGCGTGTGCGATCACGACCGCATTGTGCACGTCATCCTTGTGCCGCCGGAGATGAAGGCGCGTCCAGTCGAGGTTCTGGGCGAATCGTCGAGACCACTCGTCGCGGTCATGCAGCCGTCCGCCGACAATGTTGAGCCCGATGAACAGCACCTCGTTGTGCACGAACGCGAAGTTCTCCTGGCGCTCGACTTGCCGGTACACGCCGAAACGATGCGGCCACCACTGCTCCATGCGCAGGAGATGCTCGGTCCATAGACGCCACGCCTCTTCGGGTTCGACGTTCGAGCAATCGTTCCACTCGTTGTCGCCGGGCACGATGAACACCGGCGTGGCCGAGGCGCGCAGATGCGAGGCGACCGTGGCGTAGATCGGCTCGACGCACGGCGATCCGCCGGCCTTGATGTCGCCGACGTGCACGACGAACTCGGTGGCGGGGTCGATCTCCCGGATCTGCACCGGTAGCTGCACGATCTCCGGCGGCGAATAGGGTACGTCACCCATGGCCGAGAACACGACGAGATCACGCGGCGAAGCGGCGTGGACGCACAATCCCGGCGTCAACGTGAACATCCCCAATACCAGCCGAAACATCCCGCGTCGTGCCGGCGGTCGTGAATCCCGAGTCTGCTTGAGCATGCTCCATTCCCCTTGTATGAAAGTTGTACGGATCGAGCGTGCCGGTCAGAACCACATCGACTTGTCCACGACGTTGCGCAGCGGTTCATTGCGCACGAACCGGCCGATGTTGTCCAGCAGCACTTCGAGGTGACGTCCCGCCACCGGCGGCGCGCAGCCGGCGATGTGCGGTGTGATGATGACGTTCTCCATGTCCCACAGCGGATGGTCCTCCGGCAGCGGCTCGATCTCGAAGACGTCGAGGGCCGCGCCGGCGATCTCGTTCGCGGTCAGGGCCGCGGTTAAATCGTTCAAATCGACGATCGCCCCCCGGCCGATGTTGATCAAGTAGGCCGAACGCTTCATCAGTGCGATCAGCGCTCGGTTGAACAGTTTCTCCGTCTCCGGCGTGTGGGGGGCCGCGATGACGACGAAATCGCTCTCGACCAGCAGCTCGGGCAGCCGCTCCGGCGAATCGAGCCGGGAAACCTCGGGCGGCGCGTCAGTGAGACGCGCATCGACGGCCACGACGCGCATGCCGAACGCATTGGCCCGCCGGGCGATCTCCAGGCCGATCGCGCCGAGCCCGACGATGCCCATCGTCTGATCGGGAAGAAAAAGATGCGCCCGGTCGAGGTCGGAGGTCATCCCGGGTCCACTCAGAAAGTTGGTGCGGGCCGACTCGCCCCCGATCGGCGCCCAGCGACGCTGCGTCTGTTGTCGCATGTAACGGTGCAAGTTCCGCGCGAAGCAGACGACGTACCCGAGGACCTGGTCGGCGATGATGTCCGAGTACAGCCCGCGCATGTTGCACAGCACGCACGGGTGTTCGACCAATTGCGGAAAAATGTAATGTTCGAGACTCGCGGTGGCGGTCTGCACCCAACGCAGCCGGGTCGCCGCGGCCAGCATGGCCGGCGTCAGCTTGCCGAACAGCGCGTCGGCGTCGACGATCTCGCGCTCGGCCTCGGATTCCGACGTCGCGTTGACCACCGCCATCGCACCGGCGGCGGCCGCGATCTTCGCCAGCCGTTCCGCTTCGACCGCCGGATAGAGCACGAGTTTCATGCCGTTCTCCAATCGTCCCGCACGCGACGGACCTCGCCGCGCGCCAGGGTCAGCGTACGGCAAACCCGCCGCGACACCAAGTGTCCGGTCCGGCAGGGAGGCGGTTCGCGCGGGAATGCATTACCATCGGCTATCCGTTCACGTTCAGATTATGGAGCCAGCCATGAAACGATTGATTCCGTACGTCGCCGTCGTTGTGTTGACCGCCCCGCCGCTCGACGTGGTCCGTGCCGACGAGAACCAGGACCCGTCCAAACGCGTCTACGGCGAATGGCTGATCCGAGTCAAGCCCGACCAGGGTAAAGCTTACAATCAACTGATCGAGCGCGAGGGGTTGCCGCTCTTTCGCGAAGCGGGCGGGCGCATGGTCGGCTGGTGGAACACGCTGGTCGGCGATTTGTACGAGCATGTCACCATCTGGGAATACGACGACATGGCCGCGTTCGAGAAAGCGATCGGCTTTCTGGGCGGAAATGAGCGCTTCGCGCGTTTCGTCGCCCAGCGTGATCCGCTGTTGTCCGGCGAGGAGAGTCGATTCCTCCGGCTGCATCCTGCCGCACGACGGCCGCGGCTGCCCGAGCCCGCCAAGTTCGTCATTCACGAGATCCACCGGGTGCCGCTGGCGCAGCGCGGCAGTTACCTCGACTTCATGACCACCGAAGGCATCCCCATGCTCGAAGGCCACGGCTTTCGACCCACCGGTCCGTGGCTGGTCGACGTCGGCCGATGGACGGAGATCACCTACCTGTTCCGATTCGAGAGTCTGGCCGAACGCGAACGGCTGATCGCCGCGTTCTCGACCCATCAGGACGCGGCGAGATACGGCAAACAGATCGGCGAGCTGGTCACCGAAGTGACCACCCGCATGCTCCTGCCCGCGCCGTTCTCTCCGCGCAACGCCGCGGTCGACGCCGAAATCGAACCCACCGCCGCGTTTCCGCACGTCGAGCAGCTCGCGCCCGGTGTATTCGCCGCCGGCTTCGCCCACCGCCACGGTTCGGTCAACTGCGGCTGGACCGCCGACGGCGATGACACGTTGCTGATCGACCTGCCGCGCGGTGTGCCCGCCGACGCGTTTCTCTCGCTCGTCGACCGCACCACCGGCAAGCCGCCCCGCGGAATCGTGCTGACGCGACTGGACGACGCGGACGTTTCCATACTCGAGGCCTTGCTCATCAAGGGGATGCTGACGAACATCGTCACGACACCGGCAATCCACCGTCGGCTGACGACGTTATCCAGTGTAATCCCGACGAACATGATCGAGTCGGTGGACACGCAGCGATCCATCGGTGCCGCGACGTCGAAAATCAACTTCATACCCCTCGATCAGGTGGTCGGCACCGGCGGAGCGGCCGTTCATCTCCCTGATGCCGGCGTCTTGTTCGCGGGACCGGCGGTGATCAACGGCCCGCGTGCCGTCCTGACCGGCCGGGATACCGCACGATGGATCTCGACGCTTCACCGGCTCGAATCGTTGACGCCCTCCCGCGTCGTTCCCGGCATCGGCTCATGGTACGGATCAGGGTTACCGGAACGTCAACGACAGTATCTCGCCGAGTTGCGGCGACAGGTGGCCTACGGCATCAGCATGGGCCGACCGCTCGACGCGATCACGCGCGAAGTTTTGCTTCCCGCCTCGTACTACACCTGGATGCCGTACGACGATCCGGTACCTGAGGATGTCGCCCACGTGTTCGGGGAACTGACCATTCCCTTCGCACCGTTCAACGGTCGACCCCCGAGCGGGTCGAACGAAACACACCACGCACTGGTGTTCATCGGCGACCGCTATCATGAACCGGAGCACGTGCGGCAGGGTCTGAAGTCCGTGTTCGAATCGTCGGGAGTCGTCCCCCACTTCGCGGTCGACGTGCGCGTGCTGTCGGCCGACAACCTGAAGCGAGTCGATCTGCTGGTGATCCTCCGCGACGGCATGATCTGGCCCGACGGGCGCGACAAGCCATACAAAATCTGGATGACGCCCGAACAGGAACAGGCCGTCGTGGATTTCGTCGAGCGTGGCGGCGGCTTCCTCAACCTGCACAATTCGATGGGCCTCTATCCGAAGGACGGACCGTTCCTGGATTTGGTCGGCGGCAATTACACCGGACACGGGCCACTCGAACGGTTCCACGTCGAGGTCGTCGACGCGCACCATCCGATCACTCGCGGCGTCAAACACTTTTCCGTCGCCGACGAGCAGCACACTCCGGTCTACGACCGGGATCGTGTCCACATACTCCTGCACAACCGTTCGGATGACGGCAAGGTCGCCGCCGCGGGCTGGGTGCGCGAACCCGGCCGCGGCCGGGTCTGCCACCTCGCCAACGGCCACACCCGCGAGTCGTTGACTCACCCGATGTTCCAGCTGTTGATGCGCAACGCGGTGAACTGGTGCCTGCGACGCGAATAACGAACATCACCGATTGCTTACGAAGGCTTTCATTTTTTCGAGCGTCACACCCGGGGTCTGGCAGAACTCGATGAGGGCGCGTTCGCTCTTGAAGACGTCGTAGCAGGCGGGTCCGACGGCCTTGGCGTGTGCGGGGGGCACGCGGATGGCGCCGTGTTCGTCGCCCTGCACCAGGTCGCCGCTGTGGATCGTCGCCCCGCCCACGGTGACCGGCTTGCCGAAATCGACCAGGTGCACGTAGGCGTGCGAAACCAGCACCTCGGCGGCGAGGAACTGAAAACCCAGCGGCCGGACGACCGACAGATCGCGCACGCCGCCGTCGGTGATCAGGCCGACGCAGCCCAGGGCGCGATGCACGTTGGCGTTGACCTCGCCCCAGAACGATCCGACCGGCTTGGGGGCGTCGAGGTCGTGGATCACCACGACCGTCGGCTTGGGGATCGACCAGAGGTACTCCCAGTAGTCGAAGCGCTCGACGTACGGATCACCCGAGCCGCGCGGCTTGGAAGCCTGGATCGCCGCCGTGGCCGCGTACCCGTTCATGACGCCCATCTCGGGAAAGATGCAGCGGATCTCGGGCGAGACCACGCCCGCGAGCCGGTCTTTCTCGCCCAGCCGCTCGAGCGCGTTGGCGACGGTCGGCGTGTCGAAGCGCCGGAGGTAGACCAATTCATCGGCGGTCAGCGGCGCTTGCGTCGTGCCGGCTTGCGCGGCGGCGCCCATCGTTGCCACGCCGGCCACACCGGCCGCCTCCAGAAACTGACGTCGGTTCAAGTTGGACATGGACGTTCTCCTCATGTGAAACTCGTGTTCTGTTCCGTATGCGCGCCTATGATCACGCGCCGCCTAACATTCGTGCAAGCGGAAATGAGCACCGCCTTGCGGAATCGCCCGTGGTGCGCGTACGCTGCGTCGCGCGGGATACCCCGAGGAGCATTCGCATGCAACTGAAGGTCGGCATCATCGGCGTGGGGATCATGGGCAGCTCGGTCGGCCGGGCGTTGCAACGGAACGCCGATGCGCGGATCGTCGCGGTCGCCGACCCCAACCCCGAACGGCTCGAGGCCGCCGCGGCCGAATTCTCGACCGAATCGACCTACGCAGAGTTCGAGCCGATGCTCGACAAAGCCAAGCCCGACGCCGTCTTCATCGCCACGCCGGACTGGGCACACCTTACGCCGGTCATGGCCTGCCTCGATCGCGGCATCCACGTCCACGTGGAAAAGCCGATGACCACCGACGAGCCCGAAGCCGCGGCCGTCGTACGCAAAGTGCGCGAGACCGGTCTGAAGCTCCAAGTCTCCTACAATCACCGCTGGCTCGCCCCCTACCACACCGTGGCCGAACAGATTCGAGCGGGCAAGATCGGCCGACCTCTGACCGGCTACGCCCGCAAGAACAACCCGATCACCGTGCCGACAAAGATGCTGCCGTCCTGGGCGAAGGACAGCTCGCCGATGTGGTTTCAGTCATCGCACGATATCGACCTCGTCAACTGGTGGTTTGACGATCAGCCGGTCGAAGCGAAGTGTTACGGCATCAAACGCGTGCTGCGCGAACGATTCGGCTGGGACACCTATGACGCGCTGCAAGGGATGGTGCGCTACGCGGGCGGCGGTTTCGCGACGTTCGAAGCTTCATGGGTCTATCCCGAGAAGCATCCGGCCATGCCCGACAGTTTCATGGCCGTGGTCGGCGAGCAAGGCCATCTGCACGTCGACCGCAAGGCCGAGGCGATCGAGATGAGCACCCCCGACGGGCTCGCCTGGCCGCGATCACTGCTGAACGCCAAAGTGTTCGACCGCTGGGTCGGCGCTTTCCCGTCGTGCATCAACAGCTTCATCGATTGCGTGCTCGAGGACCGCGAGCCGTATGTCACCGCGCTCGACGGCTGGCGCGCGACGGCCGTGCTCGACGCCCTGCACCGATCCGCCGACACGGGCGAAACCATTGGAATTCCCGAGCCGCCCCGCTGAGTACCGCGTGGCGCAAGAACCCGGAAACATTTCCTCAATAAGGAGTACGGAAAATGGATGCTGCGATTTCAGAACTGGTCGGTCAGTATGAAACCGGACACATCACGCGACGTCAGCTCGTCCGTCGGCTGTCGGCGGCCACTCTGGCGTCGGTCGGCCTGGGCGGCACGGCCCTGGCGGCGGAGAAGACCGAAAGCACGTTCAGCGCCCTCGGGCTGAACCACATCGCCCTGCGGGTCACCGATGTCTCCCGCTCGCGCGACTTCTACCTCAAGCACCTGGGACTCAAGGTCCGCCGCGAGGACGCGGGCAGCAACTGCTTCATGACCTGCGGCGATCACTTCGTAGCGCTCTTCCGATCGGACAAGCCGCGGATGGATCATTTCTGCTTTTCGATCAAGAACTACGATCAGCAGGCCGCGGCCAAGAAGCTCAAAGCGCACAACATCGAGCCGGACACGCCGCAGGGAACGAACCGCATCTACTTCGATGATCCCGATGGGATCAAGGTGCAGCTCGCGGCCGCCGAACATCGGCCGTAGGCGACGATGCCATGCGCATGGACTACGCTCCCGCTCCACACGCCCCGAGCCGGGTCCGCTGGATCGTCTTCGGCCTGGCGGGCGGGGCGTCGTTCATGCTCTACCTGCACCGCTATACGTTCGCGCTGATCAAGCCGCGGTTGCAGGCCGAATGGGACCTCGACAAGGTGCAGCTCGGCCTGCTGGATAGCGCCTTTTCGGTCTGCTATCAGGCGTTTCAGTTTCCCGCCGGGCTGCTCGCGGACGTGCTCGGAGTTCATCTCGTCCTGGGCGTCATGATCATCTTCTGGTCGGCGGCGCTCGGTCTGCACGCGCAGGCGCCGGGGGTCGGCGCGCTCTGGTATGCGCGGGCGGCGCTGGGGATGGGTCAGGCCGGCGCGTTCGCGTCGATCACGCGCATCACGCGCACCTGGTTTCCCGATTCGATTCGCACGACGGTGCAGGGCCTGGTCGGCGTATTCGGCGCTCGACTCGGCGGGGTCGGGGCGAACCTGATCGTCGGCGCGCTGCTGATCGGCACGCTGAGCTTCGCGTGGCGACCGGCGGTCAAGCTCGTCGCCGCCGTGGGCATCGGTTTGGGCATCGTGTTCCTGTTGGTCTTCCGCAACGCGCCGCGACGCCACCCGTGGGTCAACGACGCCGAGGCGGATCTGATCGCGGGTGCCGATGCGTCCTCGCCCGATCGCGACGAGCGCCTTTCCGTCGCAGGTCTGTTTCGCCGGATGAGTCGGCGGTCGATCCTGAACCTGTTCGCGCTGAATCTCCAGTCGACGCTGAGCACCATGGCGGACATGATCTACGCCGCGTGGATTCCGCTGTTCCTCTTTGAAGTACACGGTCTGAACTTCAAGGAGATGGGTGTGTATTCCGCCCTGCCGCTCATCGGCGGTGCGCTGGGCGGCGCGGCCGGCGGATGGCTCAACGATACGCTCATTCGTCGCACCGGCAACCGTCGCTGGTCGCGCTCGGCCGTGGGCTTGACCGGCAAGGGACTTGCCGCGGGGCTCGTGGGTTTTGCGCTGGTTTTCTACGAGAATCCGTACGTCTTCTGTACGATCCTGTTCTTCGTCAAGTTCTTCGGCGACTGGAGCCTGACCACGGGCTGGGGCACCGTTACCGACATCGGCGGGCGATCGTCGGCAACCGTCTTCGCGTTCAACAACGGCATCGCCGGCTTCGGTTCAATCCTCGCTCCGCCGATGTACGGCTACCTCGCCGAACAATACAACTGGTACCTGGTCTTCGTCGTCGCCGCCGTCATCTACGCGCTGTGTGCCGCGAGTTGGCTGCTGGTCGATTGCACGATTCCGCTGGTCCGGGAAAAACCGCACGCATTCGAGGTCGTGTGAGATCACGAATCCATCCCATAGGACACGAACACGCGATCGGCGGCGTTGCCCAAGGCGACATGCATGCGTCGACGGGCCGGCTCGGCGATGATTGACGCGACGGTTTGTCCGGCGGTCTCGATGCCTTGTCCTACCTCGTCGGTCCGGCGGCGGCAGATCGCGGTCGGATCGTTCTCGCGATCCCCGAGGAATCGTTGAACGTCCCCGACAGTGATCTCGCCGTAACGGTCACGCAACAGCCCGTTCATGCGCTCCAGCCGCGTGAACGAGTCGGGCATGCAGCGTTGGTGGTTGGCCGGCGTCGCATATCGGTCGCCGACGAAATGGTTGCTGTGGGCGATGAAGCCCGCGCCGTCGTCGCCGACCGTCACCGGTCCCGCGGTGGTGGCCTCGATGTTGAGAATCTTGCGTCTGCCGTCGCACAGCACGTAGCTGCCGTTGGCCCCAAGCGGGACTTGGCCGAGCAGCGCGCTAATTTCATCGAGCCGGGTACATTCTAGCATCATGCGTTTGACCGGGTAGTGCGGCAGGCCGAAGCGTGGTTGCGGCCCCCCGGTGCCGAGGTCGGCGGCGAACTGGCCCACGCCGGCGCTGTTGATCCCGTGGTACCCGATCATGCCGCCGAACGTCCAAATCAACACTTCGGGCTTGCCCGTCGGCTCGAGGTGCAGCACGTAGGCGAAGTCGATGATCTCCGCAAAGGTGTCGGCGTTCTGGCCGATGAGGATCTCGCCGTCGGCCGTCCCACGCGAGCCGATGACGTACGTCGTGCAACCCTCGTCGCCGACGCGCGTCAGGGCGCCGCGAATGTTGACCGCCAGCGCGTCGGCGCGCGAGATGCCCGCGCCCTCCGCCAATCCGTCCAACTCCTCCAGCAAATGCGGGCAGTGCGTCGTGAACAACGGCGTGAATCTCAATGCGCGCTCACGCAGTTGTCGGCGCGACAATCGCAGGGTTCGCATGATGTAGGCGAGATGGGCGTGGATATGCTCGGCCGCCTGCGCGCCGTGCTGCCGACCGAGCTTGCGGTGATCGCCCGCAGCCCGATAGAACGGATACCGCCCCGTCACTCCGCGCGGGCTTGCTGCCGGATTCGATTGCGAGCAACCGGCCGCCATGCCGACCGCGGCGGTGTGCAGGAACGCGCGACGGGTCACGTCATGGGGGGCGGCTTTTCGCATGGTCACGACCGGCCGTGTTTGGGATCGAGCTGATGGGACATCATGTGTGGGCGGATGTCTCGATTGCCGCCGTCGAGCATGCCCTGGACGAATTCCACCGTCTTGTCGACCGCCAGGGTCGCGAGTTGATGACCCTTTTCCGCCGTGGCTTCGAGGGGCAGCTTCTCTTCCTGGTCGCGCATGGCGTGGTGCCGGACGTTCTCGGGAAACAAGGCCAGCGCGATCGACGTTTCGTATTCGGTGGCGTGCCCCGGCACGCCGGTGGTGGCGATCTTCTCGGCCTCGACCCGGCTCAGGTTCCAATACGAGTGAAACTGGACGTTCAGCTCCGGGTCGACGGATTGGAAGTAGAGCTGCCACTGCCGCAGGATGCCGTAGACCGGGGCTTCGTTGCCGCCGTGGCCGTTCAGAATCAGCACGTTCTTGACGCCGTGCCGGATCAGGCTCTCGACCGCGTCGAACAGAACCGTCAGCCAGGACCCCGGCTTGGCGGTCACCGTGCCTTTGTGCATCATATGGTGCTCGGAGATGCCGACGTTCATCGGTGCCGCGACGATGACGTGAGGATAGAGTCGCAACGCGGCCTGTTGCGAGATGTACATCGCCGAACGTATGTCGTGCTCCATCGCGAGATGCTCGAGATGCTGCTCGATCGCGCCGGTGGGAATGATGGCCGCGCCGAACTTGCCGGCAGCGACGGCTTCTCGGAATTCGCGTCGCGTCATCTTACCGATCATGACCTCGGGGTCGGGCATCGTTGCCTCCTGGAGTCGTGTACAGTCCGAATGCCATTGTATCCGAGCCGCGACCGTAAGGGAGCGCCGCGCGACGTCCGAGGAAGAAACGCGTAGGAGATGACACAGCAGTGCCGGGCGCGCGTAACGGAAACGTGACGCGACGATGAGAATCGATCGGTCGCTCCCTGACGGTCGCGGCTCCGTAAAATAAGGAGTTTTCGTTTGGGACAGCGTGGA
>Ga0299906_10002759_pt1 | contig 14511 bp, 9 predicted proteins | sample RVTome_14_FD_200259 | JGI IMG/M metagenome (GOLD analysis project Ga0299906, IMG submission 200259) | Soil microbial communities from uranium-contaminated site in the Upper Colorado River Basin, Wyoming, United States - RVT145D125 (version 2) ... | reverse complement strand
ACGGCGGCGCGGCCCTGGAGGATCCGGCGCAGCAGCGCCACCGCCGCCAGCACGACGCATCCGACCGTCACCGCCATGACGATCGCCGCGGGGCGGAAGCCTGCGGGGAAGAGGACCGTGGACAGGGCCAGCAGGCCGATGATGGGGAGGCTGACGCCCGCGGCGAGCAGCATCTGGACCGGCTTCCATGCCCGGCCGAGGACGGCCTGCAGCGTCAGGAAGCCCGGGACGAGCAGGAGCACGGGGAGCGTGACGAGGACCCGGACCGCGGACCCCTCTGGAAGCAGGGTCGCCAGCGCCGCCGAGACGGCGAGCGCCACAGCGACGGCCAGGTCCAACGAGCCGCGCCAGGATCCCTTCACGTGTCCCATCCGTTTTGTGTCCATGCACCGCCGTGGGCGCGGAGCCGCATCATGTTTGCGCCGATCGTGTCCCAGCCGTCGGCCGGGGACCGTCCTGGCCCCTCGCCCCGGTCACGCGCGTCGCCCGAGAGGCCCTTCACCCCTGGGCCGCCTTCTCCCGCAGGCCGCACCCCCGCACCCCCCCTGGGCCGCGGGCGACCCGCCATGCCTCGCGCCCGACGTTGTCCCAACATCGGCATCAAGGCCGTAAGCGGACCCCAGACCGAGGAACATGACCAGGAACACCTGGGCCCCCTGGGTCCGCACCACGAGCATCGTTTCCCTGCTGGCCGTCGCCGCGCTCGCTGTGGTCCTGCGGCTCAAGGACCCTCTCTCGACGAACGTGATCGCGGCCGAGGACCCCTTCACGCACATGGCCTTGGTCCGCGAGCACGTGCGCACCGGCGTACTCGAGCCACTGTACGAGGCAGGCACGCTCTACCCGCACGCCGTCCTTGCGGCGGTCTGGGCGTTCACCGGCGCCGACCTCTACAGCATCTTCCGCTTCGGCCCCGTCGTCCTGGGCGCGACCGGCGTCCTCGGCGTCGGCGCCCTGCTGCTGCGCCACGAGGGGCCGGCGGCGGCGTTCGTCGGCGCGCTCGCGCTCGCCGTCATGCCGGAGCACATCTTCCGTACCACGATGATGGCGCCGACGGCGCTCGACCTGGCGATCCTCCCTGTGTTCCTCTACGCGCTCCTCGGACTCCTTCGGGGGCGCGTCGCCTGGGTCGGCGTCGCGGCGCCCCTTGCCGCCTTCCTCGTGATCGCGCACCCCTGGCTGTTCGCGATCGTGGCCCCCGTCGGGCTGCTCCTCGTCGCGTTCTCGCTGCTGCCAGGGGGACCGCGCGCGCACCGCGTGGCCCCCGTGGGCGCCGCCGCGGCCCTGGTCGTCCTCGGAGGAGGGCTCGCCATGTCGGTGTCCGTCTGCTTCGAGGAGTGCGGTCTCGGTTTCGACGACATCCGCTTCGGGGGCCTCGCCATGAACCTGGACACGATCGGCCTGATCGTGGCCGCCGCCTGCGCCGCCACGGCAGCGGTCCTTGTCCTCGCACGGAAGCAGGTCACGGCCCTCCAGGAGCGCCTGTCCTCGCATCGTGCGGATGGGCTCCTCCGCTTCGTCGCAAGCGGTCTCATCGCGGCGGCCATCGTCGCCGTGACCATCCCGGCCGTCCAGCACGGCATGCCGGAGCACGTCGACCTGCCGAGGATGCTGGGCTGGCCCGTCCTCGTCCTCGCCGCAGCCGGGGCCGTCCTGATCCCCTTCTGGCGAAGCCCAGCGGCCCACGCCGGCGCCGCGCTCGCTGCGGTCACGTACCCGTTCGCCATCCACAACCCGTTCCACAGCCCGTTCTGGCCGCACCGGACCGTCGTCTTCCTCGCGATCGGCCTTGCGATCCTCGCCGGCGCGGCGGCGGGCATGGCCACGAAGGCCGCCGCGGCGGCCTGGAATGCGCGGGTGGCGCGCAGCCTCAAGGCGCCGCACGGCGCCCGGCCGATGCTGGCAGGGGCAGGGCTCTCCCTCGCGCTGGTCGTCACGCTCGGTGGCACGGTCTACGCGGCCACGCCCGAGGAGTACCCGGAAGGCTGGTACCGCCTCTACCCCGAGTGCGAGTTCGATGCGCTGCGGAGCACGGGCGAGGCCGCCGGACCGAACACGATCATCATCACCGGGACCTGGCAGGCCAAGCTGGTCATAGCGGCCTTCGCCGGGGACGCCAAGACCGTGTGGTACAGCCAAACGTACTACCTCAGCGAGGCCGAGCGGGACCGGACCACGGCCGGCCTGCTGAAGGACGGCTACGAGGTCATCGTCGTGGTCGACCGGCACATGGTCGTGGCCGACGAGCCCATGGACACGTCGTTCCTCGGCGCCGACGCGTACTCCGTGCGCGGCGCGTACTGCAGCGGCATGGGCATCACGTCGCCCCGTCTCGTCACCTACCAGGCGGAGGGGGTCGCATGAAGCGCGTCACCATCGTCGTCCCGGCGAAGGACGAGGCGGAAGGCATCGCCGAAACGATCTCGCGCCTGCCCGTCAAGACGCTGGAGGCGGAGGGCCTCAAGGTCGACGTGGTCGTGGTCGACGGCCGCAGCCAGGACGGCACGGCGAAGATCGCTCGGCGGCTTGGCGCACGCGTCCTGCACGACCCGGGCGAAGGCAAGGGCGTCGCCCTGCGGAGCGCGCGGAACCGCATCTACGGGGACTACATCGTCATGCTCGACGCGGACGGCAGCTACGCGGCGGACGCGATCCCCGCGCTGCTTGCCCCGCTGCTGTGGGGAGAGGCCGACATCGTGATGGGCGACCGCCGGCCGATGCCCGGATCCATGACGCCCGTCCACCGGGCCGGCAACGCGGTGCTGTCGCTGGGAGCAAGCGTCCTCTACGGGCGCGCGTGCCCGGACGTCTGCACGGGCCTCTGGGCCTTCCGCAGCGACGCGTTCCACGCCCTGCCGCTGGAGAGCAAGGGTTTCGAGCTTGAGGCCGAGCTCTTCGCCCTCTCCAGCCGGCTCGGGCTGCGGATCGCGCATGCCCCCGTCGACTACCTTCCGCGTGCGGGGACCACCAAGCTCTCGGCGCGGCGCGACGGGCTGCGCATCGGCTGGTGCCTGATCCGCTCCCGGTTCGTCCCCATCCAGCGGCCCGAGGCGTGGGACCCGAAGGCGCAGGCGCGCCGCCGTCGGCGCATCGCGCGGCCGGCGCGGGCGAAGGCGTACCTGCCGCGGACGGCACGAGGGAGGTGAGCGGATGCGGCCCGGATGCACCTTCCTTCTCGCATGTTGCGCCATGCTGGCCGGCTGCGTCGCGCTGCCCGACGACCCCGTGTCACCGTCTCGGGGCGGCGGCGGGCCGGGCGGCCCCTCCCCCTGGGACGGCGGCTCCGACCCGCGTCTCGTCGCTGTCCTGGGCGACCCCGGAAGCACCGGCCGCGCGGAACCCGGGCGCATCGACGCGCCGGTCACGGCCGTCGACCTCGACGGTGACGGCACGAAGGAGATCGTCGCGACGAGCAAGGACCGCAACGTCTACGTCTACAGCGCCACGACGGGACACGTCCTTGCGACCCTGCCGACGAAGTACCCGACGGCGTGGTGGACGGACCGGGTGCTCAACCAGGTCACGGTCGGCGTCCTCACGCCGGGCGAGCCTCCGACCCTCGTGGTGGCGTCGCCGGCGGCGTACGTCGCCGCTTGGCGCTACGACCCGACGGGCAGCACGCCGGATGTGTTCCGCTTCGAGCGCCTCTGGGAGCGCCGCCTCGACGACTGCCACCGCGAGGCCAGCATGGACGCCGCGCCCATCCTCGCCGACCTCGACGGCGACGGCAGGCTGGAGGTCGTGACGCAGACGGAGGAGGTCGGCCTCTTCGCACTGGACACGGATGGATCGCTTCTTTGGAAGCAGTGCTGGGGCGGCGGCAACGGCGCGCCGGCTGTCGACGACCTGGACGGCGACGGGGACCTGGAGGCCGTCTTCGGCTCCGACGACGGCCGCATCGCGGTGCTGGACGGCGCGACCGGCGCTCCGCTCTGGACCTTCGACGCCAAGCAGCACGGGATCCGGCCCGCCTCGATCCCGGTCACGCCCACGGTCGCGGAGCTCGACGGGAAGGCACCGAAGGAGGTGCTCTTCACCGCCCGCTACGCGCCCGCGGACGACCCCGACGCCTTCGACGACTACCACATGGCGGTCTTCGCCGTACACCAGAGCACGACGACGTGGAGGTCCGAGGTCGTGTGGATGCGCCAACCCGCGTGGGCCAACCCCATGAGCTACACGCACCTCCTCGTGGACGATGTCGACGGCGACGGCCGGACGGACGTCTACGGCATGGACTGGAACACGATCGGACACAAGCCGGGCGCCTGGCAGAACCTCGGCCCGGGCAACGTGTTCCGCCTCGACGCCGAAGGGAACGACGTCTGGGTGCGCCCGATGGATTCCTGGTGGTCCAACAAGGACATCGCCCTGACGCAGATCGACGACGATGCCGACGTGGACCTGCTCGTGAACGCGCCCCGCGGTGGCACCGACGGCCTGTGGCGCCTCGACGCCGCCACCGGGGAGCCCGAGGGTTTCCTGCCGACGCCGGAATGGCAGGTCGTCCGCGGGCCGCAGGTCGTCGACCTGTGGGGCGATGGCAGCGTCGGCCTCCTCGTTCCCGTCGAGCCCATGGACGGCGGCTCGGGTACCGGGGCGGTGCTGGTGTACCGCTTCGACCGGCCGGCGGGCGGGTAGGCGAGGGGAAGGGCACGACGCCGGGCGTGCGTGGGATTCCGGGTGAAAGGCGGATGAAAGGAAGGTGAAGGATCCATGCGGAAGAACACGTCTCTGATGATGGTGATGCTGGTTTCGGGCGCGCTGCTCGTCATGACGTTGCCGACGGCCTCGGCGGCCACGGACCGTGTCCTGACCATCGATACGGCCTCGGCGAAGCCGAAGGTGCCGTTCCAGGCGTTCGACGCGACGCCGCCGAAGGCCTTCGACTTCAACGGCGACGGCCGCCTCGAGATCGTCGCGCAGAACGACAACCGGTGGGTCTACGTCTTCGATTCGAAGAACGGCAGGCTCCTCGCGGAGATGCAGACGACGTACCCCTCCGGCTGGGGCGCGCGCCCCCTCGGGGGACCCGAGGCGGCCGTCCTCCGCTCGGGCGGCGTGCCGCACGTCGTGGTCCTGAACTCGGCGGCGTACCTGACGCTGTTCCGCTACGACGGCGTGCAGGATGGCGATTTCAAGTTCGTCAAGGTCTGGGAGAAACGCTACCAGGGCTGCCATAGCGGCCCAAGCAGCGACAGCAAGCCGGTGCTTGCGGACCTGGACCGGGACGGCGACCTCGACATCGTGTACTATACCGAGGAGGTCGGCGGCTACGCGGTGCGCCTGGATGGTAGCCTGATGTGGAAGGCCTGCATCGGCGGCGGCAACTCGGAGCCGGCCGTCGCGGACCTCGACTTCGATGGCAACCTGGAGGTGGTGTTCGCCTCCGACGGCGGCGTCGTCACGGTCGTGGACGGCCCCACCGGATCGAAGGAATGGTCCTTTTGGGTGGGGAACAGCAAGTACGGACTCGGCCCCGGTGCGATGCCGGTCGGCGCTTCGATCGGACAGATCGACGGCAAGGGTCCGCTTGACATCGCCGTCGGCGTCCGCGACAGCAGCAACCGCGTCGACCCGTTCGACAACCAGGCGGCGCTCTTCGCGATCTCGGGCACCGGGAGCCTGCTGTGGATGCGGCAGCACCCCGACGCCAACCCGCTCACCTACACGCACCCGATCATCCATGACGTCGACAAGGACGGCGAGGCCGACGTCCTGTGGGCCGACTGGAACACCATAGGCCACAAGCCGCCCGACAACGAGAAGGACGCGTGGAAGGTCACGGGGCCCGCCAACTTCTACCGCTACGACGCCGACGGCGACCTGCGCTGGCGCGTGCAGCTGAACACGTACTGGAACAACAAGGACCTGGCTCTCGCGGACGTCGACGGGGACGGGATCCAGGAGGTCCTCGCCAACGGGCCCGGCGGCAGCGGCGACGGCATCTGGTACCTGGACTCCCGCAGCGGCGCGAAGGAGACCTTCGTCAGCACGCACCCGTGGAAGGTCACGCGCGGCCCGGTGTTGGCGGACCTCTGGAACACGGGCACGATGCAGTGGTTCGTCCCCGTGACGGCCGCCTCGTCGTCCGTCTCGGGCGGGGCGATCCTCGTGTACGACACGCACAAGAAGTACAACGCGGCCTGGCCCCACCTGCCGTACCCCAGCCTGGGCGGGGGCGGGTCCCCGCCGCCGAGCACGGCGCCACCGAGCGGGGCGTTCAGCGCGACGTTCCAGCCGACCACCACGACGAACAACTGGTGGGTCGAGGCCAAGGTCACCTCGAGCCGCTCCATCGCGTCCGTCACGGCGACCGTGGACGGCGGGGCCCCGCGGGCCCTGGACAGGACCGATTGGGGCACCTGGGCCAAGAGCTTCTTCGTCGCCGACGGCAGCAGGGTGGTCTTCAAGGCCCGTGACGCCAACAGCAACGAGGCCGTGAGCGGCGCGTACACGTGGGGGGAAGGCGGAGGCTCGGACCCGCCGCCAAGCGGCGGCTTCTCCGCCACGTATCGGCTCGGCGAGGTCAACGAGTGGTGGGTCGACGTGAAGGTGGCCGCGGACCGTCCCGTGACCCAGGTGACCGCGTCGGTGGACGGCGGCAGCCCGGTGGCGCTCCAGAAGACGAGCTGGGGCACCTGGGCGAAGAGCTTCCACGTCCCCAAGGGCAGCAAGGTCGTGTTCACGGCCGTCGACGGTCCGGGGGACCAGGCGGTCAGCCCGACGTTCACCTGGCTCTCCGAGACCGGTGGGTCGCCTTCCGGCCTGTCGGCGTCGTTCGTCCTGAGCAGGAACGTGAACGACTGGTGGGTCGAGGTGAAGGTGGATGCGGATCGGCCCTTGGCGAAGGTCGAGGCCATCGTGGAGGACGGCAGCCCGGTGGCGCTCCAGAAGACGAGCTGGGGTACCTGGGCGAAGAGCTTCCACGTGGCAAGCGGCTCGGATGTCCGGTTCCGCGCCGTGGCCACGGACGCGTCGACGGCCACGAGCCCGACCTTCGTCTGGCCGTGAGCGCAGCGATGGTGCGCCTCTCCTTCCTCCCCCCCGACCTCGGCAGGCGGTTCCGGGCCCCGCCTCAGGCGACGGCGCGTCGCTCGCGGTACACCATGCTGCGGGCCTGCTTGAGGCCGATCGACCGGTCATGCTTGAGGACCCAGTCGACGTACGCCTTCGGCTCGGCGAGCTTCCCCGCCGCGGCGTCCTTCTCCAGCTTGGCCCGGAGCTTCTCAAGCGCCGCGGACGGCTTGCGGCCGCGTCGGCCGCCCCCGGACGGCGCAGCCTTCTTCTGGCGCCCGCCGCGCTTTGCCGCCTTCTTGGCTTCCTTGCGGGCGGCCTTCGCCGTCTTGGCCGCCGGATGCGCGGAGAGGAAGTCGCGCCGCTCCTTGTAGATGCGCTGCCGCGCCGTGGCGGGCTTGAGGCCCTTCTCCTCGCGAAGCAGCCAGTCGACATACTCCGCGGGCTTCCGGACCCCATCCCCGGCGGCGTCCGCCGCGAACATCCCGCGGAGCTTGAGCGTCGCCGGGGACGGGGGCCGGCCCGCCCCGCCCTTGCCGCCGCGGCGTGGGCGGGCGGCCCGGGGGAGCACCGGCAGGACGGCCACGCCGCGGCCCCCCTGGACCGGCTTGATGCGGAAGACCTGACCTGCGGCCGTCTCGAGTTCGAGCGTCTCTTCAAGCCGGATACGGTCCTTGGGCATAAGGAATCACGGGAGTACGGGGTTGTTTATTATTATATCGCAGAAATGCTGGCGGGGCAGGAGATCCGGCGCGCCCCCGACCTCACCCCTGGGCGGGCCGCACGGCCGTGCATCATGGCGCGTTGCGGCGGGCGTCGACCGCTTCGGCCTCGGCAGCGCTTCCGGCGGCCTCGGCGGCTTCCTGGGCCTCGAGGTAACGGCTCATGGCGGCGGCCTGCCGGTGGACAGCGTCGGCGCCGGCTGCGACGCGCAGGAGGAGGCCGTCGAGGGCGCGCATCGTCTGCCGGGCGCCGTCGCTGAGGTGTTCGAAGCGCTGCAGATCCTGCACGGCCCGCGCCAGGGCCTCCATGGCGTCCCAGTATTGGCGGAAGACTCGGCGGCCGTCTGGTCCGAGAAGGCTCCCCAGGGGGGCGGGCCCCGCCCCGGCCGGGGGCCCGAGCACGTTGTGCAGCAGTGTGGCGAGCTCTTCCTTTCCGAAAGGCTTCGGCAGGTATCCCCAGGCGTCGTAGCGGGCGGCGGTCGTGGGGAGGTCGGCGTTCGCGCTGAAGAAGACGAGCGGCACGTCCGCGGTGGCGGGATGGGACCGGAGCGCGGCGACGAGCCCCGCGATGCTGACGTTCGGCATCTTCAGGTCATGGAGGACCAGGCCCGGGTGCTCGTGGAGCATCGTGTCCAGGACCTCCGAGGGGTCGGACAGCGTGATGGCCTCGTAGCCGAGCAGTTCGACCATGAGGGCCGTGCTCTCCAGCACGTCCGGTTCGTCGTCGACGATGAGGACCTTCTTCACGGTGGCCTCCGGAGCCGGAGCGACCGACCCTGGATGGTTTCCGAGGACCGGAGCCCTGAACCCTTGGACGCGGGGGGAGGCCGCCTGCGGGAACGTCCCCAGGCCCGTGAGGGGACGGCGGGGCCGCCCTGTTGTGCAGATCCGCATCTCTCCTGTCAAAAGGGGGAACGGTTTTGTAGCGGACCTGTCCGGCAGATTGCTGGGATATTGAACCTCGATGCCCATCTAAGTACATCCGGCACGAACATGTGAGGTGCTGGCAGGACGGCGCCGGGGCCACGCTCCGGAACCGGACCGCGCCGGCGAAACGGTGCCTGCATGAACAGACTAGCGACAGCTCTCCTGAGTGCCGCGCTCGTGGTCGGGGTCCTCCCGGTCATGGGCCAGCCCGCCGAAGCCGCCACGCCGGAACCCATCGGGTTCGGCATGGAGGCCGGCGCGATCGATCTCCAGACGAACGCCGGTGTCAAGCCCGACTACGGCACGTTCTGGATCGGACCCTGGACCCTGAAGTACGGGTGGGGCGGCACGGACGACAAGCTCGACTCGATGCGCTCGAAGGGCGTGACCCCGGCCATCCACTTCTACTACTGGGGCGACGACATCTCCCAGAACTGCCTGGAGAACGGCTGCTACTCGGACCTCCACAACGCCCAGAAGAACAAGGCCGGGTGGCAGACGCTCGCCCAGCAGATGGTGGACCACCTGGACGCCCGCATGGGCGGCGAGGAGGTCGTCATCTTCCTCGAATCGGAGTTCAACAAGGCGGACGTGCAGACGTACGAGCCGCTCGACGGATACCTCGCCGAGAAGGCCGCCTTCATCCACAAGCAGTACCCGAACGCCAAGGTCGTGATGAGCCTGGGCAGCTGGAACTCCGGCGCCTGGGCCACGTGGGACCGCACGGCGGCCGCAAGCGACTACGTCGGCATCCAGGGCATGCGCGGGTCCACCCGGGACTCCCCCTCGCACTACCGCGACCTGTACGAAACGACGCTCACGAACGCCAAGAAGCTCCAGGGCCTGTTCGGCAAGCCGGTGTTCCTCCAGGACATCGCGCTGTCGAGCTACCCGGAGCCTGACTACCTCTCCATGCAGTCGGCGGAGCTCAAGGAGTTCTTCGACGGCATGGGCGAGCTGAAGTCCGCGGGCGTCGTCGCCATGGTCTACCGGTCGTGGCGGGACAGCCCCAACATGGACCTCGCCAACTACTACCGTGAGGCGGAGCGCCACTGGGGCCTCACGTGGAACGGCTACGACCTGAAGCCCGCCGGCAAGGTGTGGATCGACGGCGTCAAGGCCGAGCGCACCGGCGCCGCGGCCCCCGCCCCGAGCGGCCCCGCCCCTGCCTTCACCGCCTCGTTCGCTCCGAGCAAGAACGTGAACGAATGGTGGGTGGACGTCAAGGTCACCGCTTCGAACGCCCCCATCGCCGTGGCGGCCAGCCACGACGGCGGGACCTTCGTCGCCCTCTCGAAGACGAGCTGGGGCACCTGGGCCAAGAGCTTCCACGCCCCGGCAGGCGGCACGATGGTGTACCGCGCCACGGACGCCTACGGTCAAAGCGTGACCTCGGATCCGTTCCCCTGGTTGACGAGCGAGCCGACACCGGCGCCCGCGCCGGAACCGGCGAACCGGGCGCCCGCCGCGGCCTTCACGAAGGCCACGAGCGGCCTCACCGTGAGCTTCGACGCCTCCGGCTCCTCGGACCCCGACGGCGACGCGCTCACCTACGCGTGGGACTTCGGCGACGGCGCCAAGGCCACCGGCGTGAAGGCCAGCCACACCTACACCCCGGCAGGCACCTACACCGTGAAGCTCACCGTCAGCGACGGCAGCCTCTCCGCGACGGCTGCCAAGGACGTCTCCCCGGCGCCCCTGCCGGCCTTCGCGGCGTCCTTCGACGTCTCCCCGAACGTCAATCCTTGGTGGGTGGAGGTCCGCGTCGCGGGCTCCGCGGCCCCGGCGAAGGTCGAGGCCAGCCACGACGGCGGCGCCTACGTGGCGCTGTCGAAGACGAGTTGGGGCTCCTGGGCCAAGAGCTTCTCCGCTCCAGCGGGAGGCACGATGGTGTACCGCGCCACGGACGCCCACGGGCAAACGGTGGCCTCGCAGCCGATGAAATGGCTCGACCAGCCGCCGCAGGCCGCCCTCACGACGGCCACCAGCGGCCTCACCGTGAGCTTCGACGCCTCCGGCTCCTCGGACCCCGACGGCGACGCGCTCACCTACGCGTGGGACTTCGGCGACGGCGCCAAGGCCACCGGCGTGAAGGCCAGCCACACCTACACCGCGGCAGGCACCTTCACCGTGAAGCTCACCGCCAGCGACGGCACACTCGCCGCCGCGGCGACGCGCACGGTGACGGTCGCCGAGCCGAACCGCGCGCCCGGCGCCGCCTTCACCGTATCGGCATCGGAACTGACCGTGAGCTTCGACGCCTCCGGCTCCTCGGACCCCGACGGCGACGCGCTCACCTACGCGTGGGACTTCGGCGACGGCGCCAAGGCCACCGGCGTGAAGGCCAGCCACACCTACACCTCGGCAGGCACCTACACCGTGCAGCTCACCGTCAGCGATGGTGCGCTCGCCGCCGCGGCGACGGAGTCCGTCACCGTGGTCGCCCCCCCGCCCATCCCCGTCCCGACGTACGGGCCCACGTTCGCGGTCTCCCCGAACGTGAACGAATGGTGGGTCGAGGTGCGCGTGGCCCCAGATCCGAAGGAGGTCGACGCCCGCGTCGACGGCGGCGCCTGGATCGGCCTAGAGAAGCGGTCCTGGGGCTCCTGGGCCAAAAGCTTCCGCGTCCCCGCCGGCTCGCTGGTCGAGTTCCGTGCCACCGACGCGGCCGGCCAGACGGCGGTCTCGCAGGGGGTCCCGTGGCTCAAGCCCGCCCTGTCGCCAAGCCCGTCGCCGGCACCCGCCCCGACCTCGTTCGACGCGGTGTTCTCCCCGAAGACGCAGGAGAACCGCTGGTGGATCGAGACGGATGTGAAAGCCAACGAGCCGATCCGGAAGGTGGAGTTCCGCGTCGACGGCGGCGCCTGGAAGGACCTCCCGAAGACCTCCTGGGGCTCGTACGCGGTGAAGGAGCACGTCAAGCAGGACGCACAGGTGCAGTTCCGCGCGACCTCCACGGGAGGCGCCACCGACCTGAGCGGCGTGTACCTCTGGGGATGAACGCGGCACCCGGCGCGTCCTGACGGAGCCTCCCGCACGCCGAGGATGACGGCCGCGCCACCTCCCCCCTCCACCCCTTTCCCCTTCCTCCTGGACCCTGCGCACCCCGTCGCCGAGGCGACGATCCTGTCCCTCACGGCAACGTCCCAGAAACGATACCTGTCCCGGTCGCCGATCCCGGCACGGATGCACCTCACGCTCGTCTCGCCCTACGATCCGTTTCCCGACCCACGGCAGGACGGAGGCGCCCACATGGGCGGCGTCGAGCGGGTCTTCGCCGAAGTGTCGAAGCGCCTTGCCGCGCGCGGCCACGAGATCGAGGTCGTGTGCTCCAGCGAGGATCCACGCCCGTCGCCTGCGCCCCATGAAAGAATCCACGTGACGCGCGTGCGCCGCCAGGCCACCGTGATGCGGACGCCGGTGGCCGCCCTGGCCGAGCGTGTGCCCGCGGACACGGATGTCGTGCAGGTCGCGGCCACGTACCCCTTCACCACGCCGACGGTCCTCCGCCGGGCCCGCAAGGCCGGCATCCCGGGCATCCTCGACTTCCACTTCGAGCCGGACCCTGTCTCCCTCGTCGGGCGCATCGCTGCACGTCTCTACCGCATGGTGGGCCCGGCCGCCTACCCGCTGGCCGAGGCCGTCCTCGTCCGGTCCCTGGCCTACGGGCGCAACGCGCCCAGCCTCGACCGCGTGCCCGAGGCCCAGTGGCGCGTCGTCCCCAACGGCGTCGATACCGACCGGTTCCGGCCCGAGGGGCCGCGCACCGGCGACGGGAACCTCCTCTTCGTAGGCCGCCTCGTGCCGTACAAGGGCCTCGGGGGACTGGTGCACGCCCTCGCCCGCGTCCCGGACGCCCCACCGCTGTGGGTGGCCGGCGACGGTCCACTGCGGCCTGAGCTGGAGCGGCTCGCGGCGCGCCTCGGCGTCGACGCCCGCTTCCTCGGACGCGTGCCGGACGAAGACCTCCCGGCCCTGTACCGGGGCGCGACGATGACCGTCCTCCCGAGCGTCGGGCGGCAGGAATGCTTCGGGATCACCCTGCTGGAGAGCATGGCATGCGGGACCCCGGTGCTGGCGTCGGCGATCCCCGGCGTCGAGCAGGTCGCGCGCTTCGGGGGACAGGTGGCGCCTCCCGGGCAGCCGGCCGCCTTGGCCGCCGCCATCCGGCGCTCCATGCAGGATCCGATGCCCCGCGGCCGGGCGCTCGCAGGACGCGTCCGGGCGGCGTACGGGTGGGACGCGGTCGCCGACCGCCTGCTCGAGGTCTATGGCGAGGTCACGGAAGCACGGAAACAGCGCACGCCGACCCGCGAGGTGACGCATGCGGATCCTCGCCGCGACCCCGTACTATGAACCCGAGGGCGGGGGGCTCGAGCGCTACGCCCACGCCATCCTCTCCCGCCTCGCCGCAGCGGGCCACGACGTGCACGCCATGGCCTTCACGCGGGAGGCGCCCAAGCGCGAGCGGCGCCAAGGCGTCCACGTGACACGGCACCGGCCCCGCTGGCGGGTCGGCAACACGCCGGTCGACGGCGACTACGCCAGGGCGATGAGGCGCGCCGTCCGCGACCTGCGGCCGGACGTGGTCGTCGCGCACACGCCCGTGCCGTTCCCGGCCTACGCCGCGTGGCGGGCCGCGCGCGCCGAGGGGGTGCCGTTCGTTCTGACGTACCACGCCGGGCGTCTGCGGGGCAGCTCGCCGGTCCTCGACGCAGCAGCGACCGTGCTCCGAGGCACCGTGGAGCGCAGCATGCTCCGCACGTGCGACGGCCTCATCGCCGTGGGACCGTACGTCCGCGACCACGCCCTGGCCTCGCAACGGCACCGGACAGAGATCGTGCCGCCTGGGGTGGACGCCGACCTGTACGCCCCCGAAGGCGCACCGACGCCGGACAGCCTCCTCTTCGTCGGGCCGCTCGATTCCGCGTACCGGTGGAAGGGCGTCGACGTCCTGGTGGAGGCGTTCCGCGAGGTCCGCAGCGCACGGCCGGGCGCGCGCTTGACGCTGCTTGGCAACGGGGACCGCCACGAGGCCTTCCGCCGGCGGGCCGAGAACGAGCCGGGCCTCACGGTGAGCCCGCGCCTCCCCGAGCGGGCTCTGGTCCGGGCCTACCGCGACGCGGCCGTCACGGTCCTCCCCAGCGTCACGGACGCCGAGTCGTTCGGCATGGTGCTGGCCGAAGCCAACGCCTGCGGCCGGCCCGTCATCGGGTCCCGCATCGGCGGCATCCCCGGCTTCGTCGACCACGGCCGCAACGGCTACCTCGCCCGGCCCGGGGACCCCATGGACCTCGCCGACCGCATCCTGGACCTGCTCGACGATCCGGCCAGGGCCCGTCGCATGGGCACCACGGGGCGCCGTCGCGTGCTTGCCGAGCACGATTGGGGCACGCTCGCCCGCCGCACCGAGGCCGCCCTGGCGCGCGCCTGAGGGCATGGCCCGTCAGGGGGCCTCCGGACGCCCGTCCCCGGGCGCCTTCCCGGACCGACAGGTTGAGCCATAGGCACCACCACAAGATGTCGTCAGGTGCATGGGCCGTCGCGCGATCCTCCTTGCCATCGTCGCATCGCTGGGCTTCGGAGCCTGGGCCTTGGACCTGGATCCTGCCTTGGACCGGTCGCCTCCCGCGGGCCGACCGTCGGCACCGGGCGACGAGGCCGGCGAAGATGTCCCGCTGCTGCCGTTGCCGCCGGTTCCCGCCGGGCTTCCCCTGGACGGCCCGGAGGCGGACCGCCCCCCGCCACGGCCGACCATGCGGTTCGGCATCGACCAGGCCGCCGTGCCGGCGATGCGGGCGCTCGGTGCCGCCCCCGACCACGCGACGCTGTGGATCGGGCCCTG
>Ga0299906_10002758_pt1 | contig 14511 bp, 12 predicted proteins | sample RVTome_14_FD_200259 | JGI IMG/M metagenome (GOLD analysis project Ga0299906, IMG submission 200259) | Soil microbial communities from uranium-contaminated site in the Upper Colorado River Basin, Wyoming, United States - RVT145D125 (version 2) ... | reverse complement strand
AAGTCGAGCTTTCGTCGGGCGATCTCGGGGAGGAGCGTCTTGAAGTAGCCCATGTCGAGGATGTTGTCGACCACCTGCAAATCGCAGTCGGGATGCTGCGCTTTGAGCGCGACCATCTCCTCGAGAGCCCGGTCGGGCGACTTGCTTCGATAGGCCATCGACGTCCCGTTGAGACCGCAGAACGTGCAATGCTGCCGCTCTCCCCACCAGCAGCCTCGCGAAGTCTCGACGAAGATCCCGGCCTGCCAGTTCTTGTCGAACCGGCTGCGGCGGAAGTCCTCGAAGTAGTCGCTTACCTCCGGATAGGGGAGATCGTCGAGGTGGGGAACGCTCGGGGCGTTCGAGAATCGCCCGCTCGCGAACTCTTCGGCGATCCGTTCCCGGGTGCGCACGCCTTCGACATCGGAGATCGGCTCGCCCGCCAGGACCCTCCGGACCAGGGCGGGAACCGCCACCTCCCCTTCTCCCGACACGACGGCGTCGACGAACGGAAACTGGCGCAGGGTCTCCGCTCCCATGATCCCTTCGCAGTTCGCACCGCCGAACAGAATGAAGGTGTCGGGGAGGGCCCGTTTGAGCCGCCGGGCGAGCGCGAGCGACGCCAGATGCTGCTCGAACATGCTCGTAAAACCGAGGACCTTCGGCGGCCGGCGGACGATCTCCTCGACGCACCAGTCGAGAAAAGCCACCGCCCGGTCGCGGGCCTTCAGGATGTGGTTCAGAAGGCCCCGGGATACCGGCCTGCCCTTGGAAGGATGGGCGCTTCGCTTGACCAGGATGTCCTCGATGTAGCGGTCGGCGTCTCCCGGCGACTCGTCGAACAATCCCCGGGAAAAACACCACTCTCCCGCGAGCTCGCGCGCCACCACCTCGCCGTTGAGAGCGATGCCGCTGTAGGCCGGCTCCCCCACGAGCTCGGCGAAGGCGATGGTGAAGTAGCGGACCTCTACCGAGACGCCGGTTCGCACCAGAGCGGACTTGAGGAGGCTCAAACCGAACGAGGGGTTGAAGAGCGGCCCGAAAGGCATCGACACCAGCACCACGTCGCTCGCGCTTCCTCCGCGAGCCTGGCGCTCGAGCGCGCGGCCGTATCTCGTACCCAGCCGCCGAACGGATTCGGTACTTGCTACCGCCTCTTTCTCCTGACCGTCATGCGTGACCCTGCCGCGCTTCCAGACCGACGATCTCGTACTGCGGGCCGAGCCGCGCTCCTCTTTGCCACGGCACTCTGTCGTATTCGACGCTGAAGTCCTTCGGATCGTAGAAATTGTCCGGTGGATCGAAGGGGAGGAGCCCCAATCGCATGAAAGTAGCCGCCACCAGCTCGGCGCAGTACATCCTGGTGTCCGTGGTCACGAAATGAAACTGGCCGGCCAGCCAGTCGCCCGCCATCTGGAGCATCGATGGAAACGGACGTCCTTCCAGCTCCTGGACGACCTGGGCGGCCATCCTCTCGAACTCGTCGGTGCGTTCGAACTCCAGCTGGCGGACGTAAGGCGTATCTCCGAACGCCGGCCGGTTCATGGTTCGAAGCGCCTGATCGAGGTAACCGAGCTGCGCCCCGCCGTGTCTGCTCCGGGTCCGCGGGTCCGCCACGATGGGATCCGGACCCGTCTCCCACAGCATCGGGGGTGCGTTCGGGTCGGGCCGATAGACCATCGCCGCGTGAGAATAGCGACTGCCGGTGACCCTCTCGATCACGCGGCTCGCGAAGGAAACCCCGTGGAACACCACCACGTCTCCGGTACGGAGCCTGGGAACGAGCTCGTCGTAGGCAATGGCGTCGAAGGTCGGTCGGTTCGCCTTGCTTCCCATCCCGCTCTCCCTTTCGGATGTCTTACGATCGCCGCGCATTATAAACTGACTGCTTCAGATTCCTGTCAAGAGTTTTTCTCTGGAAACGCGCACGACCGGCGATGACGGACTCACTCGACCAGCGACCGAAGAACGGAACCTCGAGGCCGCCCTTTTTCTGGCTCGCCCTCGCCGTCGGGATCGGCTTTTTCGTTCTTCTCGCCCTCGAGTCGGTCAACGCCTTTCGATACGGGACGCTCACTCGCGACCCGCGCTGGTCGGCGAGCCTCGCCGGCGGAAGGTGGGTGGTCACCGCCGTCGACCCGGACGGCGCGCTCCACGAGAAAGACGAAGTGCTGGCGATAGACGGGGACCGCCGCGTCGCGCGAACCGGACCGCGATGGAAGCTTCAGGATCGCGAGCCCGGATCCTACGACGTCGAGGTTCTCCGGAGCGACCGCACCGAAGTCGCTCGAATGCGCCTGGAGGTTCTGGACGACCCCGCGTTTCTTCCGTGGATCTTCATCTACCTCGGTTGCTCTCTCTCGTTTTTCGCCGTGGGAACGCTGATGGCCCTGGCCCGGCCCGAAAGCCGAATGATTCGGTGGGGCTTCGCGAGCTGCGTCCTGACCGCCGCGCTCATGCTGGGCGAGGCGCTTCACGCCCTCGGAGGTATCCGGCACGACTTCACGGTGATGGCGCTCGAGTCGGCGTTCCCACTCCTCTACGTAACCGGATTTCTGTTCTTCGCTTCCTTCCCGGAGCCGGTCCCGGCATCTCGGCGTTGGAAGCTCATCTTCTACGCCGTCGCGACGCTCGGCCTCGCGCTTTGGGTGCCCCGCACCACGCTGAACATGCTGCGTGCGATGGGACCGGAAACGGCAATGGAGGTGCTCGATCGACACTTTCGGCTCCTCCATTTCTACTACGCGGCCCTCGAGCCGGCGGAGGTCCTCTATGCCGCGGGAGCCGCCCTCGCGATCTTTGCCGTCTTGCGCAGAAACTACGTCCTGCTGCCCGAGGGGAACGGACGCCGCCGTATCCGGTTCGTGGTCTGGAGCCACGCGCTGGCGCTCACTCCCGTCATGCTCGGGGGGATCGCGAAAGCGGTCGGGTATCTTCTCGCCGTCTCGGGTGAGACGGCAGCGGCCCTCGACCTGACGGCGAAGCTCGCGAACGGCTTCACCATTCTCGCCCCCATCGGCCTCGGCTACGCCGTTCTGAAACACCGGGTCCTCGGCTTCGGCGTCGTCGTTCGAATGGGCCTGCAGTACATGCTGGCGCGAAACGTTCTTCGCGCCGTGGTGCTGCTGCCCCTCGCCTGGATCGGATTCACCCTCGCCACCAACCCGGATCGGACGCTGGGCGAGCTCCTCTTCACCGGCTGGTCGAGAATGAACCTGGCGGTTCTCGCCGTCGCCGCCCTGGGGCTTCGTTACCGGGCTCAGCTCTCCAGTGCCATCGACAAACGCTTCTTCCGCGAGGCGTACGATCAGCAGCAGCTCCTTCTTTCTTTGGTCGAAGCGATCCAGAAGAGCGACTCGCTCGCGGAGATCGCCCAGATGGCGGCCGCGAAGATCGATGCCGCCCTCCACACCCCGCGGGTCACCGTGCTCTACCGCAGCCCCGAAGGCAAGGGCTTCTCGGTGGAGTACTCGTCTTCGAGCGAAGCGCGCGCCCTCCAACTGGAGGAGAGCTCGCCCATGCTTCGAGAGCTGCGGCATAACTCCGCCGCCCGAACGGCAAAGGAGCTCGCCTCGGTCTCGACTGCCGACGAGACGTCCTGGTTGGAACGTCTCGGAGTCGATCTCGTCATTCCCATCCAGGGGGTGGAGCGAAACTCGCTCGTAGGGGTCCTCATGGTTGGAGAGAAGCGCTCCGAGGAGCCGTTCACGTCGAAAGACAAGAGCCTCCTTCAATTGCTGGCGGCGCAGATTGGAGGGGTCTATGAAGTGCTCACGCTGCGGGGAGAGATCGGCCGGCATCGACGGATCCATCAAGAAGTCCTCGCCCGGTTCGACCGCGAACGGCTGAACCTGGTGAAGGAGTGCCGCGCCTGCGGAGCGTGCTACGACAGCTCGGCCGAGCGGTGCGAGAACGACGGTCAGGAGCTCGCAATCGAAGTGCCGGTGGAGCGCGTCATCGAGGGCAAGTATCGACTCGAGCGGGTCATCGGACGCGGTGGGATGGGAGCGGTGTTCGAAGCGACCGACCTTCGCTTGAACCGTCGCGTCGCGCTGAAGGTGATGACCGGGCATCTCATCGGAAGCGGCACGGCGCTTCGTCGGTTCGCCCGGGAGGCCCAGGCCTCCGCGAGGTTGGAGCATCCCAACATCGTGCGGGTTTACGACTACGGCCCTCTCGGCGACGACTCCGCCTATCTCGTCATGGAGCACGTCCAGGGGGTTACCTGGGCGGACGAGATCGATCGACTCGGCGCCTTCCCGCTTCCGCTCGCCGCGGACGCGCTCGACCAGGTGCTCGACGGCGTCGAGGCGGCACACGCCGCCGGGATCCTTCACCGGGACCTGAAGCCTAGCAATCTCATGCTCCGGCGGCCGAAGGAGGACGGGCCCCTTCAGGTCAAGATCCTCGACTTCGGTCTCGCCAAGGTCAGGGAGCTGGCCTTTTCCGACCCGAAGAGCCTGACGGCCCAGGGAGTCACCCTCGGGACCTTCGGCTACATGGCGCCCGAACAGATGCTCGGGGAAGAGGTCGACGAGCGGGCCGACGTCTACTCTCTCGGTGTCATCGCGCTCGAGACCCTCACCGGGAGACTCCGCATCGCTCAACAGTTCTTCCACCGCACCATAGAATCCGAGGTGGTGGAGCGTCTCGTGGCCCCCGCCCGGACCGCTTCGCAGCGCGCGCTGGCCGAGGCTCTACAAGGCTGCCTCGCTACGGCGCGCGATTTCCGGACCCCTTCCGCTCGAGAGATGCGCCGGGTCCTGATCCCCGCAATCCGCGGCTGCGAGGAGCTTCCGCTGCCTCCGCCGCCCGGGGAGCTCGCGTGGACGGAGGACAGCACCTCGCGTACGCGATTCCGCTCGCTCCCCTCCGACGAGCCGACTCAGAACCGCAGCGTCTCCCGACGCGGAAAAGGGTAGAGGAGATGCCGGTTTATCCTGAGAGGCGATGCGTAGGTCAGCGCTCGTAAGCGGAGTCGTGGTCGGGGTGAAGAGACAGCAACCGCAGGAAATCGCCGTCCCGGTATGCGATTGCACGGGCCTTCTGGCTCAGGCGGAGCGAATAGACCTTGGCGCCGTTGGGAGCCTCGAGATGTTCAATCGCTTCCCAGCGATAGCCCGTGTGTCCATACAAACCATCCCAGTCCAACGACCGGAGGCGTTCAAGTGACGCGCCAACCTGCTTCAGCTCTCCCGGCTCGAGGCGAAAAAAGACCTCCTGGAATTCGGGGCTGTTGAGCTCCAAGCGGACGCGACTACTTGCGGGAGGCACGCGCGCGCCCCGGTCTCCTTTTCCGATGCTTCAGCAGATCCTCGATGTCCGTCTCGACGGGCGCTGTCGTCTCGGCCCAGCGAAGGCCTCGCGCAATCCGGGAACGGTCGGGCTCCTGCAACGTCCAGAGTTGGCTCGCCGGCACCATCACCACGGCAGTGAGCAGGATGGTTCCGTCCTCGCGCCGTTCGAGACGCAGGGTTTTGCCGGCGTAGCTCTTGCCGAGCGAGATCTGACCGCTCTTGCCCACCACTTTGATTTCGGCGCCGTCGACACGTCCCATCCGCAGCTCCTGCCATCATGCTATCATGCCGTCGTGCCGCCGGCAAGCGCCTCGACCGAGGTGGTCGCTCTTCGACAACCCGACCGAGGGGACGGGAAGGCGCCGCTGCCCACCGTGTTGAAACGATTCCGAGGTCCGGGGTAAGCTGCGCTCGGTTGGGAACGGGGGAACCCAACGCCCTCCTGCTCGACCGCTTTCATAGCGGAGTACCCTTCATGTTCGGATCGTGCCGTATTTGCTATCGTCCGACGGACAAATGGCAGGACTTCTGCAACGAATGCGCTCTCATGGGCTCGCCGCCGCGGCTGCGGGTCATCCCGGGGGGAAGGAGCGAATGGGAGCGTTCGGGCCCCAAGGCGCCGCGCACCCATCGCTGGCTCCAGCCGGTTCCTCGGCGGCGGACGGCGCCTCGGAGCACGAGCTAAGGCCGCTGCCGGAGCTCGGTCACTTCCTCGCCGGCGCGCCAGCGTTTCACCGCGCGTTCCCTCTCTTCGTCGAAACTCCGCCAGCTCACCGCGGTCAGTAGCTCCACCAGGGAGTGGTGGTGCCGTCGGGTTTTTTCCGCAGCATGTACTGGGCGATCTCCCGGAGTCTCTCGGCCTCCGTGACCGGGCCGATCCAGCAGTGGGGCTTGCGGTCGCCGTACAGGAAGAAGCCCTCGTCGTGCGGGTTCTCGGTGGATTTCATCCACTCCTGCATCAGGACCACCCCCTTGTCGAGATAGAACGTGTCCATGTCGCCGGTATAGAGGTGGAGCTTCCCTTCGATCTTGGCTCCGAGGCTCGCCCAGTTCTTCTGCATGAAATGAAGGAGGTCGTAGTTCTCCTTCCAGTAACGGGCCACCTCGGGATCCATGACCCCGGTGAGCTTGTCGAACACCGGCTTGTAATAGCCGTCCTCCCCCACCGGCCCGAAGACCGCGGACCAGATGTCCATCTGATACCCCGATCGTCCCCGCGTGCCGCAGACGAGCTCGAAGTGGTTCTTCTGCTCCGCCGTGAGTCGCACCTGTCCGAAGGTGTCGCGGATGTTGGACGTGGGCACTCGATACCAGCCGTAGTCTTTGTAGAACGCGTTGGCGTCGTTGTAGATGTCGATTCCCTCGTAGGCCGAGAACGTCACCGGATCGGGGCAGTACGCCCAGGTGCCGCCGAAAAAGTCCGGGTGGAAGAGCTGGAGCGCCAGAGCTTCCCAGCCTCCGGTCGACCCGCCGGTGAGGGCGCGCGCCCAGGGCTCGCGGATGACGCGGAATCGCCGCTCGACTTCGGGAATGAGCTCCTGCAGCAAGGCGTCGCCGTAGGGTCCGACGTTCGCGGAGTTCACGGCGTAGGAGTCGTCGAAGTACGGGTTCGGGTGCTGGAACGTGACCACGATCATCCGCGGGAAGTCGTCCTCGATCCAGTTGCGGTGGAGCTCGCCGCCCTCTTCGAAGCGAAGAGGAGGCTGAAGCGAGAAGTGTCCCTGGTGGTAGACGACGGGATAAGAGCTCGACTCCGTCTCGTAGTCCCGCGGCAGGAGCGCGGTGGCCCCGAGAAAAATGGGCCGGCCCCAGAACTTCGTGAGCATCGGGCTTTCGAAGCGGAAGCGCTTCACCCATCGGCTATCGGGCGGGACCTCGATCGCTGGAATCACCCGGTCGGCGACGAGGGACACTCGATATCCGCGCGCGGGGTCGAGCCGAATCCTCGAAACCGGGCCGTGGAGGTTCCCGGGTGAGACGTTCCACTTCTGCCCCTCCCAGCGATCGTCGTGCATCCAGACCACGTGGCCGTCGGACCGGCGGAACTCGGAGTAGACGTTCACGAACGCCTGAACGAAGTACTCGCCCGCCGGAATCTGCCGGAGCGAAGGCACCGGCGAGCCGAGGTCGGTCTCGTCGAGGATCGCGGTTTCGCCCGGCGCGAGTCGATCGACGTCGCGTCCGAAAAACGGGGTCCCTCCCGTCTGACTGATCTGGAGGCGGGGCTCGGTCTCGTTGGTCCTCGAGATCATGACGTACACCCGCCCGGTGATGGGCTCGGCATGGACCATCGCCGGAAACGAGATCTCGAACCGCGTCTCCTGGGCTTCTCCGCGGACGGCGAGGAGAACGAGCCACAGCCAGCAGCGTCTCATCCCGCGCTCCTTCCGTTCAGCCCACGTATTGGGTGAGGGAGAACGCGTTTCCCTCGGTGTCCATCACCTCGGCGAGCTTGATGGGCTCACCCGGCCGGATCTGCGGCGGTGACGCGACCTTCCCCCCGCCGGACTCGATCTCCTTGCACGCGGAGACGAGGTCTTTCACCTGGAGCGACAGCCCGGTCTTCCGGTAGACGCCGGCTCCGCCGCCGTGGAGCGCGACGACAGCGCTTCCGAAGGTGAGCTCCGTCCACTCGGGCGATTCGAAGGCAAGCTCGAGCCCGATGACGTCCCGGTAGAACCGGATCGCTCGCTTCATGTCCTGTGCCATCAACATGTACTTCACGGATTCGACGATCATTAAATCCCTGCCTCCCGCAGCGCCCGCTTCGCGGTTCGGGTAATGAGTATCGTGACTGCCAGGGTCGCGAGCAAGCCCGCCGCCTGGAACGCGAGACGAAACGTCTCTGCGCCGCCGCCGGAGGCCGCCTCGAGCCCGCTCCGCCCCAGAGTCCCCAGGTAAACGTAGAGAAAGGTCCCCGGGATCATTCCAATCCAGGAGGCTAGCACGTACTGCCAGAAGGGGACACTCGTGAGCCCGTAGGCGTAGTTCTGGAAGTTGAAAGGAAACACCGGAGAGAGCCGGGTGAGAAAGACGATCTTCCAGCCCTCCCGGGCAACCGCCTTGTCGATCGCCGCGAAGGAAGGCTTCCGCTGAATCCAGCGCTCGACGCGCTTGCGCGCGAGGTGCCGGGAGACGAGAAACGCGGAGGCCGCGCCCAGGGTCGCCCCGAAGAGAACCGTGACGAAGCCGGGAAGAAGGCCGAAGCTCGCGCCGGAGGCGAGGGTGAGAAGCGACCCCGGCACCAGGAGCACCGTGGCCGCGGCGTAGAGCAGGGCGAAGAGGATCATGCCGGCGACGCCCAGCCCGACCACTCGCTGGTTGAAAACCTCGAGCCAGGCCGCGAGCGGAAGCATTCGGGCGGCGACGGCGACCGCGGCCACGGCCGCGAGAACGAGGCCGAGCTTGAGGTAGCCTCGCGCGCCCATCAGCTCCGCCTCCGCCGATAGAGCCAGCGGAAGAGACCCGCGACGCGCGGCGTGAGCCTCGTTTTCTGAAAAGAGTCCGCGACCCGCTGCACCGAGGACGAGTAGGTGGGATACGCGTGGACGGTGCCCGAAAGCTTGGAGAGGCCGATGCCGTGCTTCGCCGCAACCAATACCTCGTGCATCACCTCTCCCGCATGCACTCCCACCACGGTCGCGCCCAGGATCCTGTCCTTGCCGCGCGCGGTGAGCACCTTGATGAAACCCTCGGTCTCGGAGTCGGTCACGGCGCGATCGAGCTCCTCCCAGTCGTAGCGGAAGACGTCGTGAGCGACGTTTTTCGCGCGCGCCTCTTCCTCGGTGGGACCGAAGTGAGCTACCTCGGGGTCGGTGTAGGTGACCCAGGGCATCCACCGGTAGCTCGCCCTGGCCTTGAACCAGGGGAGGAGGATGTTCCGGACCACGATCCGGGCCTGATAGTCGGCGGCATGGGTGAAAGCGTAGGGACCGGCGATGTCGCCGCACGCCAGGATGTGAGCCTGTGAGGTGGTGAGGGTATCGTCGACTTTCACGCCGCGGCGATCGAACTTCACACCGGCCGCTTCCAGCCCGAGAGACTCGACGTTGGGGGTCCTCCCGGCGGCGACGAGAACGGCCTCGGTCGTCAAATTCCGCTTGGCTCCGTCCGTTTCGACCGTGACCGTGGTGCGGCCGCTCGCGTGCTCGAAGCCGACGGCTTTCGTACCGGTCGCGACGTCGATGCCCTCGCGCGCGAGCCGCTTGCGGACGGCCTCGCCCGCCTCGACGTCGTCTCGGGGCAAGAGTCGGGGAAGAAGCTCGACGAGCTTGACCTCGATTCCGAGCCTCCCCGCGACCTGAGCGAGCTCGCAGCCGATGGGACCTCCGCCGAGGACGAGAATCGATTCGGGCTTCCGGTCGAGCTCGTCGAAGAAAGTCTCGTTGGTGTAGTACGGCACCCGGTCGAGACCCGGAACCGGGGGGACGAGCGCCCGGGTCCCGGTGGCGATCACGAAGTTGCGCGCGCGAAGCCGCGTCCCGTCGTCGATCTCGACTTCGTGCGGCGAGAGGAACTTCGCCCTCCCGAGAAAAACGTCGACCCCCAGCCCCTCGAATCTTTCCTTGGAGTCGTTCGGCTCGATGCGGGCGCGGCGTTCGCGCATGCTGCGGAAGACCTCCTCGAATCGAAAGGAGGGCTCCATCTCCGAAAGCCCGACCTCCCGACCCCGACGGATCCGGTCGAGGAGCTTGGCCGAAGAGATGAGCGCTTTCGACGGCACGCATCCGAAGTTGAGGCAGTCGCCGCCCATCTTCTTCGCTTCGACGAGCGCCACCCGGCCCCCGAGACCGGCGGTCCCGGCCGCGGTCACCAGGCCGGCGGTACCCGCTCCGATGACGACGACGTTGTAGGTGGCTTCGGGCATTCTTTCGCGCAGGCATTCTCCCGTCGGGGCCGTCGCCGTTGCAAACGAACGCCGGCTGGGGAACCATACCGTTCGTGATCCTCGGCATCGACGAAGCCGGTCGCGGTCCGGTTCTGGGCCCCCTGGTGGTGGCCGGCGTGGTGCTGAAGCCTCAAGCGGCTTCGGCCCTCACCCGGAGGGGAGTGGTCGACTCGAAGTCCTTCGGCGCCGGCGACGAGGCGCGGCGCGAGCGGGGCGAGCTCGCCCTTCATATCAAGCGGCTCGCGGCGGACGTTCAGGTCGAAGTCTTCGATCACGACGAGGTCGACCGCTTCGCGGAACGCGGTCTTCTGAACGAGCTCGAGCGGCGCGCGGCGAAGGCGATCATCGATCGATGTCCCGTGGTCAAGCGCATCGTCGCCGACGGTGCCAAGGTCTTCGAAATGCTTCGATTCCGATACCCCCATCTCGAGGCCCGCGACTTCGGAGAAGAGCACCACGTCGCCGTGGCCGCCGCTTCGATCGTCGCCAAGGACCTGAGGGACCACCTGTTCCAGGCCATAGCGCTGCGGTACGACTCCGAGTTCGGGCCGATACGCGGCGGCGGGTACGTGAACGCGGCGACCGCCGACTTTTTGAGGCGCTACCACGCGCGGTATCGATGCCTTCCCCAGGAGACCAGGCGCAGCTGGGCGTGGAAGGTCCTGGGCGAGCTCGAGCCGAAGCCGCTTCCGCTTTTCGACGAGCGAGAGTAGCCGGGCTGGTTTGGAGGTTTAGGGGCCGCGTCCTATACTGTCGACCGGGGAGCCGACAGCTTTTTTTCGCTCGGCCGGTCTCCGCGTCGTCGGAACGGCTTCGGGAGTTGCTGCTTGCGATTCACAACCGTCAGCCGACGATCTTTCGGCTTTTTCGTCGCCATCGCCGCTCTGGATGCCGCCGCCTCGGGCGCCTCGGAAGCCTCCAAAGAACGTCCCCCCGCTCCCGCTTTCGAGCGAAAGACTCTCGAGGAGCACATTCGCTATCTCGCCTCCGATGAGCTCGTGGGTCGAGGAAACGGCAGCCCCGGTCTCGACGACGCGGCGCTTTACATTCGAAAGAGCTTCGAAGTCCTCGGTCTCGAGCCTGCGGGCGACGGCGGGACTTACCTCCAGACGTTCCGGGTGACGACGGGTCAGGAGCTCGGGCGCCACACGGGGGCTCTTCTTCGAACTCCGGACGGAGTGCGAACTCTGGAGTATGGCAGGGACTTCGAGCCTCTCAGCTTGAGCCCTTCGGGCGAGGTCGAAGCTCCGGTGATCTTCGCCGGTTACGGAGTCACCGCCCCGGAGCACGATTACGACGACTACGCCTCGGTCGACGTTCGCGGGAGGATCGTTCTTCTCCTTCGCTACGCCCCCGAAGTCTTCGGCGAGAAAGGCTGGCACGCGACCTTCGTCCGCAAGGCCCAGAACGCCGCCAGCCACGGCGCCCTCGCGGTTCTGGTGGTCAACGGGCCGCGCCATCATCGAGAGGACAAGATCGTTCCCTTCAGCCTCGACGTCGGCGCCGAGGAGACGGCGTCGATTCCCACGGTGCACTTGAAGCGCGAGCACGCCGAGGCTCTCCTTCGCGCCTCGGGCCGGAGCCTTCTCGAGCTCCAGAGCGGCATCGACCAGGCTCTAGCGCCGCGGTCTTTCGCCATCGAAGGGGTGGAGATGGCCTTGACCGTCGACGTGCGCCGCGCCACCGTCACGGTGGCGAACGTTCTCGGATTTCTTCCCGCCGGCGGAGCCGGCGCGGGAGCGTCCCCTCGGCGCGCGCGGGAGCACATCGTCATCGGAGCTCACTACGACCACCTCGGGCTGGGAGAGAACGGAAGCCGCGACCGCAGGTCCCGAGGGCTGGTGCACAACGGCGCCGACGACAACGCCTCGGGAGTGGCGGGAGTTCTCGAGCTCGCTCGGGTCTTCTCCCTCGAGGCGAATCGGCCGCGCGGGATCCTCTTCGCCACTTTCGCCGGGGAGGAGCTGGGATTGAGGGGCTCCTACCACTACACCAATCACCCCACGCTCCCTTTGAACGACGCCCTGGCGATGGTGAACCTCGACATGATCGGCCGCCTGCGGCACGACGTTCTGTACCTCGGCGGAGTCGACCGCCTCCCGCAGCTCCAGGGATGGATCGAGGGACGACTCAAGGAGGAAGGTCTCGCCTTCTCCGGACGGTTCACCGCCGACGAGGCCAGCGACCACGCGCCCTTCATCCGCGCCGGAGTCCCGTCGCTCTTCTTTTTCACCGGGCTCCATGGCGACTATCACAAGCCCACCGACGACCTGCAGTTCATCAACTTCGAAGGGATGGAGCGGGTGCTCCGCGCCGGCTACCGGGTGTCGAGCGACCTCCTCCACGGCCAGGATCGCCCGTCGCTCGTCGCCGTCGAGCCGTATCGGAAAAAAGCCGCGGCTTACTTCGGCATCGGGGTCGACACCAGCTTCGACGGCGAAGGCGTGCGCTTCGCCTACGTCGCCCGCGACGGGCCGGCGGCCCGCGCCGGCCTCGAGCCGGGAGACGTCTTGCTCGAGATCGACGGCCGCGCCATCGGTTCGAGCGATCGGGCCTCGAGCATCATCCAGCAGCGCCACCCCGGCGAGACGGTCAACGCGAAGATCCGTCGCAAGGACCAGATCCTCGAAGTGAAGGTGCGGCTCTCGAACTGGCCCTGATCCAGTTCGCCCTAGCTGGCGCGGGCCTTGTTGAACAGGCCGTTTTGCTCCAGGTAACGCCGCAGCTTCTTCACGTGCTCCCACATCGCCGGCTTGAGCTTGGCGTTGTAGAGAAGCGCCGCAGGATGGTAAAGCACCATGAACTGGATACCGGGGTAGTCGGCAAGGGTAAAGAATCGTCCCGCCTCTTCACCCATCTGGAAGCTGGTCTTCGATTTGTCGATGTGCTTCAGCGCCGTCGCCCCGAGAAGCAGTATGACCTTGGGGCTCACGAGCTCGATCTGGCGCTTCAAATAGGGAATGCATTCCGCGGCTTCTTCCGTTCGAGGGCTGCGGTTCTCCGGCGGCCGGCATTTCACCACGTTGGCGATCAGCATGTCTCGATCGGTGTCGATCCCGACGGCGCTCATGATCTTGTCGAAGAGCTGCCCGGCGCGACCGACGAACGCCCGGCCTTCCCTGTCCTCGTTCTCCCCCGGCCCCTCGCCGATGGTCATCACCGAAGCCTTGGGGTTGCCGCGGTCGACGACGATGTGGGTCCGCCCCTGATGGAGCCCGCACCTGGCGCAGCCGCTCGCCTGCAGCCGGTCGCGGAACTCCTCGTAGCTCCCGGCGCCCAGGATGGTGTTGCTGCCGGAGTCGAAGAGATCGAACTGCATGGCCGCGGAGTTTAGCATAGCGCTTCCGAAGGGAAGCTCCCGAGATTACGGAATCGACGCCAGGAGCTCCCGGGTGAGCTCGTGCCGGGGGGAACGGAAGAGGTCCACGCGGCTCTGGAGCTCCACGATTCTTCCCCGGTTCATGACTGCGACCCGATCGCTCACGTGCTCCACCACCCGGAGGTCGTGGGCGATGAAGAGGTAGGTGAGCGAGAGCTTCTCCTGGAGCTCGAGGAGGAGGTTCAGGATCTGCGCCTGGATGGAGACGTCGAGCGCGGTCACCGGCTCGTCGGCGACGAGGAACTCGGGGTCGAGCGCGATGGCCCGGGCGATTCCCACTCTCTGGCGCTCTCCTCCGGAGAGCTCGTGCGGATAGCGACGGGAAAGTTCGGGCTTTAGCCCCACCAGGCGGAGGAGCTCCATCGTCCGCTCGTCCCGTTCGCGGCGGGTGCCGATTCGATGGATGGTGAGCGGCTCGCGCACGATGGTGCGCACGGTCATCATCGGATTCAGCGAGCTGTAGGGGTCCTGAAAGATGATCTGCATGCGGCGCCGGATCTTCCTCAGCGGCTCGCGCGGAAGCGCCAGGAGGTCGATTCCGTCGAGCCGGACGCTTCCGGACGTCGGCTCCAGCAGGCGCAGGATCAGCCGTCCCAGCGTGCTCTTCCCCGAGCCGGACTCTCCCACGACGGCGAGGGTTTCACCCCGATAGATATCAAGGCTCACCCCGTCGACGGCGCGGACGTCGCCCACGTGGCGCCGGAGCAGACCGCGGCGGATGGGAAAGAGCTTGGTCAGGTCGCGGATCTCGACCAGAACCCGCGGCTCGGTCATCGGGCCGCCATCGCCGGCAGCACGGAGCTTTCGCGGTAGCAGGCGCTCTGGTGGAGCCGATCACCGCTCCCGCCGAGCCCCACGACGTTCAAATTCTGCGACAACTCAACACTCAATCCGGCACGCTTCCACACCCCTCTTAACGCGTCCTATCCCTTTGGTTGCATACGTAGGATGCACCAAGGACACTGACA
>Ga0299906_10002756_pt1 | contig 14520 bp, 12 predicted proteins | sample RVTome_14_FD_200259 | JGI IMG/M metagenome (GOLD analysis project Ga0299906, IMG submission 200259) | Soil microbial communities from uranium-contaminated site in the Upper Colorado River Basin, Wyoming, United States - RVT145D125 (version 2) ... | reverse complement strand
AGCGTCCAGTAGCCCAGGCGCGGTTCGATGGCGCGCCGGCACAGGAGGATGCGGTCCTCCCACTCGGGGATCGCCCCGACCACGAGCTTCGGATTGAGGTAATGAATGCTCCCGCAACTCGCGCACACGTGGCGTGGCAGGCTGTCGCCGGGGGGAATGCGCAACGCCACCGTGGCGCCGCAATGGGAACAGAACTTCATGTGAGCGCTTCATCGACGCGAATCGGAACAATTCTAGACCGGATCGTGACCGAAGACGCAGTCACCCCGGAACAGGCCGTGACAGCCGCGGGCGGGTCGCGGTAGATTGCCTGCGCCCCAGACTCCACTCCCTATCATGGCCGTTCCACCGTGGGTAGCTCCGGAATCGATGCTTTTCGCTCCGTCCGATGTGACTCGACGCGTGCCGCACCCGCCCTGCGGGAACCGGTACCGCCCGCGCCGCGCGGCACGGTGGGCCCGTCACCCATGAACGGGACACTGCCCGCGCACCGTGCGGGGCCGCTGCAGTTGCTGGTGGTCGCGGACACCGACGACGACGCCGGCCAGGTGGCGGCCGCATTGACCGCGCGCGGCCTGCCCGCGCAGTACACGCGCGTCGATTGCGAGATCGACATGGCGGCCGAGCTCGCGCGCAGCGACTGGGACGTGGTGCTGTGCGACCACACCAGCCGCGGCATCGACGCGCCGGGCGCGCTGGCGGTATTGACGCGCAGCGGCAAGGATGTGCCGTTCATCATCCAGGCCGATCGCGCTACGGGCCGCCCGGCGATGGCGGCGATGTACGACGGGGTGGCCGACTTCGTCGCCCGGGGTGACCATGAACGCCTGCTGCCGGTCATCGAACGCGAGCTGCGCGCGGCCGAGGCGCGCCGCGCGGTGCACCGCGCCCACCGCCGGATTCGTGAGCTGGTCAATTTCGACGGGCTCTCGTCGCTTCCCAATCACGAGCTGTTCTGCCGCAAGGTGAGCGACTGGCTGGACGCCTGCGGGCGGCGCGGGCGGGCGGTGCGCGGTGCGCTGCTGGTGGTCGACATGGATCGCTTCATGCGCATCAACGTGAGCTTCGGCTACGAGGTGGGAAGCGACGTGCTGCGCGGCATCGCCCAGCGCCTGGCGAGCACGGTGAGCGCCGACGTGATGCTGGCGCGGCTCGGCGGCGACACCTTCGGGGTATTCCTGCCGGGAGCGGGCGAGGAGGGCGTCGCCGAAGTGCTCGCGCGCAGCATCCTGGGCGCCTTCGAGCTGCCCTTCATGAAGGACCGCATCGAGCTCTTCCTGACCGCCAGCATCGGCATCGCGCTGGCCCCGCGCGATGGCGCCACGGTGTATGAGCTGCTCATGAACGCCGAGACCGCGGTGGTCGCGGTCAAGCGCGGCGGGGGCAACGGCGTGTGCTTCTACAAGCGCACCATGAATGCGACATCGGCCGAGCGGATCGCGCTGGAGGCCGACCTGCGCCACGCCATCGAGCGCGACGAACTGTTCCTGCACTACCAGCCGATCATCGACGTGCGCCGCGGCCGGGCGATCGGCGCCGAGGCCTTGCTGCGCTGGCGCCACGCCCGCCACGGCATCATCGCGCCCGACCACTTCATCCCGCTCGCCGACGAGACCGGGCTCATCACCGAGATCGGCGCCTGGGTGCTGGCGCAGGCCTGCCTGCAGGGGCAGCGCTGGCACCGCATGGGGTGGTCCGACTTCCGCGTGTCGGTCAACGTCTCGGCGGTCCAGTTCGGCCAGCCGCGGCTGCTCGAGTCGGTGAGCGATGCGCTGCGCGCGAGCGGTTTCGCGGCGCGCTGCCTGACGCTGGAGATCACCGAGACGTCGATCATGAGCGATGTGGAATCGGCGGCCGGGATGCTGCGCGCACTGCGCAACATGGACGTGCGCATCGCGGTGGACGATTTCGGAACCGGTTATTCGTCGCTCGCCTACCTCAAACGTCTGCCGATCGACGTCCTCAAGATCGACAAGTCTTTCGTGCGCGACGTTTGCGACGACGAGGAGAGCGCCGCGATCGCGCGCGCCATCATCGCGCTGGCGCGCAGCCTGCGCCTGGCGACGGTGGCCGAAGGGGTGGAGAACGCGGCGCAGGAGGCCTTGCTGCGCGGCGAGGCCTGTGACTACTTCCAGGGTTTCCGCTTCGGCCGCCCGGTGACCGCAGAGGCGCTGTGCCGGAATCAGGCGCATCGCGGCAACGTGTCCCTGAGTGCATGAGGCGACCCATGGAGCGCGCGGGATCACGATGCGAACGTGTTTGTGTAGGAAAAATGCCTACACCAATGGGGGTGCTGTGCCTAGGGGAGTTTTCCGCGCGACCTGATGGCCAGTTTTGTAGCATTTGCTCACAATTGACTCGAACTTCGATCCGCATGCCCCTGTCTGGGAGCCGCTCATGAAACGCCCCGATTATCAGGCCGAAATTCACGAACTGAATCTCGCCTATCTCATGCTGGCGCAGCAGATGCTGCGCAGCGACCGGGAGACCGCGATGTTCCGGCTCGGCATCGCCGGCGACGTGGCGGACCTGATCATCGGTTTGTCCAGCGCCAAGTTGGTGAAGATGGCCAGCGGCCAGATGCTGCTGCCGCGCTTTCGCTTCGACGACGCGCTGCTCACGGGTCTGCTCGCCGGCAACAGCCGCGACGCGACCAGCGCCAGTCTGCATGCCGCCATCCTGGCTGCCGGGAAACCGCTCCAGGAAACGGCCTGAGGGAGAACCACATGAAGAACAAGAGCATCATCGGGGAAGCCGAAGACATCCAGCGCGCCGCTGAGATGGTGCGCCTGGGCGCACGCATGCAGATGCTGGAAGCCGAGACCCAGCTGAGCCGCGAGCGCCTGCTCAAGATCTACAAGGAAGTGCGCGGCATGTCGCCCCCGAAGGGCATGCTGCCGTTTTCGACCGACTGGTTCATGACCTGGCAGCCGAACGTGCATGCCTCGCTCTTCAAGGCCTTCCACAGCTTCTTCTGCGAGAAGGCCGGCATGCAGGGGCTCGACGCGATTCTCAAGGCCTATCACCTGTACCTCGACCACATCGAGGCCGAGCGCATGGATCCGGTGCTGAGCCTCACGCGCGCCTGGACGCTGGTCCGCTTCTTCGACGCCGACCTGCTGCACCTGGCCTCGTGCACCTGTTGCGGCGGCCGCTTCGTGGCCCACGCCTACGATCCGACGCGCGACTTCGTGTGCGGGCTGTGCAACATGCCTTCGCGGGCCGGCAAGACCAAGCGCGCGGCACGCGCCGCGCTGGCCGAAGTCGACTGACCGAGCGCCCTTCCGCAACCGGGCCGCCGCAGTTGCAGGCGGCCTTTTCATTTTTCGGACAGGGTCAAGTTTTGTACCGGGATGCCGTTACAATCGCAGGCGTTTTGCGCACCGCATGATGAGCGGGCGAGTCGGACCAACAGGGGCTCCCGGTGTTTCTGATTATTGGCTATGCGATCATTCTCGCCGCGTCGTTGGGGACGTACGCGGTGCACGGCAGCCTGATGGCCTTGTGGGTGCCGTTGGAGTACCTGGCGATCGTGGGCCTGATGATCGGCGGCTTCCTGGCGGGTAATGGGCCGAAGGCCTTCAAGGCCACCCTGGGGGCGCTGCCCACCGTGTTCAAGGGCTCGCCGTACAGCAAGGCGATGTACATGGAGCTGCTCGCGCTGCTCTACGAGATGCTCGCCAAGGTGCGCAAGGAAGGCCTGATGTCGATCGAGAACGAGGTCGACAATCCCGAGTCCAGCGCCATCTTCTCGAAGTACCCGATGGTGATGGCCGATCACCACGCGATCGAATTCCTGACCGATTACCTGCGCATGATGGTGGGGGGCAATCTCAACGCCTTCGAGATCGAGAACCTGATGGACATGGAGATCGAGACCCATCACCAGGAGACCCACACCGCCCCGCACGTGATGGCCAAGGTCGGCGACGCGCTGCCCGCCTTCGGTATCGTGGTCGCGGTGATGGGGGTGGTGAACGTGATGGGCTCGGTCGGGCAGCCGCCGGCGGTGCTCGGCAAGATGATCGGCGGCGCGCTGGTCGGCACCTTCCTCGGCATCCTGCTCTCCTACGGCTTCGTGCAGCCGATCGCAAGCCAGCTCGAACAGCGCGTGGAGGAAAGCGGCAAGATCTTCCAGTGCATCAAGGTGGTGCTGCTCGCCAGCATGAACGGCTACGCGCCCCAGGTGGCCGTCGAATTCGGCCGCAAGGTGCTGTACTCCACCGAGCGGCCGAGCTTCACGGAACTGGAGCAGGACATCAAGAGCCGCAAGGGCTGAGGCCGCCGCGCGATGATCGTCCCCCCGCCCGCCCCGACCTTGCCTGCGATGCGCCATGAGTGACGACAGCCAGCAACCGATCGTCATCAAGCGCATCAAGAAGGTGGCCGCCGCCCACCATGGCGGCGCGTGGAAGATCGCCTACGCCGACTTCGTGACCGCCATGATGGCGTTCTTCCTGCTGATGTGGCTGCTCGGGTCGACCGCGCAGGGCGACCTGGAGGGCATCGCCGATCACTTCCAGAATCCGCTGCGGCTCACGCTGAGTGGCGGATCGGGCTCGGGCGACAGCTCCAGCATCATCAAGGGCGGCGGCGAGGACCTGTCGCGCTCGGTCGGACAGGTCAAGCGCGGCGAGATCGAGACGCGCACCAGCCTCAACCTGGACGCGGCCAAGGCGCGCATGCAGGGGTCGGACGCGGGCGAGGACATGGCCGAGGCGCTGCGCGAGCGGGCCCGCCTGATCGACCTGAAAGGGCGCATCGAGGCGATCATCGAGGCCGACCCGAAACTGCGCAGCTTCAAGAACCAGATCCTGATGGACATCACCTCGGAGGGGCTGCGCATCCAGATCGTCGATGAGCAGAACCGGCCCATGTTCAGCTCCGCCAGCGCCGACCTGCAGCCCTACACGCGCGACCTGATGCGCGCCATCGGGCGCGCCCTCAACGACGTGCCCAACCGCCTCAGCCTGTCCGGCCACACCGACGCGGCCCGTTATGGCGGGGGCGAGCGCGGGTTCTCCAACTGGGAGCTGTCGAGCAACCGCGCCAACGCCTCGCGGCGCGAACTGATCGCGGGCGGCCTCTCGCCCGACAAGGTGGTGCGCGTGGTGGGGCTGGCCGAGACGGTGCCCTTCAACAAGGACGACCCGCTCGATTCGACCAACCGGCGCATCAGCATCATCGTGATGAACAAGAAGACCGAGGACGCGGTGCGTGCGCAGGGCGGGCAACTCGACGTAAACGCCACCGAACCGGTCGATGACCAGCAGTTGCGCGACAACATCGAGCAGCACGCCCCGCCGCAGCCCGGCGCGCGGGCCCAGCCGACGGGCCTGCGGCCGGTGCGCAGCGCCCCGCTGCCTGCCGCCTTCGCGCCCTGATCGGAGCGCGCGCAGCGTCGGCACTAAAGTTCGTGCGCGGCGGGACGATATGCCAAGTACCCCCGGCGCGGGCGCGGCAAGCGCTTCGTCATGCCGCCCGTCACCGGCCGGGTCCCCCGGCCGACACACACGAGGATGCCCGCCGTGCCCCACACCGTACTGGCCGTTGATGATTCCGCCTCGATCCGGCAGGCCGTCGCGACGTGCCTGCGCGCGGCCGGCTACCGGGTGGTCGAGGCCGGCGACGGGCGCGAGGCGCTCGAGCGCGCCGGCCGCGAGCCTTTCGACCTCGTCGTCACCGACCTCAACATGCCGCGCCTGGACGGGCTCGGGCTCATCGCGGCGCTGCGCGCGCTGCCCGCCTACCGGGCGGTGCCCATGCTCATGCTCACCACCGAGGCGTCCGACGACATGAAGGCGCGCGGGCGGGCCGCCGGCGCGACCGGGTGGCTGGTCAAGCCGTTCGATCCGCAACGCCTGCTCGACATGGCCGCCCGGCTGCTGGGTTAGCGAGCGAAGGGGGTGTCGTGAGCTTCGACCTGAGCCAGTTCCACGCGGTGTTCTTCGAGGAGGCGGCCGAGCATCTGACCGCCCTCGAGGCCATCCTGCTCAGGATTGATCCGGCCCGGGCGGCACCCGACGACGTGGCGGAGATCTTCCGCTGCGCGCATTCGATCAAGGGGGCCAGCGCGACCTTCGGCTTCGACGACATGGCCGCGCTCACGCATGGCATGGAGAGCCTGCTCGATGCGGTGCGCAAGGGTTGGCTGCCGCTCGATCGCGGCCGCATCGACGCCTGCCTCGCGGCCGGCGACGTGCTGCGTCGGCAACTGGCCGGGCATCGGGACGGCGTCGCGTCCGATGCGGCCGCCGCCGCCCGGGTCAGCCTGGAAGCGCTGTGCGTGGAGCCGGAATCGGCGCTCGCGCCCGTGCCCGAGCTCGCTTCGGCCGAGGCGGGCGAGTGCGTCCTCGATCTCGAATTCGTGGTCGCACGCGTGGTGGCGGGCAGCGACGTGCTGATCGACAACCTGGTCGACGAACTGGCCGGGCTGGGCGAACTGCTCGCCGTCGAACGCCCGCCGGCCGGTGCCGCGGCGGGCGCCGTATGGCAGGTCCGGCTGCGCACCGGCCGGACCGTGTCCGAGGTACGCGCGGTGATGGCGCTCGTCACCGAGCCGGGCGAGCTGCGCATCGAGGCGGTCGCGCCGGTGCAGACGTCCATGCCGGGCGCGGGCGGCGCGCCGGGTTTTGCGGCGGATTGCGCGTCGGGCGGGGCGGCCGAGGAGGCCGAGGACGGATCGTGGGGATTCTTCGTCCCGCTTCCGCCGCTCCGTGATCCGGCCGCGGCGGCGCCCGCGGGCAACGGCGGCGAGGGACGGGCGGCGGCGGTCGCGCGCGGCCACACGGGCGATAATTCGATCCGGGTGAACGTCGACAAGGTCGATCACATGATCAACCTGGTGGGCGAACTGGTCATCACCCAGTCCATCCTGCAGGCGGCGGCGAGCGAGGTCGATCCGGTGCTGTTCGAGCGGCTGATGAGCGGCATCGCGCAGTTGCAGCGCAATACGCGCGCCCTGCAGGACTCCGTGATGTCGATCCGCATGTTGCCGGTGTCGATGGTGTTCTCGCGCTTTCCGCGCATGGTGCGCGACCTGGCCGAGTGGCTGGGCAAACAGGTTGAGCTGCGGGTGGCCGGCGCGAACACCGAGCTCGACAAGGCGCTCATCGAGCGCATCGCCGACCCGCTCACCCACCTGGTGCGCAACTGCCTCGACCACGGCATCGAGTCGCCCGCCGCGCGCCGCGCCGCCGGCAAGCCCGCGACCGGCCTCGTCACGCTGCAAGCCGCGCAGCACGGCGGGCACATCGTCATCGAAGTGGCCGACGACGGGGCCGGGCTCGACCGTGAGCGCATCCTCGCGCGGGCCCGTCAGCGCGGCATGGCGGTGAGCGAGGCCATGTCCGACGAGGCGGTGTGGCAGCTCGTGTTCGAGCCGGGTTTTTCCACCGCCGAGACGGTGACCGAGCTCTCCGGCCGCGGGGTCGGAATGGATGTGGTCGAGCGCGCCATCAGCGAGCTGGGCGGCCAGATCGAGATTCATTCGACCGCCGGGCGCGGCGCCCGCTTCGCGGTGCGCCTGCCGCTCACGCTGGCGATCGTCGAGGCGATGACGGTGGCGGTGGGCGAGGAGACCTATGTGGTGCCGCTCGACTTCATCGTCGAGTCGCTACAGCCCACCCGCGACATGATCCGCAGCGTGGGCGGGGTCGCGCGCATGATCGAGGTGCGCGGCAGCTACCTGCCGGTGCTCGCGCTCGCCGACCACTTCGCGGTGCCGCGCGCCGAGCGCGACTGGACGGCCGGGATCATGGTGCTGGTGGAAGTGCACGGCATGCCGCTGGCGCTCTTCGTCGATGCGCTGGTGGGTCAGCAGCAGGTCGTGATCAAGAGCCTGGAAGCCAACTTCCGGCGCGTCGAGGGCTTCGCCGGCGCCACCATCCTGGGCGACGGGCGGGTGGCGCTCATCCTCGATCTTACCGCGCTGGCGGCGCGGCTGCGGCGCGCCCTGGCGGTGGCCGCGTGAGGGCGCGCGCCGGTGCGTCACCGGCATCGTCGCCCGCCATGGCCGCCTTCAGATCGGCGCCCGCCTGCCGTAATACCCCTGGAGGGTATCCCGACCGGTTGAGGGCGGGGCCCCGCGCCCGGTTCGCGCTTGCCCGCGCCCAAGTGCGCGCGCCGAATGAATGCCGCCGGCGATCCGGCCCGCGCCCGGCTGGCCGGCCCTGACCACCGCATGGAGTTCCGACTGATGTCCGCCCCAGCCTTCCTTCTCCCGCCCGATCCGCCGCCGCCGGCGGCCGCCGTGGGCGCGGAGTACCTGACCTTCACGCTGGGTGACGAGCACTACGCGATCGACATCCTCGCGGTGCGCGAGATCCGGGCTTTCGACGCCGTCACGCGCATTGCCGGGGCGCCCGAGTTCATCCTCGGGGTGATGAACCTGCGCGGGGTGATCGTGCCGGTGGTGGATCTGCGGCGGCGTTTCGGCGTGGGCAACCCGCAACTCACCCCGCTCACCGTGCTGATCGTGCTGCAGTTCGGCCGGCGCCTGGTGGGGGCGGTGGTCGATGGCGTGGCCGACGTGGTGAGCCTCGCGGCAGGCGAAATCAGCCCGGCGCCCGAGTTCGCCGCGGTGGTCGGGGCGTGCCACATCCGCGGGCTGGCGCCGGCCGGCGGGCAGATGCTGATCGTGCTCGATATCGAAGGCCTGATGCTGGCGCCCGAAATGAGCCTCGTCGACGACACGGCAGCGCAGGAGTGAGGGGGCGATCGGCATGAGGGACTCGAGCGACCGTTTCCCCGTTGCAGGCAAATTGCTTGCCCTCGCGCCGCTCGTCCGGGCGCCCCTGCCGGCGCTGGCGCTCGCGGTGTTGGGGCTGGATGCGGCGCGGACGCCCGCCGAACCCGGCGTGGCGCGTGTGGGCGCGCCGCTCGGCGCACGGCGATGACAGGGAAGACATGACGATGAACAAGCACGACCTGCCCGTGACCGGGCGCGAAGTCGACGTGCCGGCCGGCCACTCCATCGTGTCGAAGACCGACATGGACGGGCGCATCACCTACGTGAACCCCGACTTCACCCGCATCAGCGGTTTCACCGAGCAGGAGCTGCTCGGGGCCAACCACAGCATCGTGCGCCACCCCGACATGCCGCGCGAGGCCTTCGAGGACATGTGGCGCGACCTGCATGCCGGCCGCCCGTGGTCGGGCCTCATCAAGAACCGCTGCAAGAACGGCGATCACTACTGGGTGCGCGGCAATGTCGCGCCGATCGTCGACAACGGACGAACGCTCGGTTTCATCTCGGTGCGCGGGCGCGCGCCGCGCGAGCAGGTCGCCGCCGCCGAGGAAACCTACCGCAGGTTCGTCGAAGGGCGCGCGCGCGGGCTGGCCTTCCGCCACGGCCAGGTGCGCTCGGCGGGCCTGTGGGCACGCCTCGGGCGCGCGCTGCGCGACGTGCCGCTGGTGGCCATGCTGTCGCTGGCGATCGGACTCATGGTGCTGGTCGCGGCAGTGACGGCGGCGGTCGGCAGCGGCGGCATGGCGCACACGCTCGCCGCGCTGGAGCAGGCGGTGGCGGCCCAGGGCAGCGACGCGCCGATGGCCCGCGCGCGCAGCCGCGAACTGGTGGCCGCGGCGCGGGCGCAGGCGGCGCGCGCCAACACCTGGCTCGCGCTCGGCGTCGCGGGCGTGCTGCTGATCGGCGCCGGCAGCGTGCTGCTGGTGAGGCCGACCCTCAACCGGCGCCTGCGCGAGGCGCGCAACGCCTGCGCCGCGATGGGGCAGGGCAATTTCCACAGCGAGTTCGACATCACGCGCAACGACGAACTCGGCCGCCTGCTGCAGAACCTCAAGTCGATGCAGACGCGGCTCGGCTACGACGCGCAGCAGCGCCGCTGCATGGGCGAGGAGAACCTGCGTATCCGCCAGGCGCTCGACTGCGTCGACACCAACGTGCGCATCGCCGACAACGACGGGCGGGTGATTTACGCCAACCCCTCGCTGATGCGCACCCTGCGCCGCATCGAGGCGGATATCCGGCGCGAGCGCCCGGCGTTTGCCGCGGAGCGCTTCGTCGGCAGCAGCATCGGCGAGCTGTATGCGGATCCGCCGGCGGCGCTGCAGCGGCTGGCGAACCTGCGCGAGACCGCGCGTATCAACATGGCGATCGGCGGGCACCAGTTCGCGGTGACTACCAACCCGATCCTGGACGCCGCCGGCAACCGCCTCGGCACGGTCGGCGAGTGGCGCGAACGCACCGCCGAGATCGCCGCCGAAGAGGAGCTGACCGCCCTCGTCGCGGCGGCGGCGGTGGGCGACTTCAGCCGGCGGGTGGACGTGGCGGGCAAGGCGGGCTTTTTCCTGGATCTGGCGGAGGGGTTGAACCGGCTGATGGCGGTGATCTCGACCAGCGTGGAGGACGTGGCGCGGGTGCTCAACGCGGTGGCGCGCGGCGATCTGACCGGTCGGATCGAGGCGGACTACCGGGGCACGCTGGGGCAGCTGAAGGACGACGCCAACGCGACGGTGGAGCGGCTGCGGGCGGTGGTGGGGCGCATCCAGGAGTCGGCCGCCGCGATCAACACGGCGGCGCACGAGATCGCGGCAGGCAACACGGACCTGTCGATCCGCACCGAGGAGCAGGCGAGCTCGCTGGAGGAGACGGCGAGCTCGATGGAGGAGCTCACCGCCACGGTGCGCCAGAACGCGGACACCGCGCGCGCCGCGAGCGAACTGGCGATCGGGGGCAACGCGGTGGCCGAGCGCGGGGGCGCGATGATGGGGCGGGTGGTGGCGACGATGGGGTCGATCCGCGACGCGGGCAAGCGCATCGGCGACATCGTCGGGCTGATCGACGCGATCGCGTTCCAGACCAACATCCTGGCGCTCAACGCGGCGGTCGAGGCGGCACGCGCGGGCGAGCAGGGGCGCGGCTTCGCGGTGGTGGCGAGCGAGGTGAGGAGCCTCGCGCAGAAGAGCGCGCAGGCCGCGCGCGAGATCAAGGGACTGATCGCCGACTCGACCGACAAGGTCGAAGGGGGCGCGCGCCTGGTCGATGAGGCCGGGCGCACCATGGACGAGGTGGTGACGAGCTTCCAGCGGCTGGCCGCGCTGGTCGCCGGGATCGCGGCGGCGAGCCGCGAGCAGAGCGCGGGGCTCGAGCAGGTGGCCACCGCGGTGGGGCAGCTGGACGAGATCACCCAGCACAACGCGGCGCTGGTCGAGGAGGCGGCGGCCGCGGCGCAGAGCCTGGACGCGCAGGCCGGCGAGCTGGTCGACAGCGTGAGCGTGTTCCGTTTCACGCAGGGCCGCGAAGAGCACCCCGAATTGCGCCAGGTGCCTTCCCCGGCGCGTCCGAAATCGGCGAAGATCTCGCCTCTGCGTGCGGCACGCGCGGCCGATCCCGGTCCCCTGCCCAAAGTCCGCCGCAGCCCCGCGCTGCGCCGCAGCCTCGAGGACGAATGGGAGGAGTTCTGAGCATGACCGCGGGAGATCCGCCCCGAACCGGCAAACCCCCGCCGCCCGCACCCACCCGAGCCCTCGCGCCGCGCGCGGAGATCCAGGAGATCCTGCGTTCGCTCGCGGCCCTGCCGGCGCGCGACCGCGAGTTCGAGTTCACCGCCGCCGACTTCGAGCGTATCCGCACCCTCATCCACGCGCACGCCGGCATCGCGCTGTCGGGCGCGAAGCAGGACATGGTGTATAGCCGCCTGGCGCGCCGCCTGCGTGCGGTGGGCGACCGGACCTTCGCGCAATACCTCGTGCGGCTCGAGCGCGACCGCGGCGAGTGGGAAACCTTCGTCAATTCGCTCACCACCAACCTCACCTCGTTCTTTCGCGAGGCGCATCACTTCGAGATCCTGGCCGAGCGTCTCAAGCGCATCGGCGACCGGCGTACCATCCGCATCTGGTGTTCTGCCGCGTCGACCGGCGAGGAGCCGTATTCGCTGGCGATCACGGCATGCGAGACCTTCGATACCCTGACGCCGCCCGTGCACATCCTCGCCAGCGACATCGACACCAACGTGCTCGCCAGCGGCGAGCGCGGCGTCTATCGCCAGGACCGCGTCGAACGCCTGTCGGCCGAGCGGCTGCGGCGCTTTTTCCAGCGTGGCACCGGCGAACAGGAGGGCCAGGTGCGGGTGCGCCCGGAGTTGCAGCGGCTGGTGAGCTTTCGCCGCATCAACCTGCTCGATGCGAGCTGGTCGGTGCAGGGGCCGCTCGACGCGATCTTCTGCCGCAACGTCATGATCTACTTCGACAAGGCCACGCAATACGCCATCCTCAAGCGGTTCGCTCCGCTGTTGCGCAAGGACGGGGTGCTGTTCGCCGGGCATTCGGAAAGCTTCATGCACGCGGCCGACCTGTTTCGTTCGATGGGGCGCACTGTCTACCAGCCCCTCGACGCCGTCCCGCTCTAAGCCCGGCGCACACCGATGCCGATACGTGTCCTGATCTGCGACGATTCGGCGGTGATGCGCGCCATGCTGAGCGACATCATCGGCCGCCAGCCCGACATGGAAGTGGTCGGCACCGCGCCCGACGCGGCCGCCGCGCGCGAGATGATCCGCAACCACGACCCGGATGTGTTGACGCTCGACGTCGCGATGCCGCACATGGATGGCCTCGATTTCCTGGCCCGCCTGATGCGCCTGCGGCCCATGCCGGTGGTGATGATCTCGAGCAGCACCGGGCACGATTCGGAGGCGACCCGCCGCGCGTGCGAGCTCGGTGCGGTGGAGGTGCTGGCCAAGCCGCGCGCGCAGACCGCCGAGGCACTCGAAGCCTACGCCGTGCAGGTGAGCGAGCGGATTCGCGCCGCATTTCGCGCGCGGGTGCCAGCGCCGCAGGCGGCGTGCCCGCCGGCATCGGTGGCGCGGGGCGGCGCACTGGCGCCGCCGTCCGCGCGCGCACCGGCTGCGCGTGGTCCGGCAGGCGCCGCGCGGGCCCAGGCCGCACGCATCGTGGTGATCGGCGCCTCGACCGGCGGCACCGAGGCGATCAAGGAGGTGCTGCAGGCCTTGCCCGCCACCATGCCGCCGATCCTGCTCGTGCAGCACATGCCGGAGATCTTCACCGCGTCTTTTGCGCGCCGCCTCGACGGCCTGTGCGAACTACGGGTAAAGGAGGCCGAGCACGGCGAGCGCATCAGCCCGGGCACCGCCTATCTCGCACCCGGACACTCGCACCTGACCCTCGCACGGGTGAGCGGCGGGTACCAGTGCGAGCTCTCGCGCGGCGAGCCGGTCAACCGCCACCGCCCGTCGGTGGATGTGCTGTTCCGCTCGGCCGCCGCGCAGGTGGCGGCGGGCACGGTGGCGGTGCTGCTGACCGGCATGGGCAAGGACGGTGCCCAGGGGCTGCTCGAGCTGCGCCAGGCGGGCGCCTGGACCATCGCCCAGGATCGCGACAGCTGCGTCGTGTATGGCATGCCGCGCGAGGCGGCGGCGCTCGGGGCGGCGTGCGAGGTGCTGGCGCTCGGCGAGATCGCCGCGCACATCGCGCAGCAGGCCGGCGCGGGCGGGGTGGCCGGGGCGGGCTGAGGGCGGCCGGCGCGCGGGGACGCCGCGCGGCTAAAGAAGCGGCGCCCGGCGCCGATACAAGATCAACGAAGGTCAACGCGCCCCGCCGGCGGCGCGGGATCGCGAGCATTCGCGGGTGGCGCCGACCACCGCGCAGAGGAGACGAAGCAGCATGGGACCCCTATTTTCGAGCATCATCCTGGGCCTCGCGGCCGCACTGGGCGGCATCGCCGTGGCCCTGCTGGGCGGGGCGCTCGCCTGGCCGGCGGCGCTCGCGCACGGGCTGGTCGGCGTGGTCGTGGGGGGCGGCGCGTTCATTGCGTACCGGACGGTGCTCCTGACGCCGCTCAACGGCATCGCCGAGACGCTCGACGCCATGCAGCGCGACGGCGACCTGTCGCGCCGCGCCGCGGTGCAGGCCGGGCCGGCGGGCGAATGCGCGGCGCGCTTCAACGCGCTCATCGAGAGCTTCCAGGGCATCATCGGCAAGGTCATCTTCGACGCCCAGCGCGTGGGCGAGGCGGCGGACCAGCTCTCCGCCCATGCCGGCCGCGTGGCCGAAGGATCGTCCCGGCAGCGCCAGGCGTCCGAGCAGATGGTGAAGACCATCGAGGAGATGACGGCCGGTGTCGGCGCGGTGGCCGAGCATGCCACCCAGACCGCCAACAATGCGCAGGAAGCGCGCGAGCTGTCGCGCGAAGGCACCCGCATCGTCACCGATGCGTCGGCCGAGATCGAGCGCATCGCCCGTTCGGTGGAGCAGTCGGCGCAGGTCATCGCCGCGCTGGGCGAGCGCTCCGAGGCCATCAGCGGCATCGTCAAGGTGATCCGCGAGATCGCCGACCAGACCAATCTGCTGGCCCTCAACGCGGCCATCGAGGCGGCGCGCGCGGGCGAGCAGGGACGCGGCTTCGCGGTGGTGGCCGACGAGGTGAGGAAGCTCGCCGAGCGCACCTCGACCGCCACGAGCGAGATCGGCGGCATGATCGTGGCGATCCAGGACGAGACCCGCTCGGCGATCGTGTCGATCCGCGCCGGCAGCGAGCAG
>Ga0299906_10002754_pt1 | contig 14522 bp, 32 predicted proteins | sample RVTome_14_FD_200259 | JGI IMG/M metagenome (GOLD analysis project Ga0299906, IMG submission 200259) | Soil microbial communities from uranium-contaminated site in the Upper Colorado River Basin, Wyoming, United States - RVT145D125 (version 2) ... | reverse complement strand
AGCCGCGCCAGGACTTCATTGGCAGAGAGTGCAGCTTCCGTCAGCCGCTTCTCGATCTCGACCCGAAGTTTGGGTTTTCTCAAGTTTTCTGAACCTATGGAGGCCAGCGTCTCATAGGAGCCGGAATAACCCGCCCGGCGCGCCGCATCGGTTCCGTTCCAGGTCTCAAGGTAGGCTTCCACCCAGAGCCGCTGCTTACTTGTCAGCTTACGGGTCACAAGACCTCACTGCAGTCGGGCCAGAAAGACCGGGTAGAAGTGCTCGAGCACTCGATCGGCGTAGTGCAGGCCGCCTCTCGATCCGCACCCATCAGCCAGAACCTTCTCCGGAGGCCAGCAGTTGTAGAGCGCTGTCCCCAACCTGACGTCGCCATCTGCAATCTCAATCGCCCCATTCAGGATCCGCATGCCCCAGAGCGTGTTCAGCGCCGGATCCAAGAGCCTCTCGGTTGAAGGCCTGCCGGATACGCCGGCGATGACCTGCATCAGACCCACTGAGCCTGCGCGGTCCCGCTCCATCCCCACAATCCCGTGCGGATCTGCGAAGCCCTGGCTCTCCTGGGCAATGACCGCCATGACCAGGGCTTCGCCTTCAGGCCCCTGCAGGTGCTCAAGCTCAGGCTGCCAGCGCTGGATCAGCGGCCTCCACCGGATGACGTTTCGAACCATCCAATCCGGGGGGGGCTCCACCGAAGGTGTTGGCGTTGGTAAAGTGCCAATCGTGCCCGGCCCTGTTGTGATCATCCCCATCGTCATCAGCGCCAGGCCCGCCAGGACGATGGGAAGCAGCCGCCTCAGCGGCGACGCTTCACCCTGCTAGGTCGGGTCTCATCCACGGCTCTGTCAAGCATCCGTCAGCTCCCTGAAACGAAAACAGCCCGACGCTTTGCCCAACATCGAGACCCGAAAGTCCCGACATCGGGAAGAAGCGCCAGGCTGCCTGTGATCAGGCTACCCGCCTGACGGGGCTGCCGGAAACCGGCTACCCGCCCTTGTTCTTCACCGAATGATCGTTCGCAAGATACTACATCTGAGGATCAGATGCAAGAATGACCCCATCCGTGGGGGAGTACGCTGGTCCTATCAGGGCATGGCCGTTAGCGATCGCCCTCTCCCTGCTCGGACTGCGTGGCGGCTTCGACCCGCTCTCGTAGCTTTGCCCAAGTGTCCCTGTCAACCTGAACGTCCACCCAGTCAATACGAGGATCGGGCACATGGTGCCCCGAACAGGCAACCTCCCTCAGTAGAGCCTCCTGCTCTTCCAACGCCTTCCGCAGACGGTTGCGCTCTGCCGCCACCTTCCCGGCGACCCTCATGCGTTCCTGCACGAACCCGATGCAGTTGTCCCACGACGATACGAACTCCGACCCGCCGGGCGTGAGGTTCTCTACATCCCGTTCCCGGCTTTTTGCTTCCTCGACCAGGGCGGCGAGGGGGTTGTCGTCGTAGCGCACTTCGACAATCGGTGTGTAGAACCCGTCCGCATCAGGCTCGCCCCAGTTCCACGTCAGCCGGTTACAGTCCTCGTCTCTCGACGCCCATTCTTTCATCAGCTCGGGCGACATCTTTACTTTGCGATACGTCATGCCTTCAGGCAGTTGCTCAATCGCAGTGCTGTTCAGTTGGTCAGCCACCGTTCCCTCCAATCCCCAGCCTCACCGCACTCAGCGGCCGGCTGTGGAAGCTCTGAACACTGTGGCAGCCAGGGCAGTCGATGTCGGCCGTCCTGGCCCTTACCTTCGTGTGCAGCCGGGTCGTCGAGGCCACGTAGGTCCCGCCCTCGTCGGCCATGACGCTCCCAAGCGGCAGGTCGCACGAACTGCAGTGCCAGACCCCCAGCATCATCTCGGTGTGCTTTGCGTTTACCACCAGCACGCTTGCCTCCGGCGCAGAGCTCGGCATCGTCTCCCTCCAGTCAATTGGATTCCTCGGGCTCGCGCTCAGCTGGCTCTCGGTCATTGACTCGCTCCCAGAGACTACCCAAATTGATGTCCTTCCCCAGCAGACAGCCCTGGCATAGGATGATTCGGGTCGCCGGCAACAGCTTGGCGATATGTTGGTGGCTGCTGAAGACGCCAGCCAGGGCCTCGTGCCCTCCAAGTTGCAGGGTCAAGCCGGCCAGCTCACGCACAGCCCCCATGTCAATAACAGCTTGAGCCAGATCCAAAACATAGATCACGGGAGCCACCTTGTGTCCCTCCCCACACTCATCGCACTTGCGGATCTCTTCCCGCTTCAAGCCCGGCAACCTATCAATATCAACGGTCATCGTTTCCCTCCAGTCATCAGTCTGGTTCATCCTTCCAGGTTGAAACGATGTGGAAAGGGGCGCGCACGTATGGATTGTGAGCTTCAGCTGCTGCCAGCGCCCCTAGCAGCTCCTCCTCCGGTGTTGCCGGGGATGCCGTATGCCAGAGAGCATGCAGAGCCCCCAAGGCCACATACATCCCTGATCCGACCGCCAAGTAGCGCTCGCTCTCCACAGCAGTGAAGTTCCCCCAAATCCCGAAGAGCCGTCCACGGACACCGACAAGGAAAGACAGGTCTTCGACTTCCTCGACCTCGTCGGCCTTCTTCAGCTGCCCAGAAGCCCGGAACGTCGTTCGGATTGCTTCGACAAGGGCCTTGTTGACCCAGCGGGACACATCCATGTCGTCAATCATTGGCAGGTCCATTGAGCGCAGGAGATGGGCAGCCCTGCTAGATCCACTGGCGCCCATCAGCACCTTATCGGACCCAACCTCTCGACAGACGACCTTCGGCTCTATGAGCTCGAGCCAATAGGCCGAATTGCCAGTGAAGCTGTCACCACCAAGCCATACATCTTGACCATTGGTGCTTCCAACAATGCAAGTCATCAGTCTTTCGAAACCCAATTAGCAAGCTTCACAAATACGGAGAACAGGTAGGCACGGCCAATCGATGCGAGGCTCCGCACGATGGACGGATCGGGAAGCTTGCGCTGCTCCAGGTAGTAAGCTGGCGGGTCCAGAAGGACCTGGCGCATCAGCACGATCCATCCGCCGTTGGAGAGCTGCACCATCTCGGGCCGCCGGCCAAGATGCCAGGCGCGGGAGGCTCCGCCGCGAAGATCAGACAGTCCCCTCAGATCGTCGTTGACGACCATCACGGGAAGGGCCTTCAGCGCCTCCAGCAGTGCGGCCTTGCGCCGGCGGTCGTCCATCAGGCCACCTCCCTCAAATGAGCCCGCGGTGCTCACGGGTGGCGACTTGCCCGCAGTATGGGCAATGCAAATAGCCATAACCAGAATCAAGCCAGCGATGCTTGCACAAGAAGGTGCGCAGCGCCCAAAGCCTGAATACATACCACCATCGTTCGGTCCAGGGACGATCGAACCAATCAGTCACGCCGCCACCTCCCTCAAATGCGCCCGCATCAGCGCGCCGATGAACTTCCAGTCCGGCGGGTCCGCCCGCGTGTAGCGCGGCCTGATCGCCATCACCACCCGGCCCCGCCCGTGGACCTCGAACAGGCCTGCCCCATCCGGCAGCTCGTGCGGCAGGATCAACCCCGCCGGCGCCGCAAAGGCGAAGTAGTTGGCCACCGTCCAGGCCAGCCGGCTCTTGGCCCTGTCGTTCAGCTCGGCAATGAAGTCCGCCCTGCTCACCTTCACTTCGAAGGCCCACACCGACAGCGGATGCGCAGGCGAGACCATAGGATGATCCGCCAGCAGCAGCGCCAGGACGTCCAGGCGCCTGGTCTCCCAGTCCGTGAGGTGGACCTCTTCGGCATAGAACCACGAAGGCGGCCTGAAGTGCTGGCGCAGCGCCAGCTTCACATCCTCGGCCGTCATCATCGGAACCGCCGATCGGAAGTCGTCGGGCTCCAGGCCCTCCAGCGCTTCCCTGCCGGCCTGCGAAATGGTGTAGGCCTTTCGACCCGGCTCGTCTTCTTCCATCCAGCCCTGCCCCGTTACGGCCCGTAAGGTGGCGCTGCGTACCCGGATGCCGGCCTGCCGCAGCTGCTTATCGACTTTCCAGGATTGCGGGCCTATCAGCTCGGCCTGGCGGCCGTTCCACAGGACACGAACATAGGGGAACTGATCCAGCGCTCGAAGGAGGCGCGCCTGGGCGGGAGTGGGGCGGGTCATTGCCAAAGCCTCTGCTGGGTCCGCAGCGTCTCGAGCGAGCTGGAGAAGTTGTCGAAGACACGCTCCAGCATCCGCTCCGTGCGCGGCGTGAGCCGGACCCGCCACAGCTTCTTGGCCTCGTCCCACTCGCGGTCCTCCAGGAGGATCCTGGCCTTCAGGCTCTTGAGCGTGGTAGGAAACTCGTCGGCGTGAGAGATCCGGAAGGAGCACCACTCGCCGCCGCGGACCAGCCGCAAGTCCTTGATCACAGCAAAGAGCTCGGTCACAGCATCTCCACCAGCTCGCCGGTCAACTCGGTCGAATCATCTTGGGCCGCCTCGTATCCCCGGATCCGCTGGGTCACCCGCCGGCCGCAGCTTGTGCACTCCAGCCGCCGGACACGCACGGGGGCCACCTTCCAGTAGTAGGTCTGCACGACCCGCAATCGTCCGCTGCACCTCTTGCAGAACGAGCCAAAGCTAATCGTTGCCATCTTCGTCCTCATCGTCCCCCTCGCCGATGTATTCCTCGAGCCACTCAGGGAGATCGGCCGGGAGCTTCCCGATGGCGGGAACCTTCTCCGGCTCTGCCTCAGGCTCTTCCTCGGGTTCTTCATGAGTCGCCTTGATGTGGCGATCGAGCCAGGCCTGGGATTTGTAAGTCTTCCCGCAAGCCGGACAGGACAGGGACTCGGATCCGTGCTTGGCCCGTCGATGTGCTGCACGGCCGGCGGCCGACTTGAACCGCGCCCCACACTCAGGGCAATGGTGATTGCTCTCGTCCTGGGTTTCTTCCTTGACTGGCGCCGCCAGTGCCTGCGGTTTGCTGTTCGTCAGATGTGGCCGGATCCCGTTGTCTTCTATGACCAGCCCCATCGGCATTTGGTCGCCTGTTTCCGGGTCAATCCCCCCGCCCAGCAGCATGCTGCCGATTTCGTTCTGCAGACGCTCTGGATCCTTGTAGGCTTTCACGGCGTCTTCCACCGTCAGCAGGATCCCAACGCCGGTTGTTTGTCGAATGAGCTTGAGTTCCATCAGGCCTCCAGATTTCTGAACAACGGCATAGGTTCGAAGTTCATCCACAGCACTTCAGTTCGCGGCCGCGCTCCGTCGGCCATTGCAGGCATTTCGTCCCGGCGCCAACCCTCAAGAACGTCATCGTAGAGATCGCTGGCATAGCCGCTCAGAACAACCATGCCCTCGACCTCCTGAATCCTGGCCAGCAACGCCAAGTGGCCGTCATCAGAGAGCTCGATTGAATAGCGCTCAGTCCGTGGCCGAGTCGCATAGAAGTAGGGAGGATCAAAATAGAACAGCGTGCGTGGACTATCGTGCTCGTCGATAAGCGTCAGGGCGTCCCGATTCTCGATCACCACTCCGCGCAACCGAGCTGCCAGCGCCTCAATGTGAGCCGGCCAGGTCATCCAATCAGTCGCCGGCGTCGTTCCACTCCGCGTGCTATTTGACCGAAAGCCTGATGGACGATGAATCGCATTCGTGCCGTAGCCCATCAGACTCTTGACAGCCGTACGGCGGGCCTGCTCTACCGGGTCGTTGATTGGCTCGTAGGCCAACTCGAGCTCATCCCTGGCAAATGGCGTCATCTCAACCAATGCCTCGAGCCTTGATGCCAGCTCTGGGTCGCGAAGCACCCGAAAGAAGTTGACGATCTCGCCATCGATATCGTTGTAGATCTCGGCGCGTGAGCGAGGCTTCCGCAGCAGAACGCTCGCCCCCCCCCCGTAGGGCTCGACGTAGACCTGGTGAGGCGGAAAGCGCGAAATGATCCACTTCGCAAGTCGCCACTTGCCACCGAAATACCGGAGTGCCGGCCGCCTGGGAGCATCCGCTGCTACGATCACCCGACCTCCCTCACACCGATCCAGAAGTGGTCGGGCTGCACCGAGCGCGAGCCCATCACCTCGATCCCGTCCACGTCCTCGACTTCCGTCTCCGCCCACACGACGCACAGGGTAGGCTTCTGGCCGTACTTGCGCTGGAAATAATCAGCGGCCCGCTCGACCTTCTCGGTGAAGGTCCGGCTCTTGCTGTCGTCGAACCACAACGTGCCTGCCCGCAGCGAATCGGCCATCACACCAACCTTCCCGACAACGGGAGCTGGCGAAGAGCGGAGGCGGCTTCCTCGGCCATCATCTCGAACGTTTCTGCCGGGAGGTCCCCGGCGGTTGCCGCTCCATAGAAGATCCAATCAGCCAGGTGATAATTGTCATAGTTGCCGTCCGTTCTGCTCACCGTCACCTCGATCGTGAGCACCAGGGGCTTTGGCTCCGTCATTGCATCCTGCCTTTCTCCGGGCAGCACCATCCGGCCCTGACTGTCAAGTAGCGGACTCATGCCTCGACCTCCTGCGCGATGACAAACCTCACGTCGGGCCACTCGGGCAACATGCTGCTGATGCCCTCCGGACCCAGCACCTCCAGCTGGCGTTTGACCATCACGCCCGCCCGGTCGTCTAGCCAGTCCCGCTCGTGCTCATCGGCGCAGATCACAAAGACCTCAGGCCCCTCCACCAGCAGCGTCGTCCGCTCGAGGTAGTCGAGCATGTGGCCATCGTAGCCCCTGCCAAGTTCGTGCTCCATGCTCTTGAGCAACCGGGCATGGAGAGATGTGCTTTTGAGCACCCGGGCAGGGAGAGTTGTGTCCGCGCTCGAATCGGAACCCTTTCTTTCTCTTTCTTTAAGTCTTTCTTTGCTCTTAAAGGAAGCTAGTAGTCCTGCCTGTACTGGTGTGGTAGTCGAAGTAGACTCCTCCGGTAGCTTTGGACTACCAGTGGCCTCTGATGGTGGTAGTCCAGGACTACCAGTTGACCCCCCATATCTGGGGGCCTCTCGCCAGGGTATCCCATAGGTGGTAGGGGTCCCATCGGCCTTGGTGGCCGTGATGTAGTGGCCATCCTCTAGGCTCTGGACCGCCTGGCTCACAGCTGACCGACTCAGACCGGCCGCCCGCTGCAGCTCGGTCAGGGAGATGGGACGCCTCTCCAGGTGGTAGCCAACCACCCGCCGGAAGATCACCAGCAGCACCTTGAGCTCGGCGTGACCGAGCTCTCGCAGGTGCTCATCAAGCAGGTCATTGGGGACCTGGGTGTAGCGGGGGCTGCTAAACTTCGCCAATTGGCTCGTCCCCCTTTCTCGAATTGCAGGATCGGCATAGCGTTTGCAAGTTTTCTATTGCGTCTGTTCCGCCGGCCGATCGGGGAACAACATGATCGATCGTCAAATCCATCCACCCACCACAGATTTGGCAGCGATACTTGTCCCGCTCCATGACTACTTTCGAAAGCTGGTGCCTGGTGGGCTGGGGAAAGTAGTCGTCCAAATCTAGGTTGCCCGCTCGCTCACCGCAGACACCATGAGCGACAAGCGCCTGCAGCAGGACCCTTACAGCGGCGCCACCATTTCCATCTCCCCAGTTGCGGAAGGGGACGGCGGATGCAGCGGCTTGATCGGCCTTTTTGAGGAAGGCGTCCCACTCTCGCCTTTCGCGCTCAATAGCCTCCAGCAAGGCACTATCAACGCTCATAGCTCGAGCTCCGGAGTCTTCGATCTCTGCATCCGGCGCCACAAGTTGGTGAAGATCGAGCCCACGGGCGGGACGTGGATCCGCCGGCCGGCCCGTGCCTCGCGCCGCATGCTTCGCCGGATTTCCCCAGCCTGCTTACGCGCCTTGGCCCGGCGCATTGCCCGGGCGCTCGTCGGGTTAGACACTCGCCTTCTCCTTGCTCATCTCGTACCACGCCAGATTGGCCGACAGGTCCGACTCCGGATCCTGCGGGTCCTGAGGAATGTAGTACAGGCAGACCACGCGCTCGGATGCCTGTCTGGGGCCGCCATACTGCTTGACATGATCAGCGATCGGCCCGGTCAGACGCCAGATTGCGGTCTCTCCAAAGGCGCCGTCTCTCACAGGAGCTGGCCCTGCTCGAGGGGAGTAACCAGCAGGCGATCCCGCGCCGCCCTCATGTTGCGCAGCTTGGCCGACAGCGCCTGCATCCTCGACTCGTCCTGGGCCATGCAGGTCTCGATCTCCTCAGGCGTCTGCGCCCAGAAGTAACCGGCCGAGCGCGACGTCGAGACGATGCGCCCGCCATCCGGGTGCTCGGTCCGCAGCCGCTGGATGGCGGCCCTGGCCTTCCGATCGGCGTGGCGGTCTGGGATGTCGGTCAACCAGCCGGCGGCTCGCAGGCGCGCCACCAGACCGTTCCGGAACACCGGTCGGTTCTTCCTGTGCTGACAGATGATCGACAGCACGGCATCTTCAAAGCTTCGGTTGGAATTCATGTCTTCCCCTCATGCGTAGCGGCATTTCCCCCTGTCAGGCGATTGAGCAATCAGGACTGGTGTGCTATTCCTCCTGGTGGTCCCGGTCAGATCCATCGAAGGGGCGACCCCGAACTCTGCCCAGAACCCGACGTGTGACGTTCATGTGCTCCTGTTCGGCCTCCAGACTGGACCGTATGAATTCCAGCCACCCGGCCACCAGGTGCAACGCCCTCTCGTTCTCCAGGAGCGCACGCCCGTTGCCGGCCATTGCATCTTCGAGTTCGCGGATCAGTCCGTTGGCATGGCGCTGTTTGGCTTCAGCTGCTCCTCGCAAGAGCCACCCGATTCCGAAGGCGAGCGCAAGCGACTCGATCCAGACGGCGGCCAGGAGGATCCCCAGGAGCTGAATGAGTTCTGTCATGGAGTCATCCCCAGTATGAAGATGCACATGGCGGCAGTGGACGTGATGAACAACAGAAGGGACAGGATGAAAAGAAACTTGAGCATCCCCTTGAACTCCTCCACTGCAACCTCCTACCAAAAATGGTCCAAGAGAGCATTTCTCCCCTAGATTGGGACCTGTGGGGGAGGGCGGCACGCCGCGGCCACCCTCCCCCGTCAAGAGGGGAGAAGAAGGGCCAGTCATGAGCCCCCGGGAGACCACGAGCCTAACGGCCAAACCGCAACCAGGACGGATTGCGCGCTCGTGGCCTCCCGGCGACCAATGAAAGGAGAAACGATGGAGGGAAAGATCGAAGAACTGCTCGATGCGAAGCGCACGACCTGGTCGGCCAGCTACCGCCTCACCAACCAGGGCCACTTGCTGCGCTACTTCCAGTGGCTGGCCGAGAAGAAGATTGAGCCGGCCGCTATCACCGAGCGTCAGCTTGAGAGCTACCTGAGCGGACAGCGATGGGCGCCGTCGACCAGACACGGCGTTCTGTGCGCCATCAAAGCCTTCTACAGATTCACCCTGGGCGAGCAGCTGTCGCCTGCCGAGGGGTTGAAGGTTCGCCGGCCAAGGCCAAGGCCACAGCGGACGTTGTCAGCCACGGAGCTCGAGCTGGTCATGGCCGCCTTTGACACGAGCACCGATAAGGGCACCAGGGACCTGGCGATCATGACGCTGCTCCTGGACACCGGCCTTCGATCGGCCGAGCTGTGCAGGCTCCGCATGGAAGACCTGAGTATCCGAAGCCGCAAGCTCAGGGTCGTCGTGAAGGGAGGGGATTGGTCGCACAGAGTGTTCGGCCAGTACGCCGCCAGCTGCATTGAAAGCTGGCTTGCGGTGCGGTCCAGATTCGCCTGGCCGGACGTGCAGCAGGTGTTCGTCGGCATCGGAGGCCGAACCCGGGGTCACAAGATGACCACCACGGGCCTGCGTGCCGAGTTCTACAAGCTGTCCGAGAGGGCCGGCATCGAGAGCTTCAGCCCGCACGCACTCAGGCGATCGTTCGCCACCCAGGCACTGCGCAACGGAGCACCAACACGAATGGTGCAGATCGCCGGCGACTGGAAGGACCTGGAAATGGTCGAGCGCTACACCCAGGTCCTTGAGGCCGACGACTTCCGCTGGTTCCCAACGGATCACCTGATGGGGGTAGTTGAATCCAGGTCAGACCGTGAAAGCCGATGACCCCCAGCCTAGGAGTCTTCGATCGTTCGGTTGTAAAGGTGCCGGACTTGATGGAGAAGACCCCTAGAAGCGTCTCCTCAATGCGTAGCGGCTGAAAGGAGATTGGACTTCTGCCTATGGTAGCGGTCCCGAAGGCCCCTCGCCATACCCTTGGCGGGGGGTTTTTCGTTCTCCTACTCGGCTCCGTTGGTCCGCGGGATGAACTCGAAGATGTCGCCAAGCCGAAGCTCGAGCGCCTCCTCCGGGCTCATCTTCATAGCATCCACCAGGATGCCGGCCAACGATCGAAGATGGATTGACCCTACGGTCTCCGGCTGCCGCAAATACTTGTCGACGGTGGGATAGCTAACCCCCGCCTCAAGCGACACCTGGTGCCGGTTCGGCACCCCCCGCCCTTGCGCCATCTTCTGGAGTGCAGAGCCTTTCAGTCGAAAGGTCCCGCTTGCCATACTCTTCGCCATAGGCCTCCTACTCGCCAATCAGATTAGCAGATTGAATCTGCGATGTCAAGTGATTGATAGGAATTGGGTATTGACACGGATTATAGCAGGTGCTACAATTGGAGCGTTGAAAGGGACGATTGAAGCCGCTACGCATCCGGGGGATCACCCCCAAACGGGATTGAAGATCCCGGCGCAAGAGAGGAGACTGAAATGCACGAGATTGACCAGGACCTCATCAACCGGGGCCTCATGGAAATCATCGACACGCCCCACAATCGCCAGCTGGTGCTCGCACACCCGCGCCAGGCCACCATCGACTCTCTGTCGGCGCACGCCCTTGTCGGGAAAGTCGACTGGTACATCGCTAAGCAGGCGGTCGAAACCGAAGACTGGAAGCTGGCCGAGCAGCTGATCGCCGAGGCGGTGGGCCATGACGGCTGAATACTCCGACCGCATCGAGACGCTGGCCACTATCGCCGGCGACCTTCAGCAGACCGCCGATATCGCCCGGGCCCATCGCTACCCGGAATGGGAAATCCGCACACTCTCGGCGGCCAAGAACCTGCTCAACCTGGTCGACGATTATGAGCCGAGGTTCGGCTTCCTGATGACCCGGCCGGCAACCCTGCCGGCAGATCCACCCGGTCTGGAGCAGATCGTGCTGCAGGGGACAACGACACCTATCTTCCTCGCTCAGGCTCAGAAGGCGATCGAACTCCGAAAGGCTCAATCCTGGCGCGTGCCCTACTCCTACGAGATCACGTTCTTCGAGGAGATGCAGGAGCGCTACCAGACCTATCGAAAGGGACTTCCCAATGGTTGACAACGAGAAGCGATCCGCCTGGTGGGCGGATATCCACAACAAGCTGCAGGATCCGTTTCGCCTCGACGAGCTGCAGTTCCGCGTCCTGGCCGCCTTTCCCAAGAACAGCCCCACGGCGGCCCGCGTATCTACCTACATCGACGCCAGGACGGTGTTCGATCGCCTGGATGCTGTCGTCGGCGCCGGCAGTTGGCAGGTCGACCATGACGCATCCGGCGGCCAGGTGATCACCGCGCTCGAGCTGTGGGATCCGTTCCTGGAGCGATGGGTCCGCAAAGAGGACGGCGGGTTCGTCGGCGGCGCTGATGATGTTGCGTCAACCAAGGGCACCCTGTCCGATGGCGTCAAACGGGCTGCCGTGGCCTGGGGGATCTTCCGCTACGGTGCCTGGCTCCCGCTCTTCATCATCCCCTGGGCACCCGACAGGAAGTATCTGTACCGCTCCGAGCTCGGCCGGATGCGGGCTCGCTGTCCCGAATGGGCAAAACCTGGCGGGGCTGGCCGGCCGAACGGCGATGCGCTGGACGTGCTCGACCTGCGCAAGGAAGGACCCGACAATCGCAAACCAGAGCCGCCTTCAGGGCCACTGGAGGCCGAGGTCGAGCTTGTGGTCGACAAGGAAACCGGAGAGGCCATCAGCGACCTGCCTGCTCCGCCGCCGGCCGTGAATGGCCGGCCGTACGCCCCCGAGATCGTCACGGCCCGCCTCATGGAAGTCGCTCTCAAATTCGAGGAAGAGATCCTGCACGGCGCGCACGCCGATGATGTTGAGCGCATCGACAACCTGCGGGGAGCCGTCCGTGGCAGCATGGAGAAGGCCTTTGCCGGCGATCCCCATTCAACCGAGAAGGTCCACAGCTTCCTGGCCTCCGTCTGGGGCGACGACGTGACGAGCTCCAGCCAGCTCGGGCCAGCCAAGGTCCTGGCTCACAAGAAACACCTGAACTGGTCTCAGGACAGTGGCGGGGACTGGCAGATTGACGAGCTGGCGGCGCAGGAGATTCGGGCCGTGGTTCAGCAGCGAATGGAAGAACAACACGAGAGCTCACTGTTTCCGGAGGGCGCCGATGGCTGAGCCGCTGAACCCGGAGAAGGTGGAGTATCAGGAGTTCATGCACGCGCTCGAGGGCTTGAGCGTCGAAACGGTGAAGGAGGTGGCGTGGCGGCATTATGCAACCGCCGAGAAGCGCCGCCGCAAGATCGCCGAGCTGGTAAAGGACAAGCTGGTAAAGGACAACGCGCAATTTGGGCAGGTGGAACGTGACGACCTCATTGGCTAAAGCCGCCACGCAGTCGCAGTCCGAGCGGGAGGCGTTGAAATGACAAGCGGAGTGGAGCTGATAGGGATTGAGCGGACGAGACAGGTTTTGGACGAGGGCCACACCCCCGAGTATGACCTTCGGGAACACGACAAGGGCGAGCTGGCCGAAGCAGCGCTGTCGTACTTGAAGGCGGACGGTCCCGGGAAAGACCCGCCGTACACGTGGCCGTGGCCGAAGAAGTGGTGGAAGCCGACGACTCGGCTACGTAATCTAATCAAGGCCGGGGCGCTGATCGCTGCCGAGATTGATAGGCTTGGTCATGCCCAAGATCACTGACGGATGGGACCTGTACGACAAAGAGTGGATGGCCGGGGCCGATCGCAAGGGGCAAGACAGCTATACGGTTTTCTATGGCGAGAGGAACGGTCAGTCGAAACTCACCGATGCGGAAGTTCAGCAGGTTCGGCAGCTGGCCAGGGACGTGCCCCAACACCAGATCGCCTCGCAGTTCGGAGTCTCGCAGGCGCAGGTGAGCCGGATTATTCATGGCAAGCAGCGGGCCAAAGGCAGCACCACGAGGACGTTTTTCCCGAAGGGAGAGATCAGTGACTGAGAAGAGTGACCTGAGTGCAATGATCGACCGCGTCGGACAGATCGAAGAGACGATCGGTTATGAAGCCGGCTTCTCGACGCCGCTCTTGAGCGAGCTGACCGAAGAGCTCTTGCCGGCGATCGCTCGATCGCTGGCCGAGGCGCGGCTGGACTATGACGTGGCCAGCGCCGGCAAGGCATCGATCCTGGACAGGCAGGAGGTCAAGCAGGCCTTCGAGGCGGTGAGCGAGGCGATCAAGACGCGCACAGCGACCGAGGCGGCGCTGCGCACGGCGGCGCTGATCGCTTACGCGCAGACCGGCGATCTCGAGCCGGTCGAAGGCGTGAAAATCGTCCAGCAAGAGGCGATCGACTACGACGAGCTCGCCGCCGTCGAATGGGCCGAGCACAATGCGCCGGCGATAATCGAGAAGGCGGTCGACAAGAAGGCCTTCGAGGCGATCATCAAGACGCTGCCGGAGGCGAAGCGGCCGGCGTTCGTGACGGTCAAGAAAGAGCCGGCGGTGCGCATCTCGTCGAAGCTCGCAGGGTAGGGGCGCATGAAGTCCCGCTACCCAGGCACCTGCTCGATCTGCACGCTCGACTACAGCGCCGGCGACGAGATCGTGCCAACAGAGCCGCGCCTGCTTCCAATCCGCTGGAACCGCATGATCACCGTCCGATGGGCACACGTCAAATGCGAACGGGCGCGCGCCTTCATGCCGAAGCCCGGCGAGCTGGTGGACTGCCCGCGGTGCGAGTCCCAGGTCGAGTGGAAGAGGCTGGGTGCGCACCTGGACAGCGTCCACGGAATGGACGGCTATCAGGCGCAGTACGCCATGCGGCGAATTCTCTACGACAGAGCAGGAGTGATTGATGGATTTGGCGACTGAGTCTGGAGGCCACCGGTGAGTAACGTACCCGTTGCAATGGCAAAGGAGCTGGCGAAACAATACCCAATCGACCAGACGAAGGCTTACGGCTCGTCTCTATTCCTGTGGGGCCTGGTTATTGGCTTCCTTGAAACAGAAGGGGAGAAGGGCGTCCTGGTCGAGATAGCCCTTGAACGCCTGAACATGTCCATAGCGCGAGCACTTAGGGAGAGTGAATGACCGCCAGCCAACCTGACCACCACGTTTCAGTTAGGGCTTGTAACGCCGTGAGGGGACGATTGCTGGCCATGTACGAGGAATTACAGCATGAGGGCGGTTGGCGGGCCGTGGGCGAAGCCCTGGGCGTCTCGGGCGGAATGGCCTACAAGGTCGCCAGGGAGGGCTATCAGCCGCGTGATCCGGAAATCCGTGCTAAGTTGGGGCTGCCGGTTCTGAATGACCGGCTGGCGGCGGAATTACTTCAAGTGTTGTCGGAGGTGAACCGTGATGGAAAGGAATGAATC
>Ga0299906_10002751_pt1 | contig 14542 bp, 11 predicted proteins | sample RVTome_14_FD_200259 | JGI IMG/M metagenome (GOLD analysis project Ga0299906, IMG submission 200259) | Soil microbial communities from uranium-contaminated site in the Upper Colorado River Basin, Wyoming, United States - RVT145D125 (version 2) ... | reverse complement strand
GCTGATGACGAACCCCTCGACCCTGCATTTCGACTGGGCCCTGTTGCCGGCCGGTTGGGGCCGCGACGTCCGCGTGACGCAGGACGGTGGGCGGATCGCGGCGATCGAGACGGGCGTTCCGGCGGACGGTGCCGGCGAACGCCATGCCGTGGGCTTGCCGGGGCTCGGCAATGGCCACAGCCACGCCTTCCAGCGTGCGATGGCCGGGCTCACGGAGTGGAAAGACGTGGCTGCGGCCTCGTTCTGGAGTTGGCGCGACACGCTGTACCGCTTCCTGGGCGCATTCGATCCGGGGGACGTCGAGGCCGTCACGGCGCAGGCCTATGTCGAGATGCTCGAGACCGGGTACACGCGGGTGGGCGAGTTCCACTACTTGCACCACGATGCAAACGGGCGCGAGTACGCCGACATCGGCGAGATGGCGGCGCGTGTCGCCACGGCGGCCGCCGACACCGGCATCGCTCTCACGCTGCTGCCGGTGTTCTACGCGCACGCGGGTTTCGGCGGCACGCCGCCCACGGCGGGACAGCGCCGCTTCGTCTGCAGCCTCGGCCAGTACGAGCGGCTGCTCGCGGCCTGCGAAGCCGCCACGGCGCGGCTGCCCGATGCCGTGCTCGGCGTGGCGCCGCACAGTCTGCGCGCAGTCGACGAATCGGAACTGCGCGTCCTCGAGCGGCTGCGGCCGCGCGATCCCTTGCACCTCCACATCGCCGAGCAGACCCAGGAAGTCGAGGACTGCGTCGCCTGGTCCGGCCAGCGGCCGGTCGAGTGGCTGCTCGACCGGTTCCCCGTCGATGCGCGCTGGTCGCTGATCCATGCCACGCACGTGACGCCGATCGAGCTGGCCCGCGTGGTCCGCAGCCGCGCCGCGGTCGGGCTCTGCCCGATCACCGAGGCCAACCTCGGCGACGGCGTGTTCCCGGCCGCCGAGCTGCTCGACTCGGGCGGCAGCTTCAGTGTCGGTTCGGACTCGAACGTGACGATCGATGCGGCGGGTGAGCTCCGCCTGCTCGAGTACGGGCAGCGCCTGATACGCCGTGCCCGCAACGTGCTGGCCACGCCCGGCGGCCACTCGACCGGACGCGCGGTGTTCGAGCGGGCGCAGGCTGGCGGCGCGCAGTCGCTCGGTGTGCCGGCCGCGGGGCTCTACGTCGGCGGGTCCGCCGACCTTGTGTCGCTCGACGCCGGTGCCGGGCCGTTCGTCGCGAAGCGACCCGACCAGTGGCTGGACCACTGGATCTTTGCGGCACGCCGTCCGTCGATCGACTGCGTCTGGCGCGCCGGGCGCAAGCTCGTGCGGGGCGGCCGGCACGTGCAGGCCGAGACTATCGCCCGCCGTTATCGCGAGGTACTTACGCGGCTGGTCGCAAAGCTGGACTAGCGCTGGACTAGCGCGCATTGCTGAGCCACGCGGGAATGGGCGGCGGTATCGGCCGGGGCATGAAATTCGCAAGCAGTGAAACACACGGCGCGTCGAACCCGGATAGCGTCAGCCTGGCTGGTTGAAACAGTGCGCCGCGCTGCGGTTCAACCTGGGGGAGCCCATGCGCGTCGCATTTGTCTCGCTGTTGATCGCATCGATGACGGTGGCGCCGGCCGGGTCGCAGACGCCTGCGCCGGACGCCACCGCGCCGGGCGCGGTGCCCGCAGCGCCCCCCGCACCCGCCAGTCCGGGCCGCTGTGACGCCGCAGAGTTCCGGCAGTTCGACTACTGGGTCGGCGACTGGGTCGTGACGCACATCTCCGGTCGGGAGGTCGGACGGAATTCCATCCAGCTCGAGCAGAAAGGCTGCGTGGCCGTCGAGCGCTGGACATCGATCGATGGCGGTACCGGCGTGAGCATGAACTTCTACGACACGGTCGCGCGGGCCTGGACGCAGGTGTGGATCAGCCCGGGGATCGTGTTGACGATGAAAGGCGGGCTGGTCGACGGCGCAATGGTGCTCGAAGGGCCGCTCCACTACGTCAAGGACGGCCGCGCGACGTTGCTGCGCGGCACCTGGACGCCGCTGCCGGACGGGCGCGTGCGCCAGCACTTTGTCGAGTCCGCCGACCAGGGCAAGACCTGGGTCGACTGGTTCGACGGCTATTACTCCCGCCTTTGATTTCGGTTCCATTTCCCGGCCCGGTAACCCCACCCGGCCATGGCGGGCGTATAGTCCGACGCAACGCCGCCCGTACAAGAACCAACTCCGAGGGATGCCGCAATGTCTCAAGATCGTTTGGCACGCGTCTTGGCAACGCTGGTGTCGCTTGCCGCGCTGACGTTCAACGTCGCGGCGCACGCCGCCGAGGTGCAGGACCTGCAGGGGTTCGACGATATTTTCGGGCGCTACGCGCCCGGGGGTGACTGCAAGAAGCAGCCGCAGATCCTGGTCGACGTGAGCGGGTTCACTTTCGAAGTCGACGGCAAGCAGGATAAAGTGACCAACGCTGAGTATGCGGCGAGCTACGGCCCGCATGACTACGCGGGCATCAGCAAGTGGTTCTTTCCCTTTCGTCTCAAGGATGGCTATTCGATCCTGATGACGTTCAACTATAACGAGCAGAAAGGCGTGCTCGCGATCGATCCACAGGATGAAGGCTACGCCGGCGGTCCCAAGCTCAGTGCTTTGAACCAGGCGTTGGTAAGCGGCTCGCCGTACGCCCCGTGTAAGTAAGTCATCCACCGGCACCGATAGAAATCCGCGAATCCACGACCAACGGGACAGTCCCGTCCGACGAGTCAATGCACGAAGCCCCGCGTCGGTCGTTACGCGGAAACTGTGCGAATCAGCCCGATTCGCACCTATCGCAGCATCTCAATCACGGCGAACCTCGGGTCGACGGCCGTCGCGGGACGCGCCCGTAGGCGATGTCATTGACAGCATATGTTTCAGAAGGCATATTGGCAATGCCGTGAACAGTTCGAGTTGCCGCCGAATTCGTCGACGAACTCGCGGCGTTGTCGGCGCCCGTTCGAATCGAGCTGTTGGCGCAGGCCAGGGTGATTGAGCGATTCGGGCCGCAGACCGGGCGGCCTCGCGTGGACACCATCAAGGGCTCAAGATACGCGAACATGAAAGAGCTTCGGTTCGATGCGGACGGTGGCGTGTGGCGGGTAGCCTTCGCGTTCGATACGCGGCGAGACGCGATTCTTCTCGCAGCGGGGGTCAAGTCCGGCCGAAACGATGCACGTTTCTATCGCCAATTGATTACCAGGGCGGAGCGGCGTTTCGCGGCGCACTTGAGCCGCTTGCGCGCCGAGGCCAACCGGTCCTGAGAATGTCGAGGTGATGTCGATGGCACGTACGCTCGATAAAGTGATTGCGGGGTTACCGGCCGCGCAGAGGCGGGCGGTCAACAAGCGCGCTTCCGAACTCATTGCTGAGGAACTCACGCTTCGAGAGCTGCGCAAAGCTTTGGGCCTCACCCAGGTCGAGGTTGCGCGCGGGTTGAGCAAGGGCCAGCATGAGATTTCGCGCATCGAGCAGCGCGGTGACATGCTTCTGTCGACCCTCAGCAGCTTTGTCGGTGCCTTGGGCGGCGAGCTCGAGTTCGTCTGCCGGTTTAAGGGGCGCCCGCCAGTCAGGCTGCGGGCTTCGCCTGTGCGGAAGTTGGCTGTTCGAGATACTTCTGCAACCGGACGGGTACGACGGTCGCCAGGTTGATGGCGGCTACCCGAATGTGACAATGGAAGATATGGAACACCGGCACCGGGATATCGCTGAGGCGCTGATCGGCATCGACACGCTGTGGGGCGGCGACGTCATGAACCCATCGGGGACGGGGCGCTTCATCGCCGACTGTTGGTTCTCCGACGAGCCGCTCCCAGCGGCCTATACCCATCCCACGGCCGCAGCGCTGCGCGCGCACGGCGGCGTGGGCGCGCGTCAACCGGACAAGACCTCGATCGAGGCGTACCTCGCCGCCGTGGACGTGCAGGGCGCGATCGCGCGCGCGCTTGCGCAAGCGCGGTCGCTCGGCGGGTCGCGGGGCGCGTACCTCGAGGGACTCGGTCTGTGCTGCGAAGTCATGTGGGACCTCGCGATGGAAATCCTGGGCCGGGGGCCGGCGGTCCCGTACGAGCGTTGCGTCAGAACGATCACGGGCCGGGCGCCGGAGCCGTCGCAGCCCGAGCCGAAGCGCCGGCGCGCGACGGAACTCCTCGCCGCCGCGGGTCACCCGTCGAACGGCGCTGACTCGCTGCTCGCCGCCGTGGATGCCTGGCGCCAGGTACGGCGGGTGCCGGGCAAGTCGATCGCGGCTGTGGGCGACGCGTTCATCGCGCACTACGACGCGCTCACGGCCAAGAATCTCCTGCCGCACCTGCCGATGGAACTCGCGCGGGTGCCGCGCGCCAACGTCCGCTTTCTCGCGATCGAGAACGCTTGGTTCTCAGGCTCGATGAACTATCTCGGCCACGCGCGCACGGCCGACGGCTCGCCCGAGTACGAGGCGACCTACGAGCTGAACGCGGCGCTCGAGATCTCGGTGCCCGAGTTCCAGCAGCTGGTGAGCCACGAGGTGGTGCCGGGTCACGTCACGACATTTGCGTACCTGCAGGATCTCTTCGTGCGCGGGCTGGTCGGGTTCGAGGCGTCGGTGCTCACAATGAACACCCGTTCCTCCGTGCTCTTCGAGGGCATCGCGAACAACGCGATCCTGATCGCGCACGGCGTCACTGAAGTCTCGGAGCTGCCGGATCGGGATCTCGAGCTGGGTGTACTCCTCGCGCTGCTGCAGGACGACGCCAAGAATCAGGCGTCGTATCTCACCTGGGCGGAACGGGTCCCGCAGCGCGACGTGGCCGCGACGCTGCGGCGGGACTTCCTGGTCTCGGCCGAGCGGGCCGACAAGCTCTCCGGCGCCTGGGGGCGGCATCCGCTGCTCGGCCGCATGTATCTCCCGGCGTACCGCGCCGGGACCGAGCTCGTGGCGGAGCTGCGTCGCAAACATCCGCCCGACGAGATTCTCCCGGCGCTTTACGGAGTTCGCGGCCTGGTCGACGCGATTACGCTGCCGCGCCATTTGGAGGACGCTGCCGCCACGGGCCGGTAAGCCGCGCCCGGCAAGGCGTATGATCGCGCTCCATGGCGTCGGCCGTGCGCAGTTACCTCTACGAGCGCCATGCGCTGCTGGTGCGTATCACGCACTGGATCAACGTCGTCGCGTTCGTCCTGCTGCTGATGAGCGGGCTGCAGATCTTCAATGCGCACCCGAGCCTGTACTGGGGCAAGTCCTCCTACACGGGTGATCCGCCGTTGCTGCGCATGATGGCGAAGCGGGCGCCGAACGGTGAACGGATCGGCGTGACCCGCGTCTTCGAGCGCGAATTCGAGACCACCGGGCTGTTCGGCCTGTCGCGGGATCCGAACGGGGTGTTGACCGAGCGCGGCTTTCCGTCCTGGTTGACGGTGCCGGGCAGTCGCTGGCTCGCGATGGGACGTCGCTGGCACTTCTTCTTTGCCTGGGTGTTCGTCGTCAACGGCCTGCTGTACCTGGGGTATTCGATCTCGAGCCGGCACCTCGCGCGCGACCTGCTGCCCGGGGCGACGGAATGGCGAACCGTTGGCCGATCGATCAAGGATCACCTGCTGTTTCGGCATCCGCACGGCGAGGCCGCGAAGCACTACAACGTGCTGCAGAAGATCACCTATCTCACCGTGATCTTCGGGCTTCTTCCGCTCGTCATCCTGATGGGCCTCGCCATGTCGCCGTGGTTGAACTCCCTATGGCCAGGCTGGATCGACCTGTTCGGCGGCCGGCAGTCCGCGCGCACGCTGCACTTCGTGGCGGCGTGGGCGCTGGTGTTGTTCGTCCTGATCCACGTGTTCGAGGTCATCATCAGCGGCGTCTGGAACAACCTGCGTTCGATGATCACGGGCCGCTACAGGGTACGGACGGAGGAGAAGCGCGATGCCACGTGACCACCGGTCCCGCGTCTCGCGGCGGCGGGTGCTGGCCCAACTGTTGACCGGGGCTGGTGCGGCGCTGCTCGCGGGCTGCGAGGCGGCCTCGCGCACCCAGTGGTTTCCAAGGATTCTCGGCGTCGGCGAGCATCTGACCCGCGGCGCCCAGCACTTGCTCACTTCGCGTCGGTCGATGGCGCAGGAATTCACGGAAGCCGATTTGTCCCCGCAGTTTCGCAGTAACGGGACGTCGAACCCCGACAGTGCGGTCTACCAGGCGCATGCGAGCAACGGCTTCGCCGACTGGGCGCTTCGGGTCGAGGGGCTCGTGACGTCGCCGGCGACGCTCACGCTCGCGCAACTGCGCGGCATGCCGAGCCGCACGCAGATTACGCGGCACGATTGCGTCGAGGGCTGGAGCGCGATCGGAAAATGGACCGGCGTGCCCTTGAGCGAGGTGCTTGCGCGGGTCACGCCGTCAGGCAGTGCCCGCTACGTCGTGTTTCACTGCGCCGATCCGATGTCGAGCGGCGAGCTGTACTACGAAAGCATCGACATGGAGGACGCCTATCACCCGCAGACGATGCTCGCCTACGAACTCAACGGCGCGGTGCTGCCGATTGCGAACGGCGCGCCGGTACGGCTGCGCGTCGAACGACAGTTGGGCTACAAGATGGCCAAGTACGTCATGCGCATCGAGCTCGTCGAGAGCTTTGCGCACCTCGGTCGAGGCAAAGGCGGGTACTGGGAAGACCGCGGTTACGAATGGTTCGCGGGGATCTGAACGATCGGTCCGGCGCCGATGGCCGCTTACTGCCCCGCAGCTGGAATCAGTCCGAGCTGCTGCATGATCGACAGCTGATCGAAGGCGGACCACTCGTCGGTGATCCGCCCGTCGACGATCTTCCAGATGGTGATCCCGCGGCCCTGCAGCGCCTTGCCGGTCGCGGGCAGCCCGTTGCCCGTACCGGTGTTCGTGCCGCGCGCGCTCCAGTGCACCGTCACGAGGTCACCCTCGGCGATGAGCATCTCCGGCGTCATCACCAGGTCCGGGAACGCCTGTTTCCAGCCGCGCGCCGCCGCCTGATCCTCGGCGAGCCCGATGTTGCGGGTCTGCCCATGGTTGACGAAGTCGGGCGCGTACAGTTCGTTGGCCAGCTCGAAATTCCCGCCGCTGAGAATCTCGGTGACGACCCGCCGGGCGACGTCCTTGTTACGCTCTTCGGGCCCCGCTGCGCAGCCCGCCGCCACGATGGTCGACGCCAGCAGTAGCGGCAAGCTGAATCGATGGCTGCCCATGTCGTGCTCCGCCAAAATTGTGCCCGCCGGCAGTCTACGCTTCGGTATCTGAGGGAACGGCGATGAAACGCATTATCGGCCTGCTCGGAGCCATCTTCGGCGGATGGCTGGGTTGGTGGCTCGGAGCTCGCCTGGGCCTCGGCGTTGCGGTCATCCTGAGCGCCGTCGCTGCCGGTGCCGGCATGTATGCCGGCTACCGGTGGTTCGACAACTACCTGGGATAGCGTCGGCCGACTGTCGCCGATGCAAGACGCTATTGCGGATCGCGCGTACGACTTCATTGCGCGCAGGCTCCGGCTGGTTCATCAGGCAAACCCGCTGCGAAGCGGGGACGCAAAGCCTCCGGTCCTCGACGCAGTCAGGATAGCGGGGTTGCCGGCAGACTCGCCCGACCGCTACGGCCCGGCCTGCGTCTGCTGACTTCCTCTCGACCTGCCACTCCATCACCGAAAGGCTCCGCCTCACTCCATCGAGCGAGGCCATCGCGCGCCTGCGGCTCGACACAACCTGCACGAAGGGGGGGCAATCAGCACGGTACGCCATCACACGTCGCTTCATTGGGAGCATCGACATGCAGACTTTCACCATGGTTGTCATCCTGCTGGCCGCGGCCACGCCGATACTGTTGGCTGGTATTTCACATTCCGCCGATAACCGAGCCGAGCGATTCAGGCACTCGGGCCGCGTGCAGTTCGAAGCCAGCCTGGATCCGGCGCGCGAGCGCTACAGCGAAGCGCCCACGGGGTTCGATGGTCGCACCAACGGCTTCACCCCCCAGGGCCCGGACTTCGACACGCTCGATGAAGACAACGTCGAGCCGCTGCGCTCATTCAACGACAACCGCTTCATCTTCGAGGAGGTCGAGCTTGCGGCCGACGGTCTTGGCCCGACGTACAACGCGCAGAGCTGCAGCGAATGTCACCAGAACGTCGTCACGGGTGGTGCGAGCCAGATTGCCGAGCATCGAACGGGGCGGCTCGATGTGTCCGGCGGCTTCTTCGAATCGCTCGGCGGTTCGCTCATCCACTCGCGGGCGACGCATCAGAACATCGTCGAACGTCTGGCGTTCGAGGATGACGTCCGCACCTACCGCATTTCTACCAACACCCTCGGTACAGGGTTCGTCGAGTGCATCGCGAACGAGAGCTTCCTCGCGCTGCAGGCCGGGCAGCCGTCCGAGATGCGCGGAACGGCGGTGATGGTGCCGGTGCTCGAAGCCAACAGTGAGGCACGGATTGGCCGCTTCGGCTGGAAGAGCCAGCACGCGAGTCTGGTGTCGTTCTCCGCCGATGCCTACCTGAACGAGATGGGCATCACCAGCCCGCTGTTCCCGGACGAAAACACCTCAGCTGGTCGCTTCGTTGGCTACGGATCCGGGTACGACAAGGTGGCCGATCCCGAAGACGACGGTGTGGATATCGTTGCGTTCGCGAATTTCACGCGCTCGACCAAGGCGCCGTCGCGCGGGCGGATCACGCGAAAGGTGCAGAGCGGGCCGCTCTGGGCGCTCAGGACCCGCAACCGCCTGATGCATGACGGGCTGTCGTTCACGAAACAGGAGGCGATTCAGCGGCACACGGGCCAGGCGACGGCGGTGCGCGATGACTACAATGCGCTGAGCGACGAGCAGCGTCGCCTGCTGCTCGCCTTCCTGGACTCGCTCTGAGAACGGTGCCGGTGTTCCACTTATTCCATGATCGGTCTTACCATGGTCGATAATGGATGCAAGGGAACACCGGCACCGGAGGAGTCGACATGAATGAGAAAACCGCAAACGTGCATTGGGAAGGCCGCGGCAAGCAAGGCCAGGGCCAGATCAGTACCCAGACGGCGGCGTTGAAGGCCTATCCGTACGGTTTTGGCAGCCGCTTCGAGGATGACCGGCGCGGCACCAACCCCGAGGAGCTGCTCGGCGCCGCGCATGCCGCGTGTCTCACGATGGCGTTCTCTTTTGCCTGCGACAAGGCGGGGTTCGCCACGACGGCAGTCGACACGCAGGCCAGCGTGCGCCTGGCCGCGAAAGACGGCGGCTTCGTGATCGACCGGATCACGCTGCGCCTGGAGGCGACCGTGCCCGGTCTGGACGAGGCGCGGTTCCAGGAAATCGCCAACGGGGCGAAGCAGAACTGCCCATTGTCCAAGGCCTTGGCGAGCGTGCCGGAGATCGCGCTGACGGCGACTCTGCGGATATAGGATCGATCTCAAGCGACCGCTGCAGCGGGCGCCTCTCGCACGCCGCGCAGCAGCAGCAAGCTCGCCGCCAGCAGGATGATGGCCCAGGCAAACCCAGCGCGCCCATGAAACGGCGACATTTCCTGACGAGCGCAGGCATTGCGTTGATGACTGGTCCGATCTCGAGCATGCAGCCGGCAAATGCGGCCCGGCGCGGCGTGACGCTGTTCCTCTGCGGCGACGTGATGACCGGCCGCGGGATCGATCAGATTCTCGAGCACCCGAGCAAGCCGCAGCTTCATGAGTCTTACGCGCACTCGGCGCTCGCGTACGTGGAGATCGCAGAACGAGCCACGGGTCCCATCGAGCGGCCGGTGAAGCCGGACTACATCTGGGGTGATGCGCTGGCCGAGCTCGAACGCGTGCGTCCCGACGCGCGCATCATCAACCTGGAAACCGCCGTCACGACCGCCGAGGACGCCTGGCCGGGTAAAGGCATCCACTATCGGATGCACCCTGCGAACGCGTCCTGCCTCACCGCTGCAAGGATCGATTGCTGCGTGCTCGCCAATAATCACGTGCTGGACTGGGGATACCGCGGGCTTGTCGAGACGCTCGACACGCTGCGCGCAGCGGGCATTCGGACGGTCGGTGCAGGCCGCGACGCTACCGAGGCGGCCGCACCGGCGACGATCGAGCTGCCCGATGGCAATCGCGTGCTCGTGTTCGCGTTCGGCATGGCGAGCGCCGGTGTGCCGGACGATTGGGCGGCCGCCGCAGGGCGCGCCGGCGTAAACCTGCTGCCCGATCTTTCCGGGCAGGCCGCGGAGCGCATCGCCCGGCAAGTACGCGCCGTGCAGCGCAGCGGCGACCTGATCGTGGTTTCTATCCATTGGGGAAGCAACTGGGGGTACGCCGTTCCCAAGGCGCAGCGCGAATTCGCACATCGCCTGATCGATACTGCGGGCGTGGATGTCGTGCACGGCCACTCCTCTCACCATCCGAAAGGAATCGAGGTCCATCGCGACCGGCTCGTCCTCTACGGCTGCGGCGACTTCCTGAACGATTACGAAGGGATCGCCGGACACGCATCGTATCGTTCCGAGCTCGCGCTGATGTATTTCCCCACGGTCGATGCTGCGACGGGCAAGCTCACACGCCTGCTCCTGACACCGACCCGATTACGCCACTTCCGCGTCAATCGCGCGCGCGGCGACGAGGCTCGGTGGCTCGAGCGGATGCTCAATCGCGAGGGCCGCGCGCTGGGTACGAGCGTTGACCTGCTGCCCGATGAAACGCTGGCGCTGAGATGGAGCGCCTGACCGCGCCCGGGCGATCACAGCTCATCCGTGCCCATGGAGAAGGAAAATGGTGGCGGGTTACTTCACGCGCTCCATCTGCGGCGATTTCCACTGGTCGTTGAGCAGTTCCGGCTTCGGCCAGTAGTAGCGTAGCGCCGCCATGAACGAGCCTTTCGGCGCCGGCAGCCAGTCGAAATCAGTCGCGGGCAATGCGTCTGGGGGATCGTTTCGGTGCGGAGTGGGGGCTGCTGGCGGCGACATTTTTGCGAGGGGATCTACGTGGCGTTCGTAAGTCAGGCGGGCGCGGGTCGCCCATGCTGCGCTTCAGTAGTTGGGCGAATTCCGCGGCAACCACGGGCGGGCTGAAATAGTAGCCTTGCCCCTCGGGACAGCTCTGCTCGTGAAGGAATGCGAGCTGTTCTCGTGTTTCCACCCCTTCCGCCACGACCCGCATATTCAGGCTTTTCCCCATGCTGATCACGGCACTGACGATACTGGCATCGTCAGGATCCGTCGTGAGATCGCGCACGAACGACTGATCGATCTTCAAGGTGTCGATAGGAAAGCGCTTCAGATGGCTCAAGCTGGAATAACCGGTACCGAAGTCATCGAGAGCGAGCTTCACGCCAATGTCCCTGAGGGCCTGAAGCACTGCGGTAGTGGAGGTCGAGTCCTGCATCAGGAAGGTCTCGGTCAGCTCGAGTTCCAGATAGTGCGGCTCCAGGACAGTCTCCGTCAGGACGGCGCGCACGCCTGCAACAAAATCCATGTCGCGTAATTCCACCGAGGAGATGTTGATCGCGATGCGCAGCGGAGGAAGGCCTGCGTCCTGCCAGGCTCGGGCCTGGCGGCAGGCCTCGCGCAGGACCCACCGGCCGATCGCCACGATGAAGCCACAATCCTCCGCTATCGGCACGAACCGCGCGGGAGGCACGAGGCCCAGCTGCGGGTGACGCCAGCGGATGAGCGCCTCGGCGCCGATGATCGCGCCCGTGTCCAGATCTATTTTCGGCTGGTAATGCAACAGGAATTGCTGCTGCTCCATGGCGTGGCGCAGACCGTCTTCGAGAGACTGCCGCTCGATCGCGCGCACGTTCATGTCGGGCGTGAAACACTGATAGTTGTTACGCCCGCTGTCCTTGGCGTGGTACATCGCGAAATCCGCATGCCTCATCAACGTCTCCGCGTCCGTCCCGTCATCTGGATAAGCGACGATACCGATGCTCACCGTGACGTGCAGATCGTGGTCGTCAATGCGATGCGGCGTCCTCAGCGAGCGGAGTATTTTCTCCGCGCTGACGGCCGCGTCCTGAGCGTGCCTCACTTCCGAGAGCAGGATGACGAATTCATCGCCCCCCTGCCGGCTGACGGTGTCCGATTTGCGCACGCAACCGAGTAAGCGTCGCGCCACGGACTGCAGCAGGCGGTCGCCGACGTCGTGGCCCAAGGAGTCGTTGATGTGCTTGAAGCGATCCACGTCCAGAAACAACACCGCCAGTTTTTGCCGATGACGATAAGCCCGGGCCATCGCCTGGGTGAGTCGATCGTTCAACAATAGTCTGTTGGGTAAATCGGTGAGGCTGTCGTGCTGCGCCAGATAGGACATTCTGTGCGTCAGCGCCCGCGCCTTGCTCACGTCGTGAAACACCATGACCGCGCCGGTCACCTGACCTCGGCGGTCGTGGATGGGTGCGGCGGAATCTTCGATTGCGGCTTCAACCCCGTCGCGCCGGATCAGGACGCAGTTCGGAGTAAGGCCCATGGTCTTGTTTTGCCGAATCGCCAACGCCATGGGATTGTGTACGTCTTCGCGGGTGGTGGCATCGATGATTCGGAACACTTCCTCGAGCGGATGGCCTGCTGCCTCCTCCCGCGACCAGCCCGTCATGCTTTCGGCGACCACATTGAGATAGGTCACATGGCCCCGGACGTCGGTACTGATGACCGCATCGCCGATGGAGTCGAGCGTGACTTGCGCGCGCTCTTTTTCTACGAACAACGCCTCTGCGTTCGCCGCTCGCTCGACCATGCTGCCCAGGGCTTTCGGCAGCAGGTAACTGTCGAGGCGGGCTTTGAGGAGATAATCCTGCGCTCCACGCTGCACCGCCAACCTGGCGATGTCCTCTTCTTGCGAGGCACAGAGGACCAGGATCGGAATCTGGGGCGCCGCGCGAAAGAGCCGATCGAAGGTCTCGATTCCGTGGCTGTCGGGCAGGAAGAGGTCGACCAAAACCGCGGCTATGCCGTCCGCTATCTGCCGTCCTTGCTTGCCTTCCGTGGCCAGTCGATGCAGACCCTCGGAGCAGGATCTAACCCATTCGACCTGGAAGGAACCGTCGCCGGAGTTGATCAGGGCCTCTCGAACGGACCTGGCATCCGCGGGATCGTCCTGGATCAGAAGTATGTTTTGAGACATAGGCTGCCCTGTCATCAAAACCGTCCGCTGCCTGATTAAGCAGGCTCCGCGCAGCGGACTGTGCGGTAACGAACACGGAGTAATCGTACCTCAATCCGAATGCGGGGTCACGCCGTGCGCTGCTGATCAAGGCCGAGGCGCTCGATCATTTCCTTGCGGATCAGGAATTTCTGGATCTTGCCGGTGATGGTGGTGGGAAACGTCTCGACGAAGCAGATGTGGTGCGGGACCTTGTAGTGCGCGATCTGGCCACGACAGAAATCGCGGATGTCCTCCTCCGTGGCGGTCTCACCCGCGCGCAGCCGAATCCAGGCGCAGACCGCCTCGCCATATTTCTCGTCGGGCACGCCGACGACCGTGACGTCCTCGATCTTGGGATGTCGAAACAGGTATTCCTCGATCTCGCGCGGATAGACGTTCTCGCCACCGCGAATGATCATGTCCTTGCTGCGCCCGACGATGTTGCAATAACCTTCGTCGTCGATCACCCCGAGGTCGCCGGTGTGCATCCAGCCGTCCGCGTCGATGGCCTCGGCGGTGCGTTCGGCATCGTCCCAGTACCCGAGCATGACGGCGTAGCCGCGCGTGCAGAGCTCGCCGGGCTCGCCGCGCGGGAGCGTGTTGCCCTCGGGGTCGATCACCTTCGCTTCCATGTGCGGCTGGATGCGCCCCACCGTCGTCACGCGCCGCTCGAGCGAGTCGTGCGGCGAGCTCTGGAAACTCACCGGGCTCGTTTCCGTCATCCCGTATGCAATGGTGACGTCGCGCAGATGCATGCGGTCGACGACGCGGCGCATCACCTCGATGGGGCAGGGCGAGCCCGCCATGATCCCGGCTCGCAGCGAGGACAGGTCAAATTCATCGAACCGCGGATGCTGCAGTTCGGCGATGAACATCGTCGGCACGCCGTGAATCGCCGTGCAGCGTTCGCTTTCGATCGTCGTCAGCACGGCGAGCGGATCGAAGCCGGCCGAGGGATAGACGATCGTCGCGCCGTGCACGACGCAGGCGAGGTTGGCCATGACCATGCCGAAGCAGTGATAGAGCGGCACCGGAACGCACAGCCGGTCACCCGCGCGCAGCCCCATGCTCTCGCCGACGAAGCGGGCATTGTTCACGATGTTGCGATGGGAGAGGGTCGCCCCCTTGGGCAAGCCCGTGGTGCCGCTGGTGAACTGGATGTTGATCGGCTGGCGGCATTCGACCGCGGCCGCCGCGCGGTCGAGCAGCGTTCGATCCTGCGCCGCGATGCTGGAGAACTCGGTCCAGCCGGCGCGCGGTCCACCCAGTGTCGCGACGATCCTGAGCTCGGGCACCCGGGCGGCACGCAGGTCGCCGGGCCCGCTGCCGCCGATCTCGGGTGCGAGCGTCTCGATCATCGCGACGTAGTCGCTGCCCTTGAAGGTTTCCGCCGCGATCAGCGCCTTCACGCCGACTTTATTGAGCGTGTACTCGAGGTCCGC
>Ga0299906_10002750_pt1 | contig 14542 bp, 12 predicted proteins | sample RVTome_14_FD_200259 | JGI IMG/M metagenome (GOLD analysis project Ga0299906, IMG submission 200259) | Soil microbial communities from uranium-contaminated site in the Upper Colorado River Basin, Wyoming, United States - RVT145D125 (version 2) ... | reverse complement strand
CCGCGATCGCGTATGAGGCCGCGGGCCGATTCGATTCGGCCGAGACCTGGATGGCGATCGCCTCCGAGGCCGCCCTGGCCGGGGGCGGGGGTGCGGGCGGGGGCGGCGTGGTCACCACCATCGCGGTCGATGATGAGCCGGTCGGCGAATTCGCCCTGCAGATCGGTGCTTACCACGAGCGATGGCGGGCCGATCGAGCGGCCGACACGGCACGCGCCCTGGCCGAGCAGCATCGACTGGGACCGGTCCGGATCGTTCCCCAGCATGATGAGCGGGGCCGCGACCTGTTCGTCGTGCAGGTCGGCAAGTTCGCCACCCGCCAGCAGGCCAACCTCGTGCGCACCGAGCTGGGTCAGCTCCAGTACATCGTGACCGCCGCCGCGCACGGCCCGGTGGCCGACGCCGGACAGCCGCTCGGGTATCCCTGACGGGACGCTCGGGCCCGGGCGCCGGCAAATTGGCATTCCTGACGGCGGATGGCCATCCTCGCATCTAGAATTGAGGAGTCGGCCCATGGTCCGCCAGTTCAACGTCAATCTGGTTCTGCTTGCCGGTTCGGCGCTGTGTCTCGCGATGCCGCTGGCTGCGCAGACGTTGCCGCCCGGCGCGGCGGCCGGCCCGGGCGGTGAGCCGCCGGTCAGGGAGTCGGATGTCACCATCGTGACGCCCGACAGGGAGGATGGTCCGCGGCTCCTGAAGCCGCTGCCGGCCACCGGAACCGTGCCCGCGATCGTCAACTACCAGCCCCAGATCATGATGGACGAGGGCTACCGGGCCCGCGAGCGGGAGTACGAGCGACAGCTTCGCACGATTCGATACAAGTATCTCGGCAGCCGCCGCGCGCCGGAGCTGCGCCGAAAGGGCCTGCTCGAGCTGGCCGAGTTCACGGATCCCGCGGCCTTCGGGCCGATGGTGGAGGTCTTCAGGTTCGAGAAGGACGATGTCAAGCTGGCCATGCTCGATCACTTCGCGGCCCAGGGTGAGCAGGGCCAGGCCATTCTCGCCTGGATCGCCATCTACAACGAGGATGACGCCATGCGCCACGAGGCCACGAAGCGCCTGGGCGACAAGGCCACCGATCCCGTGCTCCACCATCTCGATGTCGCCCTGCGCAGCGATGACCACGATGTGGCCGTTGCCGCGGCAACGCTGGCCGGCACGCTTCACGCCGCCGAGACGATTCCGCTGCTCATCTTCGCCCAGGCCGCCGGCGGACCGATTCAGCCGACGGGCGACCTCGCCTGGATCGCCATCGAGCGTCAGGTCGCCTACGTGCAGGGCGTGATTCCGGTGGTCGGCAGCGGCTCCGGGGCGTTCATCCCCATCATCGGCAAGCTCAGCGATGGCACCCTCATGCGGGTGGTCGATGCGGTGGTGATCGTGTACCGCACGCAGGTGCACACCGTTCTGGTGGCCATGACCACCGCGGAGACGGGCCAGTCCACGGCATCCCTGAACTACGACCTTGGCGCGTGGTGGCACTGGTACAACGATGAGTACGTGCCATTCCGGAACGACCAGATCATGGAAGAGTGGCTGGCGAGCCAGGGCGCCAGGCCGGGCGACGTGCCGGCGGCGGCGAAGCCGTAGCCGTCCGCCACCTGCCCGGTCGCATCGCATCACGCTGGCAGGCGCCGGGCCAGGACGGGGTCAATGCGGCGCCTGACCGTGCGGCGGTCCATTCCGAGGCGACGCGCTGTTTCGACGTAACTGCCACATGAGGCGTACACCAGCGCGCAGTACTGCCCGAGCATTTCATCCGCGGTCAGCGTGCCGCGGCAGATCTCGGCCGCCAGCGCTTCGCGGCCGCCGATCGGCGTCGTAGGTGCGTGCCGCAACGGCCGATACTCGCCGCGCACCAGGATGTTCCGGACGCATTGCTCGAGCTCGCGCACATTGCCCGGCCACGGATATGTCGGGCCCAGCCGACCTGCGATCCACTGCTCGACCTGGCCGATCAGGGAATCATCCGCCTCGCCGACGATCCGCTGGATGATGTGGGTGATGAGGTGGCGCAGCTCGCCCGGATTGTCCCGGACCTGGTCGCGCAATGAGGGCGTCAAGATAGTGTCGGAGCAGAGCCGGTAGTACAGGTCCTCGCGAAACCGCCCCGCCTGCACTTCAGAGGCAAGATCGCGGTTGGTCGCCGCGATGATCTTGCCTTCGAACGGGAGCGTCTCCGTGTCGCCGATGCGCTGAAAGGTGCGGCTCTGGAGCACGCGCAGGATCTTGACCTGGATGGCCATGTCGAGCTCGCCGATCTCATCCAGGAACACCGCGCCCGACGATGTGCACTTCCGGAGCCAGCCCTCATGGTCCGCCAGCGCGCCGGTGAAGGCGCCGCGCTTGTGCCCGAACAGCTCCGACTCGATGAGCGTCGGCGAAAGGGCCGACAGACTCAGCGGGTGAAACGACGCCTGGTAGTCGTGGGCGAAGCGCTGCGCCTCGACATCGAACGGGATATAGCGCGCCAGCCCGATCGCCCGGGCCACCAGCTCCTTGCCGGTTCCCGACGGTCCAGTGACCAGGCACGTCATGTCGCCCATGCGCGCGTAGAGGATGCGCTGAAACCGCCGCATGTCGTGCGTGAAGATCGACTGCCACACCTCGGCCCGCAGGCGCACCGCCGCCGGTGACATGCCGATGATGCAACTGAAGATCTGCTCGAATGCGCGGCGGAGCTGGAAGAAGCACGCGAACAGGTGCGGGATGTGCAGGCCGCGGTCCGTTTGGCGGCCCGCCACATCCAGGAGGCGCTCCGTCTCGGCGCCAAAACGCCGGTAGAACGAGACCCGGTCTCGACCCTTGTCGCGGCCCTGTGCCATCTGTCGCATCAGGTCGTCGAACGGTTCGCGGTACCGGTGATAGAGAACGAACAGCACGAGGTCGTCGTAGCGGCGGCGATCGGCATCGTTCAGCCGGGGCAGTACCGCCAGGCGATCGCGCAAGGCCTCGACCATCCGTTCGCTCTGCTCGATGAGACGCGTCACGTTGACCTGAAGGTCGACGCGATCGGGGTTGACATTCCAGGGTTCCGCGCTCTCGGTGAACGCTCGCCCCAGCGCCTGCCGCTCGCCATCGATGCGCTCTGGCAGGAAGGGATTGCAGTACGCCAGACGCGAGATCGCATCGAGAAAAGTCCGCTCTTCCGCTGTCATGACGGACATGGGCTCGCCTCCGTCGTTGTGTACACAGATTGTACTATCTGTGTACGTTGAATGCACATTCAATTCACCCGTCGCTCGCCACCGACATGCGGGGCGCATGTTCTAACTGTCTGCCGACAAGAGACTTGGCGGCGCGGGGCAATGCTGGCGCAGTGCTTGCATCGTGGGTCGCCCGGATCAACCGAACTCCAAGGAGCACACCCATGAACGACAACGCCTCACATCAACGCTTTGGGCCCGGTGCCGCAGGCCATCGTCACGCGACAACATGCGCGGTTCGACAATGCCGGCATCGACGCATCCGACCGGCCATGGCCCTGGCTCTCTCCGCCGCGCTGCTGTCCGCCACGACACAGTCCGATGCATCGGGCCTTCTGATCGCCGACGGCGGCCTCGGCGGCGTGCTGGAGATTCGCGACCACGATGTGCGCGTGGTCATCAACAACGGCATCGCGGTCACGACGGTCAATCAGGTCTTTCTGAACACCGAGAATCGGGTGGTCGAGGCGCTCTACACGTTTCCCGTGCCGAAGGACGCCTCCGTCGCCAACTTCAGCATGTGGATCAACGGGCGCGAGATGATCGGCGAGGTGGTCGAAAAGGAACGGGCCCGGGAGATTTATGACAGCTACAAGCGCGTCGGGCGCGATCCGGGGCTTCTGGAGCAGGTGGACTACCGGTCGTTCGAAATGCGCATCTTCCCCATCGCCGCCGGCGCCGAGCAGCGCGTCAGCGTCACGTATTACCAGGAGCTCGACGTCGATCACGACTGGGCCACCTACATCTATCCCCTCGCCACGGACACGCGCCGTGACATCGACCAGCGGGCGACCGGGCGCTTCTCCTGCCAGATCGATGTCCGCAGCGAGGTGCCGGTCATCCAGATGGAAAGTCCCAGCCACGCGGCGGGCTTCTCGATTGCCGAGTTCAATTCCGGCTACTGGCAGGCCAGCCTCGAGACGGCCGAGGGCGACCTCTCGCGCGATGTCATCCTCGCCTATCACCTCTCGCGGCCGCGCACGGGCATGGACATGATCGCCTCGCGGCAGGCCGGCGAGGACGGCTTTCTTGCGCTGGCGCTGACCGTCGGCGAGGAGCTTTCCCGCTTCGACGTCGGCATGGACTACGTGTTCATCCTCGACGTCTCCGGCTCCATGGCCGGCGACGGCAAGCTTCAGCTCTCGACGGACGGCGTGGCGGCGTTCATCGACGCGCTCGGGCCCGATGACCGATTCGACATCATGACCTTCAACAACCGGGCCGCCGCCCTCTTCAACAAGCTGACCCCTGTTGCCGACGATTCGCAGGCCCGCGCCGCCGAGTTCCTGATGACGCGCGAGGCGCGCGGCGGCACACTGCTGCGTCCCGCCCTGGAAGCCGCCTATCAGTACGGCGATCCGGACCGGCCGCTCAACATAGTCATCTTCAGCGACGGCATGACTGAGCAGGCCGAACGCTCCACCCTGCTCCAGATGAGCGCCCGCACCCCGGCGAATCATCGCGTCTTCTGCATCGGCATCGGCAACGACATTGACCGGCCGATGCTGAGCCAGCTCGCCGAGGAAGCCGGGGGTCTTGCGGCATTTCTCTCCCGCGGCGACGACTTCGCGCGGCAGGCCGCCGCATTCCGACGCAAGCTCACCCGCCCGGCCGCGACCGGCGTGCAGATCCGGTTCGCCGGCGATTCCGTCTTCGACGTCGAGCCGGCCATCCTTCCCAATCTCTATCACGGCGCCCCGCTTCGCCTGTACGCTCGGTATCGCCAGGCCGGCCCGGTGAATGTCACCCTCAGCGCCGACGTCATGGGCCGACCGCTGTCCCAGACGGTCACCATCGATCTTCCGGAAGCTGAAGACGCCAACCCGCAGATCGAACGCATGTGGGCCTGGCACCGGGTCCAGCGTCTGCTGCGTGACGCCGATCGCATCGGCACGCGAAGCAGCGCGATCGACGAGATCGTCGATCTGGGCGAGCGATTCTCCATCGCCACTGAGTACACATCCTTCATCGTTTTGGAGAACGACGCCGAATACACGCGCTGGAAGATCGATCGGCGGAACACCGATCGTTTCGCGCGCGACCGCCGCAGTCATGACAAGCTCCTGGCCGAACTCGAGGGCATGCGGGCGCGCATCGCCAGCGACCTTGGGCCGGCCTCCCCGATCGCAGCAAAGAAAACGGCAGCCAGGCCGGCTCCCGTCTCCGGCGCTCAGCCGACCCGTCCACAGTCACCCGGCGCCTCGACACCGTCACGTGGCTGGGACCTCGACCTGCCGGGCGTCGGCGGCGGGGCCATCGATCCGGTCACGGGACTCATCGTCATCGGTCTGGTGGGTGGCGCTCTGGTCGGCAGGCGTCGCCGAATTGACATGACCCACGGACACTGAAGCATGCTGGCGATGCTCGCTCGACTTCGGCGGGTGGTGGCGGCAGAATGCCGGCTCGGCATCTCGCCGCCGCTCGCCGTGATCGCAGTGGTGATTGCCTGCGCGCCGCCGCTTGCCGAGGCCCTGCAGTACGAGCGAGCCGCGGTCCATGCCGGCGAGCACTGGCGGCTCATCACCTGCCACTGGACGCACTGGAGCGCCGATCATCTGTTCTGGGATGTGCTGGCCTTCGCGTTGCTCGCCAGTCTGTGCGAGAGACTGGGCCGCCTGAAGATGATCGCCTGCACACTCATGGCCGCGATCGTCATCGGCGCATCGGTCGAGGTCGTGCTTCCGGGCATCCATGCGTATCGCGGCCTGTCCGGCATCGATTCGGCGCTCTTCGCGCTGGCGGTCACCACGCTGCTGCGCCGGGCCGTCAGCGCCCGCCGAAGGAAAAGTGCGATGACGTTGCTGGTGTGTCTCGTCGCCTTTCTGGGCAAGACGGCTTTCGAATGCACGACGGGGATGACGCTGTTCGTCAACAGCGCTGCCGCGGGCATGACGCCCGTCCCGCTCGTGCACATCATCGGCGCCATCGTCGGCCTGGGTGTTGGTTGCTGGTGCCGACGGTCCGGCGCCGAGTGCTCCGTCACTCGTCGGCGGCATCCGGCCCCGCCTGCGTTTCGCCCACGCCCAGCGGCTCCCACACCGCTCCATCGCGCACCCATTGCTCGAACGCCGCGATGACCTCGGCCGGGAGCTTGTCTCTGTTTGGAGGCATCTCCAGGTCTTCCTCGTGACGGATCGCCTTGATGATCCAGCTTGCCTCCGGATCGCCGGGGACGACGGCCGGCCCCGACACGCCGCCGGCCAGGATCGACGCCATCGTCGTCTGGTCGAGGTCGGCCGAGCGCCGGCGCCGCGTGGGATTGTGGCACTTGATGCACGTCTCCACGAGCACGGGCCTGATGTGCTCGCGGAAGTGCGCCAGGCGCGGATCATCGGGCGGCGCTGCTTCAGCGGCGCCGTCCGGATTGAGATCGGGTTCCTCGCCATCGTCCGGCTGCGGCGACACGGCTGCCGGTCGGCCGGTCGTCCCCGTGCCGTGCGCGTACACCATCGTCCCCCCGTGATGGGCCGTCTCCGCCACCCACACTGCCGTGAAGCCACCTGCGAGCAGCCCGACCACGGCGGCGATGATGCGCACACGGCCCGAGGTCACGCTGCTGACAATGAGCACGACGGCGATGATGGCGGCAAAGATCCAGACCTTTTCCGCCATGGACTCGTGCTCTTCGAGCAACTCTTGCACGGCCGGCGACATCGCACCCAGAGCGTCATGGGCCTGGTCGCCGCTCCATTGCGCCAGGTATGCCGCGCCCGCCAGGATGATGTACGCGCCCATCGCGGTCCAGGCGATGGCCCGGCTCCGCTCGCCAAGAAAGGCCGAGAGCAGAACCAGCAGCACGCCAAGCACGGACAGGGCAATGGGCAGGTGGACCAGCGCCGCATGGCGCATCGGCGGATTCTGAAACACGTCGAACATGCTTATCGGATCCATGGCGGTGGTCTCCCTTGTCTCAGCATCCGTCCATCAGTCGCCGCACCACCGAGGCCAGCCGTTCGTAGTCCTGCACCCGGTTATACACCTGGCACGATATGCGCAGCAGCCATCGGCCGTTCCACTCGAAGACCGGGACCTCGATCCGGTGGTCGAAATAGAGATGATCACGCATGGCCTGAGCGCTCTCGAACTGCTTCCGCAGCGACTCCGGCAGAATCATCGCCGCCATTGACCCGAGCAGAGAGCCATCCGCCGGGGTGGCGGGCTCGATACCGAACTTCGCCGTCAGGAGTGAGTGGGCCCACATCGCGAGCGCGTGATTGTGCGCCCGGACGCGCTCCCAGCCCAGCCGCCCCATCCACTCGATCGCCGCCGGCACGGTCAGCCACGGCGTGACATCGCGCGTGCCTTGCCAGCCGAATTCCGCGGCCAGACCCTGGTCCAGATGGTGGCTGATCGTCGTCGGGTGGATGTCCCGCTGCCGCGCCGGATCGACCCACAGGAAGGCCGCCCCGATCGGGGCGCACACCCACTTGTGCAGGTTGCCCGTGTAGTACGTCGCGCCGATCGACTCGACGTCGAGGTCGAGCATCCCCGGAGCGTGGGCGCCGTCGATCATCACCTCGATGCCGCGCGCGCGGCAGAGGTCCACGATCCGCCGCACCGGGAAGATCACCGCCGTGGGTGAGGTCACGTGGTCGACCAGGACCAGCTTCGTGCGAGGCGAAATCGCCCTCTCAATCGAATCGACGACCTGTTCCGACGCGGTCTGGGGAAAGGGCGTCGAGACCTGGACATAGCGCCCCCCGGCCCGCTCGATCAGGTGCCTCATCGTGTTCCGCACCGCGTTGTAGACGTGATCGGTGGTGAGCACCTCGTCGCCGGGCCGGAGCTGAAGCGACCGCATGACCGCGTTGACGCCGCCGGTGGCATTGGTCACGAAGCCGAAGTTCGACGGCGACATGCCCAGCATGCCGCCGACCGCCGCCATGGCCTGGTTGACCAGGTCCGGCAGACGCCGATCCAGCATTTCGATGGGCCGGGCGTCGACTTCGAGCCGCCAGCGAGATTGCACTTCGGCGACCTCGCGGGTCCGGGCCCCGAACGAGCCGTGGTTGAGGAACGTGATCGCCGGGTCCAGAAGCCATCGGCCGAGGTCGGCCCCGTCAACGGACGTGGGCAGCTTTGGCCGTGATTCGACGGTGTCGGCGGGCATGATCGGAGAGTAGCGGACGCGGTGCGTTTCGTCATGAACGCAAGTTCCTGCGCGGCAACGGTTTGGAAAATTTTCGGTGTTTTTGCTTGCAATACGGGTATTGTAAGGGTAACGTATACCAAACAGAGCTGACGATATAACTTCAAGCACCATTCGGAGCCGAACCGACAAGCTGGGCACGGCATGGTGGGAACCCCAACATATGGGGTCATGACCGTGGATACCCCCCCCAGCGGAGAGAAGACATGGCGATTCCGCTCATCATGACAGGTCCTGGTGGTTCGTACACCACGCGATATGTGCCACGGGGGGGCAAATTGGCCGCCCTGTACGGGCCATGCGAGACCGTGACGGCGGGATCGGGCATGCAATCGGCCATGTCTCAGGACGGTCATGAAGGCCAGGAGCGCTCGTACACCCCGCCGCCCATTGCGCGCCGGCACAGGGGTCCGGTCGAGGGCGGCGGTGTCGACGATGTCGGTGGAGTCGCCGTTGTCACCGGGTCGCTGGCGGTCGCGCCGCCGCGCTGGTCGTCGCTCCTGTCACGTCTGCTCGGCGTTGATCGTGTGATGATCAGCGATGAGGCGCGTGCGGCATCGGGCCGTGCCGCGCCGCACGTCGTTTCCTCACCCCCGCCCGCGGGGCTTTTGCATGTCCCGATCAAATCGGCTGTTTTTGATGCTGCCCATTCGTGGCTGGCAGGACAGTCGGTTATCCTGAGTCACTTCCGGCAGGCGATGACGCGGCTGGCCCGCGGCGCCGAGCCCGTTCCGAGTCTCGTACGAGGCGGCGGGTGTGCGCCAATGGCCCGCGGTGTCCGCTCCGCCCCGGCCCGACGATTCGGACCGCACTCCGCCGGCGTGACGATCGCGCAGGAGAAGCGCCATGAATCTCACCCCGAAGCAACTGAAAATCCTCAAGCTGATCCGCGACAAGCGGATCGTGGACGGCTATTCGCCGACGATGCAGGAGCTTGCCGACGAGCTCGGTATCAGCAAGGTCACGGTCTTCGAGCACGTCGAGGCCCTGATCAGAAAAGGCGCATTGCACCGCGAGCCGAACAAGGCTCGCTCTTTGTCCATCAGCGATGACATGGTCATGCCCGATGAGGCCAGGCCGATGAGCTATCCGCTCGTCGGCCGGATCGCCGCCGGCTATCCCATCGAGAAATTCGAGCAGTCCGACCGGCTCGAACTGGAGTCGCTCTTCGGGCCCCGCATCGGGCAGAAGGGCGGCACGTTCGCGCTCCAGGTGGACGGCGACTCGATGCGAGATGAGGGGATCCTCGATGGCGACTACGTCATCGTGGAGCGCCGCGAGACCGCCCGAAACGGCGAGCGCGTGGTCGCGCTGCTGCCCAATGGCGAGACAACGCTCAAGACGTTCTACCGGGAGGGCGGCCAGATTCGCCTTCAGCCGGCCAATCCCGCCTTCGATCCGATCATCGTCCGCGACTGCAAGATCCAGGGCGTCATCATTGGCGTGCTGAGACGGTATTAGTCCCGCCGGAGCGGCGTGCACATACGAGCCCGGAGCGCCAGCGACGGGGCCGTTGGGCCGACGCGGGCGGGTGGCGTGGTGCGCCCGCCAAGGCGAACCACGCGCGCGGAGCATACGGGAATGATGCTCGCCCGACGCAGGAGCCGCCTGGCAAGTGATCGATCGGTGACGCAGGCGCCCCGCTCGCTCTCGGAGGGGGCTCGTGTCGTGCCGCGCGCGGCTCGCTCAATCCAGCTTGTCCATGATCTTGTACTTCAGGGCCACGAGGTGGCGACCGGCATGCTGGTTGAAGAGGTCCTTCGCGTGGGCCTTCTGCGGGCCGGTCAGACCGGCGGACCACAGGCCGCTGACGACCAGCACCAGGCAGATCATGAAGTTCGCCGCGCCGTCGGTGCGAACAAAGAACCGCCACCAGAACCACGAGACCAGAAGTGCGACACAGACCGTGAGGACGAACGTCATGCCCACGTCCATCACGAGCACATCGCCGATCTCGGCGCCGCGCACGATGGGCACGATGAGAAGGGCCATGAGGAACAGGCCCGAGAAGAGAATGGTGAACGGCTTGATGGAGTACCAGTGCTGCTTACGCTTCTGGAGATCCCGCTCCAGCGCCTGGGCCGACTCACTCACTCGCATCGAATGGGGCGTGTACGACATGATCCTCACCTCCTGCTGCGCGTCGGGCGTCGCCACGGAGGCGCTGCCTGACTGTGGTTAACAGTCGAGAAACTGGGCGCTCCGGGCAAGGCGAATTGCAGTCGGCGATGCGATTCTCGACTTCCCGGACCCGCACAAACAGACCAGCATGGTTGGCACGATGGCCGCAATGCCGGCGCAGATGCCGCGGGTCGCATCGGACGATCCGGCGACCGCGTCCTCACCCCCCCGCCAGGCGCACGCCCTGCCTGTCCTTTCGCACCCGCCCGCGGATTTCCAGCAGCGTCAGGTCGGCCATGAGCTGGTGGACCGGCAGGCCGGTCTTTGCCGCCAGTTCATCGAGCATCAGCGCATCGCACGCGTCGGCCAGGGCCCCGACAATGGCCCGTTGCCCGTCGGTCAGGTTGCCGTCGAAGAGCGTCGCACGTGCCGCCGCGTCGGTGTGACCCGCCGCTTCCAGAGCTCCGCGGACGAGCTGGCTCGAGGCATCGAGCTGCCGCAGCACATCGGCGTGGTCGATCACCAGGGCCCCGCCTCCGGACTGGATGAGCTGAAGGCATCCCGCCGAGGCCGGCGAGTCCACCCGACCCGGCAGGGCCATGACCTCGCGGCCGTGCTCTTCCGCGGCCAGGCGCGCTGTGATAAGCGCGCCACTACGCTTCGCCGCCTCGATGACCAGCACGCCCAGACTGAGGCCCGAGATCACGCGATTGCGCCGCGGGAAGAACTGGGCCAGCGGCTCGGTCCGCATGGGATGCTCGCTGAGAATCGCGCCGCCGGTCTCGATGACCCTCCCGAAGAGCTCCTCGTGCTCGGGCGGATAGCACCGGGACAGACCGCAGCCCAGCACGACGATGGTCCGGCCCCCGCCCCGCAATGCGCCCCGATGCGCTTCGCCGTCGATGCCAAGGGCCCCGCCGGATACGATCGTCAGGCCCGCCTGGGCCAGCAGCGTGGCGAAACGCCCGGCCTGCTCGCGCCCGTACGCGGTGCACTTGCGGGACCCGACGATGCCAATCGCCAGCCGGTCTTCATCCGCCAGCCGGCCTTTCATCCACAGCGCCGCGGGAGGATCGTCGATGGCCGCCAGCAGCGGCGGATAGTCCCCATCACCGAGCATCACCAGGCGCGCGCTGTGGTCGTGCATCGCCGCCAGCTCGCCGTCGACATCGGCATCATCCATGCCCCGCCGCAGGGCCTCTGCCGTCGCACGACCGATGCCGGGCACCTGCATGAGCGCGGCAACGGACGCCCCTGCCGCATCGTCATCACCGCCGAACGCCTCGCGCAATCGGCGCAGCGTCACCGGTCCGATGCCGCCGGTCAGAAGAAGGCGCAGGGTCGCGCCGGGGATCTCATCCGGAAGGGATGACATGATGAGATGCTCGGAAGAAGAATTGGCGGCCGACGCGCAACCCGGCGCGTGCGGCCGAAAACCATGGTACCGGAAATCGCCCCGTCATGGGGCGGGGACTCCGCGAGCCGCCGCGTGGCCCGTGCCGAACGCCCCCGCACTTCCCCGGCCGAGCGAAACTGTATCGGACCGTCATCCACGGACATTGCCGTCAACATCGATGCGCTGCCGGCCGATAGCGCAGGAGTACCGTCGCCTTGACTCGCCCATGCCGGAGTCCGCCCATGACAGTCGCCCGTCCAATGCTCTGCCTGTTCCTGGTCGCCTTGTGTCTGGTCGGAGCCGGGTGCTCAAGCCAAAAGATCCAGTCGGACCTGGTGCTCGATCTCGCCGATCGCGCGGTCATTGAACTGCACAACCCGACGGAGGCGATCGTGCTCGTCAACCGGTCCGATGCCCCGGTCCGGGTTCGGGTCCTCGATCGCAAGCGTCGCGTGATGTCCGACCTGCCCTTGGGCGCCCGGGACCGGGTCCGGCTGGACCTGGAGCACGCCCGTTCGATCGAGATCGAGAATCAGAGCCCGACCCGGGCGGTGCTTCGCTGGACCCTGACCAATGACGATTCGATTGAGTACTCGCTGGCGATGAACCCGGGCGGCGACTGAGAACGCGGCGCGCCAGCGCCCGTCCGTCGCGGCATCACGTCCCCTTGCTTCGCCTGTTGGAACGCGAGCGTGGCCCGGCGGATCGCGATTTCGCCGCCTTCTTGCGCTGCCTGGACCGTCCGGGCTTCGCCGGCTCCGGCGGTTGGGGCGGCTCCTCGACGAGCTCCCGGCCCTCGTCGTCGACGTACACGTATTCGTACTCGTAGTCGTCATCCTCGGCCGGCAACGGTTCGCCATGGCCGACCTCCAGGTACTCCCAGCTCTCATCGTCGCCCCGATCAGCGTCGCCGCGCTCACACATGGGGGACGGCGAAAAGTCTGCCTCCGGCGCCGGCCCGGATGCCCTCGCATCGATGTTCGCCGCATGACCGGCTGCTGCCGTCATGTCGCCCACTTCATCAGCAACGCGCGGCACGGGCTCGTCGGATGGCTGGTCAACATCGTTCACGTCGGCGGACATCGCTACCGCGCCGGACACCGGGTATGCGTCAGATTGACCGCTGGCCGCATGGTCCTGAATTTCCTCTAGTGCAATGTCCGCGGCCGCGAAGAGACTGCCGATCGGCTCATCCAGGCCCGTCAGCGCCGGTTCCGGTGGCGAGAGGTCAACGTCCGGGGCAGCGTTTGCCTCGGTGTCACCCGGGCCATCGTCATGTGATGGCTCCGGCTCAACGTCGATGATCACCTCCCGGCGCTCCGGTGATTCCGGTGACTCCGGGGATTCCGGGGGTTCCAGGGGCTCCGGCTCAATCGACGATTCCAGTCCCATCGCATCACCGATGAAGGTCAGGTCGTTGGATGCCACCGCATCCAGCGAACGCCAGTCCTCTTCCGTGACCAACTGCCGCGCCCATGCACGGTCCCCTTCGCCGTCGGCGTCAACTCCTTCGGTCGCCGGCTCCGCGCGCGGCGGAAGGGCGGCCGCCAGCGCGCCCGCAGCCCGGGTCATTTCGATGGCCACTGCCTCGGTGAGGGTCGGCTTGATGCGCCGCCGCGTCAGCCGCAGCGCCCGCAGCCGGCTGATGGCGCCCAGGGCCGGATCGGCCAGCAATCCGAAGAACACGCAGAACGATCCCGCGCCGAAGAGCCACAGTCGTCCCGTGCCGCCTGTGAGGTTCTCCAGCATCGTCGGCGAGTGCGGCGGCCGGTCCACCCGCTCGTAGCGGATCGAGTTGTTCACCCACTCCGTCACCGTCTGGGTCGGGGCCAGCGATCGCAGCAGCGGCGTGTGCTCCGCCGGGACCAGGTTGAGCTGCGAGGCGGCCAGGCGCCGGATCAGGGCCGCATTGCCCGCATCGAGTTCATCCAGCAGCGCGGCCGAATGCCTGAGCTGGAGCGAGACCAGGTGCTCCTTGTCCTTGATGTTCTCCAGTTGCCGCCGCAGATCGCGCAGATCCTGCTGCACGGGGACGAGGATGGCCGCCGCGCACAACGCCAGGCCGGCGGCGATGTACAGCCAGCCCGCGTCGATATTGAACAGGGGCTTTGTGACCTGCATCCGGCGGGCAATATCGGCGATATCGGACCGTCCCGATGAATCGCCGGGGAACCGGGTGGTTCGTGCGGCCTGCACTGTCAGAATCGACCGAATCGAACCCCGCGCGGCAGAGGCGACTCAGTCTCGTCGCCAATGTATTCGACGATTGCGACATGGCCCCCAAAGACCAGAAATTGCGCGGCAACCGTGGACCACAGGCGGTCGACCGACGGGCCGCGGCGCGCCTTCCCCAGGATGCGCTGCTGCAGTGCAGTCTCGGCCAGATCTGCGACCTTTCGCGAACAGGGATGCGTGTTCGCACGCGCCGTCTGCCCGATGCGAGCCTCGTGTACATGCAACTGTCCGACGGCCAGAATTCGCTGCGTCTGAAGGCCGAGGTCGTCTGGGTGAACAAGCTCGGATTCCGCAAGTATGAGGTCGGCCTTCAGTTCCTTTCGCTCTCGACGCAGGAGCTGGCGACGGTTTCGCGCATGGCGATGTACAACCGCTACAACCGGACGATGTGAGGGGCGCGGCAATGGCAGGCGCGGACGGTCCGGGACCCTCGGC
>Ga0299906_10002749_pt1 | contig 14543 bp, 13 predicted proteins | sample RVTome_14_FD_200259 | JGI IMG/M metagenome (GOLD analysis project Ga0299906, IMG submission 200259) | Soil microbial communities from uranium-contaminated site in the Upper Colorado River Basin, Wyoming, United States - RVT145D125 (version 2) ... | reverse complement strand
GAAGACAACCACCTCACCCTGGATGTCGCCGAGTTGCACTTGGGCCGTCACGCCGTTGTCAACTGACGCATTCACCCAGTCCCCCGGCTGGAGGTCTGGGGTGATGCCTCCGTCCCAACTCCCTTCAGATACCGTGAATCCGCTTTCCCACCCCCAGAACTCCTTGGGTTCGGTGAACGCGGTCGCCGTCGCCTTGATGTTGTCATCCGAGTCTCTGACGGTGACGCTGACCTGGTGGCCAGCCTCGTAGAAGCTCTCCACCCAGTCATGGCCGTAGTTGACGCGCAGGCCCATGGCCGGAGGGGTCTCCCAATCGATCGCGGTCGCGTCGCCATCGATATCGACCATTTCCACTCGTCCCCCCATTCCGGGGATAAGGTCAAAAGCGGAGAAGTCGGCGGACCAGGTGCCCTCAAGCGCGGTCAACTCCATGTACGAATCGTCACGCTCATGGATCCAGATGTGAAGCAGCGACGACTCAGGTCCGAACGCAGCAGTCCCGCTGACCGTGTCTGTCTCCGTATTGACGTCCGTGACGACCATATCCTCGACCGTATGACTTCGGGTCGTCTGATGATCGGCCACGGTAATCCGATCCCCGATCGCGACATCGCAGCCGTCGGGCAACTCCACAGAGAAGAACGTGTTGTCCGGATCCCAGTCCGGATAGCCGGCCTCGGCGCTGCTAGTGCATTCGTCCTTGGCCCCAACGTTGATATCGACCGTTGCGCCGTCGGGCCACTCATAGCCTTCCAGGTAGTTCCATTCGGGAAATACGGTGAAGCGAGTGTTCGGCAGGAACAGGTAGTAGTCGACGGCATGCCCATCCGGGCCGTAGTATTGAACTTCGGCCACGTCGCCCGGCTGAATGTCGTAGGCGCCGGACCACGAGCAGTTGAACTCGTCGGAACCGTCCGCCACCACCAGGTCATCACGGCTTTCCGACCCGCCCCACAGGAAACAGTAGACGTACACCTGTTCGCCGTACCAGCCGGCTGAGATGGTGCCACGAACTTCGTCGCTTTCCAGGTCGACCCAAGCGGATATCTCGCCAACTTGCATTTGGCCGAAGGAGCCGTTATCGACCCAGGCGTAGACCCAATCGTTCGGCTGAATGTCCGGCAGCTCGGGCTGCCACTGCTCGGGCTGCGAGGCGAAACCGATCTCGCCGCCATCCCAACTCGGCTGTGGGCCCGTAACCATCTCGGCCGACGCCTTGACCGACACACCGTCGCTTTCGGTGACCGTCAGCCAGACTGTGTGGTCCGCCTCATAGAAACCGCTGACCCACTCTTCCTGGTAGTTCACCATGAGTTTCACGGGCAAGGGCGAGGTTTGGGGTCTCCCCGGGTGCCGGAACACGACCCGCATCCCGCCTTCATACGTAGAGATCAGCGTATCTTGCCCCTCCGCGTACTGGAATGTCATGAGCAGATCCAGTGAACTCTGGAGGTTGAAGCATTCAACGCGAAGCTCGGCCTCCATGAGGTAGGGGTTGCCGTCGACAAGAACTCCGGTGCCTCGCACCAGCCCAGGTCCACGTTGGCAGAAGCTGATATAGCTTTCTGTCCAGGTGATCTGGAACGGTCCCACGGGCGGGCCGCCGATCGTCAGTCGGATGTCACTGCCATCGAGATCCACGCCCTCCCAATGGCCGACGAACGGGGACGATGGGCCAGCTACTGCGGCCTGGGTCGACAGGGCGAACGTCACGATCGTCATCACCGACAGACACAACCAGGTCTTGTTCTTCATCGTGAACACTCCTCCGTGCTGGGCTGACCGCACGGGATTAGTGGCCAGGCCAAGTGGCCGGCCACGACGGTGGCAACCTAAGATCGAGCCCACGGATCTTCGTCACACATGTCCCCTCCTGATGGCTGCAAGGATGGCAAACCACCCGCCCTTAGGTCCGGCTCCCAGCTTTCTTGGATTGGGCATAAGATGCTGAATTGTTGAAGCGTTCGAGGTTGGTCAACGGTCGTGAATGAATGCTTCGGCGCCGTCAACCAAAAAGGCGAAGCCGTCTGCGGGCTCCGCCAAGCAGAGTTCAGACCGTGATCAGCTTCGGTCCGACATGTTCGCTGCAATGCGTGGGCAAACCGCCGTGTTAAAGGGGCAGCCGTGAAATTGTCCGGACAATTCGCCTACTAGGAATGATAGGCCCTGATTCGGACTTGTCAACAACCTTTTGGAAAGCCAGGCGAAGGTTCACCAATCCCGTTTTCGGTTGTTCGGACGCTGCGCTGGGCGATCGCCAGGCGGCAGCTTCCAGATGGTCAACCGTGTCCCGACGACGAACCCGCGCAGCCGAACCGGTCAGCTTGGCGGCAAACACATAGGTCGTGAGCACCAGGCTTCGTTGGCTGCTGCTCAGGAACCATCTCCCGGGTACGCAGTGCTCGCACAACAAAGCGGCGGTCTTCCCCGACCAGGAGCTCACCATCCTGCCGCAGCTGGAGCAGTACATTCGTCACCATGACCCTCGAGGCCCCCACGAGCGACGCAATCTCTTCGTGCGTCAGCCGAAATGGGATTAGGTAGCCTGCGCCGTTCGGTTCACCGTACTCATGCGCCAGGCGGGAAAGGGCAAAGGAAACCCGGCTGCGGACATCCTTCGCCGCCAGCGCAACCGCCTGCTCGCTCATCTCCGCCAACTTCCCCGCCATTGCCCTGAGCATTTTGAGTGATACCTGGCCGTTGGATTCGACCAGTCGTTCGAAATCCTGTTTCAGGCAGGCACACACAAAGGTCGGTTCGACGGCTTGTGCGGAAAAGGAGTGGACCCGCTCGGTCAGCAGCGCTTCCTCGCCGAACAAAGTGTCCGGGCCAAGCAAGCCTAAGATCACTTCCTTGCCCTGCTCGGTGGTCTTGAAGAGCTTGACTCGACCGCTGGTGATCAAGAAGACAGCTTGTGCCGGGCCACCCTCGAGAAAGAGCAGTTCTCCACGGGCGAAATCCAGCTGTTTCGCCACCTGAGAAACCGCCAGCTTTTCCTCGGCGGCCAGCTGATCGAAGAGCCACAGGTCGGTCATGCATCGCATGGAGCGGGGTCTCCTGGTTTCGGTGAGTGGCAGCGTCCGTAGATAGAATCCTAAGCACGCCCGCGGCTGGCGACAGTGTGGATTGTCCTCGGCCGAAGGGCGTGAGATCAATTGGGCAATCACCGACGACCTGGCTCTCAGGTCGGCGGTTTGCCAGGCGCACGAGGCGGGGCGGACACCGAGGCCGGGCCCCCGCCCCGCACGATGTTCCCGCCTAGATCAGGAAGAGGGCCAGGCTCAGGCCAACCAGCGCGATGGCCCCGAACAGAATCCACCAGAGCGGCTTCTTCGGCTCCTGGATGATGCGCAGGATGACGTAGAACAGAACCAGGCCGCCGAGGCTCTTGACCAACACCGGTAAGCTGAACGGCACGATCAGCCAAATGTAGAGGCCGGTGAGCAAGACCAGCGCAAACCCAATTTGCGTGTACAAGCGAAACTGGGCCTTGCGCTTTTCATCAGCGCTGAAGGCCGCAATCCCGGCCAACACGAGCGTCAGTCCGGCTGCCAGGAAGTGAAACGGTGTGTTGTTCATGATTGCACAGCCAGCCATGGAGAACCTCCTCGGGCTGCATCGGGGCCGGCTTTCCAGCCGGCGCTCGGGGATTTGCAATCAGGTTAAGTCAGGGACTTCTGGCTTGTCTGTAAAGGATTTAACAAGACCCGAAGGCCAGTGGGCAATTCGGGAGATTAACGTACGGACCTGGGGCAGGCACCAACCGAGCAACCAGTTCCGGATTTCCGATTCTTATTCGCTTAGGTTGGGGCCGAACACCGCGCCGAGATCGCGGGCCCATCGTCGGATGGCATCCCAGTTGCGGCGGTCGCCGGCCGGCGCCTGTACGATCAACATGGCAAACAGCCGGGCCCACGGTGGAACACGGCCATAGTCCATGCGCCCGGCGAAAAGCGCAATGCTGTGTGGCTTGGCCGGCTTGCTTGCCGCCAGGATCGGCCGCAGGTAGTTGGATAGGGTTGCATAGCGTTCGCGGTGGCTGAGGCGGCCTGGATCGACCGGTGCCTTTGGCAAGCCCGGGTCGACAGTGATCGGCACGCCGTCAACCTGACTTGAGCCGGTTGCCGTCAGGCTCATGGCAGTGACGAATACCGCCCACGGTATTTTGGCCAAGGCGGCTCGATTTTGGCGCACAAACGATCGTGCCCGGCGGTGCCAGCCCAGGATCATCGGTCCACCGATCACGGCCCCGCCAAATGCTTCGAGCCCGTCAAGTTCGTCCATCGGGCGCACGGCAAGCTCATGACCGCGCGCCGTCAGCTCATCGGCGATGGCTTGCGCCACTTCGGCAGTTGACCCTGCCATCGAGACGTAGGTGACAAGGATCGGCTTCACGGTGTGACTATCCTGTGCGTAGCAGCTCAGTCGGCCGGTTTGCGGGCGCCGTTCCCCGTAACCTGCAGCAATCCCAGCCCGCGCCACATGACCCGCATCAACCCGTGGAAGATGTCCGGCTCGAAGAACTGATTGGGGCAGCTGCCAGGAATGACCTCGATCCCGGCTTGCCGGCATTTGTCGACGGCAGTTTGAGAGACGCTCGTCATCCCAGCCGCCAGACCCGGCTTGGTGCCGAGCATGCAGTGCATCCAGATGTAGCTAACCCCTGCTTCAATGCATTGGTCGGCGATCTCATCCGTGACCTGCGGGTTGGCCAGGATGAAAACGGCCTGCGGCGCATCCGGGATGGTTCGGAGATCCGGGTAGCAAGGGTCACCTTCAAAGGTCGCCATCCTCGGGTTGACGGCAGCAACCTGGTAGCCCGCCTGCTTGAATTTTCGGTAGACGCTGTTGCATCCGGTTTCACGACGGTCCGAGACTCCGACAACGGCGATCCGCTGCTGGGCCAGGAACTCTTTGACCATCTCATCAATCTTGGCCATCACGCTGCTTACCTCCCTATCGCTCAACCATCCGCCAGACGCGGGCGGCCTGGCCCGGGTCAGCGGAAGCGGCCCAGATCTAGAAGACCCGCCTGTCTGGTATCGAGCTTCATGATGCCAATCCAGCCGCGACCGGACTAGTTCCGAGTGTCACCACTCGACCGGCAGGATGTCAGATCGCGATCCGAACCGGCGTGGTGCACTTGGGAACGGCCTTTGACACCTTGCTGGCAGGCCTGCGGCTATCGGTCAACGCCGCGCTCTTGATCACGATTGCCGTAGAATTGGTCGCCGCCAGCCAGGGCCTGGGCGCCCTGATCTGGTTCGCCTGGCAGATCCTACGCACAACCGACCTGTACGTCGGCTTGATCGCCATCGCCGCAATTGGTATCGTCTCTAACGTAGCCCTGATCTGGCTCCGGAATGCCCTGGTCCCTTGGTCAACGATCGATTAGCCCTCTGCCCTGCCACTTGACTGACCCTGCTCAGGCCGGATCAGCCCGCACGCTGGGCCTCAGGTCAGACCTGACGGCCGGCGATGGATGGTGAGCTGATGGACACGACCGCCGTTCGACTCCACAACCAACGCATGTTGGAGAGCCGGTTCACTCGGCCGGCCCAGGTCGTCACCTGGCTCGGGGCCGTCCAGGCACAGGATTACAACGGGGCGGGTTGGGCCCTTGGCCTGCGATCCGATGGACTGCATGCCGACGAAGTCGACCGGGCACTGGCCGAAGGGACGATTGTCCGCACCCATGTCCTGCGCCCGACCTGGCACCTGGTTGGACGGGAGGACGTCCGCTGGTTGTTAACCCTCACTGGACCCCGCGTGCATGCCGTCAATCGCCGGCGCTATGTGGAACTTGGCCTCGACCGAGCCACTGCCCGCCGGTTCCAAAAAGTGATCCACAAAGCTTTGGCCGGCGGCAACTGCCTGACGCGCAACGAGCTCGCCACAATTGCAGACCAGGATGGGTTCGATACGACCGGCCAGCGGCTCCCCTACCTGCTGATTCAGGCCGAGTTGGATCAGGTCATTGGCAGCGGAGAGCTCAAGGGCAAGCAGCACACTTATGCCTTGTTCGATGAACGCGTTCCGGCCGGAGAAACCGCCTCACGCAAGCAATTGCTTGCCCGCCTGGCCAAACGCTACTTCACAAGCCGCGGGCCTGCCAAGCTGGCTGATTTCGTTTGGTGGTCCGGTCTCTTGACGGCGGACGCGCGGGAAGCAGTCGAACTGGCCGCCGACGATCTGGTCACGGTCGAGATTAATGGCGAAGTCCACTGGATGAATTACGCTGAAACCGGTGCCGCCAACGTAGGCCAGGCGGACTTTCTCCTGCCGGCCTACGACGAACTGCTGATCGGCTACCGGGATCGAACCGCGTTTCTCTCCGAGAGCAACGCCAAACGGGTCGCCAGTGCCAACGGCTTGCTTTCGAGTCTGATGTTAGACGGCCAAGTAAGGGGGATTTGGCGGCGCACCCTGCACAAGCACCAGGTCGCAATCGAAGCCCAGCCCTTCGAACCACTGGCCAGCGTGCAGTACGACAAGCTAGTGGCAGCAGCCGAAGCCTATGGTCGGTTCTTGGGATTGCGGGCCGAGCTCAACGTGTCGGAGTGAGGCCAGCTCTAGTCCTGGTGGGTCTGGTGCAGTTTCTCCAAGTCTTGCGGGTCGAAGCGTTCCAGCTCGACCACCGTCGCTCTCTGGCGGTCGACCGCTGGCAGCATCATGTGCACGGCCGCCTTGCTCTCCATGTCCACGACCATCCACGCCTTGTGCGTCTCATCAGCGCAGCCCCAGTCGGCATTGGTGAGAAAATGTGACCCGCTCTCTAAGAAGCGGCGTAGGGCCAGTTCGCAAGCCTCGAGCGTGGCTTCGTGGGGTACTTCGACCAAGAATCGTGGCATAGATTTGCTCCTTCTCACCGTGCTATCGGCCAAAGCATAGCACTTCCCGCGCTGCCCGTCGATCAGTCCGAGTCTCTATCCTTCAATGAGCTCCATCCCATCCATGATAAGCCACATCAGGCCGTTGCCATCGCTCGGGTTGCCCATCGGATCGACTGGGAGTTCGTGGCGTCGACTGGGCGCTGGCAGTTGGGTTGCTATGGCTGATGGGCCAGGTCAGGGAAAGTGCAAGCCGGTTCCCCGGCTCGGTGTTGAGTCTCGACAACGTCGAGCCCGGGGGCGTTGTACGCCGCGTCGGCAGTACTTAATGAACCCAGTATTGGGGCTGCCCGGTGCTGCCCAAGTACGCGCCCGTTTGTTGGCGCCCGCCATGCCCGGTCTTCTGCGTTCGGCATTCCTATCGGGGCTCCTCGAGCGTGAGCTCCTCTCGCAGCACGGCGTAGATGGCGGCATCCTCATACCGCTCCCAGCGGTAAATCGATTGACGCAGAATTCCTTCGAGCTTCATGCCGGCTTTGACCATCACCCGGCCAGACGAGGGGTTCTTGGTCATGTGGCGTGCCTGGATCCGCTGCATCCCCCAGTACCCGAAGCCGTAGGCGAGTATGGCCCGCAAAGCTTCCGTGCAGTAGCCCTGGTTCCAGTACGGGACACCTATCCAATAACCAGCCTCAGCCAGCCGGTTGGTTCGATCGAAATGGAGACCGATTGCGCCGATCAATGAGCCCGATTGGGAATGCTCGATCGCGAAGGTCACCGCCTCCTCACGCTTGAGTTCCGCTGGCTGGCTGGCAATCCAAGCCTCGGCCATCGAGAGGTCGTAAGGGTGTGGAATCCTGGCGGTGGTTTCAGCAATTTCCCGGGCACCACACAGCTCGGCCACGGTCTCGGCGTCTTCCTTCCGGAATGGTCGCAGATGAAGTCGCTCCGTCTGCAAATTGGCGGGCCGGTTCAGCGTCATGGCCTTTGGCCCACAGGGTGGTAGCTCGAGGCCCAGGCCATGGACCATTTTGGCCAGCCCAGGAACTTCTTTGCCTCATCCATCCTCATTTTCCTCATGACCCTCGCTGGCTTCGCGCAGCGCTGCCCTCCCCTGCCAGAGCACGAAGGGGACCATCACCAACGCCGCCGCCGGGTCGGCCCACCACCAGCCGAGGAAGTGGTTCAGGCCAATGCCTGCCAGCAGCGAGGCCGACAGGTAGGCGCAGACCCAAGTTTCGACTGCGTCGGCCGCCAGCGACTTGCTTGCCATCTGGTGCGCCGTACGCTGCTTGGCGAACGCCAGGCCCGGCATCACCACCAGGGAAGCAATCGACAGGCCCAAGCCCAGCATCGAAGCCTCGGGCGCCTGCCGCCCAATCAACGAAGTGGTGGCGCTCACCAGTATGTAGCCGGCCAGCAGGAAGAAGGTGATGCCGACAACTCTCAGGGCAACTGCTTCAGCCTGCTCCTGATGCTTCGCAGGCGCCGACGGCCCAACCGACAGCAAACGCCACAGGACGGCACCGGCTGAAAGCACTTCGATCAAGCTGTCCAGGCCAAAGGCAAGCAGGGCAACGCTGCGGGCCAGCAGACCCGCCCCAATCGCGACCAATGCCTCGACAACATTCCAGATCGTCGTGATCCACTCCAAAACGAGGGCGCGACGATGCAAAGCTTGGGAACGATCCACGCGGTCCATGGTGACACTCCTTCGCCAGATGCCGTCAGCCCTTGGTCCCCATCTTAAGGCATCCCCGCCGTGGTCTTCAACCCACCAAGCGGGAATGAGACCTGGGGCAGCCAGCGGCCAGTCCGATACCAGAGCAACCACAATGCGTCGGCGCCAGCTCGGATGGGCCCGGATTCATGCAGGCGCTGGCGCAGCGGTGGATCTGCTGGTCATCCCCTTCGATCGCGTCGGCCGCACTCAGCTGCGCATGAACCCCGGGGCGGATTCCGCCGCAAACCGGTGAAACGGGGAAGGCTTCGGCAACCACACCGATCCACCGGCGGAAAGTGTCCTCCGGCTCGGGTGGCATGTACACAACGTCGGTCCAGGTTGCGACTGGCCGTAGGGAGGTAGCCAGCTCGGCAAATGCCTGAAACATCAAGTGCAGCCGCTCGAAATCACTTGGGCCGGGTTCAGCACCCGGTCGAAATGGATGGTTGATCGTGATGTGGGCCCGGACCCTCAGCTTTGGGCGGAGCGTGGATCAGGCACAGGTCGAGTGCGGTTCGGCCTCTGGAACCAGGACGACCAGCGCACGCTCAGATCCGGCGCCAATCTCAACCTTCGTCCCAACAAACTCGACTTGGTTCGCCGCGTTCACACTCGTCCGGTTCTCGGGTGGTCAGGCAAAGCCCTCCGGCGCGGCGGCGCAGGGCTCGAAGCGTCGATCCGGCACCAGCCACATGACCGCCACCCGCCTTACGCCTGTCCAAGACCCCAGCTACTCCCCACGCAGCTTGCTGAAGACCGCCAGATCATGCCAGGCGCCGGCGCGCCACTGTGCGCCGCGCAAGACGCCTTCGCGTTGGAAGCCCGCCTTCTCAAGAGCGCGCTGCTCAGCCACATTCTCGACATCGGTCTCGGCCTCAACCCTGTTGATCGGGTAGGTATCAAACAGGTAGGAGGCCAGCAACGACTGTGCTTCGGCGCCCAAGCCCTGGCCCCGGGCCTCCGGCACGATGTGCACACCGATGGCATAAGCCCAGGCCGCCCGGTGGGGGCCATAGATTGCCGGGCGGTAGGCGACCATGCCGACCACCTTGTCCTCGGCGATCACGAGCAGCATCCCTTGATCCTGACCGAGGAAGCCGCTCTTGGCGAAGTCGGCCTGCTTGCCTTGCTTGCCTTCCAGCCCAAAGGTGTTGAAGGGACCCTGGACCTGGAGGTCGTTTGTCCACGACTCCAACAGGGGCAGATCGGCCTGCTCAACCGGCCGGAGTGTGGGCTTCTCACCTTGATACATGTTTTGACGGGCTCCGCCGCATGGGTAGGTTCCCCTACTCTAAATCCCCTTCGGGCCCGGCGCCAGCCACCTGGAGGTAGGCTGGCTGGCGCCGGTTTGGGTGGCTAGTTAGGCACACCGGCTGGAGATGGCGTGCACGGGCCGCCGGTTGGGCCAAGACAGACGGTTGGAGTCGAGGTTACTGGCGGCGGTCGGGTAGGCGTGTTGGTCGGCACCGGCGACGGTGACGGCGTTACACATGGGCCGCCCGTGAACGGATTGATGCACTCGGTGGCCGTCGGCGGCGGCGTGTTCGAGGGTGTGAGTGTGGCGCTGGGGATGATCACCGTCCAGGTTGAGGTGGGTGTATTGCTGGGGGTCGGCGTCGGAGACGGTGTCCCGGTTTCGTCGACGACGGTCGCCGTCTCCGTCGGCGTGCTGTCCGGTGTCGTACTGCCGCTCGGTGTCGGTGTCGGGAAATCCGGGTCATTCACGCACAGCCTGGGATCATCCGAAGGTGGAGCACCCCACAGGGCAACACAGCTGTTGTCGACGGCCGCAATCTCATCGGCCGGAAAGAACTCAGACACCTGGAACGGTTCTCCGGCTTGCTCCAACAGGTAGGCATCGTGATAGTCAAACGCCGCCGGATCACCGACGCCGGCGTCGGCCCAAACCCACCACTCGAACACGGCATCAAAATCAAGCGCCGACGTTTTGAAGGCAATCTCTACCAGCGCCGGCTGGTCGAAGGTCGCTCGAGCCCATGCCAGGTCGGGATCGTCGCCCTGTCCCTGATCGAAGATCAGCTCGTCATAACCGTTGGTCTCGTCCGGCTCGTCCGGTTGCAAAGGAGTAAGACTTCCGACATCGTTGTCGCTGTCCCGCCATAGCTGGACGCCCATGACCGACCACGCGGTAGCTGCCATCTCGTCGGGGGCCATCGCAAGCACCTGGACATCGCCTCGCCCATCTTGGTCCAAGTCGAACTCGGCCCCGTAGATCCCGGGCAGATCACCACCCTCGGGTGCAACATCGTGCAAGTAGATTCGCAGGAAGGTCCAGTTGCCCACCTGGCCAAGCTCGGCGCGTTCCAAGTCGATATGAGGCAGGTATTCGTCCTGGTCGATCGAATTGAACGGCCGCTCATAACGGTTTGCCTGCCAACTGTCGCAGCCAGCGGCCGGCTCGATCGGAGCCGGCCCAATGGCGAGCGCGGCGGTCGAACAATCGTGGACCCCCTGAGTATAGGCAGGGGAGCCGGGGGTCGCCGTGTGAACGACGGTCGGGGTCGCCGTCGTCGGGCCGCAAGCCGCTAAAATAAACGCCAGGACAATCGATATCGTCCATCCGATTCGAAGCATACGCATCCGCTCTCCTCCTTAGCTCTCGGCGAATCCACCCAACTTGCAGACACGCCCCGCCCGATCCGACGCCCTCGTGCAAGCCGGCATCGCCCGGGTCAACTGGCGCCTCTACCTAACGCTGACCGCCCCCGAAGTGTGACAAAGGGCCCTGGAGACGCCAGCGCTGGCAACGGCTGGCTGGCGCTGGCAGCTTCCGTGAGTTGGGTCTAACCGTCCGGAGGGGAGCGAAGGGGCAAAGGCGCCGGCGATTCGATAAATTATCCGCCTTTCCGGTCGGGTGTACAAGATGCCCGGGTGCCGCACAAGCGGGCACATGGTAGAGTCGCCCTAGGCTGCTTGATAAGAAAGAGGATCCGGCCAGGGTTTGCATCCCGGGCCCCAGACGGCAGCCAAACCTGGTCGCAGTGTGCCCGCAAGGTAATGGACATGCAGCAAGCGCTCCTGGCAACCAAGCTAATCATTCCCGAGAGCCCGCTTGGCGCCGTTAATCGGCCAGACTTGATAGCCAAACTCGATGCTGGCGTCACCCGGCACCGGTTAACGTTGGTTTCGGCGCAAGCTGGTTATGGCAAGACTACTCTGCTGGCCGAGTGGAGCCGTCAGGCCGATTGGCCGGTTGCCTGGTTGACGCTGGAATCGGATGACGATGATCCAGAGCGCTTCTTTCGCTACCTGTTGGCGGCTTGGCGCCAGATCAACCCCCAGTTGGATGAAAGTCCCTTGGACTTGCTCTTGGGAGCGCAACAGCCAGACCTGCAAGCCACACGGCAGGCCTTTGTCAACCAGGCCAGCTCGCTGACGGACCATCAGGCCCTCGTCTTGGACGACTACCACCAGATCATGGAGCCTTCCATTCATCAGGCGTTGACATACATAATCGATCACCTACCGCCCAAACTGCACATTGTCCTGAGCACTCGGATTGAACCGCCGCTGCCGCTTGCGAGTTACCGGGCCCATGGACAACTCCTCGAACTGGCAACTGACGATCTTCGCTTTGACAACGACGCAGCCGCCGCTTTCCTTCATGATCGGTTTGGCCTAACTCTGACGCAGGACGGGCTGCACCAGTTGCAGAGCAGAGTCGAGGGTTGGGCAGCCGGCCTTCAGCTGGCGGCGGTGGGGCTCCAGCAGCGGGGCGACGGTGACCGACCCGCCGAGCAACTCAGCGGCGAGCAGCGCTACTTGGCCGACTTCCTTGAGACCGACGTGTTGGCGCTGGTTCCTGCGCAGACGCAGGCCTTCCTGATTCAGACCTGCCTGCTTGACCAGCTGTGCGCCAGCTTGTGCCAGGCCGTTAGTGGCCGAGCGGATGCCCAGGCGTTGCTCGAAGGTCTCGAGCGCCAGAACCTGTTCCTGCAGCCAGTGGACAGCCAACGCCAGTGGTTCCGTTATCACCCACTCTTCGCTGACTTCCTGCGGGCAGAACTTAGACGGCGCCGTCCGGACGAGCTGCCCGGGCTGCACGGCCGCGCTGCCCGCTGGTACCTAGAAAACGATTATCCCGATCAAGCCTTCCAGCATGCGGTTGCGGCCGAAGACCAGGATCTCGTGATCGACGTCGGCCTGCGCTACTTCTCGGTCAAAATCACAATGGGCGAGTTGAACACCGTCCGCCGGTGGTTGGACAGTGTGCCCCCCGATTGGCTAACCGATCATCCGCTCCTGGCGCTGCTGCATGCGGCCTACTTGGCGACGTCAGGGGACTTCGAAGGCGCCTTTGGCAAGCTGCAGACCGCCGAACAACTTATCGCCGGGTTGGAGACGGAAGAGGCCAACCGGGCCCGGGCGATGCTCACGGCATTCCGCTGCGCCAGCGCCTGTATGCAGAACGACGTAGAAGCCGCCGAGAAATACGGCAACCTTGCCTCTAGCCAGTTGCCCGAGGATGACATCTACTTTCGCGAGATGATTAACTTGGCGATGGGCGACACGTACCGCCAGATTGGGCGCTGGCAGGACGCCCGCCAGCATTACCTGCGTGCCTTGGATTTGGCCCTGGATACGCCGATCCGGTTCCATGGGGTCCATGCCTACGGCGCCCTGGCCGATTTGAGTTCAGGCAGGGGCCGGCTGCACCAGGCCGCCGGCTATTGGGAGCAAGCCATTGCCATCAGCCAGGAACCGTCCAGTTGGGGGACCCTTCCCTTGCCGATTCTGGGCTGGGCATGGATTCGACATGGCGAAATCCTGTACGAATGGAATGACCTGGCAGCTGCGTCGGCCTACCTAGAACGAGGCATGCAACGGGCCGAACTTGGTGGGGATGTCCGCAGCCTAATCGCCGGCCATCTGCTATCCGCCCGGCTGGCCTTGGCGGGGCAAGACAGCCTGGCTGCTGCCTCGCACCTGGAACAAGCACAGCCCATGATCGAGCGGGCGGATTTCCCCGAATGGCGGTCGAAGTATGAGAAGCTCTTGCTTGACTCCTGGCTGGCCGACGGCCGAACCGGGCACGCCATTCAAAGGGCGCAGGCAGCGCTTGAGTCAGGAGAACTGGAAACACGACCCGATCATGAGCCGGCCCTGCTGGGGATTGCTCGCACGCTCTTGACCGTCAGCGACCGGTCCAATCTGATACGTGCTCTGGCCATGCTTGAGAGGCTCGAAGGCAGTGCACAACAAGAGGGTCGGATGGGGGTCTGCTGGCCGGCGCTGGCGCTGCTCGCCCAGACCCACTGGGCGCTCGGCGACGAGTCGGCCGCGCTGGCCTGCCTTGAGCGGGCCCTGCGCGGGGCTCAGCCCGAAGGCTACACCCGGAGCTTTGTCGACTTGGGGATGCCCTTTGCCTGGCTGCTGCAGCAGGCCCGCAAGCGGCAGGTCATGCCGCAAGAAGTTGAACGATTGCTGGCCGCGTTCGACGATCGCGCCCTGATCCCTACCGGCGGAAGCAAGCCCATCCCCGAGCCTCTAACGAAACGCGAGCTAGAGGTGCTGCAGCTGATGGCCGCCGGGCTAACTAACCGGGAAATCGGCGAGCGGCTGGTGATCTCTGTCGGCACAGTCAAGAAGCACAGCGCCAATATCTACGGCAAGCTGGGCGTGACCAACCGGACGGAGGCCGCCGCCAGAGCCCGCCAACTGGCATTGCTGGAGTAGCTTAAACAAGCCAACTGCCTGTCGGTCCCCGAAATACCCCGCGCGGATACCCCATTTGGTCCACGACATCCAGCGTCGACCCGCCTAGGCTGGGGATACAGGCAATCCCAGCGGACTGGAGTCGACCAAATGAACGAGAACCTCCCCCTCATGGCCGGATCGATCTCAACCACGCTGTTCGTAGTCAGCTACCTGCCGATGCTCTACAAGGCCTTCGTGACCAAGGATCTGAGTTCCTACAGCCCAAGCAACATCTTGCTGGCCAATATTGGCAATCTGATCCATTCGATCTA
>Ga0299906_10002748_pt1 | contig 14547 bp, 15 predicted proteins | sample RVTome_14_FD_200259 | JGI IMG/M metagenome (GOLD analysis project Ga0299906, IMG submission 200259) | Soil microbial communities from uranium-contaminated site in the Upper Colorado River Basin, Wyoming, United States - RVT145D125 (version 2) ... | reverse complement strand
CTGGTCGGCGACGTCTTCGTGACGGCGCGCGTCGACGCCCTCGTCCCATCCGCCCCCTGAGCGCCTGCGTCCTCCGCCGCGGGCCGCCATAAACGCTATCTCGCGGAGATCCTCCGCAAGTGCCATGGTGGAGACCGTCGCCGCACCCGTGCTGGCCGGTGCCGAGCGGAGCCTGCAGATGGAGTACGCGATCCGCGACGTCGTGCTGCCGGCGAGGGAGCTGGAGAAACAGGGCCACAAGGTGCTGAAGCTGAACATCGGCGACCCGTGCGCCTACGGCTTCCAGCCGCCGGAGCACATGATCCAGGCGCTCTACGACGCGGCGCGGGACAATGCCAACGGCTACACCGCGAGCGAGGGCGACCCCCTCTTCGTCGATGCGATCGTCCGGCGGGAGAAGCGCCGGAACGGGCTCGACTACGCGCCCTCGGACGTGCTCGTCACGACGGGCGTCACGGAGGGCCTTCAGCTGCTCCTCGGAGCCTCCGTCCGCCCCGGCGACGAGGTGCTCGTGCCCGGCCCCGCCTACCCGCCCTACGATTCCCTCGTCCGCTACTTCGGCGGCACGCCGGTCCACTACCGGAGCCTGGAGGACGAGGACTGGCAGCCGGACGTCGACGACGTGCGCCGCCGCATCACGCCGCGCACGAAGGCCGTCTGCCTCATCAACCCCAACAATCCCACGGGTGCCCTGTACACGGAGCCCGTCGTGAAGGAGTTCACGGACCTCGTGGGCGAGCACCGGAAGCAGTGCTTCCTCGTCTCCGACGAGATCTACGACGAGATGACGTTCGACGGCGTCCAGAAGGCGTCCGCGGCCGTCGCGCCCGACGTGCCGATGGTCACGCTGAACGGCATGAGCAAGGTGTACCTGGTCCCCGGCTGGCGCCTGGGCCACATGCTGTGGAACGACCCCGCGGGTGCCCTTTCAGAGATCAAGGCGGGAGTGCTGAAGGCGGCGCGCAACCGCCTCTGTGCCAACTCCGTGTGCCAGCGCGCCGGCGCCGCGGCGCTCGATGGCCCGCAGGACCACATCGCGCAGGTCAACGCGACGCTCAAGGAGCGCCGCGACTACACCCTGAAGCGCCTCGACGGGATCGACGGGATCTCTTGCGCCAGGCCGGACGGCGCGTTCTACGCCTTCCCGCGCATCGATGGCCTGGAGCAGGGGCCGTGGCGCGACGACATGGAGTTCGTCCTGGACCTCCTGAAGGAGGAGAAGGTCCTTGCCGTCCATGGCTCGGGCTTCGACGCTGGGTCGGGGGCCGGCCACTTCCGCATCGTCATCCTGCCCGACCTCGGCACGCTCGAGGACGCCTTCGACCGCCTGGAGCGCTTCATGGCGCGGCGGCTGGGGGACGCTGCATGAAGGCCGCCGCCCTCGCCGTGGCGGCCGCCGTGCTTGCGGGTTGCCTCCAGGAGGAGGGGGTCTCGTTCCCGGAGCCCGTGGACCACGGGCCCCTGGGGGCGGCCGTGCACGACGGGGACTGCGTCACGGTGAGGTACCAGGCCTTCGCCCCCGACGGAGCGGAGCTCGCCAACGGCACGGTCCGTTTCCGGATCGGCGGCAACATGAGCGGCCTCGGCACGGACGTGGAAGCAAGCGTCGCGGGTCGCAGCCTCAACGAGAGCTGGCGGTTCCACTCGGACGACGACGAGGGACGCAGCGCCGGCCCCGCCACGATGCACCGCGTCTTCGGGCCCCATGACATCGAACGGAACCTGAGCCAGGAAGAGTTCCTCGCGGGCAATCCCTTCTTCGACCTCGATAACGCCACGGAAGGGCGGTACGTGCACGTCCACCCCTGGTACGACGGCGAGTACGTGGCCCACGACGCCACGCACGTCACCGTGCGGTACACGCCCACCGCGGACCAGCTGTACCACCCGTTGCCTCCCTACCCCATCGCCGTGCGCACCGTGATGGACCCCGACAACGGCACGTTCAGCGAGGTGAGGGAGCCCACCCGGCTCAACGAGACGTTCACGGTCGGTCCGCCGCCGGACCGCCCGTTCCCGTCGTGCTTCACGGACCTGCAGCTCGTGCCCGGCACGTACCGCGCCACGAGGACCACCCCGACGTCGATCCTGCTCGACATGGAGCCCGCCCTGGACCTGCCGGGTCGGGTCGTCTTCCTCCTGGGCGTCGAGGCGACGCATCCGGACCTGTGACCCCCGGTCCGAAACGGTCATAGGCACGCCCGGGGTCGCCTCCGCGTCGGCCGACCGGCACGAGGATCCCATGCTCCGTCGCATCCTGCCCGCCATGCTCCTCGCCGTCCTTCTCAGCGGCTGCTTCGGCCACCCCGCCGGGTCGGTCCAGCCGGGTGACCTCGTGGATTTCAACATCCGTGCCACGCACCCCCAGACCGGCCTCCTGATCGTGGACGCGAACGCGGCTGACATCCCGGTCGGCGTGGCGGGCTCCCCGTTCCCGCCCGCGGTCGGCCGGGCCCTGATCGGCGCCTCGGTCAACGAGACCGTCCGCGTCCGGACCGAGGTGGACCCGGCCGTGACGTTCGCGCAGCAGCAGACCGTGCCGCGGACCCTCCAGGTCCTGCCCCGGAGCCAGACCGCGCAGGGAAACGCCCAAGTCGGCGAGACACGTTGGGTGCAGGTCAACGCGGAGCGAGGACCGGCCTACGCCTTCACGGTGGCCCAGACCGTCGTTTCGGTCGAGCGCCGCCAAGCGGAGGCGACCGTCACGGCGCACGCGAACGGCACGAAGATCCTGGAGGCCTCGGGCGTCGCGGACGTGACGCGGCTCGTCGACGGCTCGCCGGCCGTCTCCGAGCGCCCGTTCTCCATCGTCCAGAACGTCACGGGCGTGGCGACGTTCCAGGACATGACCGCGGGCGACACGCGGGCCGTCCCCTACGAGCCCACGCTCGTCACGGTCCGCCGCTCGGTCACGGACGCCACGGAGACCCGGAAGGAGGCGCCGGGCTACGGGGGCTACCTCGTCCTGGAGGAGGACGAGGATGTCCTGCGGATCCGCATCGACCCCGTGGAGGGCTTCGTCTGGATCGTCCTTGGCAGCCAGAGTCCGCTGGGTTTCCCGCCGGGCGCGATGCGGGTCCATGAGGTCCGCGAGGACGAGGTCGTCATGGCGTACTCGGGCAGCCAGTTCGCCGGCATCACCGGCCAGGCCGCGGACGTGGAGTTCACGATCTCAGGCATCCACACCCCCGAGGTCGAGAGCGACAACCACGCGGTGGGGCACAGTCCCGTGCTCAAGTCCCCGCGCCCGCCGGCCGCGGCGGCCACCGACGGCCACACGGACCACACTCACTGAACGGACGGGATCCCACGCACGACCCGGATCGCCTGCACGGTCGCGGCGACGTCGTGGACCCGCACGAGGGCGGCTCCCCGCAACGCGGCGAGCACGGCGACGGCCACGCTGCCGTGCACGCGCCTGGTGGGCTCGTCGATCCCCGTGATCCGGCCGACGAACCGCTTCCGGCTGGCGCCGACAAGAGCAGGCCGCGGACCCGCAGCATCCTGGAGCCTGTCCACGAGGGCGAGGTTCGCACCGGGGTCGCCGCCGGGGGGGTCGCCGAACCCGAGGCCGGGGTCCACGACGATGGCGCGTCCGTCGATGCCGGCGGCAACAGCGTGGTGCACGGCCTCGTCGAGCTGCCTGCGGCAGGCCGCGACGACGTCGCCTCGGCAGGGCGCGTTGCGCATCAGGACGACGCCGCAGCGCGCGGCCCGGACGACGTCGGCCATGGCGGGGTCGGCAAGCGCACTTACGTCATTGACCAGGTCGGCGCCGGCGTCCAGTGCGGCCTGCGCGACGGCGGCCTTGCGGGTGTCGACGGAGACCGGGACGTCGGCGTCGATGCGACGGATGGACCCGAGGACGGGAAGGATGCGGCGCATCTCCTCGGCCGCGGGCACCGCAGCGTGACCGGGGCGCGTCGATTCCCCACCGACATCAAGGAGGTCGGCGCCCTCCGCCAGCATGGCGCGGATGCGGGTGTCAAGCGCACCGGGATCGGCGAGCAGGCCTCCGTCGCTGAAGGAGTCCGGCGTCGCGTTGAGGATGCCCACGACGAGCGTGTGGTCGGAACGGAGCCGGCGGCCGCGCGCGAGGGGGAGGTCGATGCGCGGCTCCGCCCCCTTCATCGCGTCTCCTCCTCGACGGCTTTGAGGTATGCGTCGCGCAGGCGCCCTGCCCAGGGGCCGGGCCGGCCGTCGCCGATCGCCGCCTCGTCGAGGCGGGTGACCGGAACGGCCCCGCCGGAGGTGTTGGTGAGGACGGCCTCCTCGGCCTCCGCGAGCACGTCGAGCGGGAGGGAGAATCGGAGCTCCGCTGCCTCGGCGATGGTGGCGAGCAGCACGCCGCGCGTGACGCCCTCGAGGGCGCCCTCCCCGGGGCCCGGCGCGTAGGCGACGCCGTCCCGGAACGCGATCACGTTGGCGGTCGTCGCCTCAGCCGCCCGCCCGGCCTCGTTGAGGAGCAGGGCGTCGTCGGCGCCGTCGGCGATGGCCTGTCGGCGCGCCAGGACGTGGGGCAGGTAGCTCATGTGCTTGACGGTGGAGAGCGGCGACCGGCGGTCCTTGCGGTGGGCCGACGTGACGAGCCGCAGGCCGGCGTAGGCGCTTCCCGGATACCCGGCGAGGGGGCGGCACAGGCCGGTCACAGCGGGTTCGGGGTCCATGCCGGGCACGTCCCGGAAAGGCCCCGTCGTGACGTGGACGCGCAGGTAAAGCTCGCCGGGGTCCGCCGCCGTGACGAGCGCGCCCACGGCGTCGCGGAAGGCGGTGATCAGGCCCTCGTCGAGGCCCAGCACATGGAGCCCGTGGCGCAGGCGCGCAGCGTGCTCCTCGAGGCGGAAGACGTGTCCGTTCTGCGCCCGCATGGTCTCGAAGAGGCCGTCGCCGAGCAGGTACCCGCGGTCCGTGAGGGGCACGGTCGCCTCTGCGAGGGGCACGACGCGGCCGTCGACGTACCCGAGGCTCACAAGCTCACCTCCAGGAAGTTGCGGAGGATGCGCAGCCCGTGCGTCGTGCCGACCGACTCGGGGTGGAACTGGACGCCCCAGACGGGGCGGCTGCGGTGCCGGAGCGCCATGACGGTGCCGTCCCCGAGCCGCGCCGTGGCCTCCAGCTCCGGCGGGAGGTCGGTGACGGCCAAGGAGTGGTAGCGCGCCGCCACCAGGGGCGAGGGGACCCCCGAGAGGAGGCCGGTACCGTCGTGGAGGACCTCGCTGGTCTTGCCGTGCACGGGGAGGCCCGCGACGATGCGCCCGCCGTGGGCGAGCCCGATGGCCTGGTGGCCGAGGCACACGCCGAGCACGGGAACACCCTCGGCGGCCAGCGCGTAGCGCAGCGTCGACATGGAGTCCTTCGGATGGCCGGGGCCCGGGCTGAGGACGATGTGCGTGGGCCGGAACGAGGCCGCGACCGCGTCGACGTCGGCGTCGTTGCGCACGACGCGCGTCATGGCCCCGAGGGCGGCGCAGTAGTCGGCGAGGTTGTGGACGAAGGAGTCGTAGTTGTCGATGATGAGAACGCGTCGGCCGCGCACCGTCGCGTCGGGGCGCGCGGGATGCCAGTCGCCGTTGCGTGTGACCTCGCCAAGGCGCGTCCGGTTGCCGGTCCCGGGGTCATGGCCGGTGGCGGCCTCGAGGAGCGCCTGGGCCTTGTGGTTCGCCTCGCGCCATTCCCGCTCGGGGACGGAGTCGGCGACGATGCCGCTGCCGGCGTGCACGGTGGCTTGGCCGCCACGCAGGACGAGGGTCCGGATGAGGATGTTGAACGCTGCTTGGCCGTCGAAGGAGATCCACCCGGCACTGCCCGTGTAGGGCCCGCGCGGGACGGGCTCTGCCTCGGCGATGCGGAGGCAGGCCCGGTGCTTCGGGGCGCCTGTGACGGTGCCGCCGGGAAAGAGCGCCGCGAGGGCGTCGAGGGGGCCCAGGCCGTCGCGGATGCGGCCCGCGACGCGGCTCACGAGGTGCATGACGTGGCGGTACCGCTCCACGCTCTTCCGCTCCGGCACGGCGACCGTGCCCGGTTCCGCGACGCGCGCGATGTCGTTGCGGAGCAGGTCCACCAGCATGGTGTGCTCAGCGTCCTCCTTGGCGTCCGTGAGCAGCTCGTGCTCCATGGCGGCGTCCTCCTCGGCCGAGGCGCCGCGGGGGCGCGTGCCGGCGATGGGGCGGCTGGAGAGGACGCCGTCCTCGAGCGCGAAGAGCTGCTCCGGGGAGCCGCTCACCACCGCGTGGTCGTGGAACTCGAGAAGCGCCATGTAGGGGCTGGGGTTGGCCGCCTGCAGGGCGGCGAAGAGGTCTGTGGGGTCGGCGCGCAGGGGCGTGGTGAAGCGTGTGGCGAGGTTGGCCTGGAAGAGGTCCCCCTCCCCGATCCGCGCCCGCAGACGTTCCACAGCATCCCGGAAACCGGCCTCGTCGAGGCTCGTGGTCCAACGAGGGACGTGCGCGGGCGCGGGGGGTCGGGGCGACGGCACGTGCAACGTGGCGAGCAGGTCGGCGGCCTCGGCGGCGCGGCGCTCGGCGGCCTGGGGGTCGCCGTCGAGGTCGGTGGCATGGACCTGGATCCGCCGGTCGCGCCGGTCGAAGGCGACGACGCTGGTGCAGCGGTGCAGCACGACGTCGGGCGTTCCGGCGGGGGCGGGCGGCGGCAGCGTGGGCTCGAAGAGGCGGGCGGCCTCGTAGCCTACGTAGCCGACGAAGCCACCCGTGAAGCCCGCGCGCCGGCCGGGGAGGCGGTGGGCCTCCAGGACGGCGCGGAGGGCGGCCAGGGGATCCTCGACGCGCCTCGTGGCCAAGTGGCCCAGCCGGCGCGTCTGCATCGTCCGGCCGGCGAGCCGGACCTCAAGATCGGCGTCGAAGGCGAGGTAGGCGCGGCGAGCCTCCGGGTGGGCGCCGAGGCCGTCGAGGAGCATCGGCTGCCGGCCGGCGGCGCGGAGCATGCGGTACGCGTCCAGCGGCGCGAGCCAGTCGATGGCGCGCGTGGCCTGCACGGCTTCATTGGCTGCCACGGATCTCCTCCAGCCCTTCTCCGCCCAGGACGGCCCGGGCCTCGCCGACGAGGTAGAGGCTGCCGGCCACGAGGATCCTTTCGGCGCCGGCGCGCACCGCGGCAAGGAGGGCGTCGGCGACGTCGGCGCGGCCGTCGAAGGGCACCCCGTAGCCCCGGACCGGGTCCGCCATGCACTGCGGGTCGAGCGAGCGCGGGTTCCGGAGCGGGACGCCCCACACATGCCCCGCAAGCGGCGCCCACTGGTCGAGGGAGGCCTCCCAGGCCTTGTCGGCGTTGAAGCCTGTCACGAGGTGGAACCCCGCCCAGTCGCGGTGGACGAGGTGACGCCGCAGCGCGGCGGCGGCTGCCTCGTTGTGCGCTCCGTCGAGCAGGACCTCCACGGCCCGGTCGGGGCCGGCTCCGTCCGGGTCGAGGGCACGCCTCCGGACGTGGAAGGACTCGAGCCGGCCCGGCACGCGCACGTGGGCCAGGGCCTGGCGGACGGCGACGGCGGGCACGTCGACGCCTTGGGCCCGCAGGGCGTCGGCCGACGCGACGGCGACGGCGGCGTTCTCGATCTGGTGCTCCCCCGGCAGCGCGAGGTCGAAGCGGGCCTCGCCGGTGGGGGTGACGAGGCGCAGGCCGTTCACGTCCGGCACGGCGTGGTAGTCCTCACCAATGATGCTCATCGGCGCCTCCATCTCGTGACTGACCGCCTTGAGGACGACGAGGGCGTCGCCGCGGGCGGCCGTGACGCAGGGCACGCCGGACTTCATGATGCCCGCCTTCTCGTAGGCGATCTCCGCGACGTGTTCGCCGAGGAACGCCTGGTGGTCGCGCTCGACGTTCGTGATCACGGTGAGGCGGGGCCGCAGCACGTTGGTGGCATCAAGACGCCCGCCGAGGCCGGTCTCCACGACGGCCCACTCGACGCCGCGCTCGCGGAAGACGTGGAAGGCAAGGGCCGTGACGACCTCGAAGAACGTGGGGGGCTCCGCGGCCGCGTCGAGGGTCTCCACGACGGGGCGGATGCGCAGGAGCCCGGCCCGCACCTCGTCCTCGCTGACGGCCTCGCCGTCGATGTCGATGCGTTCCGTGAAGCGGACAAGATGCGGGCTCGTCGTCGTGCCCACGTGGTGCCCGGCGAGGCGCAGGATCTCCGCGAGCATGCGGACGACGCTGCCCTTGCCGTTCGTGCCCGCCACGTGCACGGCATGGAAGGCGTCCTGGGGGTCGCCGATGCCGGCCAGGAGCCGGTGCACCTTGCCGAGGCCGAGCTTGATGCCGAGCTTCTGCCGGCCGTAGAGCCAATCGAGGCTCTCCGCGTAGTCCCACATTCAGAACCCGTCCGGGTAGACGGCGTCCGGGACGGGCTCGACGCGGCCGCGCCAGGACGGACCGGGCAGGATGCGCGCGCGGCCGTCTTCGGCCACGATGCGGCCCTCGGCGGCCAACTGCACCGTGCGCGGCAGGATCTGGTGCTCCAACGCGTGGATGCGGGCGGCCAGGCTCCGCGCATCGTCGTCGGCGCGCACGGGCAGCGCCGCCTGCAGGACGATCGGGCCGCCGTCGAGGTCGGCCGTCACGAGATGCGTCGTGCAGCCGGAGATGCGGGAGCCGGCGCGCAGGGCGTCGCGGACGCCGTGGGCGCCCTTGAAGGCGGGCAGCAGCGATGGATGAACGTTCACGACGCGGTCCGGGAACGCCGCCAGGGTGCGGGGGCCGAGGATGCGCATGAAGCCGGCGAGCACCACAAGTCCGGGGCGCTCCGCGGCAAGCGCCTCGGCGAGGCGCGCGTCGTAGGCGGCCGGGGCCTCGTCCTCCTCGGGCGGCAGGACGAGCGTCGGGACGTCGGCCGCCTCGGCCTTCCGGAGGGCGGGGGCCGCAAAGCGGTCCGAGACGGCCAGCGAGACGCGGGCGTCGAGGAGCCCGGCGGCCGAGGCGTCGAGGAGCGCCTGCAGGTTGGTCCCCTTGCCCGAGGCGAGCACCGCGACGCGCATCAATGCCGGAAGCTCCTCTGTCCGCTGAACACCATGGCGATGCCGTGCTCGTCCGCGGCCTGGATGACCTCCTCGTCCCGGATCGACCCTCCGGGTTGGACGATGGCGGAGACGCCGTGGCGCGCGGCCTCGTCGACGGCGTCCCGGAACGGGAAGAACGCATCGGAGGCCATGACGCTGTCCCGGATGCGGTCGCCGCCCTTGTGCGTCGCGATGAAGACCGAGTCCACGCGCGCCGTCTGGCCGCCGCCGATCCCGACGGTGCGGTTGCCCTGGACGAACACCACCGCGTTGCTGCGGATCGCCTTCACGCAACGCGCGGCGAAGAGCATGGAGCCGATCTGCTCGGGCGTGGGCTCGGTCTTCGTCACGGTCTTCCACGTCGACGTGTCGTAGGCCTTGAGGTCGCGGTCCTGGACGAGGAGGCCCCCGGTGATGCTGCGGACCTGCGTGCCGCTTCGCCGGTACGGCCTGTCGAGGCCCGGGACCTCGAGGATGCGGAGGTTCTTCTTCCGCCGCAGCGCCTCCAGCGCGTCCTCGTCGAAGCCGGGCGCGATGACGATCTCGAGAAACAGCTTCCCCAGCTCCTCGGCGGTCGCGGCATCCAACCGGCGGTTCACGGCCACGATGCCGCCGAACGGGCTGTACGGATCGCAGGCCAGCGCGTCCGCCCACGCGTGGTCCAGGTCGTCGGCCATCGCGATGCCGCACGGGGTCGCGTGCTTCACGATCACGCACGCCGGCCTCTCGGGGAACTCCTTGACGGACTCCAACGCGATGTCGGCATCGAGCAGGTTGTTGTAGGAGAGCTGCTTGCCGTGGAGTTGCCTGGCCTTCACGATGGAGGGCTCCTCCACGTTGCGCGGCCCGGCCTTCTCGTAGAAGGCGGCGCGCTGGTGGCTGTTCTCACCGTAGCGCAGCACCTCGCGGCGGTCGAAGGCGAAGACGAGGTGCTCCGGGTAGTCCGTCAAGCCGAAGCGCTTCGAGAGAACGCGCGCGATGACGGCATCGTAGCGCGCCGTGACCTGGAAGGCGCGGAGCGCGAGCTCCTGGCGCAGGGCCCCGTCCGCGGTGCCGCGCTCCACGGCCTCGGCGACGCGGTCGTACTGGGAGGGGCTCGAGACCACGAGGACGTCGTGGTGGTTCTTCGCCGCCGCCCGAAGAAGGCTGGGGCCGCCGACATCGATCTCCTCCACGAGTCGCTCCAGGCCCTCGCCCCGGGCCGCCGCCTCCTCGAACGGGTACAGGTTCACGCACACGAGGTCGATGGCCGGGATGCCGTGCTCTTGCATGGAGGCCTGGTGGCCGGGGTCCCCCCGGACCGCCAGCACACCTCCCGCGATGCGGGGGTGGAGCGTCTTCACGCGGCCCTCCATCATCTCCGGGAACCCGGTCACATCGGTCACGTCGCGGACGGCCAGACCGTTCTCCCGCAGGAGACGCGCGGTGCCGCCCGTCGATACAAGCTCGGCGCCTGCGCCGGCGAGCCGGCGGGCGAAGGCGACGATGCCTGTCTTGTCCGAGACGCTCAGCAAGGCCCGCTCGACCGGCATGCTCCGGGCGCGGCCATGGAGGGCATCTTTAAAGGGTGTCCGTGGGCGCCTCCAGGCCGGCCGGCCCCGGCTCCCGGCTCCCGATGCGGGCGGCGTGCCGTCGGAAAACGGGGCCCGGCGCAGGGGGTGGCGGAGGCTTCCCGTCGCTTCGCTCCGGGGCCGCGCTGCCACGCCGCGCTTCCAACACGCTTCTTCGTCGGCCTGCGTGACGCGGACGGATCCGTGTTGCAGGAGCGAGGGCCGTGGCGAGCACTCTTCGTCCCCAAGGACCGTGGAGCGGACGATGACGTGCCGGAGAAGCGGGCCACAGGCCCGTGGGGCTCCGTCATCAGCGGCCGGAACGGCCCGGGCGGTCGCTTAGACGAACGGCGTCTTGACGACGCTCGCCGCCATCGGGCGTCCCCGGACTTCGACCTCGACGGCGTCGCCCACGTCGGCGCCCCGCAAGTAGGCGAGGGCGATGCCCTTGCCGAGGACGGGGCTGAGGCTGCCGCTCGTGACGGTGCCGATCGGCTTTCCGCCCTTGTGGACGGCGTAACCGTGCCGGGGCACGCCCTTCTCCTGCACGAGGCCCACGAGCCGGTCGTGGTCGGTCCCCTCCTGCCGCTCGATCGCCGCGCGGCCGAGGAAATCCACCTTCCGGTCGATGAGCCATCCGAGGCCGGCCTCGAGGGGCGTGCGGCCGCCGGCGAACTCGTTGCCGGCCAGGCAGTAGCCCTTCTCGAGCCGGAGCGTGTCGCGGGCGCCGAGGCCGATCGGGCGGACGCCCAGGTCAGCGCCCTCCTCGAGGAGCCGTTCCCAGACGCCCACGGCCCGGTCGGCGGCAAGATGCAGCTCGACCCCTTTCTCACCGGTGTAGCCGGTGCCGCCGACCAGGCATGCGACGCCGGCCACGTCCATGGACGTGACGCGGAACGGCTTGGGTGCGGCGTCGCCGCTTGCCGCCGCAAGCACGTCAGGCGCCCGGGGCCCCTGCAGGGCCAGGATGGCGGTCCCGCGCGTGACGTCCTCCACGTCGACGCCCTCGGGGGCGTGGGCGGCGAGGTGGCGCGCCACGTCCTCGTTGCGGCCCGCGTTCGGGACCAGGAAGAACCGGTCCTCGGCGGTCTTGTAGTAGATGGCGTCGTCGAGGATGGTGCCGTCCTCCCGCAGGACCACCGTGTACTTCGCCTTCCCCACGGCCAGTCCGGCCGCATCGCTCGGCGTGACCCGGGAGAGGACCGCTGCGGCGTGGGCGCCGGTCACCCAGAGGTTGCTCATGTGGCTGACGTCGAAGAGGCCGGCCGCTTGGCGGACCGCCATGTGCTCCTCGACGATCGAGCCGAAGTGGACGGGCATCTCGTAGCCGGCGAACCCGGTGAACGTGGCGCCGCGTCCGACGTGGGCGGCGTGCAGGGGACTACGGAGGGGCACGGGCCGCGCAGCCGGGGCGGCGGCTTGAAGGTTGCCGGGCCGTCCGCGGCCCGCAGGCCGGGTCACACTTCGGCGGTGGCGCGGGGGCCCGGGTCGGTGCCGAGGGCGACGACGGGCGCACGCTCGTCCAGCGGCACCATCAGGAGCTCGACGCGGCCGCACTCCGTACAGCGGCACGACCCCTCGTCGATGATGCTGTGGGGCCGGGGCCGGTCGCATGCAGGGCAGTAGGCGTGGAGCACACGGTCGTCGGTCATCGGACCCGGCTCCCCTTCATCGTATAAACCATTTCTGGCGGGGGGGTCAAGAGAAGGGACCGATCCGGGCCGGACAAGGGGCGGCGTCAGGGCGCCCTGAGCCACCGCACGACCGCCGCGGCCGCGTCCTCGTGGCTGACGACGACCTCGTCCGCGCCGGCCTCCCGAAGGTCCCGCGCCGGCAGCGTCGTCGCGATGGCCACGACGCGGCCGTAGCCCGCCGCCTTCGCGCTCTGGACGCCTCGCGGCGCGTTCTCCAGGGCCACGAGGTCCGCCGGCGGCAGCCCGACCGCCTCCGCCGCCTTGGCGTAGGGCTCCGGATCCGGCTTGTCCCGCCCGTAGGCGTCCTGCGCCAGGACCGCGTCGAAGAGCGGCAGCAGGTCCGGGATGAGCCGGTCCAGGTTCTCCCGCCGCGTCCCCGTCACCAGGCCCAGGCGCGGCGCCGCGCGGCGGATGCGGTGCACCATCGCCTTCGCCCCGTCGTAGAGGGGAGGCGACCCGAGCCCCGTGAAAAGCCGCTGTTTCTCGTCGCCGAGCCGCAGGATCACCTCGTCGTCCACCTCCTGCCCGTTGTCGCTGAGGAGGTCCCGGAGGATGCTTTCGCTGCGCGCGCCCTCGCGCACGAACACCTGCTCGTCCTCGACGTCCACGCCGTACGGCCGGAGGATCCGCCGGTACGCCTCGGCGTGCTGCTCCATGCTCCGCGCCACCACTCCGTCGAAGTCGAGGACGGCCCCGCGCATGGCCCCGACGGGGCGTGCCCGCAGGCAAACCTTTCGGTCCATGCAGACCGATGGCACGACGACAGGCCTATCCGGCCGGCCTGCGCTGCGGGGCCCGTTGCCGGCACCGGGGGGGCATGGCCCGTTCCAAGAGAAGCATCGCTTGGGCGCCTGGACCGTGGAGGTCCGCAGCGAGGCCGGCAACCGCAACCGCCTCGAGGACGCCTGGCGCGTCGTCCCGGACGCCCCCCTGGGCCGGCGCAGCGTGCACGTGCTCGCCGTCTTCGACGGGGTCGGGGGCGAGCCCCATGGACAGGAGGCGGCGTGGGGCGCGGCGGACGCCCTTCAACGGGCCGTGGAGGATGCGGGCGGCATCGACGATGTCCTGCGGCGCCTCAACCACATCGTCCAGGGCACTGGCGGTTCGACGACGGCCGTGGTCGTGTTCCTCGACCCCCGCGACCCCTGCGGCGGCGGCGTCGCCAGCATCGGGGACAGCGCCCTCTACACGCTCGACGACGGTGGACACCTCGTGCGGCTCACGGCGAAGGACAGCCTCGGGCCCATGCTCACCGCGTGCCTCGGCAACGACGCCGCACGCGGGCACGTGCTGCCCCTGCAGATCGGCGACGACGCGCCGCTGCTGCTGTGCACGGACGGCGTCGACGGGGTCGTCGGGACCGAAGGCCTCGAGATGCTCATGCAGACGCCGCCCGGCGCACGGGAGGCCGCCCTCGACGTCCTCTTCGACACCATCCGCGAGGCAGGCATGCCGGACAACGCGACCCTGATCCTCGCGTACCGGGGTCCGTGACGCGGGAGCCCTCGATGGGCGGCGTCCGGAGGCCAAGCCGGCCATCCGGCACCTCCTGCGGGCGTGATCGGACAACCTTATGGCATCGCTATGCGTGGTCGACGGCATGGTCCCCGAGGACGAGCCGCACCGGGGCCTCCTGGACGAGATCGAGGATCTGGAACGCCGCCGCCGCAAGCGCAAGGCGCCCAAGGACGACGCGTTGGATCTGGGGAAGATCCGCTAGAGCGGCGAAGGGAAGCCGGTGGACGTGAGGCGCCGCACGCGGCGGCCCCACCGATCGAGCCGGGTCAAGTCGTCCGGGTCGCGGCCCCGGCCTCCAGCGGCTCGTACATCTGCTGCACGTGGCCGCAGGCGCTGCACGTGCACGACCCGGGATCATCGTCGGAGAGGACATGGGGCCGCATCTCCTCGCAGACATCGCAGTAGGCGTCGAGGATCCGTGTCGCGACCATGGCGGACCCTTAGCAGGGGCCCGGTCAAGAACTTGTGGCGAGCGCCAGGCCGGGCCCATTTGAACCCGGCACGTGCCACCCGTTCCCGGGTGATCGAAGATGGCGCGCACCGCCCGTTTCGGGGTGCGCCCGGGCCCTCCCGACGACGTGCCGCCACCGTGCCCGACCCAGGCGCGGCGCCGGACCCCGCCCTCCTGCCCCCCGTCGGTGAGCTTAAGTACCGCCCCCAGGTCGCGCAGCCTCGCCGCAGCAAGGACTCGTAAAATCTCTTTGGTGCAGTTCTCTCTTGTTTGGGTGGGGGAGGTTCGGAACCGGGTACGGGGGTTCCGCGTTGCTTCCCCTGTCC
>Ga0299906_10002747_pt1 | contig 14549 bp, 12 predicted proteins | sample RVTome_14_FD_200259 | JGI IMG/M metagenome (GOLD analysis project Ga0299906, IMG submission 200259) | Soil microbial communities from uranium-contaminated site in the Upper Colorado River Basin, Wyoming, United States - RVT145D125 (version 2) ... | reverse complement strand
CCGGGAGATGCGACCACGATCGGCGGCGTGACCGTCATCGCAACCGAGTACGGTCGCGTCTTCCTCGTTCTCGGAGCGCTCGCCGGGCTCGGCGTGACGATCATCGGCGCTGCGGCCGGGATGCCGCGCGATCTGCCGGCCGCCACGCTCCTCGGGCTCGGTGCAGCCACGCTGGCGCTTGCCTCGAGCGATCCGATCGTGGCCGTCCTCGCCGCCGCCGGCGGCTCGTTCGTCGCGGTGCTCGTGACCCTCGCCCCACCGCGATCAGCCAGCACCACGGGCACCGGCGCCCATCACCTCCGCGCGGTTGCGATCGCGACCGCCATCGCCCTGCTCGCGGCAGCCTGGCTGTCGCGTCCGACCGGTGTCGTGGCGGCGGAGCCAGAAGCCGCCGGCCTCGCCCTGCTCGCGCTGGCGACCGCCGTGGCGCTGCGCTGGGCCGCGATTCCGTTCCATCGCTGGGCCGCGCGAGTCGCGGCCGTGGTCCCCGAACTCGCGGTTCCGACCGTGCTCCTGTGGGGAGCGAGCGTTCTGGCAATCGTGCTCCTGGGCCTCGCCGAAACGTCCCTCGCGGTCACCGGGGCGCCGCTCGCCGCCGAACGAGCGGTCATCGTCGCGGTCGGCGTCGGTGCACTCCTGCTCGGCGTCGCCGCAGCCTACCTCCACGACGATCTCGGGCACATCCTCACCTACGCGATCGTGGCCGACGCCGGGATCGTGCTGCTCGCGCTCGGTGCCCTCGATGCGAACGCCTGGGCACCGGTCCGCCTGTGGCTGCTGGGGATCGTCGTGACCCGGACCGCGTTCGGTGCCTGGGCGGCGGCGATCCGGGCGGCGTTCGGGGCGCGCCGGTTGCGCGACCTCGGCGGATGGGCGCGGCGAGCTCCGCTCCTCGCCGGCGCCCTCCTCGCGATCGCGGTCGCGACGGTCGGCTGGCCGGGGCTCGCCGTCTTCGACGCACGCGGGGACGTCGTGGCGGCGGCGACCGAGACCCCGCTCACCGCCATCGTGCTGATCGGTACGCTCGGGCACATCGGCTATTTCGCGCGGATCGCCGGGGCGGGCATCGGGCGACGCAGTGCCGCCGTCGCCGGCGGGCTCGACGCGTGGCCGCGCTGGCCCGTCCGCGGAGCGTCGATCCGGCCCGCCGACGCGTCGCGCCTCTGGCGTGCGAACCGGGGCCCGGTCGCCTCGGTCGTCGTCGTGCTCCTGGCCGGCCTCGCCGTTCTCGTGGCGGCCGGCGGACTGGGCGGCCCGCGTGCGTCGATCGGTGGCCTGCCGAGACCGACACCATCGGCCGTGCCGAGTCCGTCGTTCGTCCCGACAGCGAGCCCGAGCCCGTCGCAGACTCGAACGCCCAACCCGACCTCGAGTCCGATCCCGACCGCGTCGGGATCGGTCGAGCCGTCGGGATCCGTGGCCCCGTCGGGATCGATCGACCCGTCGGGGCCGGTCAGTCCGTCGGGATCGGTCAGTCCGTCTCCCTGACCGGTTGCCGAGGCCGCCGGTCGTTCCGGATCACTCGGGCGGGGCGAGCACCCAGCGATCGACGTCGCGCTCGTAGTCGACGAGCTCCGTTTCGTCGAACCAGAGCGCAACCTCCGCGACCGCCGTCTCGGGCCCGTCCGACGCATGGACGATGTTCTGCGCCGTCTCGAGGGCGAAGTCGCCGCGGATCGACCCCGGTGCCGCCTCGTGCGGCCGGGTCGCCCCGTTCATCGCCCGCACGACGCCGATCGCGTTCGGCCCCTCGAGGACGGCTGCCACGAGCGGGCCGCTCGTGATGAACTCGACGAGGCCGGCGAAGAACGGCCGCTCGCGATGGACGGCGTAGTGGCGCTCCGCGAGCTCACGGGAGACCCGCATGAGCTTGAGGCCGATGAGCTTGAGGCCACGCTCCTCGTAGCGCGCGACGATGCGCCCCACGAGCAGGCGCTGCACGCCATCCGGCTTGATGAGGACGAGAGTCCGTTCGGTCACAGTGCACCCGTGCTGGATGGATGGGATTGAGGACCGAACGATAGCGCCCGCGGGGTCATCGAGGTGGTCACCCGCCGTCCTGATCGGTCAGTCACGCGCAGCGGCAGCGGCCTCCGCCCAGGCCCGACGCGCCTCGGCCTCGTGGCCGAGCGCACTGAGGGCATCGCCGCGGACGAGGTCCAGCCCGGGCGACCGATGGGTCGCCGCCGCTTCGAGCACCGCCGGCGCGAGCAGCGGCGAGAGGCGCAATGCGACGGCGAGCTGAATCGCCGCGCCGGCCAGATCGCCGGCCTCGACGGCTGCCCGCCCGGCTTCCAACGCGGCGTCGGCCGTCGATGCTGGCGCGAACGGTGCGATCGGGCCCAGGCCCAGCGTCGGGCGATCGGTGGTCGCCATACCGTCGGGAGACGGTGCGTCGACGGAGAGACCGTCGCGATCTGGGCGATGTGAGCCGTCCGAGTGGTCGGATTCGGTGGCGTCGTCGGAGTCGTCAGACCGCTCATCCTCGACTCGCGCGGAGGGCCAGATGGGACTGCGGGGCATCCCGGCGAAGACGGGGTCGAGCTGCCGCTCTGCCTGCTCGAGCGCGCGGCCGGCCAGGCTGCGCGCCTCGCCCGGACGCCCCAGGGCGGCCGTGGCCTCGGCCGCCACGATGAGGGCCACGAGGGCGTCGCCGCCGGAAGCGAGGTGCGCCTGGGCTGCGTCGCCGGCGCCGGCGAGGTCACCGGTCCGCCAGCGTGCCTCGGCCAGGTCGGCCAGTCCCTCGGAGTCGAGGGCACCGGCTCCGGCGAGCGCCTCGAGTTCCGCGCGGGCGAGTCCGAGACTGCCGGTGCGGAGGTGGAGCCGGGCGAGCACGAGATCGAGATCCCGCTCCGGCGCGGCGGTCATCGGCCGCCGCCTCCGGGCAGCCGAAGGTGCCGATCGAGCCCGCGCAGATGGCGCGCGCGAGCGACGACCGCGAGACGCAGCGCGTCGTCGTGGAACAGGTCGCCGGCAAGACGGCGGACTGAGTCCGCGTCCACGATGGCGATCGCCGCAAGCGCCTCGTCGAGGGTGAGCACCCGGTCGTGCAGCGCTTCCTGGCCACCGATCCAGGACGCCAGATGACGCGTGTCGTCCATGCGCAACTCCAGCCCGCCCGCGAGGTACGTCTTCGCCCGCTCGAGCTCGTCATCCGGCACCTGCTCGTTGCGCAGCTTGGCGAGCTCGACGAGGATCGCGTCGATGGCGGCGGGCAGCTGCTCCGGATCCACGCCGGCACTGATCTCGAGGACGCCCGAGTCGGCGTATTCGACGAGGCCGGACGAGACGTCATAGGCAAGGCCGAGCTGCTCGCGCACGGACTGGAACAGGCGGCTGCTCATTCCGTCACCGAGGACGGCGTTCAGGACCGCCAGCGTCCACGCGTCCGGATGATCGCGCCGGAGTGCCGGCACCCCGAGCCCGAGCTGCGCCTGCGTCGTGTCGCGGCGGCCGACGAGAACCCGCGGCCCGGCCGGCAGGACCGGCGCCGCCGCATAACCAGGCAGGGCACCGTTGCCGGTGCCGAACGCGGTGGATGCGAGACCGACGATCTCACCGTGATCGATGTCCCCGGCAACCGCGACGACCGTATTGGCTGGCCGGTACATCGCCCGCCAGAAGTCGCGAATCGCCGCCTCCGGCAGGGCGCGGATTCCGGCTTCGTCTCCACAGATCTCGCGTCCCAGCGGGCCGTCTCCGAACATCGCCTGCTGGAACAGCATCTGGCAGTACTCCGCCGGGTCGTCGAGATACGAACGGATCTCCTCGACGATGACGGTCCGCTCGTGGTCGATCTCGCCGGAGTCGAGGATCGGGCGGACGATCAGCTCGCCGAGGACCTCCATCGCCCGACCCGCCTGGCGCCGGGGGACCCGCACCCAGTAGACGGTCGACTCACGGTCGGTCGCCGCATTGAACGAACCGCCGACGCCCTCGATCGCCTCCGAGATCGCCCGCGTGCTCGGGAAGGCGGCAGTGCCCTTGAAGGTGATGTGCTCCATGAAATGGGCCACGCCCACCTCGCCCGGGCCCTCGAGCCGCGAGCCGGCGAGCACGTACGCGGCCATGGACACGGACCGCGCGCCCGCGTGCCGGGCACTGATCACGCGCGGTCCGGCGGGCAGGGCGGTCCGGTCGAACATCGCCCGCGATGGTAGTCGATCAATCGGCCGGCGGCCCGCGGGGCACGCCGGCCGGTGCGTGTGCTGTGGACGCGACCTGGCTGCGGACGCGGCCTAGATGTACCCGTTGATCCAGTTCTGGAGGAAGTAGACACCGAAGGCGACCGCGACCGCCCACAGCAGCGGGTGGATCTCGGTCAGCTTGCCGCGCACGACCTTGACGACGACGTAGGTCACGAACGCGGCTCCGATGCCGACGGTGATGCTGAACGTCAGGGGCATGAGAATGAGCCCGAACAGCGCCGGCAGCCCTTCCTCGATGTCGCTGAAGTCGATGTCCTTGACGAGGCTGACCATGAGGAAGCCGACGAACACGAGGACGGGCCCCGTCGCGACGTACGGGACGAGGACGGCGAGCGGCGTGAGCAGGATCGCACCGAGGAACAGGACGCCGGTGACGACGGACGTGAAGCCCGTTCGCCCACCCTCGGCGACGCCGGCGGCGCTCTCGATGTAGCTCGTGTTCGAGCTGATGCCGGCGGCGCCGCCGACGGCAGCGGCGACGGAGTCGACGAGCAGGATGCGTCCGACGTTCTCGGGCTGGCCGTCTTCGTCGGTCAGGCCGGCCTGCTCGCTGATCGCGGTCGCCGTGCCCATCGTGTCGAAGAAGTCGGTCAGCATGAAGCTGAAGATGGTGAGGACCGCCGCCAGCGTGCCGAGCACCGTGAACACGTTGCCCAGGTCGAACGCGCCGATGGTCGAGAAGTCCGGTGTCGCGACGAGCGTCGCTGGGACTGCCTGGATGCCGACGGCGATCGCGACCGCGGACGTCACGACGATGCTGATCAGCAGCGCGCCCGGGATCCGACGCGCCCACAGGAGGATCGTCAGGACGAGACCGAGCCAGAACACGAAGTGGGCCGTCTCGGTCGGAAAGACGAACGTGACGGGCACCGGATTCTCGGCCGACGAACCGCCCGTCTTGATGATGATCCCGGCATCGATGAAGCCGATGAACAGGATGAACAGCCCGATCCCGGCACCGATCGCTCGCTTGAGCGACAGCGGAACCGCCTTCATGATCGCCTCGCGGAGGCCGACCAGGACGAGGATCGTGACGACGATGCCCTCGAGGACGATGACGCCCATCGCGCCGGCCGGCGTGAGGCCGTTGGTCAGGACGAGCCCGAACGCGACGGCGCCGTTGATGCCGAGCCCTGCGGCCAGCGCGATCGGAACATTGGCCACGATGCCCATCGCGAGGGTCATGACCCCGGCGATGAGTGCCGTCGCCGCCGACGCGGCCGGGATCGGGATCCCGGCCGCGGCCAGGATGCTGGGATTCACGAGCAGGATGTAGGCCATGACCATGAACGTGGTCACGCCGGCCTTCACCTCGGTCGCGAGGGTCGTTCCCCGTTCGGCGAACTTGAAGTACGCGGCGATCGCACCGCCGGGCGCGGGCTGGGCTCCGACTGCCATCCTCTCCCTCTCCACCTATCGACGCGCCGAATGCCGGGCGGCTCGGTCCGCGCCGGGGACGCCTGGGCCACGGTGGGGCCACCCTCATGGCCCCGCCGGTCGCTAGTTCCCCCGCTCCCTCCCCTGCTCCGCCTCGTCGGTGTCGAGGCCGAGCAGCTCCATCTGGACGTAGCCACTCGTGTCGAACGCGAGCTGGCGTGGCTCGAACGGCGAGCCGCCGTCGGCCGGGCCGATCGGGGCGAACTCGATGACGACCCGTTCATCTCCCTGGACGAGGGCATACACGAGCAGCTGGTCCGGCCGGGTCTCGAATTCGAGGTGCTCGAACGAGTCAATGTTGAGCGTGATCGACAGGGGCGTGAAGAAGGTCGACACGTCCGGCTGATCGGTCACGATTCGCTCGACCCAGCCCGTGCCGTGGGCGACGAGGTCGCGGCCCCGGACGTAGCGGTAGGTGACCGTCTGCTTGTGGAGTGGCCGCAGCAGGTGGAGCATGTCCTGCCGGCTCGAGACGACGCCCTGGTTGACGAAGAACTTCGCGGGCGAGTCGGTCGGCACAAGCGCTCCTTGGCAGGCTGCTCGGGGACTGGGCGCGACGTCGCAGATGGTACCGCAGCCGGCGGGGCGATCGAGGGGTCGACGCGTATCATCACGGCCATGCTCCTCGCGGTCGATATCGGCAACACGAACGTGACGACCGGCCTCGTCCGGTCCGGCTCGCTCGTCGCAACACGGCGTGCGGGTACGCACCCGCGGGCGACCGCCGACGAGCTGGAAGTGCTCCTCGACGGGCTGCTCCGGCTCGACGACGTCGCGTTCGCCGACGTCAGCGCGATCGCCTGCGCGTCGGTCGTTCCGGCGCTCACCGCGTCGCTCGAAGCGGTCGCCGCGCGACGGGAGCGACCGCTCCTCGTGGCCGCCGCCGGCACGATTCCGATCGCCGTCCGCGTCGATCGTCCCGGGGAGGTCGGCGCGGACCGGCTCGTCAACGCCCTGGCGGCCCAGCGGCTGTACGGCACACCGGCCGTGGTCGTCGACTTCGGCACGGCGACGACGCTCGACTGCGTGGCCGCCGACGGCGCCTACGTCGGCGGGGCGATCGCGCCCGGGCTCGAGCTCGGGCTCGAGGCGCTCGCCGCGCGGACGGCCAAGCTGCCGCGGATCGAGTTGCGCACGCCGGATCGGGCGATCGGCCGCGACACCGTCGCCGCGATGCAGTCCGGCACGATCTTCGGGTACCAGGCGCTCGCCACCGGCCTCCTCGCCCGGGTCCGCCGAGAGCTCGCCGATGCCGCGGGGGTCGATCGCGCGGACGTGCGGGCGATCCTCACCGGTGGCCTGTCCGCCGCGCCGTGGGCCCGGGGCATCGAGGGCGTCGATGCGATCGACCCGGACCTGACGCTCAAGGGCCTCGCCATCCTCCATGCCGAGGTGTCCGGCGGAGAGCGGCTCGAACTGGGCCTGCCGTGAGCACCGCCATGGAGCCACCGGCCGAGCGTCTCACGGGCCGGCTCGTGGCGCTCGGCATCACGGGCTCGATCAGCGCCTACAAGTCGGTCGAGCTGCTGCGCCTCCTCGCGGCCGAGGGCGCCGATGTCGTCGCGCTCCTCACACCGTCGGCGACCCGCTTCGTGGCCCCCCTGACGCTCGAAGCGCTCAGCCGGCACGCCGTCGAATCGGACGTCCTCGCGCTCATGCCGGACAGGCGGATCGGCCATGTCGTCGTGGCCGACACGGCGGATGCCGTCGTGGTCGCCCCGGCCACGGCGCACTGGCTGGGGGCGATGGCCAACGGCCTCGCCGCGGACGTTGTGACCGCGACGTGTCTCGCGACGAGCGCCCCGGTCGTCGTCGCCCCGGCGATGGACGGCGAGATGTACGCGCACCCGGCGACCCAGGCGAACGTCCGGCGCCTGCGCGACGAGTTCGGCTACGCGATCGTCGAGCCCGAAAGCGGGCCGCTCGCGTCCGGCGCCGTCGGTGTGGGGCGGCTGGCGGACCTGCCGCGGATCGTCGATGCGGTCGTCGCCGCGGTCGGCTCGCGCCCCGTCCGCGAACCGGATCGAACCGCGCGCCCTCCCGTCGTCGTCCCGCCGCGCGAGGCGGATCTCGCCGGGCGACGGATCGTCGTGTCGGCCGGCGGCACCCAGGAACCGATCGACCCGGTCCGCTTTATCGGCAACCGGTCGAGCGGCCGGATGGGGATCGCGCTCGCCCAGGCTGCGCTCGATCGCGGCGCGGTGGTCACGCTCGTCGCCGCAGCCATGTCGGTCGAGGCACCGGCCGGCGCCGAGGTCGTGCAGGTGGAGTCCACGGCGGACCTCCGTGCGGCGGTGCTCGCGGCACTCCCGGGCGCCGACGCGCTCGTGATGGCGGCGGCCGTGGCGGACTTCCGACCGCGGCGGACGGCCCCGCACAAGCTCGTGCGCGGCGAGGGCCTCGTGCTCGATCTCGAGCCCACGGAGGACGTGCTGGCCGAGGCGGCCCGGACGGCAGCGAGTCTCGATCCACGACCGATCCTCGTCGGCTTCGCGGCGGAGACCGGGTCCCTCGAGCGGGCGCCGGACAAGCTCCGCCGCAAGGGCGTCGACCTGCTCGTCGGCAACGACGTCGCGGAGTCGGGATCCGGCTTCGGGACCGACACGAACCGCGTCACGATCTTCGATCGCGACGGGGGGGCCGATGCGTTGCCGCTCCTGGCGAAGCGCGACGTGGCCGATCGGCTGCTCGATCGCGTCGCCCGGGTGCTGGACGAGCGGGACGCAGCCGCGCAGACTGTGGCTCGATGAGCGCCCAGCCGGAGACCATTCGCCGCCTGACCGTCGTCGACGTCGCCAAGCTGCACGCCGACGGGCAGCGGATCGCGATGCTCACCGCCTACGACGCGCCGACCGCGCGCCTGCTCGACGAGGCCGGCATCCCGATCATCCTCGTCGGGGATTCGGTTGGTCGGGCCATGCTCGGGTATGACGGCGAGCTCCGCGTGACGATGGCGGACATGCTCCATCACACGGCCGCTGTCGCGCGTGGGGCACGGCGAGCCCTCATCGTCGCGGACATGCCGTTCTTGTCATACGCCACGCCGGACGAGGCGGTCTTCAACGCCGGGCGGTTCCTCCGTGAGGCCGGCGCCCAGGCCGTCAAGATCGAGGGCGGCACGCGGAGTGCGCGGACCGTCGAGACGCTCGTGCGGGCCGGGATCCCGGTCGTGGGACACATCGGGCTGACGCCGCAGGCGATCAACGCGATCGGCAAGGTGCGGGTGCAGGGAAAGACGCGCGATCAGGCCCGGGCGCTCCTCGCCGATGCCCTGGCGGTCCAGGAGGCCGGTGCGTTCTCGATCGTCCTCGAGCTCGTTCCCGAGCAGCTGGCCCGGGCAATCACGGAACGCCTCCGGATCCCGACGATCGGGATCGGCGCCGGGGCCGGTTGCAGCGGCCAGGTCCAGGTCGTGACCGACCTGCTCGGCCTCGACGACTGGCAGCCGAAGCACGCCCGGCCGTACGCGAACCTGCGGGCGACGATCCTCGAGGCGGCCCGGGCGTACGCCGCGGACGTGTCGGCGGGCACGTTTCCCGGCCCGGACGAGACGGTCCGGATGGACGACGGGGTGCTCGACGAGGTGCTCGGTCGGTCCGCGCTCGATCGCGACGCCGTGGGGACCGATGCTCCCGCCGGCGGGATCCCGCTCGACCGCGACCTCTGACCTTCGGGCCTGCATGGCGTCGCGGAGGTCCGCCCGTGACTGAGGTTGCCCGCACGCGGGCGGAGTTGCGGGCGGCGCTGGCCGGTGCCCCGCGGCCGGTGGGGCTCGTGCCGACGATGGGCTGGCTCCACGACGGCCATCGGGCGCTCATGGAACGGGCCCGCGACGAGAACGCAACGACGGTCGTGACGATCTTCGTCAACCCGCGCCAGTTCACGGAGGCGGCCGACTACACCCGTTACCCGCGCGACGAGTCGCGCGACCTCGCGATCTGCCGCGAGGAGCGGGTCGACCTCGTGTGGGCCCCACCGGTCGACGAGGTCTACCCGCCGGGCTTCGATACGCGCGTGTCCGTGGGTGCGGTCGCGCAGCCGCTCGAGGGAGCTGCCCGGCCCGGACACTTCGACGGCGTCGCGACGGTCGTGGCGATCCTGTTCAACGTGGTTGGAGCCGACCGGGCGTACTTCGGGCAGAAGGACGCCCAGCAGGTCATGGTCATCCGGCGGATGGCGCGCGACCTCGCGATCCCGACGGAGGTGATCGCCTGCCCGACGATCCGCGAACCGGATGGGCTTGCGCTCTCGTCGCGCAACGTCCACCTCGGACCGGCCGAGCGCGCGGCGTCATCGGTCCTCCGGCGCGCCCTGGTCGCCGCGCGCGAGCGTTGGACCGCCGGCGAACGGTCGGCCGAGGCGCTTCGCGCGGTCATGCGCGACACGCTCGCGGCCGAGCCGCTCGCGGCAGTTGAGTACGTGTCGGTCGCGGACGGCGAGACGCTCGCCGAACTCGAGCGGGTCGAGGGACCCGCGCTGCTCTCGCTCGCCGTCCGCTTCGGCGACACTCGGCTCATCGACAACCAGCCGCTGGCGTAGCGGCCGCAGCCCTACGGCGCGCCGGACTCAGCGGTGGGCCGGACGCGCCACGGCGAGGATGCGCTCGATATCGAGGTGTTCGGCGACGAGCGACTTGATGAGTTCGATCTTCTCGCGATCCGCCGGGTGGGTCTTGACGAGCAGATCGTGGACCTCCGAGGCAACCGAGTACGTGTCCTCGGGCACCAGCGTGGCGAAGATGCCGGCCTCGCGGATCGCGGCCAGGACGGACTCGCGCGGCTGATAGCCGCCGGTCAGGACGAGCCCGATGGCCGCACCCTCGTGACCGGCCACCGACGCGGTCCGCTCGTTCGTGGCGTCGGCCGCGACCGCGGCGATCCGGGCGGCCTCGGCGGCGGTCGCATGGGGCAGGCGGCGGGCGAGGTGAGCGGTCGTGATCGTGAGGATCACGTCCTCGCGATCGCCGGGCACGATGACGAGGGTGCCGGGTCCCACGCGATCGAGCATGTGGCCAGGCTCCATGGCGCCGATCGCGACGTCGTCGATGACCCGATCGAGGTCGGGACCCGGGTGGAGCGTCTCCCCGCGGACGCCTTCGAGGACCATCCCGAGGGTGGGGTTCGACAGGATCGGGCGGACGGGGAGGACGCCGAGCAGCGGGATACCGTAGGGCGCGAGCCCGCGCTCGAGGACGGTGGCCAGGCCGGGCTGGGCGGCGAGGTCGACCTTGTTGACGATCGCCCCGGCGACCGGCACGCCGGCGCTCTCGAACAGCGACGCATTGAGCACGATCTCGTCGATCGGCCGGCCGACGCCGCCCTCGCTGACGATGACCGCCGGCGCGTCGAGGAGGGCCGCCACCCGCGCGTTCGACAGGCCGATCACCGCGCCCACGCCCGCGTGCCCGGTCCCCTCGACGAGCAGGACGTCGTGCTCGGCGAATGTCCGGTGGGCGTCGACGATCCTCGCCCCGAGGTCCTCGACGACCTCCCCGGCGATGTACGCCTTGGTGAAGCCCCGCGGGATGTGGACCGGACTCATCGCCGCATACGGCTCGGTCAGCCCGAACACCTCGTGCATGAGCACGGCGTCCTCGTCGGCCGGCTGGCCATGGTCGATGACGGTTCGCTGTCCGACCGGCTTCATGAACCCCGTCCGGAGGCCGCGGGCGAGGAACCCGTCGAGCAACCCGAGCGCGGCCGTGGTCTTGCCGCGGTTCTGGCCCGTCGCAGCGAGATAGAGCTGCCTCATGGGCGCCGGCGCAGCGCCGCTTCTATCCGCGCGCGGTGGTCTTGCGCTCGACGAGCTGGAGCGCGTCCCGCAGGCGCGTGATCGTCTCCGCGTCGACCGCGTCGGGCTCGAGATACGGACCCAGGCGCTCCATGATGTCGGCCACGAGCCCGAGGAACACGGACGCATCGGCGACGAAGAACTGGGGCTCGTTGTTGTAGCGCACGAGGGTCAGCCGCCCCTGGAGCACCCGGCGCTCCTCGACGTGGGCGATCTGGGTCGCGAAGTTGTGGCCCTGGATGCCGTCCGGGTTGTTGAGGAAGTTGAGCGCGTTGTCGATCGCCAGGCCGAAGCGCGCCCGCCACGCCACGAGCCGCTCGTGGACCTCGGACGGGATACGTACCTCGGCGACCTCGTCGAACACCTCGGGGGCGATCGTCAGCAGCCCGACGAGGGTCGTGCCGGCACGCGGGCCGAGCATCACCTGGAGGCTCCGCTCGAGCGTGAACACCTCGGAGTCGAAGCGTGGGCTCGTGATGACGTCGGTCAGGAGGTCCTCGACGTTGTCGAGCACGCCGGGCTCTGCCACCGAATTGGCAAGGTGGAGGATCTCCTCCTTGAACAGAAACTTCTCTTCGTGATCGAGCATGGCGGCGATGGTACACCGTGGGTTCCCGCGGTCCGGCGGCGCGCGTCGCACTGTCGCGCGCGTCGCCCGGCAGCGCGCGTCGCACGGCCGTGCCGATCTCGCCGATGGCGCTTCCGGTCAGGACGCCGTGCCGGCCAGGACGGCTGCGGCCAGCTCGCGGACCGCCTCCGCGTCCGGCGCCGCGAGCGCGCGGCGCGCCAGCTCGTCGAGTTGCGGCCGCGTCGCCCGGGCCAGGGCCGCCCGGATCCCGTCAAGCGACCCCGCATCGGCCGACAGCTCGTCCACGCCGAGTCCCACGAGCACGAGTGCCCCGAGGGGATCGCCGGCCAGCTCGCCGCACACGGCGACCGGGATCCCGGCCGCATCGGCCCCGGCGACGACCCCGGCGACGGCCCGCAGGACGGCGGGATGGAGCGCGTCCTGGAGGCCGGCGAGAGCCGCGTTGCCGCGGTCGGCGGCGAGCACGTACTGGGTCAGGTCGTTCGTGCCGATGCTGAAGAAGTCGATCAGCCGGGCGAGCTCGGGGGCGAGGAACGCCGCGGACGGCACCTCGACCATGATCCCGGTCACCATCCGCTCGGCCACGGGCAGGCCCTTGCCGACGAGCGTCTCGCGGGCCTGGTCGCGGAGCGACAGCAGCAGCTCGACGTCCGCGGCGGTGGCGACCATCGGTGCCATGACGTGGGGCAGGACGCCGGCCGCCGCGCCGGCCCGCCAGATCGCCCGGAGCTGGGTGAGCAGCAGGTCCGGGTTCGCGTAGGCGAGCCGGATCGCCCGGACGCCGAGGAACGGGTTCTGCTCGGCGGCCAGGCGGAGGTACGGGATGGCCTTGTCGCCGCCGATGTCGGCGAGGCGGATCACGACCGGCCGCTCCGGCCCGAACGCCTCGAGCACCCGGCGGTAGGCCTCGACCTGTTCGTTCTCGGTCGGCGGGGTCTGGCGGCTCATGAACAGGAACTCGGTCCGGAACAGGCCGACACCCTCCGCACCGGCAGCAAGGGCGCGCCCGGAGTCGGCCGGCGTGCCGATGTTGGCGACGACCATGACCCGTTCGCCGTCGGCGGTCGCCGGCGGACGGTCGCGCAACCGGGCCGCGTCCGCTCGACGGATCGCGAGGTCTGCCTCGCGCCGCCGGAAGTCCGCCTCGAGCCGGTGCGACGGCCGCACGACCGCCTCGCCGGTCTCGCCGTCCATGGCGATCGCGACGGGGGCTCCGCCGGACGGTGCCGACCCGTCGACCGCGTCGAGCAGGCCGTCGATCCCGACGATGGCCGGGATGCCAAGGCTCCGGGCAAGGATCACGGCATGGGCGGTCCGCGAGCCGCCGGACAGGGCGATCCCGAGGAGGAATCCGGGCGGGATCTCCGCGGTGACCGACGGCGGCAGGTCCTCGGCGATGGCGATCGACGGGACGACCGGCAGGTGGAGCACCTCGCCGCGCAGCACGCGGCCGATCCGGGCGCCGACATCGCGCACGTCCGCCGCCCGGGCCGACAGGATCTCGTCGTCGAGGGCGGCGAGCATGTCCGCCACCGTCGTCGCGGCCTGTCGCACCGCCTCGACCGGGTCGCCCGACTCCGCGGCCCGGCGGATCGCATCGTCGAGGAGCATCGGGTCGGTCGCCATGAGGCCCTGGGCGTCGAAGATCGCCGCCTCGGCGTCCCGACCCAGCCCCCGCAGCCGGTCACCGAGCGCCTCGAGCTGACGGGCGGTCTCGGCCGCCGCCGCGCGGATCGCGGCCTCCGGCGAGCCGGCTGCGACGGGACCGGCGGTAGCAACTCCGCCCGTCGAGGTCGAGTCGAAGCGCCAGACGGGGCCGATCGCGATGCCGGGTGAGCCGGCCACGCCGCTCAGCCGAACGGAGCTCGTCATCCGTCGACCTCCTCGCCGATCCCGGCGGCCACGAGATCGCGGATCGTGTCGAGGGCGGCCTCTTCGTCGGGCCCGTCCGTCGTCACCCGGATCCGGTGGCCCCGGGCAGCTCCGCTGCTCATGACTCCGAGGATGCTCTTCGCGTCGACGGCCGGCGATCCGGTCGTGACGTTCTCGAGGCGAATCGACGAGGCGAACCCGGAGGCCGTCTTGACGAACAGCGCCGCGGGCCTGGCATGCAGGCCGGACGGGTTGCGGATCTCCATCTCGTCGGTGCGCATTCGATCCCTCCATGGTGCCCGGTCCACCGCCGGCAGGCTCGGCGGGAAATTGCGTGAACCTGCGCGATTTCGCTTGACAACGCGCGTTCTGCTGCCTATTGTGCGCGCTATCGAGCGGTTATGCGCAATCTAGCACCGCTCGGTGGCGCCGACAAGACCCATTCTGCAACCCAGGAGCGACCACCCGGATGCTCACCGCGGAACGCCGCCGGCACATCCTCGAGATCCTCGCCACCGACGAGCGGGCTGAGGTCGCGGATCTCGCCGCCCGCTTCGACGTCTCGGAGTCGACGATCCGGCGCGACCTCGAGTCGCTCGCCCAGAGCGGCGCGATCGAGCGCACGCGGGGCGGCGCGGTGCCAGCCCTGCGCC
>Ga0299906_10002746_pt1 | contig 14553 bp, 12 predicted proteins | sample RVTome_14_FD_200259 | JGI IMG/M metagenome (GOLD analysis project Ga0299906, IMG submission 200259) | Soil microbial communities from uranium-contaminated site in the Upper Colorado River Basin, Wyoming, United States - RVT145D125 (version 2) ... | reverse complement strand
CGCGCGACCTCTTATCGCCTGCGCGCGCTCGAGGCGGGATTCGAGCTGCGCAAGGATGCTCTCGTGCTGCCTGATGGCGAGTTCGCGGCTGTCTACGGCAAGCATCTGTCTTTCCACGGCCTGTCGGGCAGCGTCGATCTGGGCCTGTGTGCCGACATTGGTTCTGGCGAGCTTTTTTGCCCGTTCCAGTTCCTTGCGCGACAGGGCCAGAAGTTCGCGGTCGTGGGCCATCGCCTTTACATTGTTTGCGTGCTTTTGAAGCTCGAGTTCTTTTTGCGCGGCAATGTCACGGATTTCAGCTTCGTATTGTGCCAGCGTCAGGGCCGCCTCCCGATCATCGAGCCGGATCAGTTTCTGTCCCGAGGCAACGCGTTGGCCTTCCAGAACCAGCACATCGGCCACGTCGGCGGCTATGCCGGCGGTCAGACGGGCGGTTCTCGGAGACTCCGTGCGGCCGAACAGGCGGAGATTCGGTGAAATGTCGGTAATGGTCACGCGCTGTGTCACCACGGGCCAGGTTGTTTCCCGCGACTCCAGGGGTTGGGGGTGATTCCGCGTGACCTTGAGCGCGGCGAAGGCGCCGACCCCGAACAGTAAAATGAGTACCGGCAGAACGATGCGCACGGCGCCGCGGGCGGCACCCGGCCGGGACGACCAGTCAGTCATCATCCTCATCGGGGGGAAATGCTATCAGGCGGTTACGGCCCTGTCCCGAGCCTGAATGGGTCCCGGGAGCGTGAAAAAACGCGAGGCTGGATGCGGCGCCGGCGCTACTGGCGCTTCATTGCGTCGAAAAATTCAGCGTTGGTCTTGGTCACCTTCAGCCGGTCGATCAGGAATTCCATGGCGGCAACCTCATCCATCGGGTGCAGGAGCCTTCTCAGGATCCAGATTTTCTGAAGTTCATCGGGTTTCGTCAGCAATTCTTCGCGCCGGGTACCGGAGCGATCGATATTGATTGCCGGATAGATGCGCTTTTCGGCGATCTTGCGCTCCATATGGAGTTCACTGTTACCCGTGCCCTTGAATTCTTCGAAAATGACATCGTCCATGCGGGAGCCGGTATCGACGAGCGCCGTTGCAATAATCGTCAGGCTTCCGCCCTCTTCGATGTTTCTGGCCGCGCCGAAGAAACGCTTCGGCCGTTGCAGCGCATTGGCGTCCACGCCGCCGGTCAGCACCTTGCCCGAAGAGGGCACCACCGTGTTGTAGGCCCGCGCCAGGCGGGTAATGGAATCCAGCAGGATTATCACGTCGCGCTTGTGTTCGGCCAGGCGCTTGGCCTTTTCGATCACCATTTCTGCGACCTGCACGTGGCGACTGGCCGGCTCGTCAAACGTGCTTGATACCACTTCGCCCCGTACCGACCGGTCCATCTCCGTCACTTCTTCGGGACGTTCGTCGATGAGCAGCACGATAAGATCGCACTCGGGGTGGTTCGCTGCGATGGAGTGAGCGATGCTTTGCAGCATCATGGTCTTGCCGGCTTTCGGTGGTGAGACAATGAGCCCCCGCTGGCCCTTTCCGATGGGCGCGATCAGGTCGATGACCCGCGGTGTCAGGTCCTCGGTGGCTCCGTTGCCGATCTCCAGGTTGAGCCGCTCGGTGGGAAACAGCGGCGTGAGGTTTTCGAACAGGATCTTGTTCTTCGCCGCTTCCGGACTGTCGAAATTGATCTCGTCGACCTTTAGCAGGGCGAAATAGCGCTCGCCTTCCTTGGGGGGACGAATTTTTCCCGCGACGGTGTCGCCCGTGCGCAGGTTGAATCGCCGGATCTGGCTCGGGGACACATAGATGTCGTCGGGTCCCGCGAGATAGGAACTGTCCGACGAGCGCAGAAATCCGAAGCCGTCCTGCAAAATCTCCAGCACGCCGTCGCCATAGATGTCCTCGCCTTTTTTGGCGTGGCCCTTGAGAATGCTGAAGATGATGTCCTGTTTGCGCGAACGCGCGACGCCCTCGATGCCCATCTGTTGGGACAGCTCCAGCAGCTCCGGAGCGGGCATTTGCTTTAATTCCGTCAGGTTCATCGATTGGCGCTATGGGTCAGGGACAGCCCCCTGTATGCACGGGCACGGGAAAAACGGGCGCACGCCCGCGCAGAAGTACTCGCAAAGAAAGGGTTGAGTCCGGCTCAGTCAGGGATTAGAAGTGGACGCAATTGGCGACGAAATCGCCACAACCGACGGCTACGTTAGCACGGCCGACCCATGCCGTCCAGCCCGATTCATCGGATATTTTTTGTCACTTTTCCCGCGTCAGAGATTGCTGTCGATGAATGCCGAAAGCTGTGATTTTGAGAGCTGGCCGACCTTGGTGGCTTCCACGTTTCCGTCTTTGAAAAGCATCAAGGTCGGGATTCCGCGGATGCCGTACTTCGGCGGCGTTTCAGGGTTTTCATCGATATTAAGCTTTGCGATCTTGAGCTTACCCGCGTATTCTTCCGCGATTTCCCTGAGGATCGGGGCGATTGCTTTACACGGACCGCACCATTCGGCCCAGTAATCAACCAGCACGGGCTGGCCGGATTTCAGGACATCCTCTTCAAATGTTTCGTCCGTGATGTGGACGATGTTTTCGCTCATGCCGCAAATCTCTGAAATGGAATGAGGCCATTTGAGCGAAATCGGGTGGGCATTTCAAGTACCGGAAGTGGACCGGATATTGCCTTGATCGGCAGTCGCCCCGAAAAACCGACAATTGGATCTGGTGTTAACTCAATAACTTATTTCCGGAAACCGGCCTGCCGATGAAAACCAGGGACCTGACGCACGAATTTTTATCACCCGAACAGGCGAACAGCAGGGCGAGACTCGAAGATCATGGCGAATTTTAATGAGTAGGACTACCGAAGAACACGCGCTGACCCACGTTCGATTCGAAACGCTGGATCTCGAAGCACCATTGCTCCAGGGTATTCGCGACCTGGGGTTCGAATACTGCACACCCATTCAGGCCGGCGCCTTGCCCAAGGCGCTCAGCGGAACCGACGTCGAAGGGCAAGCCCAAACGGGCACGGGCAAGACCGCGGCATTCCTGCTCGCGACCATGAACCTGCTTTTACGCAAGGCGCCTCCGAGTGCAGGAAAGGAGGGCGACCCGCGCGCCATGGTGCTGGCGCCGACACGGGAACTGGCGGTGCAGATCCATGCCGACGCGCAGATTCTGGGTCGCCACACGGGTCTCAGGACGGGCGTCGTGTTCGGCGGCACCGGATACGAAAGCCAGAGGCAAATGCTGGCAGACGGCCTGGATATTCTGATCGGCACCCCGGGCCGCCTGATCGATTATTTCAAGCAGCGCATATTCGGACTAAAACGGATCCAGGTGGTCGTTCTCGACGAAGCCGACCGCATGTTCGACCTTGGATTCATCAGCGACATTCGTTACCTGCTTCGGCGGGTGCCGCCGCCGGAACAGCGATTGAACATGCTGTTTTCAGCAACGTTGTCCCACCGCGTTTCGGAGTTGGCCTACGAGCACATGAATGCGCCGACCATCGTCAACGCGACACCCGACCGTGTGACCGTGGATAAAATCGAGCAGCGCTTGTATCACGTCTCCAAAGACGAAAAAATTTCGCTGCTTCACGGCCTGCTCAGTGAGAACAATTACCGCAGAACGCTGGTATTCGCGAATACCAAACGGGTGTGTGAACGGGTTGCCGCCTACCTGGAGGCCAACGGTCACCACTGCGGATTGCTGACCGGTGACGTGCCGCAAAAAAAGAGGCTGTCGCTTCTGGCAAAATTCAAGCGCGGCGATTTACCGATCCTGGTGGCCACCGACGTGGCCGCCCGCGGCTTGCATATTCCCGACGTGGAACACGTGGTCAACTTCGACCTGCCGCAGGAGGCGGAAGATTACGTGCACCGGGTAGGCCGCACGGCGCGGGCCGGCGCCAGCGGCAACGCCACCAGCCTGGCCTGCGACGAGTACGTCTATTCGCTGGCCGACATCGAAGCGTTCATCGGTGAAAAAATCCCCGCCCGGATGGCCCGCGAAGACCAGCTGGCGGAGATCAAGCGTCCCAAGTACCCGCATCGCGACCGCGGAGGGCGCCCGGCAAGCGGGCGCTCCGGGGCGCGCCGCCCCCAGGGCCGCGGACGCCGGAACGGACCGCACGCGAGCCGCTGATCCCCTACCGGCACAGGTCGTCAGGCGGGCCGCCCGGGCCACAGCAGGATTCGCGACAGCCAGTCCCCGATATCCCGGATTTCTTCGCCGCAGACGGAATGCGGCATGGGATAGGTATGGGTTTCAATCACATAGCCCAGGGACGTCAGAAAAGCGCGCGATGCCTCTGAACTGGAAAGCGGAATCACCGGGTCCTGGCTGCCGTGGGCCATGAAAATGGGAATGTCGTGATTTGCGCCAGCCGCCTCTTTTTCCGTCGCGTCGCCAAGCGGCAGGTAGGTGGACAACGCCAGGATGCCGGCGAGTTTCCTTGGATAACGGAGTCCCGTATGCAGGGCGATGGCGCCGCCCTGGGAAAATCCCGCCACCACGATTCGGCCGGCATCGATACCGCCGGCGCGCTCCTCGTCGATCAGATCAGTGAGGATTTTCTCCGAGGCCCGGATTCCCTTTTCGTCCGGCTGTCGCGTGAGTTCGGGTTCGCTGATGTCGTACCACGCCCGCATCACCATGCCGCCGTTGATGGTCACCGGCCGGTGCGGCGCGTGGGGGAAAATAAAGCGAACGCGTTTTCGCAGGCCGTCACTGAACTCGGGAACCACGGGCTCGAAATCGTGGCCGTCCGCCCCCAGTCCGTGAAGCCAGATGACGCATGCATCAGCGTTATCTGCAGCATCAATGACGACGGGTTTTTCCACTGAAGTCATGATGTTCATTCCCTTGAGCTGCGGCGCGGGCCGCGAATCGACCCGCGCTGCGTAGTGTAGTGGTTGCGCTGGCAGGGTGAAACCGCGTGCATCGGCCGCCGGGTTTTGCCGCGGCGGGCTCACCGCTATACTCCACACGTTCCGATTCGGGAGGATTCGGTGATGGTGTGCGCCGCGAGACGACGATTTCTTCGAACCCTGTTGCTTTCGGCGGCGGGGGTGGCGGTCTCCGGATGCGGTCAGAAGGGTCCGCTTTATCTCCCGGAAGAAGAACTGAAGAAGAAAAAAGAGAAATATTCGAACCGCGGCGAAAGCTCGCCGGCGCAGGCCTGAGCTGCGCGCTTTAGCCTGGCATTCATTAACCGCATGATGCATGAACCCGCGAAGCGAGGGCGCGGACGGCGGCAGGCATGCCGCAGGTGCAAGTCAAGGGCAGGGACTGCCCCTGCGATCCTTCTGCATTTCCGCCGTCCCCGGCGGTCCGATGCGGGCGGCAGCGCAATACAGGGGCGTCCCCGCTGCGCCTCGTCCGTCACCTTCGCCGGGCGCAACACCGCAGGTCCGGGTAGATACGTATCCGCAGCCGCGGGTTTATTAACAATGCGGGCCGAGACCCGGTAACGCTTCACTATTTTGAGGGCACGCTGGTGCCGCCCAGCCATTTCACTTACAAGGACGATGTACTGCACGCTGAGCGCGTGTCCTTGCCTGCGGTTGCCGCGGAATACGGTACCCCGTGTTACGTTTATTCCCGTGCCGCGCTGGAGGAGAACTGGCGAAGCTTCGATGATGCCCTGACCGAGCTGGATCACCTGATCTGTTATTCGGTGAAAGCCAATTCCAATCTCGGCGTGCTCGATGTGCTTGCACGCATGGGTTCCGGATTCGACATCGTTTCGGCGGGGGAACTCGAGCGCGTGCTGGCCGCGGGCGGGAAGCCGGACAAGATCGTTTTTTCCGGGGTGGGGAAGTCCAGCGTGGAAATCGCCCGCGCGATGGATGCCGGCGTGCACTGTTTTAACGTGGAATCCGCGGCAGAACTGAGGGCAATCAACAGCGTGGCGGCGCGCGTTGGCGTCCGGGCCCCGGTCTCCGTTCGCGTCAACCCGGACGTGGACGCGAAAACGCATCCCTACATCGCCACCGGGCGGGCCGAGAACAAGTTCGGGGTCCCTATAGCGGAGGCGCCGGCGGTCTACCGATGCGCCGCCGAAATGGCGAACGTCGACGTCCAGGGTGTCGATTGCCATATCGGCTCGCAGCAAATCAGCCTCGGCCCGTTCGCCGACGCGCTGGACCGCATCCTCGCGCTGGTGGATGAGCTGGCGTCGGCCGGGATCGCCGTTCACCACCTGAATTTCGGCGGCGGACTCGGGATCCGCTACCGGGACGAAAGTCCGCCTTTGCCGGCCGAGTACGCGGACGTCATTTGCCGGCGCCTTGCCGGACGCAAGCTGCGCCTGCTGGTTGAACCGGGCCGGGCCGTTGCCGGAAACGCCGGACTCGTGCTGACCCGGGTGATGTACCTGAAACAAAACGGGGACAAGCATTTCGCGGTCACCGACGCCGGCATGAACGACCTGCTCAGGCCGGCGCTTTACGGTGCCTGGCAGGATGTGCGCCCGGTGAAAAACAACGCGGCGGGGAAGAGAAAAGTTTACGACATCGTCGGACCGGTATGCGAATCGGCCGATTTTCTCGCCAAGGAGCGGCTGCTGGCACTGGAAGCCGAGGACTTGCTCGCGGTGATGTCCGCAGGCGCTTACGGCTTTGTCATGAGCTCCAATTACAACACCCGGCCGCGCGCGGCCGAGGTCATGGTGGACGGCGACGTCGCGCACCTGGTACGCCGGCGGGAGCAGGTGCGCGATCTTTTCGCCCTGGAAGCGAGGCTTCCGGACCCGCCCTGATTCCGCTGATCGGGCTTTCCCAGTCCGGGACGGCCGCCTGAGGGTCCGACAGACCGCCGGCACCGGGGGCGAGGGTCGCCGCCTTCAGGTTGTCCGCCGGACGTGCGGGTGGCCGGCGGAGACGCGCGCGCCCGTCCGGTTTGCCCCACGGCGCATGTGCGGGCTGTTAATATTCGCCCATGTCTTCGTACCAGCCAAAAGCGGTCGCCCTTATCTCCGGCGGACTGGATTCCATGCTCGCTGCAAAGGTGGTCATGGACCAGGGCGTGCGCGTGGAAGGGATCAACTTTTTCACCGGCTTTTGCGTCGAGGGGCACACCCACGCAATTCGTAAAAAGGATCGGCAAAGACCCAAACGGAACAACGCGCTGTGGGTTGCCGAACAACTCGGTATCCGGCTGCACATGGTCGACGTCGTCGATGAATACAAGAACGTGGTGATTAACCCGAAACACGGTTACGGCGCCAACCTCAATCCCTGCCTCGACTGCAAGACCTTCATGGTGAGCAAGGCGTATGCGTGGATGAAGGCGAACGGCTTCGATTTCATCATCACCGGCGAAGTACTTAACCAGCGGCCGATGTCGCAACGACGACGCTGCATGCCCATCATCGCCCGGGATTCCGGCGCCGGCGGGCGCCTGCTGCGCCCCCTCTGCGCCAGGCATTTGCCGGAAACGCTTCCCGAGCAGCGCGGGTGGGTGAAGCGCAGCGAGCTGCATGCGTTTCACGGGCGATCCCGAAAGCCGCAGTTCGCGCTTGCGGCGCAGTTCGGCATCGAGGACTTCGCGCAGCCCGCGGGCGGCTGCTGCTTTCTCACCGACGAGCGTTACGCGGCGAAGCTTGCCGATCTCTGGCAGTCGCAGGGCGAGAAGCGCTACGAACTCGACGACATCATGCTGCTTAAAGTGGGTCGCCATCTTCGGCCACGGCCGCACTTCAAGATCATCATCGGCCGCGAAGAGGGCGAAAATAATTTCCTGGAAGGCTACAGGCGACAGTTTGCCAACGTTCGTACAGTCAGCCACAAGGGTCCGCTTGCCCTGATCGAAGGTGTACTCGATGAGGATGATGTCGTCCTCGCCGCGCGTTTGACCGCGCGGTTCAGTCAGGGCCGGGACGCGCCGAGCGTTCAGGTGGAAGTTACCGGGAAAGACGGGTTCTGCCGTGAACTCGACGTAACGCCCATGCCGGCATCGGAAGTCCCGCAGGCCTGGTATCTTTAGTTGCACACGCGGGCGGCGCGCCGCATAGGCATTTTTCCATGAGCAGTCATCACACCCTCGATGCGAGGCGCCTGCTTTGCCCCATGCCGGTGATTCGCGTGCAGAATTTCGTTTCCCGGCTTTCCTGCGGCGACGTGGTCGAGGTGAGGTGCACGGACCCCGGGACCCGCAGCGATATTCCCGCCTGGTGCCGAATCAACGGGCACGAAATCGTCGGCATCGATGAAGTCGGGGGCGAAATCGTCATCACCGTACGTGTAGGCGAAACCGCTCCCGCCGCCGGCTGAACCCATGGCCAGGGATTCATCTCACACCGGCGCGGCGGCGCCGCCCGATCTGGAAATGCGCTACCGGGAATCGCGCAGGGTCACCCTGATTGGTGCTGCGCTGGACTTTCTGCTGGGCATAATAAAAATCGTCGGCGGCGTCATCGGCCATTCTCAAGCCCTGGTGGCGGACGGCGTGCATTCGTTGTCGGATCTTGCCACCGACGTTCTGGTCGTCATCGCCGCCCGGCATGCCAACGTGGGCGCCGACGCGGACCATCCGTACGGACACGCGCGCATCGAAACCGCCGCCACCGTGGGTCTCGGGATATTCCTGATCGGCGTCGGCGTCGGCATAGCCATCGATGCGGTCCGAAACCTGATGGCGCCCGACTCACTGCAGGTGCCTGCAGCGTGGGGTCTCGGGATAGCGTTTTTCTCGGTGATCTCGAAAGAGTGGATATACCGGTACACAATGAAGTACGCGCGCAAGCTCCGTTCCAACATGCTTCGCGCCAACGCGTGGCACAGTCGAACCGACGCGTTTTCGTCGATCGTGGTCATTATCGGTATCGGTGGCGCCCAGATGGGGTTCGCATACCTGGACGCGGTGGCCGCGCTGGTGGTTGCAGCGATGATCGGCAAGATCGGTTTCGACCTTGCGTGGTCGAGTCTTCGGGAACTGGTCGACACGGGACTGGACCCCGAACAGCTCGAGGACATTCGTGAGACCATTCTTTCCGTGGGCGGCGTTCGCGATTTGCACGAGCTGCGCACGCGGCAAATGGGCGGCAAGGCGCTGGTGGATGTGCACATCATCCTGGAGGACCCGACGCTGAGCGTATCCGAAGGCCATCACATCAGTGAAAACGTCCGCCAGCGACTGATTCGCCGCATCGATCACGTGGAAGACGTGATGGTGCACATTGATCCGGAAGACGACGAGCTGACCGTCCCGAGCGAACATCTCGACATGCGCCGGCAGATCCTTGAACGCCTGGGTGAGCGGTGGCGGGCGGTGGACGCGGCGGGGTCGATCCGGCGGGTGACCCTGCATTACCTTGACGGCCTGGTGCACGTGGAGCTGGAGTTGCCCCTCGACCTCGCCGGGGATGCCGAGCGCCTGACCCGCGCATTCAACGACGCGGTCAGGGAGGAAAAAGACCTCGCCGGGGTGCGGCTGGTATTCGCTGGTGTGCACCAGAACAGTGCAGAATCACCGGACGCGCACTAGCATGGAACAATCCGCCGGGAGACACCTCCGGGATTGTGGGGTGGGCCCGGGCGTGCGGGCGGCGCGGTGCCTGCCGGCAGGCCGGCCGCGGCGGCGGGCGCCGGGTGCCAAGTCCCTGATTTTGCGCCGATCAGATTGCGCTTTGCCCGGCAACGTTTCGGCGGCGGGCCGGCGGCTCATCGCCAATGGCACGCTTTCTGCTTTTGTCCCCGCCGTTATTGCCGCCGCGGCGCGACGGCGTTACGAATTCAGATCCTGAAAACGGAGTAACAGCCATGTCCACAGAAGACGTACTGAGTCTCATGAGAGACAAAGAGGTCAAGTTCATCGACCTCAGATTCACCGACACCCGCGGCAAGGAAATGCACATGACCGTGCCGGCGAGCAAGGTGGGCGAGGAATTTTTCGAGGATGGCAAGATGTTCGACGGCTCATCCATCGCGGGATGGAAGGGCATCAGCGAATCGGACATGATCCTGATGCCCGATGCCGAAACCGCCGTTCTCGATCCGTTCGCGGACGAGCCCACCCTTAACCTGCGCTGCGACGTGCTGGAGCCAACCACTGGCGAAGGCTATAACCGCGACCCGCGTTCGCTGGCCAAACGCGCCGAGGCTTACCTCATATCCACCGGTATCGGGGATACCGCTTACTTCGGTCCCGAGCCCGAGTTCTTCATATTTGACGACGTTCGCTGGAGTTCGGAAATGCGGGGCGCCTCCTATCGCATCGATTCCGAGGAAGCGTCGTGGAACACCGAGCGCGTCTACGAGGACGGCAACATGGGCCACCGTCCGGGCCCCAAGGGGGGCTACTTCCCTGTGCCCCCGGTGGACTCGCTGCATGACATTCGTTCCGCCATGTGCCTTGCCATGGAAGAGATGGGTCTCAAGGTCGAAGTTCATCACCACGAGGTGGCGACCGCCGGGCAGGGAGAAATCGGTACCGCATTCAGCACCCTGGTGCGCAAGGCCGACGAACTGCAGATCCTTAAATATTGCGTGCACAACGTCGCCAATGCCTATGGAAAGACGGCCACCTTCATGCCGAAGCCGCTGGTCGGTGATAACGGCAACGGCATGCACGTGCACCAGTCCATCGGTAAAGGGGGTAACAACATTTTTTCCGGAGACAAGTATGCGGGGCTGTCCCAGGAGGCGCTGTGGTACATCGGCGGGATATTCAAACATGCACGTGCGCTGAACGCCTTCTGTAACTCCGGCACCAACAGCTACAAGCGACTGGTGCCGGGATTCGAGGCACCGACGCTGCTTGCTTATTCAGCGCGCAACCGATCGGCTTCCGTCCGCGTCCCCTATGATCCCAACCCCAAGGCCCGGCGGCTGGAAGTTCGTTTTCCGGATTCCAACGGCAATCCGTATTTCATGTTCACCGCCATGATGCTGGCGGGCCTCGACGGTATTCAGAACAAAATCGACCCCGGTGCGCCGATGGACAAGGATCTTTACGACCTGCCGCCGGAGGAAGAAAAAGACATTCCGACTGTTTGTTCGTCGTTGGACCAGGCGCTCGATGCCCTGGATTCGGATCGCGCGTTTCTTACCGTCGGTGACGTTTTTACCGATGACTGCATCGATGCCTACATCGACCTCAAGATGGAGGAGGTGACGCGGTTTCGCATGACCACCCACCCGGTGGAGTTCGACATGTATTACAGCCTGTAATGTCGCCGGCGCGGCGGAGGCTTCCCGCGCCGGAGCGCACCATTCGTTTTATTCTGAGGAAAATTGCGCAAGCCCCCGTTTTACGGGGGCTTTCTTGAGCGTACCGCCGGCTTCGTCTATCTTTACCCCATGCGGTGGTGGACAATAGCGTTGGCACTGGTGCTGGCGGCAGGCGTTGCCGAGGCCCGCATTTACAAGTGGATCCTGCCCGACGGTACGGTGCAGTACTCTGACCGGCCGCAGGAAGAAGGCGCCCAGGAAGCCAAGTTGCCGCCGCTGGTTACCTACACCCCCGTGCCGGTTCCCGAGCAGGAAGCGCCGGCGCCGGAAGCGCCCGCGCCCGCCGGCGAGGGCTACGAGAGCTTCAGCATCAGTTCACCCGCCAACGACACCGCCGTGCGGGACAACGCCGGTAACCTGACGCTGAACTTCGCGGTGGTGCCGAGCCTGGAGAAGCGCCACGCCATCGATATCTACGTGGATGGAAGCAAGTTCGGGCAGAGCAAACTGCCCATCGTGACGCTCACCAACGTAAGCCGCGGCAGCCACGAGATTTACGGTGTCATCGTCGACGAGAGCGGCGCCGAAATCGCCAGAACGCAAACCGTCACCGTGACGCTTCAGCGCGTCTCCGTGGCGGGCGGGGCCGCCGGAGGCGGCGGTGGGGCATCCGCCGGCGCTACGGCGGGGGCCGCCAGCAGCGGCGGCGCCGGCACCACCCCCTGACCACAGCGGCCCGCCTCCCTGCACGTCTTTCGGCCCGTCACAGCGCACGGACCCTGTGGATTCGCACCATTATGGTGCATACTGCCCGCTGAGACACCCCCCGGTTACCCGGAACCCTGGTTGCGGTTTTTGGACTGCGGCTGCCACGCCGGTTTTTCCCGGGCAATTTCACCCTCCCCGGGAACCGTCCGCCCGGAATGGTCCGGAACTTGCTCTCTTTCGCTGGCACATGAATGTGAAGCACAAACCCAAGCCGGACCCGAATGGGCATTCGCCCATGGCGCCGCTGCGGCGTCCGGACGAGCAGATCGTCGATAACCTCACCACCGCGGTGCTGGTGCTGGACGGCGAGTTGCGCCTGTTGTCGCTGAATCCGGCGGCGGAAGCCCTGCTGGATGTCAGCGCCAAGCAGGTACGCGGCGTAAAGCTCCGCCAGCTTTTGCCGGCGGCGGAAATTTTCGAGACGGCCCTTTTACGGGTGGTGGACTCCGGTCATCCGCTCACCGAACGGGACATGCAGCTTGCCCTCACGGGTGCACCCCCGATCGCCGTCGATTGCGTTATCACGCCGGTAGGCGAACACGCGCTGCCCGGCGGTCTGCTGGTGGAGCTGCTGGATCTGGACCGGCACAAACAGATATCCCGCGAAGAACAGCTCATGTCCCAGAACGAATCGGCCCGGGCCCTGGTGCGCGGACTGGCCCATGAAATTCGCAATCCCCTCGGCGGGCTGCGGGGGGCGGCGCAACTCCTCGAACGTGAACTCGGTACCGAAGAACTCAAGGAGTACACGCGGATCATCGTCCACGAGGCTGACCGGCTTCAGGCTCTGGTGGACCGCCTGCTGGGTCCGAGGATGCTTCCCAGCAAGCGCCTGATCAACATTCACGAGGTTACCGAGCGGGTTCGCGCGTTGATCCAGGCCGAGGCGCCCGGGGGCATTGTCGTTGACCGGGATTACGATCCGAGCATACCGGAGCTTTACGCCGATCCGGAACTGTTGATCCAGGCCGCGCTCAATGTTGCACAAAATGCTGTGCAGGCCGTCGCCGACGCGGGGCATATTCTCCTTCGGACCCGCGTACACCGTCAGTACACCATCGGCCAGCGCCGGCACAGGCTGGTTGCCCGTATCGACATCTGCGACAACGGCGCCGGCATCCGGGAGGATCTCAAGGACCTTATTTTTTACCCGATGGTGACCGGGAGAAACGACGGCACGGGGCTGGGCTTGAGCATTGCGCAGTCCCTGGTCAACCAGCACGCAGGGCTTATCGAATGCCACAGTGAACCCGGCAATACCACCTTCAGCATTCTGCTTCCCCTCGTCAATGTGCCGGGTACGGCGTTTGACGCAGACGCGGGAGCGCACGCATGAATGCGTCCGCGGAGGTTTGGGTCATCGACGATGATCGCTCCATACGCTGGGTCCTTGAAAAAGCGCTGGCGAGAGAAGGCATGCGCGTTACCGGTTTCCAAAGTGGTGCCGGCGTTCTGGATGGTCTGCAGCGCCAGCGGCCGGACGCGATTGTTTCCGATATCCGGATGCCTGATGTGGACGGGTTGACACTGCTGGAATCGATCTCCCGCGGCTATCCGAATGTGCCGGTCATCATCATGACGGCATTCTCGGATCTCGACAGCACCGTGGCAGCATTCCGGGGCGGCGCCTTCGAGTACCTGCCCAAACCCTTTGACGTGGATGAAGCGGTTGCCCTGGTTCGGCGCGCCGTCAGCCACGCGCGCGAGCAGCGTCCGGAGAAACGCCCGGCGATTCAAAGCCCGGACCGCAGCATCATCGGTTCGGCGCCGGCGATGCAGGAAGTATTTCGCGCCGTTGGCCGACTGTCGCGATCGAACATAACGGTCTTGATCACCGGTGAATCCGGCACCGGCAAGGAGCTGGTGGCGCGCGCGCTGCACAGTCACAGCCCCCGCGCGGATCGGCCGTTCATCGCGCTGAACACCGCGGCCATCCCCGGGGAACTGCTGGAGTCGGAACTCTTCGGTCACGAGCGCGGCGCGTTTACCGGTGCGCAGTCGCAACGCCGCGGCCGTTTCGAACAGGCCGATTCGGGCACCCTGTTTCTGGACGAGATCGGCGACATGCCGGCGGAACTGCAGACCCGCCTGTTAAGGGTGCTGGCCGACGGCGAGTTCTACCGGGTCGGCGGACACGAGCCGGTTCGCGTCGACGTTCGGATCATCGCCGCCACCCACCAGGATCTCGGGTCCCGCGTGCGCGATGGCGGTTTTCGTGAAGACTTGTTTCACCGCCTGAACGTCATCCGCGTTCATTCCCCGGCCTTGCGCGAGCGCCGCGAGGATATTCCGCTTCTGTTGGCGCACTTTCTGAAAGCGGCCGCCAGGGAGCTGAACACCGAACCCAAGACCCTGAAACCGGAAGTGGAACGTTACCTTGCCAGTCTGGACTGGCCCGGAAACGTCCGCCAGCTGGAAAACACCTGCCGCTGGCTGACGGTCATGGCGTCGGGTAACGAGATTCACGCCGACGACCTGCCGCCGGAACTGGCCGGCGCGGAAGCGGGGGCTGAAGCGGGTACGGACTGGGAGGCCGATCTCAGTCGCTGGGCCGACCGTCAGCTTTCAGCCGGGGTTGATAATCTGCTCGGCGACGCCGTTCCCCGCATGGAACGGATCA